>Ga0315901_10000045_pt1 | contig 164777 bp, 138 predicted proteins | sample LakEriMetagenome_10_FD_203761 | JGI IMG/M metagenome (GOLD analysis project Ga0315901, IMG submission 203761) | Freshwater fungal communities from buoy surface, Lake Erie, Ohio, United States - Buoy 2 MA116 | ecosystem: Environmental > Aquatic > Freshwater > Lake | place: USA: Lake Erie, Ohio... | reverse complement strand
ATGTGTAATCCGCTCAGGTAAATTGTGTCGGTATCAAAAGAGGACGTATTATGATTTGGGAAATTGTAGGTAGTAACATTAACAGCGGCGGGGTTGCTCTGTATGCTAATGCTGTTCTTTTCATTGTAACGAAAAGCGTCCTTCTCACTGCCAAATGCAGGATAGGCTTTTATTTTTTCTCCATTTCGTTCAATAAATTCGGGCAGGATCAGTTCATTGTCAGATAAGGTGCCATCCTGATTCAGATCGTCTATCGGTCGCATCAGATAGTGGTTGCCGCTCATCGGATTGGGCAGTAAATCATGATGTGCGAGGGTGTATTTATTGCTTTTATCTTTTATGTAAGAGAAGTCAAATCGTCCGCGCGCTGTCTGGAAGTAAAGATAATTTCCGGGAGACTGATTACCATTACTGTAGATGTTTTTTTTATTGTCTTTACCCACCTGGATATAGGCATATAATCCACTTCTGTTTTTATAGGGTATGTCGAAAAAAGAACTGTCTGTTCGATACTCGAGCCATAAGTATTGTCTGAGTTGGGGCGAGTCCGGCCCGGGCAATTGAATTCGAATGGCATCACCGCTGGTTCTGAAATCGCGGATATAAAAAATACTATCGGCGCCCTGAGATCTGATGCTGTAGTTTTCAAAATCAAACTCCTTGTAGTAGATACCATTCTTAGTCCAGGAGCTGATCTGATATTGCTTCTCGCTGTTTTTCCATCCCATACGCCAGCGATCCCAGGCATTAAACGCCTGACTGATATTGTCCCAACTACTCATATTACTATATCCCGTAATGCTGGGCATAAAGGTTCTTCTGCCTGCACCACATCCTGCAGTATGAAAATTGTTGCCTCCATATAGCGTATGCGAAAATTCGTGTCGCATAATAACAAAGGCATCATTAGCGTGGCTTACAAATTCGCTGTAGCAATTCACTCCTTTAAAACCCAGAAAGGCTTGATTCATAGTCCCTGTGGCACAATAACCCGAATTGGTACTCGGCGATAATTTTGAGTTAACCCGCCACACCACCATAATTAAATCCATAAGACTATCCGAAACGTTTATTTTCGGTTCACCAAAGGCAGTGGTCGTCCATAAATCAAAATCCTTATTCAACAGATAGCCATTGGCAGTTCGAATCTTTTTTACTTTTATTTCATTCAGTTTATTCAATACCGATTTCATGCTGCCATAGCCGGCTTCCGATGCGTCTATCTGAATCAGATACGGGAGGTAATCGCCTTCGAGTCGGTAGGTGCCATGGCTTGCTTCATCGAAGTATGCGGTCATCTGTCCCTGATTATTTCCGTCGTTATTAAAATATAACTCGGGCGATACGGGCATATCGCCGGGCGGCCAGTTTTTATCATTAATCACGGAATAGTTCGCGTCGCCAATTACTTCTGCATACACAAGTAAAACCCGCAGGGTTCCTTTATTGGGTAGCCAATAGCCATGCTCACTATTCTGAGAATGGGATATGGTTCGTGTAAACGGTATCAATACAATTAACAAATAGAGAATGCGAAACAGCATGTAACTTCAATGACTAAAACCACACCAAAAGTAAGCCAGCCTATCTTATTCAGAGATGCGATTACGCAGTTGAACCGGTTTCAGCGATTTTTTTCTCAATCGCATATTCAGTATCTCAATGATAAAGGAGAACGACATGGCAAAATAGATATATCCCTTCGGAAGATGCTGATGAAACCCTTCAGCAATGAGGGATACGCCTATGAGAAATAAAAAGCTCAGTGCCAGTATTTTTATGGTGGGATGTTTCGATACAAAACCTGAAATGCGATCTGCTGCCAAAAGCATAACCAATATGGAAAGGATAACGGCGGCTATCATAACCCATAATAATCGGGCCATTCCAATGGCTGTAATTACGGAGTCTAACGAAAATACGACATTGAGTAAGGCCATCTGAATCAGGATGAGGCTGTAACCGCTTTTCCCTTTTGGATTTGCGTGGCCCTCTTCGCCTTCAAGTTTATCGTGAATCTCTTTTGTACTTTGTGCCAGAAGAAATAATCCGCCGCCAATCAGCACCAGGTCTTTTCCCGATATGGCCTCATTCATTATCGTAAATAATGTGTGGTCTAATTTCAGAATCCAGCTAATGGCCAGCAAGAGCAGAATGCGGATACCCATACCAATGAACAGGCCAATTCTTCGTGTTGCGGCCTGCCGGTGTGTCTCTACCTTATCCGACAGAATAGATATAAAAATAATATTATCTATACCCAGGATCACTTCCAGAACAGTTAAGGTGAGTAACGAAATAAGTATTTCTGAAGTTATTTCCATGATCAGATATTTATACCTCGTCCTTCTGAGGCAATGATGGCCGCTTCTTTTACAGCTTCGGCAAATGTGGGATGCGCATGACTGATGCGGAATAAATCTTCGGCGCTGGCACGAAATTCCATAGCGACCACAGCCTCTGCAATAACATCGGCCACACGGGGGCCTATCATATGTACGCCGAGCACTTCATCCGTTTCCTGATCAGCCAGTATTTTAACAAAGCCGTCGCTTTCCATTGCGGCACGGGCCCGGCCAAGGGCCTTAAACGGATAACTGCCTTTTTTGTAAGCAATATTTTTTTCGATTAACTGTTGTTCAGTATAGCCCACGGCCGCCACTTCGGGCCAGGTATACACTACACCCGGAATAAGATGGTAATGGATATGCGGTTTTTTGCCGGCTAATACTTCCGCTACAAATACCCCTTCCTCCTCTGCTTTATGCGCCAGCATAGCACCGCGGATCACATCGCCTATGGCATAGATATTTGGTGCCGTTGTTTTGAGCTGTTCATCTACGATAACTTTACCGCGCTCATCCAATGATACGCCGGCGGCATTAAGGCCAAGGTTATCGGTATATGCCCTGCGTCCTACGGCAACCAGGCAATAGTCGGCACTGAATGTTTGCTCTTTATTGTCCTTATCATTTGCCGTGATGATGACACCGTCTTCATCGGAAATGGCACCTGTAACTTTTTGGTTGAAGTAAAAATCAACATTCAACTTCTTCATTACTTTTTGTAATTCGGCCGCTAAATCCTTATCCATACCGGGTATAAGGCCATCCATGTATTCAATAATTTGTACACGGGTACCCAGTCGGGCATACACACTGGCCAGTTCGCATCCGATAACACCGCCACCAATTACGATCATCGATTTAGGCAGTTCTCCTAGGCTTAGTGCTTCGGTACTCGTTATTATTCGTTTTTTATCGATGGTGATGTTTGGCAATGTGGATGGTTTTGAGCCGGTTGCAATGATGAAATATTTTGCCTCAAGTTCGGTTGTGGAATGATCATCGCCGGCAATAGCAATTTTAGTGCTCGATAAAAAGGATCCATGCCCGTGGTAGGTGTCAATTTTATTTTTCTTCATCAGATAACGCACTCCGTCAGCGGTCTGTGACACGACATCTGACTTGCGCTGAATCATTTGCTTAAAATTGATTTGGATGGATTCCGCATTAATGCCGTGCGTTTTAAAGTGATGTTGTGCAAGATGATAATGCTCCGAGGAGTCCAGCAAAGCCTTCGATGGAATACAGCCTACATTCAGGCACGTACCACCTAATGATTTATACCGTTCAACAATTGCTGTTTTAAATCCGAGTTGGGCACAACGTATTGCCGAAACGTAACCACCGGGGCCACTGCCTATTACGATAACATCATAACTATTCATTGGAAAAAATTAAGAGCAACAAAGGTAATGTTTGAATTGAATGATAACCCGGGAGTGTATCAGAGAATCATCCCGGCCGCAAGGGTTTCGTTGGTTGACTCATCAATCAGGATGATTGCACCCGTATGCCGGTTGCGGCTGTAGGCATCAACCACCAGGGGTTGCACTGTTCTGAGTTTAAGCTTGGCAATATCGTTCATACCAATGGTAAGATCTTCCCGGTTTCGGTGCATGGTATTAATATCCACTTTGTAATATACTTCTTTAACCATGCATTTTGTTTCGCGAGTGGTATGCCTGATAACATATTTTGTGTTAGGCTGCATATTTTTTGGATTAAACCAACAACACATAATATCGATGTCCTGCACAACTCTTGGCTGATTGGCACTGCGCACAATCATATCGCCTCTGCTGATGTCGATTTGATCTTGCAGGCGCAGGGTAACGCTCATCGGCGGAAACGCCTCGGGCAATTGCTTGTCGGCAAATTCGATATGAGCAATTTTAGAACTGAAACCACCCGGTAACACGGTAACCTCATCGTTAACACGCAGAACACCACCGGCTACTGTTCCGGCATAGCCACGATAGTCGTGGTATTCGTGTTGCATCGGTCGTATCACGTGCTGTACCGAGAACCGTGCATCAATCAGGTTTTCGTCACCGGCAATATGAATGGTTTCGAGGAGATACATTAGCGTACTTCCTTTGTACCAAGGCATATGTTCCGATCGGCTCACCACATTGTCGCCATTTAATGCGCTGATGGGAATAAAGTGGATGTCTTTAACATTCAGCTTAGCGGCAAATTCAGTGTAGGAATCTTTGATGCTCTCAAAAACAGTTTCGGCATAATCCACCAGATCCATTTTGTTGATACAAATTACCAGATGAGGGATACCCAGTAAGGAAGCAATAAAAGAGTGCCTGCGGGTTTGTTCCACTACACCTTTACGCGCATCAATAAGTATAAGAGCCAGATTTGCAGTACTCGCCCCGGTAACCATGTTGCGCGTATACTGGATGTGTCCGGGGGTATCGGCAATAATAAATTTTCGTTTGGGTGTGGCAAAATAGCGGTAGGCCACATCTATGGTAATCCCCTGTTCGCGTTCTGCTTTTAGTCCATCGGTGAGTAAGGCCAGATTGACATAGCCTTCGCCGCGTCGTTTGCTGGCATCCTCAATGGCGTTCCACTGATCTTCAAAGATGGACTTTGAGTCATAGAGCAAACGACCAATCAGCGTGCTTTTTCCATCATCCACCGAGCCGGCAGTTGTAAATCGAAGTAAGTCCATGTCGAGGTAACTCATAGCAGGGTGTTTTTAAAAATAGCCTTCTTTTTTTCTGTCTTCCATTGCAGTTTCACTGCGTTTGTCGTCGGCGCGTGTGCCACGTTCGGTCGTGCGCATAGCGGCAACCTCTTTTACGATTTCCTCCAGCTTGGAGGCTTGTGAAATAACAGCGCCGGTGCAGGTCATATCACCAATCGTTCTGAAACGCACAACCATCTCCTCAATTTGCTCTGTAGGTTTCAGCGGCATAAAGTCCGAGTATGCATAAAGCACCCCATCGCGGTTAAATACTTTCCGTTTGTGTGAATAGTATAATGAGGGCAGGGGTATTTGTTCGCGCAGTATATACTGCCAAACATCCATTTCAGTCCAGTTGCTTATTGGAAATACCCGAAAATGCTCTCCGGGATTTTTCTTGCCATTGAGCAACATCCACAACTCAGGTCGTTGATTCTTTGGGTCCCATTGTCCAAACTCGTCGCGGTGTGAGAAGAAGCGCTCTTTGGCGCGTGCCTTTTCTTCGTCGCGACGGGCACCGCCCATCAGGGCATCAAACTTATACTGTTCTATCGTGTCGAGCAGGGTTATGGTTTGTAATTTATTACGGCTGGCATTATAGCCGGTCTCTTCTGTTGCGCGCCCCTGATTGATGCTGTCCTGCACCGAGCCAACGATTAGTTCTGCCCCAATTTGTTTTGCCAGTTCATCGCGGTAATCGATGGTCTCCGGGAAATTATGTCCCGTGTCGATGTGTACCAGCGGAAAAGGAAAGCGGGCCGGATAAAAGGCTTTCTTCGCCAGGTGAACCAGACAGATAGAGTCTTTACCTCCGCTGAACAATAAACCCGGACGCTCAAACTGCGAGGCCACTTCGCGCATAACGTATATGGCTTCTGCTTCCAGTAAGTCGAGATGTTTTACTTGATAGGGCAATGCTTGTGATTTAAATAATTGGGCAAAAGTAATCTTTGAATTAAAACGCTTACAATGTAATGCGCGGTTCTATGGCGTTTAGTAGTTGTTTCAGACAAAACGGTATGTCGTTTTTTGAAGTATCTACCGTAACAAAGGCCGATTGCGGCGCCTCATAGGGTGATGAGATTCCCGTAAAATCCGGTATTTCTCCCCGGCGTGCTTTGGCATATAAGCCTTTTACATCGCGGGCTTCGCATACATCCAAGGGGCAATGAACGTGTACTTCCAAAAAGTCCTCTGCGCCGATGATAGTACGGGCCAGTGTGCGCAGGGCCTCCGTAGGACTCACAAAACAATTTATGGTGATGAGTCCGGCATCAACCATCAGTTTAGAAACTTCTGCAATACGACGAATATTTTCGAGACGATCCTGCTCCGAAAATCCTAAACCTTTATTCAATCCATGCCGGATGTTATCTCCATCGAGCACATATACCATGTGTCCGCTGTTAAATAGTGCCCGCTCCAGAGCGTGGGCAAGAGTTGTTTTTCCGGATCCGGATAAACCGGTCATCCAGATAACGCGACCTCGTTGCTTTAGTTTTTGCTCTCGGTCGCCTCTGGGCATGAAGGTGTCTACCTTAAATAGGTTAGTGCTCATTTGATGGGTTTAAAATATTTTTTTGCGGCGGGTAAAAATTCTTTAATGTTTTCTATGCGTTTTTCATCGCTCGGGTGTGTACTTAAAAAGGCAGGTACATTACCCGATGAGGCTTTTTGCATGCGTTGCCAGAAGCCAACAGCTTCAGTCGGGTCGTAGCCGGCCATAGCCATAAATACCAGCCCCATCTTGTCTGCCTCTGTTTCCTGCATGCGGCTGAAGGGCAATAAGGCGCCAACCGAAATGCCCAACCCGTAGGCCTGCTCAAAAAGCACATTAGCCTGCGAGGGCTTTTGTTGCAGGTATAAACTCAAGGCTATGCCTCCGGCCTCGGCGAGCAGTGCCTGACTCATGCGCTCATTGCCATGCCGCGCAATGGCATGTGCTATTTCATGACTCATAACCACGGCCAGGCCCGCCTCATCTTTTGTGATGGGCAATATACCCGAATACACAACAACCTTACCTCCTGGCATGCACCACGCATTAATGTCTTTTGATTGAACCAGATTAAACTCCCAGGTATAACCGTGAACCCTGTTGGACTGATTGTGCAACTTCAGGTAACGCTGTGCCGCCGCGGCAATTTTTTTTCCAACCGCACTGATACGCAGAGCATCGTTGGTACCACTCACCACCTTGCTCTTTTGCAAAAACTGTTTGTAGCTGGTCAGCGCCATGGCACTTAGCTCCGACTCCGGCAGCATATTGAGTTGCTTGCGTCCCGTTACCGGAACGCGGTAGCACGCATAAAGGCCTGCTATCACGATGACGAACAGAATAATTTTCTTAGACATTGTAATCGTTTATTTCATAAAACCGACAAAAATACCTGCTTAGTATATAAGTGTAACTATATTTAGCATTCCAAAAAAATCTGATGTATGAAACAACTGTTTATCTTTTTCTTGTTAATCATGTCCAGCGGGGCATTCGGTGCCATAGGGCGCCTGAGTAAAACCATTAACGACCCATCGCGAAATCGAAATATTGAAACCGATATTTATTATCCTGCAACACTTGCAGGCGATAATGTTCCGGCATTGAGCGGTAATTATCCGGTGCTAGTTTGGGGGCATGGTTTTGTAATGAATGTGAACGCCTACATGAATATTGTTAATGCATTGGTAGATGAAGGATATATCATTGCGCTGCCTAAAACGGAGGGAAGTTTGTCGCCCAACCATCTGGAGTTTGCGCGAGACTTATTGTTTCTGGTTAATTACCTGACCGAAACCGAAAACAATACGGCTTCGTCTATACTGTTTCAGTCATTTTCGGGCACTGCCGCAATAGGCGGCCATTCTATGGGTGGCGGATGCTCTGTCCTGGCCGCTGAACTGGGCGAAAGCAATACCCACATCAAAACAATCGTCAATTTTGCGGCGGCTAATACCAATCCATCAGCGATCACTGCGGCCGCAGGTGTTGCTTTTCCGGTTTTATTATTTGCCGGAGCTAATGATTGCGTTACACCAATAGCCGTGCACCAGCAACCCATTTACAATGCGTTAATCTCCTCGTGCAAGGTGCTGGTAACCATTACCGGAGCATCACATTGCTATTTTGCCGACAACAGCAGCACCTGTTCTTTTGGTGAACTTACCTGTAGTCCTCCCCCCGCCATCAGTAGATCAGAACAACACACAAGAACCTTTAATGTGATGAAGCCCTGGCTCGACATATACCTCAAAAATGCCGGATGCACAGCGGTACAGCAGATTAAACAAATCTGGAACAGCGCGGAGTTCTATCAGCTTTCGATATCGTGCCCAACATATACCACGGCCGAACTGGCTTCACCCGAAGTTGCTGTAACACAAACCACATGCGGCCTGAGCAACGGTATTGCACAGGGCCTGGCTACCGGCGGACAGCTTCCTTATCACTATCAATGGAGTAACGGCAGTACCAACGAAACCATCGAACAACTTATCGCCGGCACTTATGCAGTAACGGTTACGGACCAGATCGGATGCACCGCAACAAATAGTACCGATATTGCTGGTAGCGTATGTCCCAAAGTCAATTCACAGCCACAGGTCACGAATATTACATCGGGCAGCGTTCAGGTAAACTGGAGCGGTACGGATTGTGCAACGAAATATCGTGTTACCCTAAAAAACAACGCAAACGCTTCGCAGATCACCTACTTTGTTTCGGCCCCCGCAACCGGACTTACACTGAATGGCTTACTGCCAAACACCACCTATCAGGTGCGCATACGTACCCAGTGCTCTCAAAACGGTTCTGTACTTGCACAGTTATCACCTATTGCATCCTTCACAACGTTAAACAGTCAGGGCATACAATGCTTGCCACCGGCTAATGTGAGTGTATCCAACATAACAACAACATCAGCACAAATCAACTGGACGCTATTAAGCGGAGCCATACAATACAATCTGAGATATCGTAAAGTTGGAACGAGCCCTTGGACCACAATTTTACTCAGCGGAACTGCAAATACAGCCACGCTGCAAAATCTGACTGCATCCGGCAGTTACGAGTTTCAGATACGGAGCAAATGCAATAGTAATCCGGATGAGTTTTCGCCGTACTCTGCTTTGAATGTATTCAATACCCTTGCACAACGTATAGAGGAAACTGAATCACTCAGCACCTTAATTTACCCCAACCCCACCAACACCAACATCAACGTAGTCATCAACGCTGTAGGTGAAACACAAACCACCATACGCATTACTGATTTATTGGGCAGGGTAATGCTAAACGAAACCGAAGCCCTGATAGGTGGCAACAATACCATCACCTACAACATAGGCGATTACGCCTCAGGTGTGTATCTCATACACGTAGGCAACGGTAACACGCAACAGGTATTTAAGGTGGTGAAGGAGTAAGCCGCAAATAAGCTATCATTAAATTCAAAAAAGGCTGTCCGGTAGGGCGGCCTTTTTTATTTGGGCTAAAGCCTTTTTTTGTTTTTTGTTTTTTACTCCAGGCATTAAAGTTCCGGGTAATTAAACCTTGCGTTAATTGAGCTTATGCTCTCCCGCTATGTTAATCTGTTCAGGGTTCTGTGCGGTTGGGATAGGGTTGCGGTGATGTATGAGGAAAAAGTTCTTTATCGCTTAGTTACTGTCGGCTTTAGCCGGCAGTAAGGAAAACTCGACTCGCACAAGGGCTTTAGCCCAAGAATCGTTTGTTGGTGAAAAATATTAGTTAACCATTATCGGCATAACCAGCATCAGCAAATCTTCACTTTCATTTTGCGTTGTCGGCGAAACCAAAACCGCACGGCTTGGTGCTGAAAACTCAAACAACACTTCATCCGATGTTGTTGAGGAAAGCATCTCAATCAAAAACTTACCATTAAAAGCAATCTCCAGATCCTCGCCAACATAATTGCAGGCCAAGGTTTCATTGCCTTCGTTGCTGAACTCTATGTCGCGTGCCGTTGCGTGCAACTCACTGCCGCTCAGTTTAAACGTAACCTGATTGGTGGTCTTGTTGGCAAAGATGATCAGGCGGCGCAACGTATTGAGTATATCATTTCGGTTAATCGTTAATTTATTTGGATTGTCGTTAGGGATTACCGTAGTGTAATCGGGGTAGCGCGCATCAATCAGGCGACAAATCAAACTGACATGACCAAATGTAAAGAAGGCATTGGAGGCATTATATGAAATCACCACCTGTGTATCGTCTGATGGCAGGGCGTTATTCAGTAACATCAGTGCCTTGCGCGGTATGATGAACGATGTTGCCTTGGAGGCCTTGGTATCTTTGCGTTTGTAACGCACGAGCTTGTGGGCATCTGTGGCTACGAAGGTGATACCCTGACTGCCTAGCTCAAAATAAACACCGGTCATAGCGGGGCGCAGTTCATCGGTGCCAACCGCAAAGAGGCAGGCGGTAATCGCATTTTTAAGCACTGACGATGACAGCTTGATGTCTTTAATATCATCGGCTACCGGCATTTTAGGAAAGTCGTCGCCGTTTTCGCCGCTAAGGCGATACTTGCCATTGCCCGACTTTAACTCTACACCAAAATTGCGCATATCAACGCTGAATGTGAGCGGCTGATCGGGCAGGGTTTTGAGGATATTCAGCAACATCTTGGCCGGGATCGCAATTTTGCCGTCTTCTTTGGTTTCGATATCGAGACCGGAGGACATGGAAATTTCCAGGTCGGTAGAGAAGAGCGTTAGTTTACCATTTTCAATCTCAAATAAAAAGTCTTCAAGTATAGGTAATACCGTGTTGTTGGATACGACACCATCGATCATTTGTAGTTCCTTAAGCAGCGCAGAAGTGGAAGCGATGAATTTCATAACGAGTGAAGTCAGATTTTTTTGGTAGTCGCCAAAGATAGATTTTTCAGTTGTAATAGGGTTATACTTTTGAGCAAGTTTGAATTATTTAACTTCACATAACAAAGGATGAATAAATACGCATTATGATACAGTCCATGTTCAGAAAAAAATCAATCGACAAAATCGCGGCAGATTACGCACAGTCGGAGTCGCGGCAGGGATTACATAAATCGCTGTCCTTATTCGACCTCACCTCGCTTGGTATCGCTGCAATCATTGGTGCCGGTATTTTTTCAACGATAGGCTCTGCCGCATTTAACGGAGGCCCCGGCGTTACCACGCTGTTTGTTATTACGGCGGTAACCTGTGGATTCAGCGCGCTGTGCTATGCTGAATTTGCCAGTCGCGTTCCTATTTCGGGCAGTGCTTACACCTATGCCTATGTTACCTTTGGCGAGGTAATCGCCTGGATTATCGGATGGGCGCTGATCTTGGAATATGCCATCGGCAACATTGTGGTGGCCATCAGCTGGAGCGGATATTTTAACAATTTGCTTCATGCGGCTCATATCCATCTGCCCGCCTGGCTTACCGTTAGTTACGACAGCATCAAAGACGATTATGCCTCGGCGCTCTTGCTGGTGCAAAATGGCGTACTCAGCAATCAGGCAGATCGTGCCCTGCGCTTTGCCTATGATACCTACACACAGGCACCTGTTGTATTTGGTTTCAGGCTGATCATCAACCTGCCTGCCTTTATGATCGTATGCCTGGTTACCTGGCTGGCTTATATAGGTATTAAAGAAAGCAAGCGTAGCGCTAATGCTATGGTATTGTTTAAAGTCGCGGTGATCTTGTTTGTAATCCTAATCGGATTTTTCTTTGTGGACACAACGAACTGGACGCCCTTTATGCCTAATGGTTTTACCGGAGTACTGGCCGGCGTTTCGGCTGTGTTTTATGCCTACATCGGCTTCGATGCCATTTCCACAACGGCCGAGGAATGTAAAAATCCTCAGCGCGACTTGCCGCGAGCCATGGTATATGCCTTGTTCATATGCACGGTGCTCTATATCCTCATTGCGCTTGTGCTTACCGGTATGGTGCACTACACGGAATTAAAGGTGCCCGATCCTCTGGCCTATGTATTTGAAAAGGTAGGACTCAACAAAATCAGCTATCTCATTTCGGTAAGTGCCGTAGTAGCTACTACCAGTGTTATGCTGGTGTTTCAATTAGGTCAGCCCCGCATCTGGATGAGTATGAGCCGTGATGGTTTGTTGCCTGCCCGTTTTGCCCGCGTACATCCCAGATATCAGACCCCGGCATTTGCCACCCTGATTACAGGATTGCTGGCGGCGGTTCCTGCACTATTTATTTCGGGAACCATCGTTACCGATCTCACCAGTATCGGAACGCTGTTTGCCTTTGTAATTGTTTGTATAGGCGTACTGCTTCTGCCGGCACGTAACGTTAAGGCCGAAAAAAAATTCGTACTGCCCGTTGTAAATGGACAGTTTCTGGTGCCGGCATTGTTCATCGTTTTTGTTTACCTGTTCCGTGAACGTATTTCCGAAACGCTCAGCAACATCGGGTCTGCCTCACATCAGGAGTGGCTGTTTCTTGTATTTGTGATGATTGCTTGTGCTGCTTCGTTTGTTACGTTTATGCGCAGGCTCAATGTCATTCCGGTGATTGGTGCTCTCAGTTGTTTGTATCTGATGATCGAAATCCCTGCGGTGAGCTGGTTGTGGTTCTTTGTATGGATGCTGATAGGGTTGTGCATCTACTTCGTTTATAGCCGCAGAAAATCATTGCTTAACAGGGCTTAGAGCCATAGAGGCTCCTGATAGCCTGCTGTAAGGTTGGAAATTGAAACCGGTAGCCGGCATCGGTTATTTTTTTTGAGGAGATATGCTGTGAGGCGTAGAGCGAATCGGCAAACTCCCCCAGGAGGGTTCTCAACACAAATTGTGGTGCGGGCAGGTGAAGTGTTTTATGCCCGATGGCCTGTTCCAGATTCGAAATGATATCGAGTAAGCTCGACGTTTCGGGAGCCACGGCATTGTACGCACCCTGCAGTGGTTGTTGCAGAGCGTACATAAACATGTGCGCCGCATCAGCGATGTGTATCCATGGATAAATCTGCCGGCCGTTACCGAATATGCCGCTCACACGGAAGGGCATCGATCGGTGCATGACCTGAAGGGCCCCTCCTTGGGCACTCAGCACAATACCTATTCTGAATTTTACAACCCGATCTGCATTCGATTGAAAGGTGTCGGCCGCGGCTTCCCATTGCCGACACGTTGCTCCCAAAAATGAATCGGCGGGCGGCATATGCTCCTCCAGCAGTATAGTAGCATTAGCCGGATAGTAACCGCTTGCAGAGGCACTGATGAATACCTTAATTTTTTTTTGAATCCTGTGCATCGTGTTGTGCAATAAACGGGCACTCTCTACACGACTTGAAATAATTTCTTCCTTGTATGCTTTAGTCCATCGGTTTCCGGCAACATTAGCTCCGGCGAGGTGCATAATCGCATCGCAATCCTTAAAGACGTTTTCGTCGATTGTACCGGCTTTCGGATCCCATAGAAATTGCCTGTATGGAATCTTGCTATTTTGTCTTCTTGTTAGTAGCGCGGGTTCATAGTTATGCTGTTGCAGGGTTTTAGCGATATGTGATCCGAGCAAGCCGCTTCCTCCCGTAATAATTATCTTTTTCATCGTGTTTGTAAATGAACAACATATAATTCACGGATTGGTTAATGCTCAGGGATAAATTGTATTAATATTTAAGCCTTTTTATTGATTGCTTTCTTTAATTTGCGGTGCTTTTTTATGAAAACGTTATTTATAAAAACAATAGGTGTCATATGGGCTTTGCTGATGCCGTGTATAGTTTATGCTCAGCCCGTATCCTTGCTGGATTGCCCTGCGGCGCAACAGCTATGTAACCTGAATACCGTCAATGTGCCCAATGGGGTTTGGGGGCCGGGTAATTTGCCGGAGTCCGGCACGTGCATGCTCACCGGTGAAGTGTCTTCTCATTGGTATGTCTTTACCTGCACACAATCCGGCACGTTCAATTTTACGTGTACGCCAACCGGGTTTGTTGATTATGACTTTGCTTTTTTTAATATCACCGGTTCTGCACCCGGCACCTGCAATATTTCAGGGGGCACACAACTGGCTTGCAACTATGCATTAACAACCGGAACCACCGGAATAGGTTGTGGTGGGGCAGGGTGTACGCCAACACAAAATCTGATTGCAGGCAATACCTATGCGATACTGGTTAATCGGTTTACTGCCGGCTCGATCATTGGATTTAACCTCACGTTCAGCGGCACTGCTCAAATTGGCGCTCCTCAATCCTCAATCAGCGCTCCGACTGTTTGCCTGGGATCGCCTACCTTGTTTTCGATCACCAATGCGCCAACGGGAAGTTATGTTTACAACTGGAATTTTGGCAACGGCTCTTTTTCTGCTTTAGCAAATCCCACGCATACCTATGCGAATCCGGGTACCTACAATGTAACCCTTCAGATAACGAGCACTACCGGAAATACCTGCATGAATCAGAACCTTACAGCTACGGTTACTGTGAGCGATGCTCCCGAAGTTAGCATCAATCCTGCCACACAAACGGTATGTCCCGGACAATCAGCTACACTGGATGCTATTGCTCAGCCCCCTGCTGTGATAACCGCTTATTCCTGGACCCCCGCCACGGGTCTTTCGGCAACCACGGGCAATACTGTTTCAGCCGCTCCCCTGCAAACTACAACCTATACCGTGCAGGTCAGCGATGCAACAGGATGCACCAATAATGCCACAGCAATTGTTACGGTTGGATCTAACTTAACCATTAATGCATCTACTGCGGATCCAAGTATATGTCCCGGCGAACAAACCACACTTAGTGTTTCTGGGGCAAGCAATTATACCTGGTCTCCTGCAGATGGGTTAAATACGACTACGGGCTCAACGGTAACAGTCGCCCCCGGCACCTCTACGACCTATACGGCTACAGGTACAGATGCCAATGGATGTTCAGCGACATCTACAGTAAGCATCGATGTACTTCCCTTGCCCGTAATTACAATAAATCCATCAGCGCCCACAATATGCACCGGCCAGAGTGCTTCACTAACCGCATCGGGAGCCAACACTTATTCCTGGCTTCCCAATACGGCTATCAACAACCCTGCTCTTGCCACGGTAACCGTTAATCCAACCACAAACACCACCTATACCATCACCGGGACATCGGCCGAAGGATGCATCGCACAGCAAACCGTGAACGTTACAGTGGTTAATTTGCCTTCAATAAGCGTAAGCCCCAATAATCCTTTTGTATGCAGTGGTGCCGCCGCCACAATGTCGGCATCCGGCGCCGACACCTACACATGGACCCCGAATACAGCGTTGAACAGCACTGCCGGAACTACGGTTACGGCATCACCCACAATAACTACGACCTATACCGTTGTTGGTACCTTAACCAGTGGCTGTACGGCGTCTACAGCCGTTGTTGTTAATCTTGGCAACAATCCCACTGTTACTGTGAATCCTTCAACATCAACCTTATGCGACGGATCCAATATTAACATTACCGCCTTTGGCGCGGCCACCTATTCCTGGAGCCCTGCGAATACGCTGAACAACGCACTGTCAGCAACGGTAGTAGCAAATCCAACAGCAAATACAACGTACACCGTTATCGGCACCGCCGCAAATGGTTGTACCTCATCTGCAACAACAGAAGTATCGCTTGTAATGCCTGTTCAGGTAGCGGCTTCTGCGAGCGCTTCGATTATCTGCCCGGGGAATATTGTAACGCTCACCGCACAAAATGTGAATCAGTATTCTTGGTTGCCGGCGGGCGGTACCGGCCAATTTACCGATGCTTATGTCGTAACACCACAACAGTCAACAACCTACACCGTAACCGGAACCGATGCTAATGGCTGTACTTCATCAGCTACCTTATCTCTTCAGGTGTTAAACCCACCTCAGGTAACCGCATCAAACAATAACACATTAATTTGTGAAGGCGATTTCACCACACTTACAGCAGGAGGTGCTCAGAGTTATACCTGGACGCCATTTACGGCACTTTCTGCCGGAACAGGCGCTTCCGTTACGGCTAATCCTCCGGCAACCATCACCTATACCGTAAATGGTGTTGATGCCAACGGTTGTTCGGCAAGTGCTACCGTTGTTGTAAATATTGATCCGCTTCCTGTTGCCGCATTCAGTGTTGATCCGGAGTCAGGTTGTGATCCATTGTTGGTTAACTTCACGAACAACAGCACAAATGCACTCAGTTACTCATGGGTATTTGATAATGGTCAGTTTGCCCAGTCGGAAAATACCTTAACGGTTTACACGATTGGCACCTTTTATCCAAGGCTTATAGCAACCAATACGGCAGGATGTAGCGATACAGCCCTGTTTAGCACCGGCATTACGGTATATCCTCCCCCGGTGGCCGATTTTTCTTCCAGCCCCGACACCGGAGTATTGATGAAGTACACAGAGGCACTGGTAACTTTTACAAATTTGTCTCAGGGTGCTGAAACGTATCTGTGGAATTTTGGGGATGGCAATTCATCTAACCTCGATAACCCGGAGCATCAGTATCTATCGCAGGGCAATTATTTTGTTACTCTGCTTGCAATAAGTGCACAGGGTTGTACGGCGGACATTACCAAAGGGCCTTACGAGGTAGAAGGCATGCCTCCTGTATTTGTGCCGAACACGTTTACCCCAAACGGCGATGGAGCGAATGATGTATTGCGTGTTTTTGCAATTGGCCTTAAAGAATTTGATCTACGTATTTATGACCGATGGGGAACTTTAGTCTTCGCCAGCAGGGACATTAACACAACCTGGGATGGAACCTATAACGGAAGACGCTTAAACAGTGGAGTGTATATTTATCAGTTACAGGCTACATTACAAAACGATGATCCGCTGTTAAAATACGGCGATGTCAATTTGCTCCGATAGTACCACTTATCTCGGGGAGAGAATCAACTTGTTTTTACCGGTTTCTGTAATCTCCTTTTTATTCATCACCTGTTTTCTGTATTTGCAATTGATGTAGGCTAGGGCCTGATCATCATAATGTTCAGATGAAAAAATACCACTCTGTCCGGTTGGGTTGATACTTATGGAATTTTCGATATCTGCAAAGTCAATGATTACGCGCATCGAAGGACCAAAGGTCGCCGGGTATAATCCATCAGCATTTAACTGAAATCCGCTGTTGTTTAATGTTTCCATCCCTCCCGGTGCCGCCAAAGGACCAACATTAAAAAACTCATTCAGTGGCTTTTGTCGTCCAACGGGATTGATGTGTTCCAGCGTGTGCACTCTGCCCCAGCTCCAGTCATTTACGTTGTTGCCTAGTTGATGTTGTAGCTGTTCTATGGAGCGCTTAAATGCTTGCAACATAATATCGTTGCGCGTTTCTTTTGCTTCCGTTTTTATATGATCCCACCATTCCGATTGCTCATTATAAATAAATACACGAATGGCATTTTTCATCAGATGGGTATTCAGAAATGTTAAGAAGGGTTTTTCTCCAAGCTCATCGGCTACACTCATTTGCCACATATGGTATAATAATTTGTAATATACCGTTGGCCCGATGTCGTTAACTTCATGACTGCCATTCCAGTTTTTTAACGCATTCAGTGCCTGAATACTGACCTGATCCTTACCGACAGAAGGGTTGCTCTGAATCCACTCAAAGAACGAATGTGCATAGCGGGCGTGTTCATTGCTGATTACATCGCCCTGCCATTCCTTGAAGTCAGCCACGGTTAGTTTTTCTTTTAAGCCGGCATAGGTAACAATTTTTTGTGCACGATCATCGGGCACGTAATAGCCCGGGTATAAAATACCCTGCATCGAGTCGGGTTGATTATTGGCTGAGTATAAAAAGCCGGACGCCGGGTTGATGCTGTGCGGATTATCCTTGAAATCATAGTACCCGACGATGTCATCTTTACCGCTACTGCCATCCAGAAATAAAACAGGATTTACATGCGGCTTGCGTTTCATCAGTTTTGCGGCGGCCCACCAGGCTATATTTCCATCGGCATCACCATACATAACATTTAAGCCCGGGGAAATAATTTTTGCGACAGCATCTTCGGCGTCGGTAATGTTTTGTGCGTGAGCCAGCTCATAGGTGACATGCAACAACGTACTTGGAAATTTGGTGTGCACCCAAAACATGCTTACCGGATTTCGCTCCACTTCAGTAAGGTCTTCCATTACCGAATTCATAACCGGTCCGTGTCGGGTATGTTTGACTTCAAAATGAACATCGTCACCTCCTTTAACTTTAACAGTTTCTTTTCTGATCTCATAGGTTGCCCAACCATCAGGAGTAAGGTATTTATTTTCGTTTTCGGGATTCTGCTTTTCAATATAGAAGTCAACATCGTCCTGTTCCAGTATCGTGAGCCCCCAGGCTATTTTTTGGTTATGTCCGATTGCGGCAAAGGGGAACCCGGCCAGAAAATTTCCATAGAAAGATTGCCCCGGATACTCCAGGTGAGCTTCATACCAAACGGAGGGTTGTGCATACGCAATGTGGGTGTCGTTACCGAATAATACCTTGCCGTTCTGCGTTCGTGAAGGTGCGGCAACAAAGGCATTACTGCCTATCCAGGGTGCAACGGGAAGTAAATTTAGCATTTCGTTGATGCAAAGCAGGGAGCTGTCGCTTCGTGTGTTGCTTTTTGAACACGGAATCCGCTCTGTGCCCTCTACATAATGTGGCGATAACTCATTCAAATATTTTTTACCAAGGCCATATATTCCCTGACAAAGGGGATCTGTTTTAAAAGCCAGGGCAAAACTAAAACTCATGTAGCCGCTTACCAGATACAGATCATCAACGGTAAAATACGACTTTGGGATTCCGATGAGTTTATATTCCACAGGCAACTTACCCTGATCGATAAAACTATTTATTCCGTTCACATAAGCAATAGCCGCTTTCTGATAAGCCTCGGTAGTATCACTCATATAGGTTGATGCCGATGCCTTCGCATGCGCTTCGATGCCCAGTGTGCGAAGGAACCGATCTATCTGAATAAAATCTTTGCCCAGCAGTTCGCTTAAGCGTCCTGCCCCCACGTGGCGTATCATATCCATCTGAAACAGTCGCTCCTGTGCATGTACATATCCTAATGCATAATAGGCATCAGGTTCATTAAGGGCATAAATATGTGGTATGCCATAATCGTCGAAGTATATCGTCACCTCCTGTTTTAAGCCTTTGAGGGTTCGCCGCCCCTGATATTCCGGTTTACAAGATTGTGCATAGAAATAAAGTGAAGCAAGAATCAGGCATATCAGCGAGATAAGACCAATACCGATTCGGGTAATCCATTTGAGCATTCGGCTAAGATATCTATTCATAACCTTTCTCGCCTACCTCCGATATGCGGCATACCGGCAGGAAAATGACAACGCCGTAGGTTGAAAAAACGCAATCCACTACCTTTGCCGCTATGAGTACGCAACCACAGGATTTATTCAAAGACTTAATTTCTCATGCCAAAGAGTACGGATTTATTTTTCCATCCTCAGAGATTTATGACGGCCTCAGTGCCGTATATGATTACGGCCCTTACGGTTCCGAATTAAAAAAGAATATCCGCGAATACTGGTGGCGCAGTATGGTGCAGATGCACGAGAACATCGTGGGTATTGATGCCGCCATATTTATGCATCCTACAACCTGGAAAGCCAGTGGCCACGTGGATGCCTTTAATGATCCGCTGGTGGATAATAAAGATTCCAAAAAACGATATCGTGCGGATGTGCTGATTGAAGATGCCTTGGCCAAGATTGAAGCGAAGATTGATAAGGAGGTTGAAAAGGCCGCAAAGCGTTTTGAAAATTTTGATGAAAAGATGTTCCGTACAACCAACACGCGAGTGCTGGAGTACCAGAAAAAAATTGATGATTACCAGGCACGATTCAAAGCGGCACTCGAAGAGAACAACCTTGCCGAGGTAAAACAAATCATACTCGATCTGGAAATTGTTTGCCCAATTAGTGGTACCCGAAATTGGACCGACGTCAGGCAGTTTAATCTGATGTTTAATACGCAGATCGGTTCAGTTAGTGAAGAGTCCAATACGATTTACCTGAGACCTGAAACGGCTCAGGGCATTTTTGTGAATTTTTTAAATGTGCAGAAGACCTCCCGTATGAAAGTGCCTTTCGGCATTGCTCAAGTGGGAAAGGCTTTCCGTAATGAAATCGTAGCCCGGCAATTTATTTTCCGCATGCGCGAGTTCGAGCAGATGGAGATGCAGTTTTTTATTCGCCCCGGATCTGAAGACACGTGGTACACATACTGGAAAGAAAAGCGGATGCAATGGCATCGTGCACTGGGATTACCCACCGAATGTTATCGCTATCATGATCATCTGAAATTGGCGCATTATGCCAAGGCCGCCTGCGATATAGAGTTTAAATTTCCTTTTGGATTCAAGGAATTGGAAGGCATTCACAGTCGCAGTGATTTTGATTTGTCGCAACACGAAAAGTTTTCCGGCAAGAAGCAATCGTATTTCGATCCGGAAATTAATGAGAGTTATACTCCTTATGTAGTTGAAACATCAATTGGCTTAGATCGCATGGTGTTGGCTATGATGAGTTATGCGTATCAGAATGAAAAACTCGAGGATGGCAGTGAACGTGTTGTTATGAAGTTGCCGCCTGCTCTTGCTCCCGTTAAAGTTGCCGTTTTACCATTGGTAAAAAAAGATGGCTTACCGGAAAAGGCATTGGAGATTTTTAATGCGTTAAAGTTTTCGATTTATTGTCAGTATGATGATAAAGATTCGATTGGCCGTCGCTATCGCAGACAAGATGCTATCGGCACACCGTATTGCATCACCATCGATCACGACACCCTTCAAAACGGCACCGTTACCATTAGGGAGCGTGATTCCATGAAGCAGGAACGCATTGCAGTCAGCGAGGTTTCAACCATAGTTGAAGATCGGGTTAGTTTTAAAAATCTTCTTACTTCGTAATTGTGGCGTATGCATTCGCAGTATATCCCGTCTTGTTTGCTAACTATGGCGCTGTGTATGTCCTGCGCCAAAGAGGATCCTGTTGCCGAAAACGTAAGTCCGGATAAGGCTTCTGTGATCCATCTCCATGTTCGCGACTTTTTTGTAGATGATTCCGGAATAACTATGGATACCCCGTTGATCAATCTGCCAGCTCGCTTGTATTACTCTGAGGCAGACGCCTTGAATGATGAAAATCTTATTGTCAATAAGAACACCGACTCAATTGGACGGGTGTCCTTCTATAATCTAGATTCATTGCAGTACACCGTTATCTTTTTGCACCCAATCTTGGGCACAAAAATGCAAACGATGAATACGCCACCGAAGTCAATAGTCAATCAACTGATCGCCTATTAGTGATTATTATTGCAAGGCCATGGATAATAAGGTAATCATCGTAACAGCACCCTCAGGATCCGGAAAGACGACACTCGTAAAATATCTTTTGGAGCGTTTTGCAACTCTGGAGTTTTCTGTTTCAGCGTGCACCCGAGAACCTCGCCATAATGAGTTACATGGTCGTGATTATTATTTTATTTCTCCAGATGAATTTCAGAGGCGTATTGCCGACAAGGAGTTTGTTGAATACGAGGAAGTGTACCCCGGTAATTATTATGGTACGCTCAAATCGGAAATAAACAGGATATGGGCAAGCCGTGGTGTGGTTTTGTTTGATGTGGATGTAAAGGGAGCATTAAAGCTTAAAGAAATTTTTAAGGATCACGCTCTTGCCATTTTTATTAAAGCACCCAATCTCGATATCCTTGAAGCTCGTTTGCGGAGAAGGGGTACTGAGTCGGAGGATAAAATTCAGGTTCGATTGTCGAAAGTGCGGGAGGAATTAATGATGGAGCCGAAGTTCGATGTGGTTGTGGTCAATGATCGCCTCGATAAAGCCCAAAACGAGATAGAGCAGGTTGTAGCGGAATTCATCAGATGAGTCAAAAAAAAATATTTGTAGGGCTTGTTGATGTAATCACATTATTAAATATATTCGTTTAATTATTATCAGATATGTTAACCAAAATCACCAACGGCGTCAAAATTTCGGTTGAAACCTTTTATCAGCCTGAATATTCTCAGCCACTAAACAACGAGTTTATGTTTGCTTATCGGATAACTATTTCCAACGAAAGCGAATATACGGTTAAGTTACTTCGTCGTAATTGGGTGGTTTTTGATTCCAATGGAGTAGTTCGAGAGGTGGAAGGTGATGGTGTAGTTGGTCAGCAACCGGTTATTGAGCCGGGCGAGTCGCATCAATATGTGAGCGGTTCTCATCTGCGTACCGAAATGGGCAAAATGAAAGGGTACTATACTATGGAGCGACTGATTGACGGTAAACTGTTTAAGGTTGAGATCCCGGAGTTCCCTCTTCTTGTGCCTTTCAAAATGAATTAATTAATCAGCAATTAAGTCCGCTTTTCATATACTTTTGCGGAGTTAAATCAGATCGATGAAAGTTATTGAGCACATTGCATCAAAGGATAAGAATGTTTTTTCGTTTGAAATTTTACCGCCACTGAAAGGTAAAGGTATTCAGTCTATATACAACTGTCTCGAGCCGCTCATGGAGTTCAAGCCCCCTTTTATCAATGTAACCTATCATCGTTCCGATTTTATTTACAAAAAAACAGTAGAAGGTCTTTTTCAGAAGAAGATGATCAGTAAACGACCCGGCACTGCCGGTATTTGTGCGGCTATCCAAACTAAATTTAAAGTGGATGCGGTGCCTCATCTTATTTGTGGCGGTTTCACCATTGATGAAACAGAAGACTTGCTGATTGAATTAAATTTTCTGGGCATCGAAAATGTATTACTGATTCGGGGCGATAAAATGAAAAGTGAAGAAGTTTTTACTCCCGAAAAATATGGTCATGCCTATGCTGTCGACCTGGTTAAGCAGGTCGTTAATATGAATAAGGGAGTATATCTTGAGGAAGATCTCAAGCATGCTACGGCAACATCATTTTGTATTGGCGTTGGCGGCTACCCTGAGAAACATTATGAGGCGCTTAATTTCAATACCGATCTAAAATATCTGAAAGAAAAAGTGGATGCCGGTGCAGATTACATTGTTACACAACTTTTCTTCGATAATCAAAAGTTCTTTCAGTTTGTAAAGGCCTGCCGTGAGGCCGGAATTCAAGTGCCTATCATTCCCGGAATAAAACCACTAACCAATTTGCGTCAGGTTTATAATATGCCGAGAGTGTTTTATGTAAACTTTCCTGAAGCAATGGCCAACGAACTGGTTAAATGTAAAACCGATGAAGATGTTACCCGGGTAGGCCTGGAGTGGAGTATCAGTCAGTGCAAGGAGTTAATTCAGCATGGATTTAATTGCCTTCACTTTTACACGATGAGTAATCCGTTGCCGGCACAGAATATTGTAAAGCAACTGGCATAAAAAAACCTCCACCTTAAATGGCAGAGGTTTTTAATGTCTTTTAATAATCGTTTAATCGTTCTGATAGATAATCTTAGTAGTCTCTCTTCTCTCACCATTACTTAATTCAACAAAGTACATCCCTTGCGCTATGTTGAGGTCACGAAGGTTTATGATGATACGATTCTCGCTGGCATTGGAAAACGAATGACTTAAATCAGCGACCATCATACCGGTTATTGAATATATTTTACAGCTGATATTATTGTAGAGCACGTTTCCTTTGTAATCGATGATCAGGTTGTTGTTAGTGAGTGTCGGGAAAATACTTGTGGTAAATTCCGGAAGTGCGGTAACGCTGTTGATGATTGATGGCCAGTACTTGAACTGTGCCGTTATCGTATCCGGTATGCTCAGATTCATTTTGATGGTATCTGACAAGAAAGTTGGCGTTACGGCATTGTTGTTGGGAATCCAATAGCCAAAAACATAATCCGTAACAGGGTTTGCCTGAAGCTTTACATTAATATCACCAAAATATGTTCCGGTATATGGGTATATCTGAGGGGTAAAGGTGCCAATTGATACGGTGCCACTACCGGGAGGATTTATTTTAACCGTAAGTTGATATGGTCCGGTTACCTGATAACAGTCAACAAGACTTCCGGCAATGAAACTACAACGGTCATTAATGAAATTTTTTAATGTTTGAACATTGTTGTTCCAGGTTGCCATCGAGCCGCCCCAGCGTTGAATTTGTTTCGGCATTTCCGGAGTCATGATATTTAGAAACCAGTCCAGATGTGCAAGGGTAGAGTCGCAGCTTAAATATCCATTGATTAAGTCGGCATAACGATTTACATACATTTCCTTGAACTCGGTGTTTTGAAGCAATCTAGATAGGATGTTCAGATGCCCCATATTCGGACCTGCATTAGGCCAATTATTTTGAAGGTCGCAAGGGTCAGCTGTTGGTCCTGTTGTTTGCCATCCACTGTAATTCTGTCCAAGGTTAAAAACATTGTCCATATCCCAACCGCAATAACGCCACTTCCTTTTATCACCATCCGGATTTCTGCCGCGCCACCACATGGTATTCCAGTTTATCCAGTCGCTGTTCACAATGTAGGTATTGTAGATACAGTTGTCAATCAAACTGCTGAAGTCTAAACGCGACTTCACACTGTTATATGCAATGGGATCAGTCATGTTATTGGCCATCACATAGTTGTAGAGATTAACCCATCCGGTATCACTGCCGTAATCCACCTGTAATCCACCCCAGTATTTGAGCACATCAATATTAAACTCATCCTGATTGTAGTAATAATCGGTATAGTCTTTATCGTCAACTTTTTCTCTGGTTTCATAGAAGCCCCAATACTGCCCATTTACAAAAAGGATGTTATGCTTAAGTGACCGACAGTCAAAATCCAAGCCTATTTTTTGTGCATAGTCCTGAACGAAGGCATCACGCAAATGACAACTGGGTAACCAGCCACTACCCGGGTAGCTGTCTGATGCGCCCGCTTTAAACATAATTCGCTGAAACTTCTGTCTATTGGTGCGAGGGAATATTTTATACTTCATGAAATGATTGTATCCATATTGATCCCAGGCGCTGAAATCAATACCTCGTTGGTCGTATGCCCAAGAGTCATTTCCGTGCTTATCCGTTCGCCCTACCGTCTTAAACTTAAGTTGTTGATCCGTTTCAAAGTACTCCAGAGCAGTAACCGGATTTAGACTGGCATTTCCATCTAAGAGGGATTGAACCTGATCGCCGTGTATGGAATATACCGGAACCGTAAAGGGGCCCTCGTTAATAAAGTAGGTGGAGAACTCATAGAAACTTGTTAATACGTTAGGGTCTGTAGAAACAACGTAGGCTTTTAAGACCGTAGTCGAATTAAAAGTTAGTGCCGAACTGTAAACAGATGAGGCTGTAGTGGGTACAAATCCGTTTGTGGTATAGTAAATAGTTGAATTACTTTCTGTGGTTGAAACAGATACAGTAACGGTGTTGGCATAATAGCCGGCATTTTGACTAAATGTTGGCATTGCCGCATACCGGGTATATGGTGTTGAGGTATTGTTTGTAGTATTTACTGTCGGTGTGGTGAATATGCTCCAAGAGTTTGATCCATCCGTAGTTCTGCCCCAGGAGTGATTGGCCTGATGCCTTTTGAGAGTTAAACTGTCAACAATCAGTCCGGCAGTGGTAGCAAGGATTATTTTCTCGTTTTCAGTTTGATTAAGTTTAAAACTTGCGTGATAATTGTTTCCAACTACAATATTTCTGCCGCTTGTCCATATACGAACAAAACCATTTGGAGCGATAGATCCCGTTGGGAAAGGCCATTTAGTGGGGTTATTAGCACGATCAGATAAGCAAAAGCCGGTTAAATCAACGGCCACTGATCCGGTATTGTATAGTTCAACCCAGTCTTCTCGATCTCCATAGTTGTCTGTAACGATGTTGATGTTGCCACAAGAGTATTCGTTAATAATCAACTGCCCTTTTGCTTTCAGGATAGTGATGATAAAAAGGGCGAGCCAAATTCCGACTATTCGAATGGTATTCATAGTATGCGTTATGTTATGTTTATAAATTTAGAGTTTTTATCTTAAGAGTGAAACATTTCCGGTTTTATTAAAGTTTTCGCCATTTCTGAAGTTCCCTTGAATATAGTAGACGTAAACTCCTGTCGGGTAGGGTATGCCCCACCCATCAGTGCCATCCCAGGTGTTATCGAGATTGTTGCTGTAAAAAACCCGCTTGCCCCAACGATCATATATAAATATTTCGTATGTTGTTAATTGTGCTGATATGGCACCAAAAATGTCATTAAATCCATCATTGTTTGGAGAGAATGCGTTCGGAACAAAAATGGAACAGGCCGATTGAATGTCGATACTATCCCGTGCAAAGCAGCCGTTGCGGTCTACATTTACCCATATGAGTATTGGATAATCATTTAACGTAATACCGGGTGTTTGCTGTCCATTCGACCAATAATATGTTGTATTGACATTGGTCGCGTCCAGAATAAGCACTTCGCCATCACACATTGCTGTATCATTTCCAAGGTTAACCTCGGGAATATTGGTTACAATAAAATTGATGTTATAATCAACCGGAGTAGCATTTCCACAGATATCCGTTAGAGTGGTGCCATCAGAACCGGTGTTGATATTCAGCGTGTATAAGCCGTTGAATAATATGGCATTATTCAAAACGATTCCTATGGTATTCGCCGATGTTGCATTGGCACAGCCTACACCAAATGCCGTATATACCGAACCTCCGGATGGACCGCTAAAAGTAAAGTCAGACCCGTCGGTCGCTATTGAACTGCATAGTACCGCCTCAGATAATTGGATATACAGGGTATCCTGCTGATCGCACTCACGATGAAGTATTGAATCAGGTACAGGCACATTGTTATCCAGTAGATTGGCCGTTCCGGCAAAATCCAGTTGGTAGCCGCCGGTTGAACTGGTGGCATTATTGATCACCATAGCATAGGTATTACCGGCTACAAGGTTAATCGGGGGAGCTGTGTTCGAATCTAATGGCCCGGAACTAATCAGGTCACCGGTAGCATTCATCCCGGTTACTCCGGGGAAAACAGAATAGTTGCATGCGATTTCAGGAGCAGTGCCGTTGGGTATTCCCGGGCATCCGGTTGAGGTAATATCAAAGATGGCCCAGTCATAATCATCGGTAAATGCGGCTGGCGTCAGGGTAAATTCCAGCGATCCGGCAGTATTTACAGTAAAGGTATACCAGATGCTGTTTTGCTCTCCCGCGGCCAGGCACGAGGTGGTGAAAGGATAGCTCAGCTCCTGTACATTACCGAAACCAACATTGGAATTAGCCTGACTGAACGAGGTACTGCATACCGGAATGGCATTAATGCAATCTTGTTCAGGGCTTTGCCCCCTGCATATGGCCGAAATAAGTACCGGCATCAGAATAAGTATATAGCGCGTGTATTTGTTCAATGTTAGAAGGAGGTCAAATTTAGTTATTGATTTGGTTATATCAACCCCAAATACAATACGAGTATGGTGTATTGATGGTGAGATTAATTTGCCGAATTAATCGAGGTATTTGCCGACAATAGGCATTCGCCGTCCACTGCCAAATGCCTTTTTCGAAACGCGCAGTATGGGTGGTGTCTGATGTCTTTTATATTCGTTTCGGTTCACCATACGCAATATTCGGTCAACCACTTCAGCGTCGAAGCCCAGTTTTTTAATTTCATCGGGGCCTTTACATTCCTCGATATAATGAAAAAGGATGTTATCCAGCAGGGCATATTCAGGCAGGGAGTCACTGTCTTTCTGATTTGGACGCAGTTCGGCAGAAGGCGCTTTGGTCAGGATATGCCGGGGAATAATTTCTGTATCACGATTGATGTATTGCGCTAGCTCATAAACCTGCGTTTTGTATACATCGCCAATTACGCTGAGTCCTCCGCACATATCGCCATATAATGTTCCGTAACCCACCGCGGCTTCACTTTTATTTGAGGTGTTGAGTAATATGTGTCCGTGTTTGTTGCTGAGGGCCATAAGAAATAACGCTCTGATTCGTGCCTGCAGATTTTCTTCAGCCAAACCAAATACAGGGTTGTTGAAATAAGGAAGCAATTGATTTAAACTTAATTGATAAACGTCCTGAATCGGTATCGTGTGATGAGCCATGTTCAGTCGTTTGCATAAGTCTATGGCATCATCAATAGAGTGGTCGGAGGAAAATGTGGAGGGCAATAATACAGCAAGCACATGCTCCGCCCCCAGCGACTTGCAGGCGAGTGCGGCTACTACTGCAGAATCTATACCACCGCTCAGGCCCAGTATGGCATTTTTGAAATTCAGTTTGTCAAAGTATTCACGCATACCATATACCAGTGCATCGTGAATGAGCTGAATGGGTTGAATGTGCGTAGTCTTTAGTTCCGGATAAGTAATCTCCGTATCGATAGTATAAACGGATTCCTTAAAAAAAGGTAGTTGATGTATGATATGCCCGTTGTGATCAGACACCACCGAACCACCATCAAAGATTAATTCGGTCTGAGCTCCGGTTGTATTGCAGTAAATCATGGGGAGCTGGTATGTTTTACAAATACGCGAAATCAACTCACGCCGCTTGTGGTCTTGCTGATAATCAAATGGCGACGCTGAAATATTGATTATTAAATCGGGATCTTGTTTGGATAAGATGTCGAGAGGAGTGATCGTGTATAGCGGATTGTGGCCGGTATTCCAAATGTCTTCACAAATGGTTAGGGCTATGCGTTTGCCCTGATGCACAATCAGTGCGTGATTGGTTGCTCGCTCAAAGTAGCGAACTTCATCAAATACATCGTAGGTGGGTAGTAAGGTTTTATGAACGATTGCTTTGATTGCTCCTTCGAAGAGATAATAGGCGGAGTTGAATAAATCCTTGCCGGGAGCCTCAGGGTTTATTGTTGGTGCGCCAACAATGACTCCGATATTTTTTGTGTGCGCGGCAATTTGAGTAATAGCTGATTGACATTGGGCTATGAAATCACTGAAATTCAGAAAGTCGCGGGGCGGATAACCACATACGGATAATTCAGGAAATACAATTAGATTACTGCCCTCTGCTTGAGCTTGACGTATGGCGGAAATTATTTTCTTTTTGTTGTAATCAAAGTCGCCAATGATATAGTTCTGTTGTGCAAGTGTAATGTTCACGAAATAAAAAAACCGCAACAGGGTAAAAATGTTGCGGGTTAAAATTAGTCTTTTAAAACGGTTAAAACATAATGCCTGCGGTTAGCCCTAATCGGTTTAATACGGCTTTGGTTTTATAATTTTTAGGATTGTCGGTAACATCTATTAATCCGTTATAGAAGTTAAGAGATAGAAATGCAGAGGTATTGGTAGATATACTGTATGCGGCACCTGCACTTATGAGCATAGATAAATTGGGCAGGCTCACATCTTTTGAAAAGCTCTCCGGTATATACCTTGCGTTTGGCGTTGTAGGATCATCAAATTCTCCTTTTGCACTAATATTAACTGCGGGGACTATGCCAAACACACCGAAATAAGTTACATAGCCTATTTCGTTGGTCTTTAATCGGAGGGCTATGGGTAACTCAATATACTGAAGGTTGTAGTCTACGGTTAAAGCTGAAGAATATAAATGATCAGGTCTTGAATTAAACTTTGTACTGTCTTCATAAAAAAGAGAACCTCTCGACCGGCTTATGATAACACCTGTTGTAATGGCATAATTACTGCCAAAATTATAATCAAATACAGGTCCGAAATTAAAGCCAATCATAGAGCGCCTGTTCTCCAAATTAATGGATTTGGATTTTAACCAGGTTACTTCAGGAGTGAACTGAAAGCCAATTCTTAATTTGTGTGGCTCTTGTGTATCCTGTGCCGATGTAAAAAAAGGCAATGAGGCAAATACGATAAACCAAGTTAGCGTTTTAATCATCTGTTGAATGGTTTTATTAATTCTCAAAAATAAATTAACCTTAGCATACGAGTGCAGTTTATATTCACATACTGTATATTATTACATGCAAACGATTAAGCAATTTATAGATATTTTGCTAAGTAGCTTAATGGGCTGTCTCACTGAAAGTCCCCGGCGTTATCACTAAACACTATTCATTATGTTCAAGTTATGTGTTTTCAATGAGGTAAGCGCAATCAACTCGGGAATTGGATTTCATAAAGGGGTCATATTTGCCCATAGTAAGAATGTATAGCACTCCAGCTCCTATCCGTTCAGCCTTTAGCTGTCACTCAATATTCACCAACGGTCCTAGGAGTTTTGGGATTGCTGGTGTGGATTGTACTTATTTCCGTTTCATTTTTTTAGGAAATAATTCCTGTTTCTTTTTACTGTTGCTCCCGCCAGTACCGGTAACAGAACCCTTCATGTAGGCAGGGCAGGTTATCTTGCGTTTCGTGAAGCAACTGCTGCACAATACGCTGCAACAAAGTACGATTATTAATAGTCGTTTACTTAATCTCATTAATTATTTTAATAAATAAAGTTAAATAAGCTGTTTTCTAAGTAGAATGATGTTTATACTTTATTGCTGAATAGTTTAAATACATTTTTTCTGATTTCCTCTAGTTTCTCCAATGGTTCTATCAAGGAAGTGTTTTTCAAATCATTTTGAAATGTATCCTTTAATCCAAGTTGCATTGGGTAAACTATAAGGTAACTATGGTCTTGAAAATATTCATTAAGATACGAGGGAATTTTAGCCATTACCTCACGATAGGAGGCCTTATTTTTTCTACCTAAAATTATGATACTGTTATCATCAAGTCTGACTTCATTCTTTATTGTCTGGTAATCGTTCCAATCATTAAAATCTTTGTATTCGCATTCAATAGCGTGTTTTATTTGAATAGCTTTTAGAATTGTCTGGATTTCTTGTGGAGCATAAAATACAATACTTGCACCAGAATTCTTTGCAATATTCCAAACTTTAATCAACCAAAAAGGGAAGCCGAATTCCTTTTCTGCGTCTTTTGGAACAAACACGAGGTGTCTTTTTATTGTTCCTAAAGGTTGAACGGGTTTATACAATAAAACTGTTGAGTTGCATTTTGGTAAGATACCTTGATTCAGTTTGTTAAGGAATGATTCAGATAAACCCTTATCTGGTTGAAGGCTAAAAACCAAATCCGTGATTTGGCTTTCTTTGACAACGCTGGTTATGCCATTGATAATGTTTATATCGTATCTTATGATTTCCTGTATATTGAGATCGGCGGCAGATGCAGTGAATGCAGCTTTTTTTAATATTTTATTTGCTTGTTTTTCTAGTGAGTTGTTCGTAGAGGTATTATCTAAAATATGAACGGCTAGTATGCCGTCCTTATTACTTTTCGCTTTTATTAACAACGCTAAATTTACAGCCTCATCCGCTACCTCAATACTGTTAACGGGCAGTAATATCATCTCTTGATTTTTATCTTCATTCTCAGGAGCATGTAAGCCCTCTGTTAAAAGCAAGTTACGTGCACCCTTTTGAGCAACAAAGGATGCGATGGTACAAGTAAATAAGATCATAATAATTGTGCCATTTAATATATTCTCATTTAGCAGACGGATAGGATCACCAGACTCCGTAGTGCCAATAATTATATTGTATCCAACCAAAACGGCTGCTAGAGTGGCTGCTGCCTGGGCATTACTTAGCCCAAATATAAGTCTGCGTTCATCTGCACTAAACTTAAATGTTTTTTGTGTTAACCAGGCGGCTGTAAACTTAGATAAAGTCGCTATAGCCACCATTACTCCGGCTATCTTCAGTGTTTCCAAATCTTTAAAAAAAGCTCTGTAGTCTATTAACATGCCTACGCCAATTAGAAAAAATGGAATAAATATGGCGTTCCCTACAAACTCAACACGATTCATTAATGGAGACGTGTGCGGTATCAAGCGATTAAGGGCAAGGCCGGTTAAAAAGGCTCCGATGATAGCTTCAATGCCCGCCAATTCTGCCAGAATTGCTCCCAGATATACCATAACCAACACAAAAATATATTGAGACACATTATCATTTACGTTCTTAAAAAACCAACGCCCTATTATCGGAAAAATAAAAAGTACAGTTAGGCCAAATAATACAATCGAAACAGATAATCTGATCCAAAATATAGAATTTACTTCTCCGGTTGTCATACCAACAATAACCGCTAGTATCAATAGTGCCAGTATATCGGTAATCATAGTGCCACCAACTGTTATGTTTACAGCTCTGTTTCTTGCAGCGCCCAGTTTACTAACTAAAGGGTATGCAATCAAGGTATGCGAGGCAAACATACTAGACCAAAGTAGAGCCGTTTTTATTTCAAATTGTAACACGTAAATACCAATAACCGAACCCAAGACCATTGGAATAATAAATGTGTAAATCCCAAATACTAAGCTTTTCGAGCTGTTTTTTTTAAACTCGGCAAGGTCAATTTCAAGTCCTGCAAGAAACATTATATACAAAAGTCCAGCCGTGCCCGACAATATGATACTGCTATCCCGATCCAATAAATTAAATCCATTGGGTCCTATTAATGCGCCCGCAATGATTAATCCCAGCAGGTGAGGGATATTTAATTTATTTAAGAGTAGCGGAGCAAATAGAATAATTATTAAAATGATGAGGAATTCTAAGACAGGATCTTGTATCGGTAATGTTGTATGAAGAATATTTAGAATTGTCATTTTTTATTAGCGGGAATCTTTTCTTATTTATTTATGCAGCTCAAAAGTAACGGCCTTGTAATTAATTAAATGTATTGAATGTGAGTTTACTGGATTTTTCAGGCATATCAATAAATATTAAATCAGTAGCGTTTAATAAGATAAAGATATGGTTCAAATGCATGATGAGTCCACAACTTATTAGCATCAATTGGAAATAATTTATAGTAAGAATCATCAGCATACAAGATGATACTTGTTCCGGTTCGAGCATAATTATTAGAATTGTAATACTTAGGAGGGCTGAAGTCGGGTAAAGTCTTTTGTATAAACTGTTCAAGATTATTACCTAATCTCTTTTGAAATTTTCGGCTTGCTTTTTTTGTAGGCTTATCAAGGCTGTTAAAATAGGATCGAATAAAAATTCTTTTAAAAAACGGAGCCTTACGAATAGTGGTTAATGCATTTGTAAAAGGATTAGACGGATTAAAATCCATTGTTGTTTGAATTGAAAAAGGAGCCTCAGGAACCCAGTCGGCAGAATTGACAACGGTAAAAGCCCAGCCGCCCTTGGTTAGATTTTCGTATGAATATGCAAAATAAAGATTGCCAGGTTTGGGTGCGGCGCTGCAGTATGTTTTGAATGTGATGTCCTCGGATAATCGTTTTTCTTTTTGCAGATTGAGTAAGTAAGCGGTAAGCAGATAAGAGATGGCCCCTCCTTGACTGTGCCCCATGATCAGATAATTACGAATTCCGGAGTTATAGAGAGAATCAATTTTAGGAAGAATATCCCGAGAGAGGAATGCAGTTGAAATAAGCCAGCCACAATGTACAGCCGCTTTTGGGTCTTCACTCAATTTATAATTAAAAGTAAAGTTCTTTTCCACAATCAACGATCCGGTAGCAGGCACCATTGCAGCATAAAAATTATCTAGCCAACTAACAAGTTTTTTTGTGGTTCCTCGGATACTGATACAAGCTGTGTTCGTTTCGGAGATCCATAACTCCCAGCGATTATCAAGCCCCATTTCCGCAGAACGATATATGCGCTTGAATTGATCAGGTGCGGGCAAATCCGGGTTGTATAAGGTGTCTCCTTGACGGCTTGAAACTTTAAGTAACTCCTGAAATTCATCTTTATCAAATCCCGGACGCAACTCTAAGGACTGAGCTAAACAAGTAAACTGATTACTAAAGCCACATATTGTAATGCAGATAATTAGTACGTTTTTTTTTAGTTGAATGGGCACAAAAAATAGTTTAATGAAAAGTAAATAGAACGTGATTGTCTCCCTTCAATATTTCCTTTTCGCACCACTGTATTTTTAACGCTATATTTAAAGAGGAACAAAATCATTCTAATAGCAACAACTTTAATATCCCTACCTAATGAAAGGCATCTGAGTGTTATTTCCAAATTTTTCGCATCCAATACTATTAAAAATAAAAAAAACGGTTAATGTCAGAAGTGAGGAATAGTTACGTATTAACTTCTTCATGATTTATTAACATTATTTTTTTGAATTAGTTATTGGCTTAGGGGTTACGTCTTTTATTGTGTTTGTCTTTTGCACATCATCATCGATTACTTGCTCTTTAATAAGTGCAAAGTCAATTGATTTTAAATCAATTTTTCTTATTTGTCTATTCCACATAGTATGGTAGTAATAAACTCTGTTTTTTAAGTCGGATGAAGATGTAATTTGAGTGGCACTGACGATGTCAGAAGGCATATGCTCTTTAGGTACTTGAGCACCAAGTGGAATATTGAAATTGTCAAGTATTCTGAAAGATTCAAAAACGGCATCCATTGAACTCTCCAGTATACGGCACGAGGCTGTGAACGCAGCAGCTCGCACAAATCTCGATGGCGGGGTAAAATCGCCGGGTAAGCCTATTAAACCTGAACCGCCGCCTATGGGTTTTAACTCGTATCCGTCTAGTCTTAATGGTGTACTGGGATTAGTTGATAGATTGATAAAATTTCGTTGATTTATTAAATGCCAATCATAGGTTGGGGAATTCGTAATCACACCCATGTAGGGATCGTATAGTTTAACTTCTCCTTTGTTGACTATTTCAATTATTTTACTGGCACCGCTGGGGTCAACTATTTTAAAGTGGAAAGGCAATTCTGCCCCTCCAAAGTCTTTGTTTTCTACATTAACAACGATTACAGAATTCAGATTGGAGACTATTTCGTCAACAGTCTTAAAGGAAGAGAGCATCCATTGCATAAGATCCCCAACACTCATAGAAATAGCAGCTTTTGAGCTGTCATACACAGCATATTCAGCAAATCCGGGCAAATAGTAAACACCAACATAAAGGCCTTCTTCGTTTAATCCATCAGGGCCGTATGGTTGCCCATATGCTGTTAAGGTAACAAATCCATACTTGCCGGTCCATGTTTTACCATTATAGCCTTGAGGAGTTTGCCCCTTAAAGTTTTTATTGCGGGGTACAATTAATATTTGATTGTGCTGAGCATCGTTTAAAGCCCATTCTACCGTGCGAGCAACAACTACACTACCATCATTTGACTTTAGAGTGATGCCCGTGCATGATTTTCCGTAATAAGGGTTCAGTATGATGCAAAGGCAAAAGAAGTAGTTGGAGATTTTTTTCACTTCTTTTCTTATCGTAGTACGCATCGTAATTAGTTGTGTGTTTAGATTGATGTTATGTTTTTATAATGCAGAGCTGTTATCTCCCCAATCGAACTCCGGTATTAAGAAAAAAGCCATTTAATGTGGCAACCTTATTATTGTTACCGGAAATAAATTTAGTGATACCGTATTTGTATCCTATATCTATAAAGAAAAAGCCAAAATCTACACCAGTTCCGCCTATAGCAGACAAATGAAAATCTTTTAGTTCATCGAGGGTAATATCAGATATGGCATCACTGATTTTTTTATTTAGTATGTATGAAAAATTTGGTCCTGCATAGAACCTCACACCTAAAGCACGTTTACCCTCGGGCTCAAAAAGTTTTAATCCAACAAGCAAAGGAATATTGAGTTTGCTCATATTAATGTCGCCAACATTTTTTATTTCGAGCTTAACGGGGGTATAATTGATGCCGGGCTGAAAGTATAACTTGTTGCCGACTTGAACATCCGCGCCAAATACAAATTTGGGTATACCCCGCAACTGGCCTTGTATTGATTCGTAGGATAAATCAGTAAATTTAATCCCTATCTGAGGTCGAATGGAAAACTGAGATTTTGCATTGAAACTCAATAGCCACACAAAAAGTATGATTAAGAATGTTTGTTTCATTGTGTAATTTATAACAAATATAATTTAGATTCATAAGCGTAGTTAATCGCATGGTCAATTAGTAGCTATAAAAATTAAAGAAACATAGATTGGCAGTGAGTTTTATCCACATCAAAACCCTGTTATCCACACGGGATAAGGATTTCAAGAAAAATATTTTTTAAAAACTTGTGATATCAGCGCTGTGCCTATATTTTTGTTGTACACAAATTTTTTAACAATTAAATTTAAAAAACATGAACAAAGGACAATTAATCGACAAAATCGCAGGTGATGCGAAAATCTCTAAAGTTCAAGCCGGCGCTGCTTTAGATTCATTCCTTACAGCAACTATGGGTGCATTGAAAAAAGGCGACAAAGTAACGCTAGTAGGTTTCGGAACTTACAGTGTTTCTAAGCGTTCTGCCCGTATTGGTCGTAACCCACAAACCGGCAAGGAAATCAAAATCCCTGCTAAAAAAGTGGTTAAGTTCAAAGCAGGTAAAGAATTTTCTTCTAAATTGAAGTAATCATCACTGAAGAAAAAAACATTATGCGGCGGCACTGAAAGTGCCGCCGCTTTTTTTTAATCAGCTCAAAAAAAATTCCTTATTCAAAAACAAACGGGCATATTTGCCAAACAATAAAAAACAATCTTATCACTATGGGAAGAGGTGACAAACGCACAGCTAAAGGAAAACGCTTCAAAGGCTCTTTTGGTATCAGCAGACCACACGTTGCAAAAAAGAAAGCAACTACGGCTAAATCGGCCACAGCACCGGCTAAGAAAACCGCCGCTAAAAAAGTAGCCGCAAAAAAGAAAGCCAAGGAGTAATCCAAAAAAATTAAACCCAGCACATTAAGACTGTGTACTGCTATGGTGCCAGTCTTTTTTTATGCCAGTTGTTATTGGGCTCGGCAGTATATACAATTCGATCGTGTAAGCGATTGGGTCTTCCCTGCCAGAATTCTATTTCGTAAGGTATAACCTTGTATCCACCCCAATGCTCGGGGCAATCGATTTCTGTGCCCTGTAAGGATGCCGTTAATTGCTCGAAACTTTTCTCTAGTTGTTCACGACTGTCAACAACTTCACTCTGATTCGATGCCCATGCACCAATTCTGCTGCCTTCCGGTCTGCTCCTGAAATAGGTGATGCTCTCTTCGCGTGTTATTTTTTCAACGCGCCCCTCAATACGAACTTGCCGTTCTAATTCATGCCATAGGAAAACCAGACACGCGTATGGGTTCCACAATAATTCTCTGCCTTTACGGCTGTTATAATTTGTAAAGAAGACAAAGCCATCAGCCTCAACACCTTTTAATAATACGATACGTGCTGAAGGTTTAAAGTCAACGTTAGCGGTAGCTAAAGTCATGGCATTGGGTTCCCAAACTGCCGCATCCAGCGCCTCCCGAAACCAAAGGGTAAACTGATCGATTGGATTAGCTAATGCGTCGCATTCATCTAATTCGCGCGATGCATAATTTCTTCTCAAATTCTGGATTTGGTCGTTGGTCAACATCGGTATAGTTAACGTGTAATGAGGATCTGTAAATTATGAATGGTAATTCGGCCTAATCATATACCCGCTTAATCACAAAGTCGGAATGTGGCTTAATGATCAGCGGGAATTTTTCTGTGGTTACCGAACTGGTATCCAAACCAAATTCACGGCCTTCAGATAGGCTGATCTTTTTCATCCAGAAGTAGGTATCCATAGTTATTTTATCAATGAACGGTAAGTCGTTCTCGTAAGAGAGAAACTTCTCAATTACCACAAAGCGGAAGTCGCCGACCACATTTTGTTTGCTGAGCGATTCATAGCGGCTCACAATATCCACTTCCTTGTTGGCTACCATGTTTTCAACCACTTTTTTGAAAAATAAATTGATACGGGGCGCTACACGAAATCCAAGTCTGAACTCAACACGATACACATCACCGGGAACCAATATATTGACATTGTATTCAGAAGTGTATGGCTCATCAACCACATCAACGTGAACGAACCAATATATATCTGCCCGTTTGGGTTGTTTATTGAAGATCGAATAGATGATTTTTGATTCTACCTGTGAACTGTAATCGGCACTGGTCATATAAATCAGGTGGGTAGCATATTTGGGAACCGATGCATCTTCACTCAGTTGTTTTAGTTGGGGAAGAAAATCTTTAAGATTGACAAATTCCAGATATCGGTTCTTAATTTTTCTTGCATTGTACCAGATGAACATAACGGTAAACAAGGCCGTAGCTAGAATAAGGGTTACGTATCCACCATGTAAAAATTTGTCAAGATTGGCTATAAGAAACAGGAATTCGATAAACAGAAATACACCGGCAGAGATGGCGACTAATACGACCGAGCCGCGACGCACATACAGGTAAGTGCCAAACAGTAAGGTGGTCATCAGCATCGAAAAATTGATAGAAAGACCATATGCCGCTTCCATATTTTTAGACTCTCTAAAGAAGAGTACCATAATAACACAGCCAATAAACAGCACAATATTTACAGAGGGAACATAAACCTGACCTTTTTCTTCGGTAGGGTGAATAACGCGCACTTTCGGCCATAGATTTAGGCGCATCGCCTCACTAATCAGGGTGAATGAACCTGATATGGTTGCCTGACTGGCAATGACTGAAGCAAAGGTGGCGATGATGATACCGAAGATGACGAACCAATCAGGCATGATGGCGAAAAAAATTGGAATGTCGGGTTTGGTATCTCCTTCGTGCATCATCAGATAGGCGCCTTGTCCGAAGTAATTCAGGATTAAACATACTTTAACAAACATCCAGCTAACGCGAATATTTTTTCTGCCACAGTGACCTAGGTCGCTGTATAACCCCTCTGCTCCTGTGGAACAAAGAAATACTGCCCCCAGCAACCAGAATCCTTTTGGGTACTGAGTTAAAAATTTAATAGCATAGTATGGATTTATTGCTTTGAGAATAATAGGGTTTTGAATAAGTTGTAAAGTCCCCAGCACGGCGAGCATGCCAAACCAGATTAACATCATGGGGCCGTATGAAACGCCAACCCGTTGTGTGCCCATAATCTGAATAAGGAATATTACAGAGATAATGGCAATGATTATAGGTATGGTATTAATATTCTCATTAAGTGTTTTGAGACCTTCAACGGCACTGGATACTGTAATGGCGGGTGTGATAATGCAATCGGCTAATAACGAGGCGCCACCAATAATAGCCGGAAAAACAAGCCACTTGCCCCGTTTACGAACCAGTGCATAGAGTGAAAACGTGCCACCCTCACCGTTGTTATCCGCACGTAACACGAGCACAACATATTTGATGGTAGTTTGAATGGTAAGTGTCCAGAAGATGCAGGATAAGCCACCATAAATGAGAAGATCACTGATGTGTCGTTCGCCGACAATGGCCTGCATGACATAAAGTGGAGAAGTTCCGATGTCGCCAAAAATGATTCCTAGGGTAATGAGTAAACCCGCTACCGATAAGTTATGATGCGAAGAACGTTTGTCCAAGTGTGTAGTATAATGAGAGATGCAAAAATAGTGCTTTGCTACATACTATACATTAATAAATAAACAGTAACCATACTAAAATAAATACCGGCAGAAGATAGATCAGCGCATACTTTAGAATATATGCACCAAAACCGGGCATATCAGTGTGCGATTCCTCAACAATACTTTTTACCATGAAGTTTGGCCCATTGCCGATATAGGTCATAGCACCAAAAAAAACAGCCGCTGTAGAAATAGCTTTTACATAAATAGAATATGAGTCAGACATGGCAAACTGAGCAACTTGACTGGTATTATCTATGGAATATCCATGATATGTGAGCGCTGTGGTAAGCATAGTCAGATAGGCAGGTGCGTTATCCAGAATACTTGAACTTACTCCGGTAGCCCAATAGCATAACGAGGGGCTCAAATCAGTTAAATTACCCGGAGTGGACACATAATTTTCGAGCAATTGTAATGCCGGCATCATCGAAAAGAAGATGCCAAAAAATAAAAAGGCAACTTCCAGAATCGGTTCAAAACTAAACCTGTTGTAGTATAGGGCTTCTCGATCTGAGGTTTTGTAGGCATAGTAAGCAATCATTAGCTGCAGTAGTTCGCGAATAAATGAGTTTCCGTTAATATCAGGGAGCCACGAAATTTTTGCCGGATCAAGAAAAATGCATCCAACAGCTAGCAGTAACCAGATAAAGTTCCGTCCGCCCTCTAGGGTTATAATGCCGCTGTATATTTTCTTACTTGCGGATGCTTTTTTATTGCGATAGTCTAATACTATAAAGAAAAGGGATAACAATCCAATAACAACAACCCATTCAGGAATGATATGAATTACAGTCCACTCAAAGGGAACCCCTTTGATATAACCAAGAAAGAGCGGCGGGTCGCCAATTGGCGTAAGCGAGCCACCAACATTGCTGACAATGAAAATGAAAAAAACAGCCAGATATGGCTTAAAGCGATGCTGATTCATTCGTAGAAATGGTCTGATAAGTAACACGCTGGCACCGGTGGTACCAATGATGTTGGCAATCAAAGCTCCAATGATCAGCATCAGTGTATTAGCTATTGGCGTTGCTTTTACATCGGCACGTATATAAATTCCACCGGTTGAAACATATAATGCGGTGAGCAGGGAAATGAAGGAGAAATATTCAAAAAAGGTATGTATTGGTTTATGTGTGTCGTTAAGAATAAGCAGATAATACAGTATGCAACTAATCCCTATTCCTATGGCTATTTGTTTATAGTACTGATGCCAGATTGTTTTAAAGAATAATGGTCCTGATGCAATTAATCCTAACAGGATAATAAACGGTGCCGATAACCATAATGGGATCTGGATTGTTGAAATTGCGAGAAATAACATCAGCTTTTGTCAGTTTGAGTCTCCTGAACCGATTTCAGAAATGCATTGGCGTATGTACGGAGCGAAGCAGCCTCTTGAGAGTTTCGTGTTGCCCGTTCGAATGTGTCACTCATGGTCATCAGTGTTTGAAACACGAACAGATTCATTTCCTCAATGGTCATTTCCTTCGTCCACAAGTCCACAGACATACCGTTTCGAGATTGTTTATCCCAAAGAGCAAGCATCATGGCTTTTGCATCCTGAGCAGATGGAATGGTTTGATCTTCAGAGCGCCATTGTATTCGCTCCGGAATATTGCTCTCATCCATTTGTATGTTTATCTGAATGCTCGATTTTTTTGTACTCATTAAAAAGTTGAGGTGAATTTTTTGGTAGCGTTAATTATGCCGTAAAAGTAATTTTAAAAATATGAATAGCCCAAAACTCAATAATATCAATCATTTCGGAGTATTTAGATGTAAATGAAATATCGCACTTAATGAATAATTCTGGAAGAAAAAAATTTTTCTGCATCAATAGTTATCCAACGGTTATCAACAAGAAACAAGGTTGATTATGAGTGCTTTCTGAATTCACATAATTGCTGTGAATTGCAATGATTAAATAGCACGAATACAATCTGATTTGTTTGTGTAATGTTGTTGTGGATAGTAATTGATTTTGTTGTGAGGATTTATTCAATTCCCATCCAAAATTTCAAATCGAATAAGACAGAAGATAAGATGATTGTTTTTTTAATGAAAAACAATTGCGGCTTCTTCGCCCTTATTCCAAACCATAAAACAAACAACACGATGAGTAAAATGTCTACAGAATCAATACTACAGGAAAACAAAGACCGATTTGTATTACTGCCAATTAAATACCCTGCAATATGGGAGATGTATAAAAAACATGAAGCCAGTTTCTGGACAGCCGAAGAAATCGATTTATCTCAGGATTTAAAAGATTGGGATTCCTTAAATCGAAACGAGCGTCACTTTATATCACACGTGCTGGCGTTTTTTGCTGCCAGCGATGGTATTGTAAATGAAAATCTGGCTACTAACTTCATGAATGAGGTGCAATTACCCGAAGCGCGTTGCTTTTATGGCTTTCAGATCATGATGGAGAATATACATTCTGAAACATATTCCCTGCTTATTGATACCTATATCAAAGATCCGGTTGAGAAAGATCGTTTGTTTCACGCCATAGAAACGGTGCCCTGCGTAAAGAAAAAAGCAGACTGGGCACTCCGTTGGATTACGAACGGGAGCTTCGTGGAAAGACTGGTTGCATTTGCTGCCGTAGAAGGTATATTTTTCAGTGGTAGTTTCTGTTCCATCTTCTGGTTAAAAAAACGAGGACTTATGCCCGGATTGAGTTTTAGTAATGAGCTTATCTCAAGAGATGAAGGTCTCCATTGCGAGTTTGCCTGCCTGCTATACAGCATGTTGCAAAATAAACTCACCAAGGAGCGTATTTATGAGATGATAGGCGATGCAGTGGCTATAGAGAAAGAATTTATAACTGACGCTCTGCCCGTGGACTTAATCGGAATGAACGCCAAGCTGATGGCACAATATATAGAATATGTTGCCGACCGTTGGATTGTATCGCTGGGATATCCCAAGTTATTCAACACGTCTAATCCCTTCGACTTTATGGAATTAATTTCACTGCAGGGCAAGACCAATTTCTTTGAGAAACGTGTTGGCGACTATCAGAAGCGCGGTGTCATGCAGAACTCACAGAACGCGCAATCTGAAGCAATCAAATTTGATGATGATGATTTTTAAATAAACCCCATTACTCACTCCAAATAAACACCCCGCATTATGTTTGTAATCAAAAGAGATGGACGGACTGAGACCGTTAAGTTAGATAAAATCACTGCCCGTATCGAGAAATTATGTTACGGACTGAATCAACAGCATGTTGATCCCATTACTGTTTCCCTTAAGGTCATCGAGGGATTATATGATGGTGTAAGTACAACGGAACTGGATAATCTGGCCGCTGAAACAGCTGCTATGCTTACAACAAAGCATCCGGATTATGCATTGCTTGCATCGCGCATTGCCGTATCTAACTTACATAAGAACACCCGAAAATCCTTTTCACAGACTATACAGGCGCTTTACGATTACATCGATCCCAAAACAGGACAACGAGCCCAGCTAATAGCTGACGATGTTTATCAGATCATAAACGCCAATAAAGAGTTGCTTGACTCATCAATCATCTACGACAGGGATTTTAGCTTCGACTACTTTGGTTTTAAAACGCTTGAGAAATCCTATCTGCTGAAGATGAATGGATTGGTTGCGGAGCGCCCGCAACACATGTTCATGCGTGTAAGTGTGGGTATTCACAAAGAAGATATTGAATCAGCCATAGAAACATACAATCTAATGAGCGAGCGTTGGTTTATACACGCCACACCTACATTATTTAATGCCGGAACTCCCAAGCCTCAGATGTCTTCATGCTTCCTATTAACCATGAAGGATGATAGCATCGACGGTATCTATGATACGCTCAAACAATGCGCTAAAATTTCGCAGTCGGCCGGAGGTATCGGCCTGAGCATTCATACCGTGCGTGCAACCGGCTCCTATATTAAAGGCACCAACGGCACATCAAATGGAATTGTGCCAATGTTACGCGTATTTAATGATACAGCCCGTTACGTAGATCAGGGTGGTGGAAAACGCAAAGGCTCATTTGCAATATATCTCGAGCCCTGGCATGCAGATATCATAGATTTTTTGCATCTAAAGAAAAATCACGGTAAGGAAGAATTACGAGCAAGAGATCTATTCTACGCCATGTGGATCCCGGATTTATTTATGAGGCGCGTTGAAGAAAATGGAGACTGGAGTTTATTCTGTCCAAATGAAGCTCCCGGCCTTGCCGATTGTTATGGCGAAGAGTTTGATGCACTATATGCCCGCTACGAAGAAGAAGGTCGTCAGCGCAAAACAATAAAAGCACAGGACCTTTGGATGGCTATTGTGGAAGCCCAGATTGAATCGGGTACCCCATATATGCTCTACAAGGATGCCTGTAACGCCAAATCCAATCAGAAGAATTTGGGCACCATACGAAGCTCAAACCTTTGCACTGAGATCATCGAGTATACAGCGCCGGATGAAGTTGCTGTTTGTAACCTGGCTTCAGTTGCCTTACCCCGCTATGTGAAAGATGGTGAATTCGATTTCAATCGTTTGTTTGAAGTGGTCTATGTGATGACCAAAAATCTGAATAAGATTATTGATCACAATTATTATCCCGTTGAGGAAGCTCGCAAATCAAATATGAGACATCGTCCTATTGGGCTGGGTGTTCAGGGTCTGGCTGACGTATTCAGCATACTACGTGTGCCATTCGACTCGGAAGAGGCCGCCCAACTGAATCGGGATATTTTTGAGACGATATATTATGCCGCTCTTACATCATCTAAAGACTTAGCCAAGAAACACGGACCCTATGAGACCTTTGCGGGTTCACCTGCATCAAAGGGCATCCTGCAGTTTGATATGTGGGATGTAACACCGAGCAGTCGCTGGGAGTGGGATGTACTTAAAGAAGAAATAAAAACGCACGGTCTCCGCAATTCCCTGCTCATGGCACCTATGCCAACAGCAAGCACATCCCAGATACTGGGCAACAACGAATGTTTCGAGCCTTATACATCAAACATTTACAGTCGCAGAACACTGAGTGGAGAGTTTACCATAGTAAATAAACATCTGCTCAAGGATCTCGTGCGTTTGGGTTTGTGGAATCAGCAAATGAAAGATAAAATCATTACAGCCAACGGTTCTATTCAACAGATTAATGAGATTCCGGAGGAAATTAAATCCCTGTATAAAACGGTTTGGGAGATTAAACAGAAAGTAATTATTGATATGGCGGCAGATCGTGGTGCATTCATCGATCAGTCCCAATCACTGAATCTGTTTATGGCACAACCTAATACCACGAAGATCAGCAGTATGCATTTTTATGCCTGGAAAAAAGGATTGAAGACAGGTATGTATTATCTGCGTACACAGGCTGCAGCTCAGGCGGTTAAGTTTACCATAGATAATCAGACAGGGAATGAAAATATCCCTCAGTCATCAGGTGTTGAAGATCCGGTACAGGCTGAATATGCCGAAGGTGCTTCTTGTACATTTGATGATGAGGGCAACTGCATCAGTTGCAGTGCTTAGTGCATAGCAACCACAGCCATGCACATGATTTTTCTTTTTTCTTTTATTTGTAATAAAGAAACATCACTGTGCTTATACTCCTGATTATTGTACTGCTCATGATCCTCAACGGATTTTTCGTGCTGAGTGAATTTGCAATTATCACCTCCCGTAAAGTGCGTCTGGAGAAAAAGGCCAATGAAGGAAGCCGGTCAGCAAAAATTGCTTTAAAGCTTGCTAACCAGCCACAGCGAACCTTATCAGCCATACAATTTTTCATAACACTTGTAGGTTTTATAGCTGCAGCATACGGCGGCGCTGAATTAACGGAACCCCTGGCAGCGTTCTATCGCAGTATATCATTTACCGAACGATACGCAGACAATCTGGGATTCATAACGATTGTGGCTGTTACTACATATCTCTCATTAGTATTAGGTGAGCTTGTTCCGAAAACCATTGCACTACAAATGCCCGAAAAAGTATCAGTAGTCGTAGCCCCGGTGATGTTGGTGTTAAACTGGCTGGCTACTCCGGTTGTTGGACTGCTTCAGCTTTCAACTAAATTATTTCTGAGTTTACTATTTATTAAAAATGTAAAAGAGCCTCCGATAACAGAAGAGGAATTACAGATGATGATTGAACAAGGCTCCGAACACGGCATTATTGATGAGAGCGAGTCCCAAATGATGAAAGGCATCTTTCGTATTGGCGATCGAAAGGTGAGTTCGCTGATGACACACCGAAACGATATTGTTTGGATTGACAGTAAATGGACTGAGGAAGAAATTTATCTGTTGATGCGCAGTAGCATTCATTCTTCATTCCCTGTATGTGAGAGCGACCTAGATAAAATTCTTGGCGTTGTTTTTATTAAAGACATCGCTGTGCAGATTGCCGACCATAAAAAAATAGATATCCGATCAATCCTTAAAGAACCATTGTTTGTTCCCGAAACTATGGCTGCACTGGAGTTACTGGAGCATTTCAAAAAAACACGCAATCACACCGGTTTTATTACCGATGAATTTGGTGTGCTCCAGGGAGTTGTTACCTTCCATGATATTTTGGAAGCTATCGTTGGCGAACTGCCAATTTCAGAAGTTGAAGGTGAAGCACAACTTATCTATCGTAAAGATGGTAGTGTTCTGGTTGATGGCAGTAAGCAAATTGATGAGCTGCTTGAGGAGCTTTCCATAAAAGATGTCAGAGAACGTGATGTCAGCTCATACAAAACACTTGGTGGTTTTATGATGCATCAGCTGGGCCGAATTCCGGTTACTGCCGATAGTTTTGAGTTCAGGGGGCACACCTTTGAGATTATGGATATGGATGGTAAACGCGTTGACAAAGTATTAATCCGAAAATCGGAATAGAATCAATTCTTTTGACGATATAATCTGGATAAAAACTGATAATGAATGGTCAGGTGATATGCATACTCAAACAGACTTGCCTGCATATCATAGTATGGTTCAGCTTCTAGGTTAATTTTTAGAAAATTACCGAGTTGATACACGTAGTTAAGTTTAACAAATATAAGCTGACGCTCCGGTATGTAGGTATAGGTGTCCGTAAATGTTGAACTTCTGCTCTGAGTAATGAATCGGCCATACGGCGCATAAAAATCCCGTGCCTGCCAATAACTTATCGTTCCGTAGAAGCGTTTAAGAAATGTAATAGTAGCACTAAATTCAATACCACGGCCAATTTGAGGCACATCCGGTAATTGTTGTTGATTGGTGTTGCTCAATGCATATTGAAATCCAAATCGCATAGACTGGATACAACTTGAGTTGAAATATTTATTAAAGTATAGTCCGCTGTTCAGGTTAATAGTAGTTCCCCCGGAATCGGAAGTATCCGGCTGCCCTATTTGACCACCGCTATGCTGAATCAAACAATGAATAGGTATGGTAATATGATTTTTTGAAGAGTCTGACGTCGTTCTAGAAATTGCGGAAATGCCTACCTGAAAGTGTTCGTTGCCCGTGCTGTTATTGTAGATCATCCGTTGCCAGTGGAGCCATTGGTCTGTCTCAATAAACGGGTTTCTATAACGAAATTGAATTCCATATTCCAGTGGATTAAATACCAGCTGATCCCGGTTGTAAAGCACTTCAGGGAGCAGATGATAATCCTGATTATAGAGGGTGCCCATTCTGAACGACCACTCCTTCTTAAAAATTGGACGAGTGATGTCGATAGATTTGACATAGTATATTTTACGCGCAGTTAAAGCAATTGCCGGCCTGACACGTTGAAGTGAGGTGTTGCCAAAATCCTGTTGAATAAACGCCCCGGCTTCGAGTGCCAGAGGACTCTTATGATTGTTAAATGATAAAACCGGAGTAAGCGTATGACCAAATAAAGTATACCCTTTTTGTAAGTCGTTATAATACTCATAGTTGCGGAAGTAAGAGAAGTTGGCAACTTGCAGGCTGATATTATTGGCTGTGCTGTCCTGAATCTTTTGACCGTAAGCGGTTATGCTATGAATAATGAAGCCCGTTACGATTAATAATGATAAACGTAACAGACTTGGCATAAATCAGATTTGATTACAGTTTTATCATTCGGTGACGCATTACCTGATTGTGATTCGTTGTAATTTCTACAATATAAATTCCGGTAAGTAGCGATGAAAAGTCGGCATAATATGAAGTGCTGTTTAGCTCATCCATCGATCGTTCAAGCTGCCCAAGGGTGTTAAACACGCGTATGGTCTTCAGATATTCAGCCGATGCAATTAAAGTATTCTGCTTTACAGGATTGGGAATAATCGTGAACGCTCCTGCTGTAACCGGCAATATGCTGTTGGGGTCATTATCAATGATGCTTAGTATGTTTTTATTGTTGGTGCCTATAGTGGCATTATTGGTAGGATTAGCCAATATCAGTGCGATGGTTTCATTACCCTCGACGTCGTTGTCATTGGTAATGCCAACGTCAATTAATTGGGAACTGGAACTGCCACCCGGGAATGTTACTGTGGTGTTTGTAAATGTAAAGTCGGTGCCCGGAGTTGCGGTAGTTTGTGCAAGTAATAAATTAACATTGACTGAAGTTGGATTTGCATTTGGTCCGAAAATCTCCAGTTGAACAGCACAACTGCTTGTGCCCTCCTGGCAATCCTGCTGGCTGAATAAAAAGAACACACTTGGTGGATCGATGGCGATATCATCATCTAGTATGAAAATGGAGTCTGTAGATAGGTTAATCAGTGCATTATTTGTAGCATCGGAAATAGATAAAACAAAAAACTCTAAAGATTCAATATCGGCGTCGTTGATAATGGGTATGGTAACAGTCTGTGTATCGGAACTGCCACCGGGAAATGTAACAACCAATGGGGCCGGAAATGTAAAATCGGCACCTTCCGTAGCAGAACTTCCCGGCAATAAATTCATAGTTACCGCAGTTGGATTGGCTGAGGGATTTTGTATGGTAACTTTGATATTTACGTCGCCGTCTATCTCTGCTACGGTTTGTTTAATGTTTACGAAAGAAATGATAGGTTCTGTAATAACGGGACATGGATCCATACTATGCGAACCGGCATTTGTGAAGGTGTTTTGAGGAAAGCTGATCCATTCATCCTGTCCAAGCGCCCAGTTTTTTTGTCCGGTATGTACTCCAGGTTTCCTAACCAGACTATGATCTTTTGTATTGCCGCCATCCGATAAATCCCAGCCACCTGATGATGGTTGCTCACCAACCTTGCCAAGGATATCTAACGTATCACCATTGTTAAACAACACAATGGCGTCATCACCATTAAACCATGCAGAAGGGGTATAAGTCTGATTGGCAATGGAACCCAGCGCAGCGGAGTCGGCGGCATTATGAACAAGCAGAAAGGTGCTGCCGGGAATGATAACACCGGTTAAATCAGTAGATTGGGTTGAAGAACCGCCATTGTAAGATATTAAAATTTTATATCCCGTTAAATCAACGCTCAGGTTGGTTGGGTTATAAATTTCAATAGCCTTATTGTTGTTGCTACCTTCAATATATTCCGAAATGAAAAGCTTGGAACAAGGGATTTGCGCCAGAAGAAACGGGCTTACCAAAGCTAAGGCCGCAGTCAGGATGAATTTATTCATTAGAGTTATTAATTTCGACGCCGTGAAGATAGGAATTGCAACGTAGTTTTAAAATAGAATACGTAAGTTAAATCTTCCTCAAACAAACTATTAAAATGGAACACTCCTCACGTATTCAGGCCGGTATTTTACTTGTAGCAGAGCCATTTATGGAAGATATTCACTTTCGTCATAGCGTGGTGCTACTATGCCATAAAACGGCCGACGGCTCATTCGGATTTATACTGAATAAGCCTACCGGTATTAAAGTCAGTGATGCCCTCGACGATTTTCCTTGGGAAGAATATATGCTTTACGAAGGTGGTCCGGTTGAGAAGGACACCATTCATTTTATCTCTACCCGTGGCGACTTGATTCAGAACAGCAAGAAGATATCAGAAAATGTTTATTGGGGTGGTGACTTTGACAGCCTCAAATTATTAATAGACACCAAACAAATTACACCGAATGATGTGAAGTTTTTTATAGGTTACTCCGGTTGGGATGCCGGTCAGATTGAGGATGAGGTTGAGCAGAAGTCGTGGATATTGACCGAGGCAAAGGAAGAGTTTGTATTCCTTAAAGACACCGGAAAAATATGGCGCCATGTATTGTTAAGCCTTGGCGATAATTTTCGTTTTATTGCAAATATTCCGGAGAACCCTAACCTTAACTAGCATTGGTTAATGCGCTCACTGCCAGTGCATAGCCATGTAATCCTAAACCGCAAATCAGGCCTTTACATTTTGCAGTTAGCCAAGAATGATGTCTGTAAGTCTCTCGTCGATATACGTTGGATATATGGACTTCGATAACCGGAGCATCAATTGCCGCAATCGCATCCGCCAAGGCAATGGAGGTGTGCGCATAAGCTCCGGCATTGATAATGATACCATCATAACTGAAGCCAACACGATGAAGTTCATCGATTAAACCTGATTCACTGCTGCTTTGAAAATATTCAAGATGAACTTCGGGAAACTCTTCAATCAGATTCGAGAAGTAATCATCGAATGAGGTGTGCCCATATATTTCAGGCTCGCGCTGACCTAATAAATTCAAATTGGGGCCGTTAATGATTATGATTCGTTTTTCTTTACTCATAACTATACAAAATTACACCTTACCGTTTACAGCAATAAATGATGCTGAACAAAATACGTGATTATTTTGCTTTATGGATTGGTACAGTACGATTAAGGGCTATGAGTCTTATTTGAAGTTAGAGCGATCGTTATCAGCCAATTCTGTGCAGGCTTATCTGCACGACATACTTTTACTGTCGGATTATCTCAAAGATCAACCGGTTGCTAAATCTCCGGCATCTATCGATTTAAATGATTTGCAAGAATTTATCAAACACATTCATAAGTGTGGCATGGCTGACTATTCTCAGGCCCGAATTATTTCGGGGTTACGTTCTTTCTTTAAATACTTGCTCATCGAGGATTTGAGTGACAAGAATCCCGCTGACTTACTAGAGGCCCCAAAACTGAGGCGCAAACTGCCTGATGTACTGAGTTTTGAGGAAATAGAGCAACTGTTCTCTGTGATTGATCACAGCACTGCTGACGGCATTCGAAATCGGGCTATACTAGAAACACTATATAGCAGTGGGCTCCGTGTCAGCGAACTGGTTGATCTTCGTATATCAAATTTATTTTTCGACATCGGCTTCATAAAAGTTACCGGCAAGGGAGATAAGGAACGATTAATACCTATAGGCAATGATGCCATAAAATACATAGGCATCTACGTGCAACATGTTCGAAATCATCAAACGATAAAACCGGTTGCTGAAAATGTGCTCTTTCTCAACAGACGGGGCACAAAACTTTCCCGTGTTTTTATTTTCATGGTTATTAAGGATTTGGTCCTAAAAGCAGGGATTAAAAAAAATATTAGTCCTCACACATTCCGCCATTCTTTTGCCACGCATCTTGTTGAGGGAGGTGCCGACCTCAGAGCTGTGCAGGAAATGCTTGGGCACGTTTCCATTACGACCACAGAGATTTACACCCATCTGGACAGGGAATACCTGCGTCAAACCATTTTACTGCATCATCCGTTATACAACAAATAATAACATGAAATTAGCTCGCAATATAACGCTCACCATTTTCAGTCTTTTAACTATACTCTATGTGTTGGTACAATCGGGTTATATCGACATAGAGCGTGCGACGTTTAACTACACCATTTATCGACAGGCTGTATCGGGAGATAGTATTCTTTTTGCCGGTTCGCAAACATCTAATTACTTAGGCCTGCCTGATTCGCGCATAGCAGATTTCGAGGCGGATAACAAAACGAATTCCGTGAAGTATATTATTTCAAAAATAAATAACGACAGCCGTTACCACGAGTTTTCCATAAAGACAGTTAAAGTCAGTTTGCGGGTTCGAGAACTGCTTGCTCAGCCGTCAGATACCTTCACCGTTAGATTAGATGGTCAGATTAACGGATTCTGTTCTCCGCAAAGTGCTAAAGAACTTACACAACTTGTTTTGGCAAAATTTGAATACGGTCAGGTTGAATAAATAATTACTCATCTTCGTATTGTGATGGTAATGCCAATTAGAATTGATTATTTTTCAATCGCATAACAACAGTTCAATCCATGAATATTAAATTACGTCTCACCTTGCTGAGTTTCTTCCAGTTTTTTGTCTGGGGGGCATGGCTGATAACGCTTGCGACCTATTACTTTACCAATAACATTGGAACAGGGGTACAGTTAGGGGCAATCTTCTCAACACTTGCTTTATCCTCAATCCTGATGCCGGCCCTTATTGGAATTATTGCTGATAAATGGATGAATGGCGAGCGTCTATATGGGGTATTGCAGATTTTATATGGTCTCATACTCATTTATGTACCACAGGTCAAAGATGCCGATGCTTTATACTATGTCTTCTTCGCGGCAATGATATGCTATATGCCAACTATTTCACTCTCAAATTCAATATCATATAAAATACTAAAGGATAATAACTATGATGTGATTGCTGTATTTCCCCCAATACGGGTATGGGGTACAATTGGCTTTATTGCCGCAATGTGGGTAACTAACTTAACCGGAAGTAAGGCAAATGCAAATCAATTTCTTATTGCCGGTATTGCCGCAATGGCCTTAGGGTTGTATTCATTCACCCTTCCGAAATGCAGACCCCAAAAGACTATTTCATCAGAAGCATCTCTTTTTGAGATGTTGGGTCTTCAGGCCTTTAAACTGCTGAGCCAATACAAGATGGCGCTGTTCTTTATCTTCTCTATGTTCCTGGGGGCGGCCTTGCAGTTAACTAATATGTATGGCGATACGTTTCTGGATGATTTTAAAAATATGCCGGAGTATGGTCCTGAATCATTTGTGGTCAGGTACTCTACGATAATCATGTCGATCTCCCAAATTTCTGAAACGGTATTTATTCTCACCATTCCATTTTTTCTCAAGCGGTTCGGAATTAAGAATATAATGATGTTCTCTATGCTGGCCTGGGTCTTGCGCTTTGGTCTTTTTGCATTCGGCGATCCGGGTAGCGGGTTATGGATGATTATTTTATCCTGTATTGTGTATGGTATGGCTTTTGACTTTTTTAATATTTCCGGTTCATTGTTTATTGAAACCAACACCGACCCGGCTATACGTTCCAGCGCTCAGGGATTATTTATGATGATTACAAATGGGGTAGGTGCTTTTTTGGGAAGTATGATCAGTGGCTTCATTATACAGCATTATTTCACACTGCAAAACGGACTCAAAGAGTGGCCTGCCATATGGTTTACCTTCTCGGTATATGCCTTTATCGTTATGATCTTATTTGTGATCTTGTTTAAACACAAACACGATCCGAATCAAACTTTAACGGTAAGGCATTAATACATTGAGTGAATTGTGGCACTCAACGCTAAATAATCAGGTTGGTTTATTTGGTCGCTTCGCTGAATAACCGGTTTACTTCATTCCAGTTAATTATATTCCAAAAAGCCTGAATATAGTCTGGTCTGCGATTCTGATACTTTAAATAGTAGGCATGCTCCCACACATCAAGTCCAAGAATTGGTGTGCCCTTTACTTCAGCAATATCCATCAGTGGATTATCCTGGTTTGGGGTTGAGCAAATAGCTAGCTTTTTATCAGCATTTACAATCAGCCAGGCCCATCCCGAACCAAAGCGTGTGGCACCGGCATTGTTGAACTGCTCTTTAAATGTGTCCACCGAACCAAAGGCAGCGTGGATAGCATCAGTTAAATCGTCGGATGCTTGTCCGCCATTTGGAGAAAGCAAGGTCCAGAACATACTATGGTTCCAGTGGCCTCCGCCATTGTTGCGCACGGCCATAGGTAACTTACTAATGTTGCGCACAATTTCATCAAGAGATTGATTCTCTTCGGGCTTGCCGGCCAAGGCGTTGTTCAGATTATTTACATAGGCTGCGTGGTGCTTGCCGTGATGTATCTGCATAGTCAGTGCATCAATGTGTGGCTCCAATGCATCAAAAGCGTAGGGTAATGCGGGAAGTGTAAAAGCCATAGGATGTTTATTTAGTTTAACCATACAAATATAGGTAGCATTCGTTACTAAACAGAGGGGCTCAGTTTAAAAAATCATTTAACAATCAATTAAAGAAGCGGGGCCTCCAGTGCAGGGGGCAACCAACAAAAACCATTAGATTAGCCGCGCCAAGATGAAATTTCATTTCTTACTTCTGAGTTTTCTTTTTTGCAACGCTAACCTGTATGCCCAAAAGTCAGCATTATCAGGCACCGTAACAGATGCAAAAGATAAACAAGCCCTCATTGGTGTTACGGTGGTCATCAAGGGAACCTCGATTGGTGCAGTTACCGATATTGATGGTAAGTACAAATTGGATCAAATTGCGCCGGGAACTTACAATATTGAATGTTCTTATATGGGTTATGAAAAAATGCTATTCACCGGAATTAAATTCAAGGAAGGCGAAACCAAATTGCTTAATATCGAAATGAAGACCTCGGCATTCACTCTGGACCAGAATATTGTCATTATTGGTCAGAAGCCGCTTATTGATGTTGAAGATGCCAAATCAGTTAAGCAGGTAGGGAAAGATGTAATCGAATCTGCCCCCAACCGAAATATACAGGGCATTCTCAATACGCAAACCGGAGTGATTCAAAATCCTGAAGGTGTACATATACGAGGTGGGCGTACCTATGAAACCGGATTCTTTATTGATGACGTGTCGGCAACAGACCCCCTTGCCGGTACGGGATTTGGTATCGACATTGGTTCCAATGCAATAGATAATGTTGAAGTAAATACCAGTACCAGCGATGTAGACTTTGGAAATGCAACAGCCGGAGTTGTTAATACAAAGACCCGAACTGGTGGGAATAAATTCTCGGCCAGCGCATTGGTTAAACACGATAATTTCGGATTTAACAACAACTCTAGCTCATCGTTTAACCAAACAATTGCAGAAGTTTCATTGGGTGGTCCGTTTGTTTTACGCAAAAGTGATCAAACGTCAAGGCTGAAATACTTTATTTCCGGTAAAGCTAATTTTTCTGATACCTATATTAAACTACCCGCCAATCAGCTCTACTCATCTATTTATCCAAACCAGACCTTCTGGAGCCCAAGGCAAGATAATCGATGGGCTATAATGACCAAATGGAACTATGATTTGTCCCAGACACGTAAACTGTCGTTCACTTATCTTAAATCCTTAAATATTAATCAGGATGAAAATATGTTGCGTATTACCGGAAATGATATTGGTTACATGCCGGGTTATCAGTTTGAATTTCTGCAAACTCCGGACAATGCCAATACCTTCACTCACGACGCCAATATGCAGGTTGTTCAATTTATTAACACGCCTAAGCCAACCTATTCCTATCGTATTACCATTTCCCGATTGTTTGTTCATTTAAGAGCGGATGCCAATGGACGTTCTTGGAGGCCTGATGTGGTTAACGCTGAATTTGATCCCCGATCGATTGTTGATTTTCCTACGTCTACTTTTAACCCCGATGATTCTATTGTATTTGTAAATCCTGCATCCGGATTTTTTAATAACGGAGGTATTGCCACACTGTGGCACGATCATTATGTTGAAGCCAACACGCTGAAATTTAGTAACAGCCTATATTCTAAAAACACCTTGAGTCGTTTATTTTTTGGTGGCGAAATAAAATCGCAGGAGATGCGATGGATTGATATTACACGCCCGTGGATTGGCGCACCGATACAACTCGCCAGCGGAGAATACACACAATCATTTCGACTGGGAGACTTAAGTGACGTTTGGAGAGCCACGCTTGTTAAAGGTTCCTTTTTTATTTCCGAGAAGTATAAGTTCCGTGGGCTGATAGCAGATGTTGGTCTGCGTTATGAGTACTGGTTCCCGGGCAAGTTCGTTGACGACGCAATTAACAACCCTCGCGCACCGATTGCCGATGCTGTTCGTCAGAGTTATTTGGATAACACCATTTCTGTTTTTGGTCGTCGTATGAAGATGCGTATCCTCCCAAAACTTGCCGCATCCTTTCCTATAAAGGAAAATCAGGTGATGTACTTCAATTATGGTCACAGTATGGTAGACCCTCATCCGAGTTTCGTATATACCGGGTTAGATCCTAATTATGCCGATCGGTCTACCTTGCGGCGTGTAGGTAATCCTGATTTAAATCCAGAGGTTGATATTTCTTATGAACTGGGTTTGAAGTCGCAGCTATCTCAAAATGACGCCCTCACGCTGGCGGCCTTTTGGAAAGATAAATATGATTTCATCACATCGGCTTCTGTTTTAATCAAGGATGTGAGTGGGCGAGAGGTTGCCCGAACGATACGCATTAACTCTGATTATGCTCGTGTCAGGGGATTAGAAGTAAGTTACACCAAGCGGATTAAACGCTGGTTTGAGAGTACAACCTCATTTTCATACAGTGTATCCACAGGCCAAAGTAACTCCGCCAATCAAAATATAGCAGACATCTTACAGGCGGGCAATACGGTAAGTTCTAAAGAACTTTTTCTTTTGTGGGATTCGCCTATAGATGCAAAAACATATGCTATATTTAAGTGGAATGAGAAGGAGGGCTTGTGGGGTAAAAAATGGTTAAACCGATTCAATATCTATATTGAAGCAATTTACAGAACAGGACGGCGATATACCCCGTATGTATTTAAAGGTAATGAGCCATTCAGCGGAAGGCCTATTTATGAAATAGATAACAATCCCAATAATCGCAACTCCGGTTTATCTGTTGGTAATTTTTGGTTGAATGTAAGCGGAAGAAAATGGTTTAAGTTTAAGAAGAGTGAGTTTGCTTTGTCGTTTGAAATTAACAATTTGTTAAATAATAAAAATGCGGCTATTATCAATCCGGTAACAGGAAGAGCCTGGCAACCCGGCGACGATGTGCCAACGGAGTGGCGCGATCCTCGCTTTTTAGATCCCCGTGATTCACGTTCTTTCGGCTTACCTCCCGATAATCCGGCTCGTTTCTTTGAACAACGACACATCATGTTCGGTATATCTTTTCGTTTTGGTTAGTTTATTAGTCACTACACGTGTTTATAGTTAGTTAATAACTGTTTCACCATAGACTAACAAAATAATTAAATACGATTATATTTGCCCCACCCATAATACATAAACTATGATCAAAAGCATTTACAAAGTTTTGTTGTCTTTAACCGTCTTGACCGTTACAGCAAACTTCGCGTCCGCCCAGATGCAAACCTCTCCCAAGAAATATTTCAGAGGTAATAGTATCACGCTTAAATTAGGCGTTACTGAAACATACACAGACATCCGAACAAAAGATTACGGATGGGCTAGTGCAGGCGGGCAAAGTGAATTAAAGCCCGGATTTGGATTGTCCATAAATCACATGTTCTCCAGTGTTTTTGGTGTGCAGGGCAATTTCTCCTACAACCAAATACTCGGTATACTGGATACTACCGGTTCTTTGGTGCAGGATAAAAGAAGATTCAAAGAGACAGGATTCCCCGGTGGAGTTTACTTTGATTCAAACGTACTACACGGTGGACTTTCAGCCTATGTAAACATCACAAACCTTGCAATGGGTCTTGCCAAAGCCAATCAAAAAGGAAATCATGGCCGTCGCTTTGCTGTGTATGCAGCAGCCGGTGTTGGTATAGCAAATTTTGAAACAACGATTAAAGACCTTCCCGGCGACAACATCAGCGAAGGAGTATCTTATGCCAAAAGGGATTCAGTTACCGGACTTGGCGGTTATCTTCGCGGCAACTCCGGTCCAGGCACTGTGGAATTGGATTTTCCCGCAACTCTTGGTGTCAAGTATAAATTGTCCAGAAGACTTGATTTAGGTCTTGAGCATACAACACATTTTGTGATGACTGATAAGTTGGATGGCTTTGTAAATAACACAAATAGCTTTAGCAATTTTGATAAGTTCTCATTATCTGCGTTGACAGTTACTTATAAATTCTCCGGTAATGATGAAAATATAGACTACATCGAATGGCTGGATCCAACCGAAGTTATGTACGATGATTACCAGTTGTTAAGTGATAAATTGCGTAAACTATCTACCGATACTGATAACGATGGCGTTTCAGAAATTTTTGACAAAGAACCTAACACGCCTGCCGGAGCTGTTGTAGATGGTGCTGGTCGTTCTATAGACTCTGATGGTGACGGTGTTGCAGATTACAAAGATGTTGATCCATTTACACCTAAAGGTGCAACAGTTGACGCTGAAGGTAAAGCTGTAGATACTGATGGTGATGGTGTTGCTGATGCTCTCGACAAAGAACCGAATACCAAGCCTGGCTCATTAGTGAATCAGGAAGGTAAAACAATCAAACAAGATTTTGCTACAAAAGATGATTTAAAGAATGCAGGCGGTGGCTATGTTCCTCCTACAGTATATTTTGATAATAACAGCTCTACGATCAAATCGGTATACTATCCTGAATTGGCCGGTTTAGCCAAGTATCTTAAACAAAATAACAATGGCATCATACTTTATGGCCATACGGACATCACAGGTTCTGAGTCTACCAATACAAGATTGGGTCAGAAGCGTGCAGATGCGGTTAAGGATTTCCTTGTTAAAACTTATGGAATAGATGCTTCTCGTATCGATGTTAAATCTGAAGGAGAAGGCAAACAGTTGTTTGAGAAGAATTATCAGGTTAACCGTCGTGTTGAGATTGAAATCAAAAAATAATCACAGCAATTAACTTTATTAAAAAGCCCTTGAATTTTCAAGGGCTTTTTTTTTGATATCCCGATGCTGTCCAATAAATAGTTAAGTTACTTTTTGCAAATTTTATTTAGGTTTGCCTTATTCATGAGAGAGATATACCGTTCAATAACTGCTTCCGAATCTGTTCGTGAAAAAAAAATAGCTGTACTTATTGATCCCGATAAAGTTTCACAGCCACATTTGGATCGAACCATACAATTAGCTCATGACTGCGGAGTGGATTTCATTTTTGTTGGAGGAAGTTTATTGATTCGTGATGAATTGGAGTATTGTGTAGAGCGGGTTAAAGCTCTTTGCAACATTCCCGTTGTGTTGTTTCCCGGAAGTAACAAGCAGGTTACGGATAAAGCCGATGCTCTTTTGCTCCTCTCACTCATATCCGGACGAAATCCGGAATGGCTGATTGGTCAGCATGTGGAAGCGGCAATCAAACTTAAGAAGACCTCATTAGAAATTATTTCTACAGGGTACATGCTCATTGACGGCGGTCGGGAGACTTCCGTTACCTATGTTAGTCAAACAAAACCTATTCCGGCAGATAAGACAGAAATAGCAGTGAGTACAGCAATAGCCGGTGAATTACTTGGAGCTAAACTCATATTTATGGATGCGGGAAGCGGAGCAATTAATCCCATATCGCCTCGTATGATTCGTTCCGTAAAACAAGCTATACAAATACCGTTGGTTATAGGAGGCGGCATTAACACTCCGGAAAAAGCCAATCGGGCCTGTGCCGCAGGAGCTGACGTGATTGTTGTTGGTAATGCCATTGAAAAAGATGCAGAACTTATTCGTAGCATCACGGAGGCGGTACATCAATACGCCGGAGTATAGTGATGAATAAAGGCCGAGTTGTTAAAGCAACTGGTAGCTGGTATCAGGTTAAAACAACAGATAGCAGAATTATTCCTTGTCGAATTAAGGGTAAACTTCGATTAGTTAATCGGAGGACAACCAATCCTGTTGTTATTGGTGATTGGGTATTATTTGAGCAGGACCTTAACGGAAACGATTTCGTAATCAGCGACATTCTGCCACGAAACAACTATATTATCAGGCAGTCGAGCCGAAACAGAACAGCTGAACATATACTTGCATCTAATCTGGATCAGGTATTAATTCTGGTATCGGTTACACAGCCAATGACGCCGGTTGGCTTCATCGATCGCTTTTTGGTTACCGCAGGCGCATATCATATACCTGCTTTAATTGTTTTTAATAAGATTGATCTATACAGTGATAAGGACATCGCTCAACTGAGTGCGCTAACAACAATCTATCAGGGTATTGGTTACAAGGTACTACATACATCAACCGCCACGCTTCAAGGAATTGAGGAAGTTAAATCCTGTCTACAAAATAAACTGACCTTATTATCCGGGAACTCAGGTGTGGGTAAATCAACGCTGATCAATGTTATTGCACCTGATTTGAAACTGCGTACCGGGGCATTATCCGGTTTTCATCAGAAGGGAACCCACACCACAACATTTGCAGAGATTTTTGATTTGCCATCGGGAGGTGAAATCATAGACAGTCCTGGCATTAAAGAGTTTGGCATACTTGACTTCAGTAAAGAGGAAGTGTCCCATTATTTTCCGGAGATGGAGTCATTGCTATCAAGATGTCGTTTCAATAACTGTCTGCATATCAACGAGCCGGGTTGTGCCGTACTGGCCGCTCTCCAAAATGGCCAAATTGCTCCTTCACGATACAATAGTTATTTGGGGATTATCAATGAACTGGAAACTGACGAAAAAATTTACGATTAACAATTATGCGGGTTCTTATTCAACGAGTCACTGAAGCCTCGGTAATATCTGATGGCATACTTACCGGAGCTATTCGTACCGGACTTGTGATATTGTTGGGTATAGAACAAGCCGACGAAACAACTGATGCCGATTGGCTGGTAAATAAAATTACAGGCCTCAGGATATTTTCTGATGCAGAGGGTAAAATGAATCTATCTATTTGTGATGTTGAAGGGGATATACTTTTAGTCAGTCAGTTTACATTACACGCTTCGTATCAAAAAGGAAACAGGCCTTCTTTTATTCGTTCAGCCAAACCGGAAAAAGCGTTGCCACTTTACAACTACTTCAGGGATGGCTTGACTAATATTATGGGGAAACAAATTCCTTCCGGTGTATTTGGTGCCGACATGAAGTTGCATTTAATTAATGATGGTCCCGTTACTATATGGATGGACAGTCGTAATCGGGAGTAGTGTATACAATAATGCAAGAAGCACTTCGTGTTAGGGTATATCATAATGATACCGAGTTGTTCGTTATACGATGTAACCGTAACATTGAATCCTATGAGAATTGTTGTTTCCATCTGTTTAAGCCTGCTCTGTATTCTCGGAAATATAATTCCAGCATCAGCCCAGACTAACGGGATTAAGCAGGAAAAAACCACAAGGATTTTATTCATTTTTGATGCATCAGGAAGTATGCTTGAGAGCTGGAGTGGAAATAAGGGCGTACTGGAATCCGGACCTAACCGAATGGCTATTGCCAAACAAGTATTGATTGAAATTATTGATACCTTAAAGCGAAAATCGAATGTAGAACTTGCATTAAGGGTTTATGGATTTCAAAGTCCCGTCGTTAAAAATGATTGCCAGGATTCAAAACTTTGCGTGCCATTTGGTAAGGATAACGCCTATTACATAAAAGACTTTATCAAAAAGCTAAATCCAAATGGCGTTACACCATTAGGTTATTCCCTGGAGCAGTCGGCAACCGATTTTCCGGAGGATACTACAGCGCGTAATGTGATAATTATTATAACCGACGGTGAGGAAGCTTGCGGTATAGATCCGTGTTTGATTTCTGCATCTCTGCAGAAAAACAGGATTACTTTAAAACCATTCATCATTGGGATGAATATTGATGAACGGATGAGTTCCAAATTTGAGTGCATTGGTAATTATGTGAACCCAAAAGAACCGGGGGAGTTTAAAGAAAACCTCTCAACGATTGTTAAATCGGTTTTAACGTCATCAACGATACAGGTTGCTTTACTTGATAATTTGAACAAGCCGACCGAAACCGATGTAAATATGAGTTTTTATGATGCCGTAACCGGCGATTTACGTTATAATATTTATCATACGCTCACCTATCGCGGCAGTCCGGATACGATTAATATTGAAGCAGTTGCATCGTATAACCTCACCGTTCATACGATTCCACCGGTAGAAAAGATGAATATTAAACCGATAATTGATGCCAACTCGTGGATTGAAGTTCCGGCTTCTCAGGGTTTTATTCAAATAAAACTAAGCAGTAGCACGATTAATAACAATATCAATAACAAACTGAAATGTCTCATTCGGGAGCACGATCGATACGGAACCATATATGTGCAACAAATTAACAGCTCTGAAAAATATTTATCCGGTCTATATGATCTGGAATTTATGACTCTGCCCAGAGTGCAACTCAAAAAGGTGCGGGTTGATCAGAGTAAAACAACACTCATTGAAATTCCTGCTCCCGGAATTATAACGCTTACTAAACAACAGAGTGGTATCGGATCTGTTTTCTATTATGAGGATAACGCGTGGAAAAAAATTTACGAGTTATCGCGAAACACCGGGTCAGAGACTTTAGCTTTGCAGCCGGGTACATATAGGATTTTGTACCGTTACAAGTCTGCTAAAAAAACTACAGAAACCATTGAGCGCAACATCACCATCACATCCGGAATCAGCGTCAGCGAAAAACTTTGACCCACGATTATTTGAATATTCCGACAAGGACAAAAAAGAAACACGCGCAGGCTATGGCGCCGGTTTGTTCGAGGCCGCTAAAAAGAATGCCAACATCGTTGCACTGGCCGCAGATTTGGCCGGATCACTTCGCATCGATGAGTTCATAAAAACATTTCCTGACCGGTTCATACAAGTAGGCATTGCTGAAGCCAATATGATGGGTGTTGCCGCCGGTTTAACGATTGGGGGTAAAATCCCCTATACAGGAACATTTGCTAACTTTTCAACAGGGCGGGTTTATGATCAGATCAGGCAATCAATAGCATACTCCGGTAAAAATGTAAAAATATGTGCATCTCATGCAGGGCTTACCTTAGGCGAGGATGGCGCTACACATCAGATACTGGAGGATATCGGTTTGATGAAGATGCTTCCCGGGATGACGGTTATCGTACCTTGTGATTATAATCAAACTAAACTTGCAACAATGGCCATCGCAGAGTGGAAGGGGCCGGTTTACCTACGATTTGGTCGTCCTAAAGTGGCAAATTTTACCTCCGAAACGGCACCATTCGAAATAGGCAAGGCGCAAATACTGGTAGAGGGGAATGATGTGTCGATTATTGCCTGTGGTCATCTGGTATGGAAATCGATAGAGGCGGCCCGTTTACTTGCTGAGCAGGGCATCAGTGCAGAAGTAATTAATCTGCATACGATTAAACCTTTTGATGAGGCGGCAGTCATACGTAGTGTCCGCAAAACGAAATGTGTGGTTACCGCAGAAGAACATCAACGTGCCGGTGGATTGGGCGAGTCCGTGGCCTCTGTAATGGCGGCCCACTGTCCTGGTCCGATAGAAATGGTAGCAGTTAATGATTCGTTCGGCGAAAGCGGCAAACCGGAGGAACTTCTTTCAAAATATGGGATCGATACCCCCAATGTTTTGGAAGCGGCAATCAGGGTTATTGCCCGAAAACATTAAACACGTACTTGCGGCATCAAAAATGCTATGATGCTAACGGATGAAGAATTACTTACTCGATTTGCAAATCCCCGGGAACGTGAGTTTGCATTCACTCAACTTGTTAAGAAGTATCAACAAAAATTATATTGGCATATCCGCCGGATAGTGATTTCACACGAAGATGCCGATGATGTGATTCAGAATACCTTTATTAAAATTTGGAAAAATCTGCACAACTTCAAAGGTGAATCACAGTTATATACCTGGTTTTATCGTATTGCAACTAATGAAAGCATCACATTTATTAATAACCGCAAAAAAAGAGTTGTAGTATCTATGGATGATACTGATGAACACCTCATAAATACGCTCAAAGCGGATAAAAACTTCAATGCCTCAGCGGCGGAATGGAAATTACAGCAAGCCATTTTAATGCTTCCAGAAAAGCAACGCATAGTATTTAACTTGCGTTACTTTGATGAAATGCCATATGAAGAAATGAGTAAAATTCTTGATACAACAGAGGGCGCCCTGAAGGCAAGTTATCATCACGCGGTAAAAAAAGTTGAAGATTATCTGATAAATCATTAAACCATTACTGAATAAACCAGTCATACATTCAATCAATTTATGAAACAAGAGAAGAATAATAATACTGAGGACACAAAGTTGCCGGACATGTTGCGGGCGCTTAAAGACAAAGAAACATTCTCAGTCGATTCATCCTATTTTCATGAGCAGGAGGAAAGGATTAGAACTGAGATATGGCTGATGAATCAGCAAGATCGAACGAACTTGCCATTTCAGGCACCTGCCGGTTATTTTGATCGTCTTCCCAATCAGATTTTAAATAACATAAGGTCTGAGCATTCGATTAACGGTACTATTACGAAATTATTGGTGCCTGTTTATGCGGCGGCGGCCATACTTGCATTGTTATTGGCTTCGTTCCCTTTTTTCAGTGAACCCAATCTTCCCGTTACGATATTAACCTACGAAACGATCTCCGATGATGAACTTGATGACTATGTACATCACATTATCCCTGAACTTTCAACCGAAAGTATTTCGCAATACACTAATGTGTCTGATAATCATTTGAGCTCATCATTACAACTGGAATTTGACGAAGAAACTCTGCTTCAAATGGATATTGATGCCGACGAGATTTCATCACTTTAACAATTAAACAACTACTACAATGAGATACACCATCATTTTAATCGCACTACTTCAGCCATTATTTGCTTTGTCGCAGGAATCAGCAGAAAGCCGAAAAGATAAGATTGAATCATTGCGCATCGCTTATATCACCAAAGAACTTAGCTTGTCTACCAATGAAGCACAGCAGTTTTGGCCGGTATATAACCAGTTTCAAGAAGAGCTAAAGGTTATTCGTAAAAACCGAAAGTTAGATATCATGGAGGCAAAGATTAATTTCGATTCGATGACCGATGTTGAGATTGCAAAAATGGTTGACGGGGATTTCCAGTTTCAGCAACTCGAACTTGATCTTAGAAAGAAATATGTAGAGGAGTACAAAAAGGTACTTCCGGTGCGTAAAGTGGCTAAGCTATTGCGTGCGGAGCATACTTTTAAAATTGAACTGCTCAGGGAATTCAGAAACAGGCAGGGCGAGGGTTCACCACAACCTCATGGCAAGTAATTTGTAACAACAATAGTTTTAATTCCTAACTTTAACTAAATAAAAAAAATGAAAAACTCAAAAATTATAATCGCATTGATGATTAGTGCCTTATACTTTACATCTTGCAGAAGAGAGCAGGATACCGCAGACACTAGCATTGCAACGGATAATTATACCGCCACACAAGAATCAAACGGCATCATTGATGCAATCAACTCAGTGGCTTTCGATAATGGGGTACTGAAGCTGGATGAGGCTAATGCCTCAACTTCAACCTTGCTTCCGGAATGCGCTACGGTTACCATTGACACGGTATCCAATCCGAAATCCATAACTATTGAATTTGCTTCTGATGGTAATGGCTGTTTGTGTACGGACTGGGATAATAAATACCGCAAAGGAAAAATAACAGCCACCTGGACCGGAAAGTACCGTAATGAAGGAACTATTATTCAGGTAAAGACCGATAATTATTTTGTTGGGGGAAACCAGTTTGATTACCTCAAAACGGTAACCAACAATGGATTAAATCTCAATGGTAATTTATCCTTTAGTGTTGATGTACAAAAGGCTAATATTTATTTCAGTGATAATACCTCATTCACCAGTACAGCTAGCCGTACCAGAGAGTGGATATCCGGAAGTAATACATTAACACCTTATGATGACGTTTACTCTATAACCGGATCAGCATCAGGTGTTTCAAGAGCCGGAGATAACTTTACTTATACCATAACCAGTCCACTCAATATTGCTATTGGTTGCCGCTGGATACGTAAAGGAGTCATTGTTGTAACTCCTGATAGTAAACCGGCCAGAACCATTGATTTTGGTGACGGTTCCTGTGATAATAAGGCTACGGTAGAAATTAATGGAACCGTTTACGATGTCAATCTTTAAGTAAGCGCAGGTTCTAATGATCAATCAGTAGTTGAGGCCAATCACTGACAGGTAATGATTTAAGGACAATTTTTTTTTTGTTGTTTACTTTCTTTCAAGCAGGTTTTACAACACCATATAGATTTGTGTTACTAAAAGTAAGCATTGAGTTCAGTAATTAAACGTCTTGCCGGACAAACGGCTGTTTACGGATTAAGCAACATACTGGGGCGATTACTGAACTATTTACTTGTCCCCCTGCACACCTATATGTTTTCACAGGCACAGTATGGTACTGTAACGGAATTTTATGCCTATAGCAGTTTTCTGTTTGTATTGTATACATATGGTATGGAGACTGCTTTTTTTCGTTTCTCTAATACAGATAATAAAGATGAGGTCCGAAATGCCTCGATGTTGTCTTTACTCATCTCTACGTGCATACTATCCTTGATCCTTTTTGTGGCCTCATCACCAATTGCATCAGCACTGGGTTATGAGAATAAGGCCTATTATATCAGATGGTTTGCTTTGATAATGGCGGCTGACACGCTGTGTGTTATTCCATTTGCTAATCTGCGACTAAAAAATAAACCCTTACGCTACGCGGTAATTAGACTGCTAAACATTGGCATTACCATTACACTAAACTTATATTTTTTAACATATTCGGTTGGCTCCTCACAAGTGTTTGGCGAAGTAGTAAATAATTCGATTGAGGGATATGTTTTTTTAGCGAATCTGGTTGCCAGCATCATTACTTTTTTATTCTTTCTTCCGGACTATTTTAACTTATCGTTTACGGTGAACCGAACGCTAATAAAATCCATGTGGCGTTACTCTTGGCCATTAATTTTTATTGGTATGGCAGGAATGATCAATGAGACTCTGGATCGTATACTCCTGAAAAATCTTTTACCTTTTTCAGTTGAAGAAAATGTGGCACAAACAGGTATTTATGGAGCCTGTTACAAGTTGTCGATTTTGATGACCTTATTTATACAGGCCTATAGAATGGCGGCAGAACCATTTTTTTTTAATGAATCAAAAAATAAAGATGCTCCGGAAATATATGCCCGAACGATGAGTGTATTTATCGCAATATGTGCATTTATATACATAGGCATTATCATTAATCTCGATTTTATCAAACATTTTATAGATGATAAATTTCATGAGGGATTAGTTATCGTGCCGGTTTTACTTGCGGCCAATATGTGCCTTGGTATTTATTACAACCTCTCTGTGTGGTATAAGTTGACGAATAAAACGCTCGTAGGGGCCTGGATTGCCTTATTTGGCGCACTGATAACCCTGGCGCTGAACATCTGGTGGATACCTGTTTTTGGATATATTGGCAGCGCCTGGGCTACACTCGTTTGCTATGTATCGATGATGATTTGTTCTTTTTGGGCCGGGCAATATTTCTTTCCGGTCCCATATCGCATTGGGCGGGCGATTGCGTACGTTATTGGCATGCTGGTGATTTGTTATGCTCATCAAAAAATAATGTCATTGGCGAGTCTGCCCATCTTGTTTTCAGTTATAGTCAATGTGTTAATCATTGGGGGGCTGGGTTATATTATCTACCAATTGGAGATTAAAAAACCACTCGTTTTTAATGCCAACAAGTAGACTGAATACAGTTAAATTTGTTTATATGAAAATTAAGATAATAAACAAGTCCAATAATCCCAATCCTGTGTATGAAACAGATGGAGCGGCAGGCATGGATATTCGCGCAGATCTTAGTGAGCCTTTAACATTGACCCCTCTGCAGCGCGCATTGTTACCTACGGGATTATTTATTGAAATACCCGTAGGTTATGAAGTTCAGGTTAGACCGCGTTCCGGATTAGCCGTCAAAAAAGGGTTGACTGTACTGAATGCGCCGGGTACCATCGACTCAGATTACCGTGGTGAGGTTAAGGTTATTCTCATCAACTTGTCTTCGGAGCATCAAACCATAGAGCCCGGTGAACGTATTGCTCAACTTGTGGTTGCACGACACGAGAAAGCGGAGTGGCTGGAGGCTGAGTTATTATCTGAAACGGATCGTGGTGCCGGAGGCTTTGGCCATACCGGGCATCGTTAATTATTTACTTAGATCAACTGTAATGAAAATTATTGTACCAATGGCCGGAATGGGAAAACGCATGCGGCCTCATACCCTTACCACTCCAAAACCATTAATTCCGGTTGCCGGAAAACCTATAGTACAAAGGCTTGTTGAAGGATTGGCTACCATGTGTAATGAAAAGATTACTGAAGTAGCTTATATCGTTGGACGATTTGGTGAGGAGGCCGAGCAAAATCTGAAACAAATTGCTGAAAATCTTGGAGCAAAAGGCAGTATTTATTACCAAGACGAACCGCTCGGTACCGCTCATGCGATTATGTGTGCTCAAGAGAGTATCAGTGGTCCGGTTATTGTGGCATTTGCTGATACCTTGTTCTATGCCGATTTTCAAATTGATTCGAGTAAAGATGGTGTGATATGGGTTCATCAGATTCCTGATCCATCGGCTTTTGGTGTAGTACTGACCAATCAAGAAGGCGACATCGTTGATTTCATCGAAAAGCCTAAACAGTTTATATCTGATTTAGCCATTATCGGAATTTATTTTTTTAATGACGGAGATTATTTGAAATCAGAGTTAAAATATCTTCTCGACAACGATATCAGAGAGGGAGGGGAGTACCAGATCACAACGGCACTCAAGAATATGAATCTAAAAGGAAAAAAGCTGTCTACCGGAAAGGTACGCGAGTGGCTCGACTGCGGAAATAAAGACGCCACCGTTTATTCCAACCAACGCGTGCTAATCAATTCCAGTAACGATTCGTTGGTGCACCCCACGGCCTCAATTGAGAATGCCACCATCCTTCAACCTTCGTTTATTGGTGAAAATGCTATTATTCGGAATAGTGTCATCGGCCCCTATGCATCCATAGGTCAGGGTTCAGTGATTGATTCAAGCATTATAAAAAATACCATCGTACAGGCACATACCAAATTAAACCGGCTAATCGTTGAGGACTCCATGATAGGTAATTATTGCGAGATGCATGGCAAACCGGAAAATGTAAGTATTGGTGATTATACACGAACGATTTAATGAATAAAGTTCTTCCATATTTCCTATTGGCAAGCTTACTGGGTTCCTGTAAGGTTAAGAAGGAAAGTATGATTAGGAATTCAGATAAGCTGTATGGTTCATACATCAAGCCTATTGCTGAGATCAAGCAGGAGCAATTTATTATCGAGGGTTGCCGCAGACGAATCAGCGGCGATTACAATGCCGCTCTTGTTCAGTTTAACGAAGCATTAAAGATTGACCCTGAAAATGATGTTGCGCTATACAATATCGCATTAACTCATTTTTTTAATCAGGAGTACAATAAAGCACTCGCATATATTAAACCACTATTGAAGCTTAACCATACGAATAAGTGGTACAAACTAACAGCCGTAGACATATACGAAATTACCGATCACTATGCTGAAGCCGCTCTGATTATGGAGGCTCTCGCGAAAGAGTATCCGGCTGAACTAGATTACCAGTTTGATTATGCTTATTTTCTTATTAAATCAAATGACTACCAGAAAGCCATTAGTGTTTATGATCAGATTGAAAAGTATATCGGATTGAATGAGGAAATAGCGAACTCAAGAAAGCAACTTTGGTTGAAACTCAACAAACCGGAAAAGGCAGTTGAGGAATTGAAGGCATTAATTAAAACAGACACCAGGGAAGCAAAGTATTATGCTATGCTTGCTGATTTATACATCGCACTTCAAGCAAATGAACAGGCCTATCAGACCGTACAACAACTTATTGAAATAGACAGCACCAATAGTAAGGCGCAATCTATTATGGCGGACTACTATCTGAGCGTTAAAAATTATCAGCGCGCATTCCCTTATCTGCGAAATGTATTCAAATCACCTGACGTCGATATCGATTATAAAGTTAAAGTGTTATTCTCCTATCTTGACTTGTTACAGGAGTCAAACCGAAAAAATGAAGCAATTATATTAGGCACACTATTAACAGAGGCTCATCCAAACGAAGCTAAGGCATATGCCATATTCGGTGATATCCTGTTTAACAGCTATGAAGATATTGAAGCGCTAAACGTGTATTATAAAACATTGGAGTTAGACAAGAGCCGATTTTCTGTTTGGCAACAAGTGTTTCTCTTACAATCTCGTCTTGGACTTAAAGAGAATTTATTGGTTTATACCACACAGGCACTTGAATTATTCCCATATCAGCCTTTGGTTTTTTATTACAATGGTTTAGCCTGGCTGGATAAGAAAGAGTACAGGAAGGCGTTAATACCACTTGAGTCTATGTTGCAATTCGAAGTAGAAGATGTTGGATTAAAGTCGCAGGTACAGGCTACAATTGGCGATTGTTATGATGCGTTGGATGATTTTAATATGGCGGAACGCTATTACGAAGATGCACTAAGTACCGACCCCGACAATACCTATGCCCTTAATAACTATGCCTATCATCTTGCCAAAAGAGGAGTTCGACTGGATAAGGCCGAGCAAATGGCTGCTAAACTGGTCTTACAGGTTGCCCCGGACAATGTTACTTATATTGATACGTATGCCTGGGTGTTATTTAAACAGAAGAAATACCAAATAGCCTTGTCTTGGCTTGGTAAAGCCATAACACCAAACACCAAACAGGCAGAAATTCTGGAGCACTATGGCGATATTTTATTTCAAACGGGTAAAGTGGATGAAGCTATAATATACTGGCAACGGGCACTACAGAATGGTGGTGATAAACAGGTTCTTCAAAAGAAAATTAATGACCGCAAAACGACTGATTAGCGTAGTATTTATTTTTATAACTGTTGTACTATCCTCATGCGGACTATTACCTAAGGGACATAAAATTGATAAAGCGTACATTAAGGAATTAACGGAAAAACGAATTGCTGACTCGATACTTACCGCACGGCAGTTTAATTACACTTGGTTCCAGGCAAAGTGCAAGATCAGGATGACAGATAAAGAGAGCTCCATGGATTTTACTGCTACCATTCGGGCCAAGAAGGATAGTGCTATCTGGCTCACTGTTAGTCCTTTTTTGGGTATTGAGGTTGCTCGTATTTTGTTTACTAAAGATTCCGTTTTCATCATAAATCGTATCAATAAGTCCAATGATCGATTAGGATATAATGTGATGCGTAATTATACAGATATACCGGTTAGTTTTTATACCATACAGGATTTACTGTGCGGTAATGCGATATATTATCAGTCTGAAAATAGTCTAATGAAAAGACAAGACACAAGCCTGGTGTTGACTTCGTCGGACGAAAAACTTACAAGCAGCGTGTACCTTAACCGACATTATTACATACAGCAAATGATCATACAGTCACAGAAAGCAGATTACTCATTTCATATTCAACAGCGGGATTATTTTGTACCGGATAAAACCCCTTTTTCTCAGAACCGAACAATTGAATTGCGTGGAAAAGAGAACGTAAGCTTTGAGGTGCTATTTTCAAAGCTGACGCTAAATGAAATACAGTCATTCCCATTCCCAATAAATAGCAAGTAATGCGACGCTTTATTGTCTGTTTATTAGTGCTAACACTTCCTTGCTTTTGCATAGCGCAGAGCCAACAGGAACTTCAGAAGAAGAAAGATGCCCTGTTGAAAGAGATCAGTCAATTGCAGAAAGAACTGGATGCAACGACTAAAAATAAAAAAACGACACTTCAACAGCTCAAGGCCATTCAAAATAAAATAAAAGCCAGGGAGAATTTGATTCAAACATTCAACGAGCAGGTTCATTTAATTGATCAGGATATTACGACTACGAGCACATCAATAAGTAATTTACGTGTCGAATTGGAAAAGATGCGCGCAAATTATACCAAAATGGTTCGCTATGCTTACAAGCATCGCACGGCTTATGATATTTTGATATTTATTTTTTCTGCACAGAGTTTCAATGATGCACTGGCCCGAATTAAATATACCCGACGATATAACACCTACAAAAAATTTCAGGCCCGCCTGATAACTATATCGGTTAATGATTTAAATGAGAAGAAAAAGGTATTAGTAACCCAAAAGGATGAAAAGCAGATTTTGATTGAAGAACAGCAGAAAGAAAAAAAAGCACTCAGTGTAGAACAACAGCAACAAGATAAAGCAGTAAAAACACTGAGTAAGCAGGAAAAGAAAATCAAAGACAATATTGCCAATAAGAAGAAAGAGCAACAAAAACTAAATAAGCAAATTCAGGATCTGATAAAAAAAGAGATTGCGGCGGTATCGAAGCCATCAGGGACCAAACCAACATCAGGGTCTACATCTACGATGACACTAACTCCCGAAGCCAAAGCCCTCTCCAGCAGTTTCGCATCAAACATGGGTAAACTGCCCTGGCCGGTTGAGGTGGGCACGATATGGGAAACATTTGGTACTCATGAGCATCCGGTTCTAAAAAATGTTACCACAAAAAATAATGGCTTGGATATTAAAACCAGTAAGGGGGCTAATGTGCGAAGTGTATTTAACGGTTCTGTGGTGAGTGTACTTACCAATCCGGTATACCACCGCGCTGTATTGATTCGGCATGGCGAATATTTTACGGTATATAGTAATCTTGAATCCGTAAATGTTAAGTCCGGCGATAAAGTAACGACCAAACAGATCATCGGTAAAGCATTTACCGATAAGGAAAATGATCTGACTACAGTTCATATTGAAATCTGGAAAGGAACTCTTTTTCAGAATCCACAACTGTGGCTAATGAAAAAGTAAAAATCAACTATTCAGAAATTCAATGGCCATATAGGCTAACAAACCTGAACCAACAACAAGGGCTTTTTCATCGATATCAAATGTTGATGTATGAACCAGAGCGGTTATACCCTTCTGTTTATTGCCTGTGCCGAGGCGAAAAAAACAAGATGGAATTATTTGGGAATAATAGGCAAAATCCTCTGAGGCCATACGAATATCAAGGTTTTGGACATTCGACTCGCCGAGGTAGTTCCGGGCTGACTGTATGGCTTTGAATGTCACTTGTTCATCATTAATGAGGTATGGATATCCTTTAACGAGATTACAATCAATTACTGCTGATCTTTTTGCCGCTACATTTTTTATGATCTGAATAATTTCTTCATGACAATGACTTCTCCAAGGTTCATTCATCGTTCTGAAGGTGCCTGACAGACTGCACCTATCCGGAACTACATTGGTAGCGCCATGTGCATGTAAATCACCGAAGCTAAGTACGGTTGGTGTATCGGATGCGCTGAGTCGTAAAGCCAACTGTTCTAATTCGCAAATCAGTTCGGCGGCTATATACAACGGATTATTGAGTTCTGCAGGGATAGCCGCATGCCCGCCCCTGCCTTTGATTGTAATATATAATTCATCGCAGGAAGCCATATACATGCCGCTTCTGAAGCCGCAGGTGCCTACTTCCAGATTTGGAAATACATGAAGGGCCAAGGCAACATCAGGTCGTGGTTGTTCAAGGAACCCGGATGCAATAATTCGGGTAGCACCACCGGGGAGCTTCTCTTCTGCGGGCTGAAAAACAAACTTAATGGTACCAGGGAACCGATCGCGCAATGGGTTCAATATGGCCAAGGCCCCAATCAGACACGTGGCATGCACATCGTGACCGCAGGCATGCATAACGCCATCAATTTTAGAGCAATAATCAGTATGATTCGTCTCGTGTATGGGCAGGGCGTCTATGTCTGCTCTAAGGAGAATAACAGGTCCATCCTCTTTACTGCCTTTAACAAGTCCGGTTATGCCATATCCGCCGATATTGCATTGATGGGGAATCGATAATTTGTTCAATTCGGAGTCAATAAAATTCATCGTGTTAGACTCCTGCTCACTCAGTTCAGGGTATTGATGGAGATGTCTCCTGACTTGAACTAAATCTTTCTCCAGTTCCTGAGCTTTAGCGAAAATTATATCTTTAATCATGTACTAACACAAAGGTAACATGAACATTTTGCACCTATTTTTGCATTGTTAATGTAATAATCATTGAATATAACATACACTAATGCACCAATTTGTTTGTATCGCCGTTATGAATACTAACCTAGTCAGTAACTTGTCCGTAATTTTAAGCTGATTATGATTTTACGCCGAATGAAGACATTCTTTATTACTAGTCTATTAGTATCACTCTTTAGTATAGCTAATGGTCAGATTTTCTTTGTTGACGAGTTTAATAATAATTGTGCCTCATATTGTTTAGCAGGTCTTTATGCAGGGCCCTCAGGCCCTTGGACTCTCACAGATATTGGAGTAAATGCGCCAACCCCGAACGAATGGTTTGTCAGTTGTGCTGAAAATGGTGTTCCGGTAGGTGGTTGTGGTACTGGTTGTATCGGTTTGGGAGATGCTACGTTGCACATTGCTTCAACGATCGACCAAGTTTTTGCAGGCATAATATGTCCAACGGGGGATTGTGGTGCCGCGTATTATGCGGGATTTCCACCTTTGGATGATGTTACTACAAATAAGCGTATTGAGTCACCTATTATCGACTGTTCTGGTGCCTTGTGCGCTCCAACTATTTCATTCAAATATATTTTTAACGGCGAACCACCTTTCGACTACTTCATGCTAGAGTATTTTGATGGTATTGCTTGGAGCATTATTGATAATCCTGCTCAAACACCACTTTGCCCTAACGGGCAGGGGCAATGGACATTGTATTCATTGCCTTTGCCTGCCTCTGCAATAGCTAATGCCAATGTCCAAATTGGGTTCAGATGGATAAATAATAATGACGGCAGCGGTGCAGACCCATCGGTTGCCATAGATAGCGTTGTGGTTTCTGCGCCGGCACCATTGGCACCACAATTTACACTGGGAGATAACACGATTTGTCTTGGGGCTTCAACAACCGTAACGCTCACCAATCCCCTGCCTGGCGTAACGTATAACTGGGATTATAATAATACCCAAGTATATACCGGAACTAATCCGCCTGATTTTGATTCCAATCTCGGAACCACCGGCGATTATGAAATTATCTTAACAGCCGATAATGGGTGCGGCCAATCGACGGCATCCCAAATAATTACCGTAAACGATTGTAATACAATTAATGCAGTAATTGGTCTTACGGCAACTGATCTTTGTATTAATGATGCCATAGACTTTTTTGATTTAAGCACGGGGAATATCACCAGTTGGAGTTGGACCTTTAATGGTTCTCAAACCGGCTCATCCTCTCTTGAGGATCCGGCTCAAATTGTTTTTGATACTATAGGGTTGCATGAAGTTATTCTTATTGTTTCTGATGGAGTAGTATCTGATACCGACACCGTACTGATTAATGTGTTTTATTGCCTGCCTCCTCCTGATGCCGCTTTTATTGTCAACTTCAATCCGCCTGTTTGCATTGACAGTTGTGTAACGATTACGAATACAAGCAACTATCTCCCGGGCGCCACATTCAGCTGGACTTTTGAGAGTGGTGTTCCCTCAACCGCAAACACAGCAGATCCTCCAGAGATATGTTTTAATTCTGCCGGTTCATTTGAATTCAAATTAGTCATTACAAATCCTGATGGACAAATGGACAGTGTAACGGCCGACTTTATCGTACTCGACTGCCAGCCGCCGCAGGCGTCCTTTACACCCAATATCGCCGCACTGATTTGTGTTGATAGTTGTATGACCTTTAACAATACATCAACAGCTTCTGTTAATGCTACTTATGAATGGACCTTTCCCGGCGGCACACCAAACAATTTTATTGGAGCTAATCCGCCCGATATATGTTATGCAACTATTGGCGGTCCCTATGTTGCTAAATTGAAAGTAACCGATTTTGGTTTGAGTGATTCGACTACGTTGGATATTACTGTTCAGGATTGTCCCACGTTGGATGCTTTGTTTACGGCTTCTGTTATCAATATCTGTCCGGGCGATTCGATATTATTTACCGATCAAAGCACCGGTGCTGTTTCGTGGGATTGGACCTTTGCTGGTGGTACACCATCCACCTTCAGTGGTCAGGCTCCTCCATACATCACCTATGATGCGCCCGGAACCTATACGGCACAGTTGATTATTACCAATAGCTCCGGAAATGATCAGTATACACTTGATATCATCGTTGACAATTGCGGTGCACCTATTCCTGCATTCTCTGCTTCACAAACGGTAATCTGTGCCGGAGATTGTATACAGTTTTTTGATGAGAGCACGAGTAATCCGCAGGGTTGGTACTGGAACTTCCCCGGCGGCTCCCCATCATTCTCTACACAGGAAAATCCTCCATATATCTGTTACGATGCTCCGGGCGTATATCCGGTTTCGCTTCGTGTGTTTAATAATCTGGGAATCGATTCCATAACCATTCAGGGATATATTATCGTTAATGCTTCAAGCCAGGTTGCCACTACATTTGATTCCACAACAATACTTCTCGGCGAGTCGGTAACGCTTGGCGCTTTCGGCGGGGTTTCGTACACCTGGTACCCGGACTTTTTCCTTAGTGATGATTCTGTTGCGTCCCCTGTAGCTACACCATTAGACACCACACTTTATTCAGTCGTTATGACCGATTTAAATGGTTGTACAAGCACAGCACAGGTTTTGGTTAATGTTCGTCCGCCAAATCAGGTATTTGTACCCAATATATTCTCACCCAATTCCGATGCAGTTAACGATTTTATTAAACTTTACACTACCGGTCCTATTGAACGTTTGGAGTTTCACATATTTGACCGTTGGGGCAATCGTGTTTTCTTCTCAGATGATGTTAATGAGCGTTGGGATGGAACATACAATGGAAAAAACTGTAACACGGGTGTGTATGCCTACTTTTATCGTATAGCCTTTGCTGATGGTAAAGTAATTCGTGGCAAGGGCGATATTACTTTAATCCGATAATGCCCGTCTGATCGTCATTTTCGCGATATTTTTTTGATTGTACATATTTGTTTTATTAATTTTTATAAATCCACTAATCTTTATTATTTCTTTATTGTTATCAAAAAAATTATTCTTATGAAATGCTTGAACCTCATTCTGCTTGCCAGTACACTCTTTGCCATAAGTGCCTGTACCGTAATTAGACCCGGTGAAGCGGGCGTCAGACAGAAATTCGGTCGACTAAAAGGAGATGTCATAACTAGTGGTGTGGTGCTGTTTAATCCATTTGTATCCCGGGTGGTTAAAACATCCATACAGACTAAAAACCTAGAATTATCCATAACCTTGCCAAGCAAGGAGGGCTTAAGTATCACTTCCCAAATTTCGATTTTATATCGTGTCGATCAGAAAAAATTGCCACTAATCATAGCTAATCTTGGGTTAAACTTCGAGCCAATCATTGCGAACGTTTTTCGTTCGGCATCTGCTGACGTTTGCGCACAGTATTACGCCAAGGATATGCATTCCGGGATGCGTGCAAAAATTGAGGAAGCCATCAAACTAAAAATGGATGAGAATCTACAACATCAGGGCATTATCATTGATGGGGTGCTTATGAAAAGTATTCAATTGCCGGATGGATTATCCGCCTCTATTGAACAGAAATTACAGGCAGAACAAGACGCCATGCGTATGCAATTTCTTCTTGAGCAATCGAAGCTTGAAGCCGAACGTAAAATTATAGAAGCTAAAGGTGTGCGTGATGCTCAGAAGATTCTTTCCGAAGGCTTAACAGAGCAAATTATTCGATACAGGAGTATTGAAGCATTTGAAAATTTGTCTAAGTCGCCTAATTCCAAGGTGATTATCACGGATGGTGCAACACCATTTCTTATAGACAATCAGAAGTAATAATTTATTAATGGTACCCAGGATTATTCTCTGAAAAGGATAAACAGTGTATTGCCTGTCAATTGATAACAGCAATGTCGATTAAATTAATGAGAGGCTTTATGTTTATTGTGGGTGTCAGATGGCTTAATCAATACAGATAAAGCAATCGATAAACACAACGTTGCGATAATAACCAGAAGCGATATTTCAGTATGTATATGAATGTCGAAATATTGAATCAACATTTTTATTCCAATAAACATAAGGACCAGTGATATACCCTGTTGAAGAAATCGAAACATAGTAACAGCATTGCTAAGCATGAAAAACATGGCACGCAAACCAATCACGGCAAAAATGTTGGACGTGATGATTAACATACTGTCCCGGGTTATGGCAAACGCTGCCGGGATACTGTCTAAAGCAAAAACGATATCAGTTGTAGCAATGATTACGATTACTACAAATAAACGGGTTGCCAAGCGTTTACCTTTTTCACGGATAAAAAATCTACCTCCGGCTTCGGTATCACTGATGGGCATATACTTATTTAATAATTTATATATAGGACTTTTAGCCGGATCAAATTCATCATCTTCTTTAGTAAATAATATTTTATAACCCGTATAAATTAAAAAAGCACCAAAGAAGTAAAGCACCCAATGAAACTGACTGACTATGGCTGACCCTGCGGAGATAAATATTAAGCGTAGTATGATTGCGATGAGTATGCCCCAAAATAGAACCAGTGCATAATATTTGTCAGAGACTTTGAAAAAATTCAGAATCAGAATGAAGACAAAAATATTGTCCATCGATAACGAGTATTCCATAATGTAAGCTGAGAAATACTCGGCAGTGGCCGCTCTGCCCTTTTCAAGATAGATAATGTAACCATAGGCAACAGCCAGACTAATCCAACAGGCACTCTGAAAAAGAGCTTGCTTGAAACGCATGCCTACCTTGTTTCTACGTAAATAGAGAATATCCAAAGTCAGAGAGGTGAGTATGATTAACATAAAAAAACCATACTGATAGAGCGGGTTATGTAACAGTTCACTAATGGAGTTCAAGAGTCGGATTTTTTGAAGTATTCAACGGTCTGTATTAGTTTGCCAAAATGATAGTCTTGCAATAAATACACATCCTTATTCCCATTAAGCACACCGTAAAAACGATCCAGATCATAAGGCCTTGGATTTCCCTTTTCATCGGTTTGAGATTTGGAGCGCTGTGTAATTTCTTTGTAGTAGCACATTACCTGTTGTTGACTGCCATTGCGTAATCTTAGGGTAACGGTACAAAATGGTTTTTGTTCAAGTGCGTTTTTAATCTCATCGGGTGATGTTACAATGACTTCACAGTAAACAGCTTTCAGAAAATCGATGTATTCAAAAACTTTCGACTTGTCGATTTTCTTGTTAGGGAGTACTTCGCCACTAACCGTGTTCCGTATCAGGAAGGAATCGGGTTTTTCCACATTGATGCTAAAGGATGATAATTGCGGATTGCTATGTTGAACCGTAATTTCAGCCAGCGATTGGAACGAAATACTCAACACGATTCTACTGCGTACTTCATTAACATCTGTACTAAACCTTGATTCAAGTGAACCAACAAATCCGGTGTTCCAGACTACATAAGGCGTTTCTGCTTGTTCAGCCAGAATGAAATTCCCTTTGCCATCCGGTGCCGGCGGGCCTAAAAGAAAACTACGTAATCGTTCGCCCTGTTTATCGTACAATTCTATTTTCTTATTATGTGTAGCAATATCTTTTATAGCATTTTGCATTGCAGCTTTTGAAACAGGATAGCGTACAGCTAAATTTTTTATTGTTCGTAACATCAGATCGGTTACGTCCTTGCGTGAATTTAGACCGGTTTCCTGAATTTTCCATCCGTTCTGTTCACGAACGAATGTAATTCGGGTTCCATTCATGTCGCTGATAAAGATTTTTGCGACGGAGGCGGTGTCTTCAAAGGCAAAGGTGCGCTCATCGGGTTGAAGGGTGGAGTTTGGATTGTAATAAATAAAATAGTAGACCGAAGCTACACTTACAATCAATATTGCCAGGTAAATGAGATTCTTTTTCATGGAGCTTTTAAGTTAAACGGCAAAACGGCGAAGACGAATAAAGGTATATATCAATCCAAATAAAATAATCAGCGCAATAGGTGCTATGATATTCATTAATTGCCAGGTTAATTTTTGTGCTTTTACTTTTTCAGTATCCAGTAAACGGAGTTTTATATCCTTGGCACGGGTAAGAATCCGGTCGTTACGATCATTCAGGTAATCGATACAGTTTAGTAAGAAGTTTTTATTAGCAAAGAATTCCTGGGTGTAACGGAAATAACCAAGTGAGAATGGCCTGCCCTGGGCATTAAAATCATTCAGGGCCATATCGGCATCTCCAACAATAATCATTTTAGTTTCCTTGCTTCGATTACGGAATTCCTGTTTTAAGGAGTCTCTAAGCAAGGATTCAAATTCAGGTTGTAAACGATTATTAAATACCGATGCAAATTGCCCTTCTAACAACACGGCCGCAGGTAAAAAACCTTTACTGAACGACTTCTCGTCAGGTTGATTTTTAAGAATACGAAAGTCGACCTGCCAAGGAGTAAATGCCGTTTTTGTTTTTCTGGAGGATGCGAGTAATACCGTTTTTTTAATACGGTTATTAGCTGTATCAATAGGACTGCAGAATGAGGTATTCACTGCATCAATTTCTTTATTGATGATGTGTTTATTATAGGGTGTCAGAATGGGGAAGTAGTAGCAAGGAAACAAGCGGAACTCCGGTTGGTTATTAATATAATTAACCAGCAGTGGAACCGGGTTACATTGCAGATCCATAATCAGCGCGGGATTTAATCGCACCCCGTATGTAAACAACTGATCGTCCAGATTCAGTCCCATGTCTAAGGCCAGAAACGAAGCCTTGTTCTTAACACTGTCTGCACTGGCGCGCATATTGTCCAGCAGCCACAGAACACGACCACCATTCATAATAAACTGGTCTATTTTAAACTTATTCTGTTCGCTGTAAGGTTGCGTGGGACCAACGATAAGCAGTGATGTGTACTGTTTTGGAATAACGGTTGTGCTTTGAATATTCAATGTATCGATTTGATAAAACTCGCTTAATGCATTCAGCAGGTCATACAACTTATAGAGTGGTGCATCATCATTGCCACGCAACAAGGCAATACGAATACGTTCATCCATATCCAGTTTTTTTATTGCCGATGCAAACTTGTTTTCGAGCTTGGCTACTGAATTATTCAATGCGCGTTGCGCACCGACACCATTATCATTGAGAAGCAGATTGATTGTAGTTTCCTTGCCCCGATAAAATACGGTAGCACCGGGCAAAATAATTTTTTCGGAGTAGGCATCGCTTTTAGCGGTTTGTATATTGGTTGGCTGTAAGCCTTCAGCGGCCATCTCTTCATATATCTTTTTTCGCTCTTCCTGCGATTTATTTAGCAGAGGATCTTCAAATTCATAGTGCACATTATTACCGGCTATGCTTCTAAATTCGTTTAACAAATCACGGGTAGCATTTTCGAGTCGTTTAAATCCGGCAGGTAATTCACCTGTGATATATACTTTCACAAATACGCGGTCTTTCAGATTCCGTAGCATGCTTCTCGTACTGTCGTTTAGTGTAAATCGCTGATCGGCGGTCAGGTCGATACGTTGCACCGTAGTGCTGGCAAGAATATTTAGTAACACGATGATTACTGCGGTTATCAAAAAACGATAGTAAGCCTGCTGTTTCAGGTTGCGTAGCTTCCCTTTAGAACTAATTCCTTTGCTTACCATTTTCTACTTTCCAGAATAAGTTTTGTACCCAGATTGAAAAGGGCAGAGAATGAAACGAAATAAAGCACGTCACGCAAATCAATTACGCCTTTGCTGATACTCTGATAATGTTGATTAATTCCCAGGTTCTGTATCAGCAAATCAAAACGCCCCTCAATAAATGGAAGCCGGCTCAATGATTCAAAGCCATTATAGGTAATAAAACATAAGAATAATGCAAGGATAAATGCTACGATAGAGTTTGTAGATAAAGACGAAGAAAATAAACCAACTGCACAGAATGCGGCACCTAACAAAAATAGTCCGATAAAGGAACCTATTGTTGCGCCGTGATCGATATTTCCTTTTGGGGCACCTAACTGATAAATGGTAATGTAGTAAATCGTTGTAGGTAATAAGGTGAATAGAACCAGGGTAACGGCTGCCAGGTATTTACCCATGATCAACTGCATTTCACGAATTGGCCTGGTAAGTAATAATTCTATTGTTCCGGTTCGCAATTCATCGGAAAACATACGCATAGTAACCGCAGGGATCAGAAACATGAAGATCCAGGGGGCATAGAAGAAAAGTGAGTCCAGGTTAGCAAACCCAAAATCGAGAATGTTGGTATCGGGAAATACCCATAGGAACAGACCGAGTATCAGCAAGAAGCTGATCATCACGATATAGGCAGTCAGCGAACTGAAAAAACCGGCTATCTCTTTTTTATAAATAGCAAACATCAGGATTGAGTGAGTTTACGGAAAACATCTTCAAGATCCTGTGTTTCCTGTTGTAAAGAAATAATGGTTTTATTGTGTTCAACCGCAAAACGGAATACCGACTCCTGTATCGTATGGGAGCTGAATAATTTCCATTCCAGCTGGTCGTTGCTTTCGGCCCGATCTACGTGAGGCAGGCTGGTTAGCGCATTTTCCGCTACTTGTTCCTTAAAGGTAACCTTAGTGATGATTTGCTGACGACCGGATTGCTGAAGTGTTTCAATATCATCATCGGCAACTAGTTTTCCCTTGTTGATGATAACTACTCTGTTGCATAGTGCTTTAACTTCTTGCATAATATGCGTAGAGAGAATAATGGTTTTTTCTTTACTTAAATTTTTTATCAGATTACGAATTTCAACAAGCTGATTGGGATCTAATCCGGATGTGGGTTCATCCATAATGAGCACATCAGGATTGTGCAACATGGCCTGGGCCAGCCCCACACGTTGCTTGTACCCTTTACTCAGCGCACCGATCTTTTTCGTTTTTTCACGCTCTAGTCCGGTTGCGTGAATCATCTCTGCAATGCGTTGTTTTTTTTTGATGATATTGGTATGGAGTGATGCAATAAACGCTAAATATTCCCGCACATACATATCGTAGTACAAGGGGTTACTCTCCGGCAGATATCCGATTTTCTTTTTTACCTCGTTCTGCTGACTGATCGTATCATATCCACAAACCGTTACACAGCCTGAAGTTGGTGGAATAAAGCACGTAATCATTTTCATCGTTGTTGATTTACCGGCTCCGTTAGGACCCAAAAAACCGAGTACATCTCCGGTTTTAACTTCAAAGCTGATATGATCTACCGCTTTTTGTTCGTCAAAAATTTTTGTAAGTTGAGAAACGACTACCGACATCTAAATGGGCTGTGCCGCACGAAATTAAGACAGCCGTTCGGTTTGTCATAGATTCATTCGCGCTGTTGTCCACATTTTTACGCGCTTATGACTTATAGAAAATAAAAAAGGCTACTCATTTGAGTAGCCTTTAAATAAATGCTATAAGATCTTATTTTTTAGCAACTTTAAGTTGAGACCTTATTTGGCTGATTCCAAGAATTTTAGATTTAGAGGATAAAACATTGGATGATTGCTTACTTTTTTGAATTTGTTGGAGCTTTAGAGCTTCACTGTAATCAATAGGTTTTGGTGTTACATATTGATAATTATTCCTTGTATCCTTATTGTCCCAAGACAAGTCAGCACCGAACCGATGATCCTCATAATTCAATCTTTTTGCAGTTATTCTGAAACTAAAATTAATGTTTGAATTTCCTCCATTTAATTCTTTAACAACGAAAGATGTTGTGCCTGGTATTACATAGAGACCTTTACAGTCTCCTTCAGGTGTAACTGTAATAATCATTGGATGTTGTTCATCAATCTTTACTGTTTCTAAAAATAAGGGATCAAGATTAACAGTTACTTGACCGTTTTGTAACGTTGCTCTGCCAAAATCCTCAAACCAAACTTCAGGACTCTCCATACTGTATACCAATTGATTACCCTGTGATGTTCCAACTGATGCATTTTTGGCACCGGTACAAGTCAAGTCACCATTTGCATATACAGCAAATCCCCCAGTGCCCGCAGCACCATAAACACCGTAATCAGTGGCACCTGTTGGGTATGTTCCCAAATAGCCAATACCAGAAGTGCCAATACCATAGCCGTTTGGATTATAACTTCCTTCAACTCCGATAGCTCCGGTTGTTGTTAATCCGGCAAAATCATTATACCCAGCAACACCAACCCCGTTGGCTACCTGAGTTAAGTGAGCCCCGAAAGCACCAATACCGGGCGCTGTGCCAGTTGAATTATATAGAGATAATAGGCCCTGCCCTGTAGAACTTCCGCTGTAGAGCGCTAAAACACCTTGCGAGGTATCTGCGCCAGAATAACTGGCTAAGAGACCAGAGCCGGCCGCAGCTAATCCTGCATTATCATTGCTAAAGAATGCGCCGCCGTGCCAATTACTTGAAATACCAACTATGGCAGCACTTGTATTTGTGCCACTACACGCACCAAAAATACCCGGATTTGAACCGCTGCTCGATGCGCCATAAACTACCGGGTTATTGGCTGTCAAAGAATTTAAGTTAATAGTGCCGATGTAGTTTAAATAAGCATTTCCATTAGATGCATTGGTTGAGAATAAACCATATGTGTTCGCACCGGTATTGGATGATGTAATCCTGAGCCCACCGGTTGTAGTATTTCCGGCGTTGATGTTCAATCGGTCAGTAGTAATAGGTGCATTATTTATACCTACATAATTTCCATCATCCTGCATAATTGAATTACCTAATGTAGTGCCATTTGGTGTGAATCGGGCGATGAAGTTGTTGGTGCCGCCTCCACTTAAACCGCCACCACCGCCGGGTAGGGTTACTGAGCCACCGCCATTACTCAGGGAAAGTGTAGAGCCGGCAAGTGAGAGGGTTTGTATTTCATTAGATGTACTGTTGTCGGCGTCGCCTGTATTAGAAATCACGTTACCGGCAATATTTATTCCGGTGCCTGCCGTATAGGTTGTACCCGTAGGCAAGGTAACCGAGTTGCCATTGCTAATGCTCAGGCTATTTCCGGCTAAACTCAGTGTTTGACTGTCGCTGCCGGATGGTAGTGTTACCGAGTTGCCTCCGCTAATGCTTAATGAGCTTCCGGCAAGGATTAAGGTCTGACTGTCTGTATTCACATCATTGGCCGGTGCCCATGTGGTGCCGTTCCATTTCAGAGCCTGTCCGGAAGATGCGCCCATCTGAGCTATGCCAAGTGGAGCGGAACTTGTTCCGTTGCCGGTCAGTGTTGTTCCGGTAACAACGGATTGTGTGCCCCAGTTATCCGCAGCACCGGTGGGCAGAGTTACGGTATTACCATTGCTGATGCTCAGGTTGTTGCCGGCGAGGGTTAGGGTTTGACTATCCGTTCCGCTTACTGTTGCCGGAATCCACGAGGTGCCGTTCCATTGCAAAACCTGATTCGGTGTAACACCGGTCGTATTAACATCGGAAAGGTCGTTTAATGATTGTGCGCCACTACCCGAACCCGATTGAGCGGCATATAAAGCATACGGAACGCTCAAAAGTTGTGTAGTGCCCATATCCAGATATGCTGTACCATTATTCGGATCCATCTCTACTTTAAGAAATTTTGCTCCGGTTGACCAGTCGATAGCGCCAAATGTTCCGGTAACGGCTGTCCCATTTCCCAGTTCAATTGTAAATAAGCCGAATTGATTGGTGTTTACTCCGGTATGTGTTTCAGAATAAACTGTTGCTCCGTTTGCCGAATTGTTTTTAAAAGAGATTCGTAAACTGATTGTTTGATTGGCTAGTTCAGCGCCGGAGGCATTTCGTGCCACAGCCTGATAATTGATGGCGGGAGGCGCTTGTGCCAGAATCAGATAGTTCGTTGCAAGAAGGAGCGCAATCGTGAGTAATAATTTTTTCATGTTTTTTTGGGTTTGTTTTTTATAGTGTTACTTTTTGAATTTTAATAGTTTGTGTCGTGCGATTGATTTGATCATAGACGCTAATGAAATACATCGAAGCACTTAATGATTTCAGATTTAATGTAAACTGCTTTTGTGTGCCTTCATTGATAATAGTCGTGGGTACAATAATTTCGCGACCGATAATGTCAAACATCTTTACCTGGGTATTAGATGCCCGGGGAGACAAGATGAGAACATGAACTTCCTCAGTTGCCGGATTGGGGAATACGTTGATGTTCAGATTTTCTGTTTGTATTTCCTGAACACTGACTCCTTTTAGACTTTGCTGTTGGAATCCCTGCGTTAGGATATAATTTGCGGATGTAACCGTTGTCGTAATCGGCTCACCAACAGTTGAGGAGAGCGAGTACCCGCCGGTTACCTTGAAGTTGCCGGTGGAGGAAACGACAGTTGGTGTGAGGCTTTGTGCCTTGATGTGTGCACTGAAAAGCACGAATAAAATGACAAGAATTATTTTCATGGGTTATGTAGTTGAACGCAAAATAAGGTCTTTTAATTTACAGATATTTGTATAGTTAACAACAATCACGATGAGTAAAGACAATTTTTTGCAACAATTCAAAAAGCTAAAGTTTATCATTGGTAAAGGGAACTTCAACACATTCACGATGCAAAATCGAAGCCGTTAATGAATACTCCTTATGATTATGCAACATCTGTATCGATAGTGCGAAGCGGCTCAGATTACTTTGACCGTTGTTGTCAATTGATCGATCAGGCAACTCAGAGCATTCATCTGCAGACCTATATTTTTACTTCAGATCACACCGGCCAACGAATAAAAAAAGAACTTATTCAAGCGGCTCGACGTGGCGTAAAAATTTTTTTATTGCTCGACGGATTTGGATCTAAGGATCTGGAGGAACAGGATATTGCTGATCTTAAATCAAATGGAATCTCAATTCGTTTTTTCTCACCCTTATATAAGGATCGTCCCTTTCGTATTGGTCGTCGATTACATCATAAATTGATTGTGGCTGATGATCATAAGGCAATCATTGGTGGTATGAATATATCCGATCATTACTCCGGACATAACGCAGAGCATCCATGGCTCGATTACGCTGTTTATTTATCCGGTGATGTTTGTAAAAAAATTACACGCATAGCGATGTCTTTATTTAATCGAAGATTCAGACCGGTTTCTGTTTTTCATGCTGTAAAAAACACCAATCAAGGTATTGCTGTTCGCATCAGACAGAGTGACTATATGCGAGGCAAAAAAGAAATACCATCCAGCTATAAAGAGTTTGTACAGCTCGCCAGAAACGAGATCCTGATAGTGAATGCATACTTTTTACCGGGTTACAGGATGAGGCGTATGTTGCAGAGGGCTGTTCGGAATGGCGTGTCAATTAAGGTAATGCTTTCAGCCAAGAGTGATGTGCCTGTGGTTAAGCGGGCAATGAATTACTACTATCAATGGTTATTCAGGAATAAGATTGCTATCTATGAATATCTGCCTTCAAATCTGCATGCTAAACTGGCCGTTTTTGATCACCAGTATGTTACCATCGGATCCTTTAATTTGAATTATCTGAGTGAATATGTAAGCGTAGAGTTAAATGTAGATATCAATGATGTTGCGGTTGCCCGACAGTTTCATGCGGAATTGGATCATATCATTGAAACAGCCTGTCACCGGGTGGAGCGCCACGTAGATCGCTCAAAGAATCCACTGAGTCGCATGTTAGATTTTATCAGCTATCAGGCCGTAATGTATTCCATGCGAGTATTGTATCTGTTAACACGTAAAGACCGGATTAATTATTTCAGGTAATGTATAACGCTGTGCCGAAAGGATAAATAAAAGACACGAAAAATTAAATATTGAAAAAAAACGTACCCGGGGTGGGACTTGAACCCACACAGCCATTGCTGGCCACAGGATTTTAAGTCCTGCGTGTCTACCGATTCCACCACCCGGGCAACCCAAAACGCTGAGGGCAGCGTTTTTATCTTTTTTTAAAGAACAAGAATGAACTGTAACTAAAAAAAAGAGCGGGAGACGAGACTCGAACCCGCGACCCCAACCTTGGCAAGGTTGTGCTCTACCAACTGAGCTACTCCCGCTTTTCACAATCTTCACACGATAAACATAACCGCATTCGATTTGTGGATTGCAAATATAACATTAGACGCTATACCAACAAGATTTTTTTCTAATGTTCTCAGAGTTTTACTTACTTTTTTATGGTCTTTTTTAACTCTTGTAGTAATAACAGGGCTTCTACAGGAGTCATTGTGTTGATATCGGTTTGATTTAAAATAGCTTCAATTTCCTTGAGTTTAGAGCCCGTTTCATCAAAAATATCAAGTTGTAAGATCGGTTGTTTGGGTCTTGCCTGACCAACCTTTGCTTTTGTAATGGTTTTTGTTTCCAGTTGTTCGAGCACTTCATAAGCACGGCTGACCACTTCTCCCGGCATTCCGGCCATGCGGGCTACGTGAATACCGAAACTATGCTGACTGCTTCCCGGCTCCAGTTTACGAAGGAAGATGATCTTATTACCGGATTCCTTAATACTTACATTGTAGTTTTTTATGCGGGCAAATCTGGCCTCGAGCTCACTCAGTTCGTGATAATGTGTTGCAAAAAGTGTCTTGGGATTGGCTCTGGGGTTATCGTGCAGGTATTCTGCTATAGACCATGCAATGGAGATACCGTCAAATGTGGCTGTACCGCGTCCAATCTCATCCAGTATCACCAGACTGCGGTGTGTAATGTTATTCAGAATACTTGCTGTCTCACTCATCTCAACCATGAATGTGCTCTCCCCGGATGATATATTATCGCTTGCGCCTACGCGGGTAAAAATCTTATCTACCCAGCTCAGTAGCGCTGAAGAGGCAGGAACATAGGAACCGCACTGGGCCATGAGTTGTATCAGGGCTACTTGTCGTATCAGTGCAGACTTGCCGGCCATATTGGGTCCGGTGATGATCAGGAGCTGGTGCGATTGATGATCCAGCACAATATCGTTTGGGATATACGATTCGCCGAGTGGTAGCATGCGCTCAATAACAGGATGGCGGGAATCTCGAAGCATGGTTTGTTGATCATCGCTCCATTGCGGGCAGTGATAATCATATTGCACTGCACAGTGCGCCATAGACAAAAGGCAATCGATACGCGCCAATAGCGATGCATCTAATTGTATGGTTTTAATGTATTCACTAATATGCAGAACAAGTTGTTGAAAGAGTTGTGTTTCCAGATGCAGAATCTTTTCTTCGGCATGGAGAATTTTTTCTTCATACTGTTTCAACTCATCCGTAATGTATCGCTCGGCATTCACAAGGGTTTGTTTGCGGGTCCATTCGGCAGGTACTTTTTGCTTATGGGCATTTGTTACCTCCAGGTAATAACCAAAGACATTGTTGAACGATATCTTCAGCGAACTGATTCCGGTGCGTTCAATCTCCCGTTGCTGTATCTCCAGCAATCTGCTTTTTCCGTTATGACAGAGGGCATTCAGTTCGTCCAATTCCTCGTTAACGCCATCTTTAATCACGCCTCCTTTTTGTAACAAGGCCGGCGCATCGTCGCGTATCTCGTTTCGGATTCGTTCGCGTATGCTGTTACAAGCGTTTAACTGCTCGGCAACCTGCAACAATGCCGGAAAACCCATCGATTCAAAAAGACTCTTCAGTTGATCAACAGCATCTAAAGAGCGCAACAACTGAAGCACCTCGCGGGGAGAAATCTTAGAGGAGGGTACGCGGGCAACCAGGCGCTCGAGGTCACCAATCTGCTTAAGCAGTGCCGCCGTTTTGCGCGATAAATCCTCTCCCGACACAAAAAGGCTAACGATAGCCTGCCGTTGTTTTATGCGGTGGATATCCTTAAGCGGCAAGAGAAGCCATCGGCGTAATAATCGGGATCCCATCGGCGTGAGGGTATGATCCATAACCGACAACAGGGATTTACCGGCTTCATATAATGGTTGTATAATTTCAAGATTACGCACCGTAAAACGATCCAGCCACACGTATTCGTCCTCATCTATGCGCGAAAGAGAGGTAATATGGGCGATATGTGGATGTTCGGTATCCGAGAGGTATTGCAGAGCCGCACCGCAGGCAATTATGGCAAGGGGCATCTCTTCTATACCAAAACCCTTGAGATTTTGAGTTTGAAAATGTCGGGTCAGTATCTGTTGGGCATGTTCTTGTTGAAACACCCATTCGTCCAGTGCATAGGTATAGAAGTCGTTCCCGAGATGTTCGCTGTATTCGTTACGTTGTTTTTTGGAATAAATAATTTCAGCCGGCTTAAAACTTTGTAGTTGTTTTTCTATACCACTGATCCGACCCTCCGAACCATAAAACTCACCGGTACTGATATCCAGTAAGGCTAAACCCGCTCGGTCCTCGTTAAAATAGATGGATGCCAGGAAGTTATTACGCTTATTATCAAGAATCCGTTCATTGTCGGTTACGCCGGGTGTTACCAACTCCGACACCCCTCGCTTCACGATGGTTTTTGCCAACTTAGGGTCTTCAAGTTGATCGCAGATCGCTACTCGATACCCGGCGCGAACCAGTTTAGGCAGATAGGTGTCTAGTGCGTGATGGGGAAACCCGGCAAGCTCAACAGTGGCGGCGGCTCCATTTGCCCGCTTGGTGAGCACAATACCCAATACTGCTGAGGCTTTTATGGCGTCTTCGCCAAAAGTTTCATAAAAATCTCCAACACGAAATAGCAGGATGGCATCAGGATATTTTGCTTTAATGGAGTTGTACTGAGCCATTAAAGGAGTTTCCTTTTCCCGTTTATCTTTTTTATGTTCTTCGACTTCGCTCATTGCCTGTGAGGGTTCGCTAAATTACACAAAGCCCAGGTTTAGCCTCTTGCATATTCTGTTTCTTTAATGGCATATTTGCAATTATGAGAAAAATAGCGAACAGCGAGTTGGGGCGTGTGGCTATACAGGATTATCGCAATATGAATCGAAGTCGCCATGTGGTGGTACTGGACAATATTCGTAGTGCGATGAATGTAGGATCTATCTTTCGCACAGCAGATGCCTTTGGCATAGATGCCTTGTTTCTTTGCGGTATTACGGCCACTCCTCCAAGTCGTGAGATGGAGAAAACAGCATTGGGGGCTACCGCATCGGTTCCCTGGCGTTACTTTGCTTCATCGGCTGAGGCTTTGCTTCATTTAAAGACCTTGAATTATCTGATTGTTGGTATTGAGCAGTTAGATCAGAGTATCTCGCTGGAGCAACATAAGCCTGCTGAAGGGCAGGCCTGTGCTTTTGTTTTTGGGAACGAGGTACATGGACTATCCGACAATATTCTGGACTTGCTGGATGCAGGCGTTGAGATTCCTCAGTTTGGCAGTAAACATTCATTCAATGTTGCCGTGAGTGCCGGCATTATTATGTGGCATTATTTGATGTGCCTTCCACAGAAGGGGTAAAACACCCATAACTCGTTTTCTCATTAACTGTTTCTTTCAGCGTATCCTTGTTTTATCATAGCTGATTTGCAGGATAGAACAGATTTAGTATTATAAATAAAACAAATTGATCTGCTGTTTATACCTCGTGCTGAATCGTAATTTTCAATCCTTCTTTAAACCGCACCGTGGGATCGTAGTTAAAATATTGTTTTGCTTTAGATATGTCCGCAAGTGAGTTTCGTATGTCGCCGGCACGGTCTTCCCGGTGTAAAGGCTCTATGGAGCTATCCAGCAACGCATTCAGAGTGTGGCATAAATCCAATAGGGAAAAATTTTCACCAACGGCAACATTATATACCTGATTAAGAGCTTCTTTATTTATTGTAAATAAGGCCTTGATATTAGCCTGAACGGCATTCGATACAAAGGTAAAGTCGCGTGTTTGCTTACCATCTCCATTGATTGTGGGCGATTGCTGTTTTCGGAGTAGGGAAATAAATAATGGAATCACAGCCGCATAGGGGCCGTTCGGATCCTGACGTGGGCCGAAGATATTGAAGTAGCGCAGGCCGATCAGTTCCATTTGATATACATCAGAAAAAACGCGGGCATAGAGTTCGTTGGTTTTTTTGGTAACGGCATACGGAGAGAGTGGATTACCGGTAAGCGCTTCTACCTTGGGCAGAACGGGATGATCGCCATAAACAGAAGACGATGATGCATAAACAACGCGTTTGATTCCGGCATCACGGGCGGCTACTAATACGTTAAGAAAGCCATCGATGTTGATGCGGTTTGTGGCGGCCGGGTCTTTGATGGAGCGAGGCACAGAGCCAAGTGCCGCCTGATGAAGCAGGTAATCTGCACCGGAGAAGACCTGTTTTAAGTCCTCGGGATTACAGATGTCGCCCTTTATAAAACGATAATTTTTATGAGATGCAAACAAATCTACGTTCTCTTGTCTTCCGGTCAATAAATTATCGAATCCACGGACTTCTTTCGCGCCGTGCACAAGCAGATATTCGACCAGATGCGAGCCGATGAACCCTGCCGCTCCGGTTACAACAAATATCTTGTCACTGATTGGTTGAGAATGAAAAGGAGTTTCGTACATCCGTATGCTTATCGTTTTTCGTATTGTGATACGTAATAGTTTTTGTAGGTGCCTCCCGTAACATGATTGAGCCACTCATCATTATTCAGATACCAGTCAATAGTTTTTGATAACCCTTCTTCAAATTGCAAGGATGGCTCCCATCCAAGTTCGCGCTTGATTTTAGTAGCATCTATGGCATAACGCATATCGTGTCCGGCACGGTCTTTAACATAGGTGATAAGTTGTTCTGATGTGCCTGGCTGACGATTCAGTTTTTCGTCCATCAGTTTGCAAAGCGTTATTACGAGGTCTATATTTTTCCATTCGTTAACCCCACCGATATTATAGGTCTCTCCGATTTTACCGGAGTGATAGATAACATCAATAGCCCGTGCGTGATCATTAACCCAGAGCCAGTCGCGAACATTGTCACCTTTACCATAAATGGGCAGTGCTTTGTTATGCTTGATATTATGTATGCAAAGCGGAATCAGCTTTTCGGGAAATTGATGCGAGCCGTAATTGTTGGAGCAATTGGATAATACCACCGGCAGATAAAATGTGTGATGATATGCCCGTACAAAATGATCGCTTGACGCCTTGGATGCTGAATAAGGAGAACGGGGATCATAAGCGGTCTTTTCAGTAAAGAAGCCTTCTTCTCCGAGCGAGCCATATACTTCGTCGGTGGAAACGTGGTAAAACCGTTTGTCATCGAAGTTATTATTCCATATTGTTCGTGCGGCATTGAGCAGCACAACGGTGCCAATTACATTGGTAAGAACAAATTCCATGGGGTTGGCAATGCTTCGGTCCACGTGGCTTTCTGCCGCAAGATGTATGACCCCGTCAAATTGTTCTTTTTGAAAAAGCTCCTGTATGAAAGCCGCATCTTTGATATCCCCTTTGATAAACGTGTAGTTGGGCATGTGCTCAACATCCTTCAGGTTTTCGAGATTACCGGCATAGGTCAGTGCATCCAGGTTATAAATGGAATAGTTCGGATACTTCGTTAAAAAAAGGCGCACCACGTGAGATCCTATAAATCCTGCGCCGCCTGTAATTAATAGTTTATGCGATTGCATTATAAACACCAGTATTTAATATTGGCAGAAAGTTTATTTCTGAAAATGCCTTTAACATCAACAAGGATGCAGTTGTCTCCGCAAAGGGTTTTAAAGTAGTCATCGCCTAAGCTCAGATATTCTTTATGATTAACAGCAACAATCACGGCATCATATTTACCGGTGGCCTGCTTAGCTAAACCGAAGCCATATTCGTGCATCAGTTCATCAGAATCAGCATGAGGATCAATAACATCAACCGTAACCGAGAATTGTTTTAATTCATTTACAATATCTGCAACTTTGGAGTTACGAATGTCGCTGACATTTTCTTTAAAGGTTGCTCCCATAATAAGCACGCGCGACTCACTGATGTCTTTATGTGCTTTGGTCATCATCTGAACTGTTCTTCGCGCAATATATGGCCCCATATCATCATTAATGCGTCGGCCACTAAGTATCACCTCCGATTCATAACCCAGTTCGGCGGCTTTGTAGGTTAAGTAGTATGGGTCAACACCAATACAGTGTCCGCCAACCAGTCCCGGATAAAATTTCAGAAAGTTCCATTTGGTGGAGGCGGCCTCAATTACATCATAGGTATTGATGCCCACCTTGTCGAAGATGCGAGAAAGTTCATTCATCAAGGCGATATTCAAATCGCGTTGTGTGTTTTCGATAATTTTTGCAGCTTCAGCCACTTTAATTGAGGGGGCACGATGCGTTCCTGCTTTTACCACAATCTCATATACCCTGGCAATCTGATCAAGTGATTCAGCATCGCACCCGGATACCACTTTTGTGATTTTGGAGAGGGTATGTTCCTTGTCGCCCGGGTTGATACGCTCCGGAGAATACCCGAGTTTATAATCGGTTATGTTTTTTAAACCGGAAAATTTTTCAATTACGGGTTGGCAGTCATCTTCTGTACAGCCGGGGTATACCGTAGATTCAAATACCACATAATCCCCTTTTTTTATCACCTTGCCAATGGTTTCGCTGGCACTGAGAACCGGTTTCAGGTCGGGTACATTATGCTGATCAACAGGTGTGGGAACCGCCACAATAAAGAACTGCGCCTGGCGTAAGTCTTCGATATTGTTTGTGAAGTGGATATTACAATTTTCAAAAGCCTGTTTATCTAATTCATTGCTTGGGTCAATTCCTTTCTTCATCATATCAATGCGTGTAGCATTAATATCAAATCCGATTACTGCAATTTTCTTGGCAAATTCAAGGGCAATAGGCAAGCCTACGTATCCTAATCCTAAAACGGCGAGTTTGCTCTTTCCGGAGAGCAGGTCATCGTAAATCATTATTTAATTCGTTTTACTTCGTTATGTGTTAATTGATAGCATTGTTTGCTTTCAGGGCATTCGGCAATACCTTCTTCATTAAATTTTAGGCGGTGGCCGTATTCACTCATCCAGCCCAATTGTCGGGCAGGGTTGCCAACCATTAGCGCATAGGGTTTAACATCCTTGGTTACAACGCTTCCGGCACCTATAAAACAATATTCACCGAGTGTATGACCACATACAATGGTGGCGTTTGCTCCAACCGATGCACCCCGTTTAAGTAAGGTGGGTTCATACATATGCTTGCGCACAATGGCACTTCTTGGATTAGTAATATTGGTAAATACCATACTTGGCCCCAGGAAAACCTCATCTTCACAAACAACGCCGGTATAAATCGATACGTTATTCTGAACTTTTACGCGATTGCCCAGTTTTACGCCGGGGAGCACAACTACATTTTGACCAAGATTACAATCTTCGCCAATTTCACAGTCAGGCATAACGTGTGAAAAATGCCAAATTGTAGTGCCATTGCCAATTTTACAACCCGCATCAACAACTGCTGTCGGGTGCGCTTTAAAAGGTGGTTTATTATTTACGGTTTCTGCCATAGGGTTCCTTGCCAATCCTTAAAGAAAGGCTCGGCAAATATATCGTTTTAGACTAAAGACCAAGCACCGTAAATGGATATTATCTCCGATAAATGCCATCCATAAAGTCTACAGGATAACTGTTAAAAATTATTTAACATCAAGCATCTTTTTGAAGTAATCGTAGGTGATACGAAGTCCTTCGGCTCGATGTATTTTCGGTTCCCAGTTCAGGATTGATTTAGCTCGGCTTATATCGGGCTGTCGTTGTTTGGGGTCATCTATAGGTAATGGTTCATAAATAACCTTCTGTGCTGTTCCTGTAAGCTTTATGATTTCTTCAGCAAACTGACTGATGGTGATCTCATCGGGATTACCCAGGTTTACCGGTAACACATAATTACTGAGTAACAGTTTATAAATTCCTTCTACCAGATCTTCAACATAACAGAAAGAACGAGTTTGAGAGCCGTCGCCGTATATGGTAAGATCTTTACCGGTGAGGGCCTGATAAAAGAAATTGGGTAGCACACGGCCGTCATTTAAACGCATACGCGGGCCATAGGTATTAAAAATACGCACGATGCGGGTGTCTACTTTGTGATACGTATGATAAGCCATAGTAATTGACTCCTGGAATCGCTTTGCTTCGTCGTATACACCTCTCGGACCAATAGGATTTACATTGCCCCAGTAGTCCTCATTTTGTGGATGCACCAGCGGATCGCCATAAACCTCGCTGGTTGATGCCACGAGTATGCGGGCATTTTTTGCCTTGGCCAAACCGAGTAAATTATGCGTGCCGAGCGAACCCACTTTTAAGGTTTGTATGGGCATTTTAAGATAATCAATAGGTGAGGCCGGCGATGCAAAATGCAGGATGAAATCTAATGCGCCGGGAACATGCACGAATTTGCTGACATCGTGATGGTAGAAGGTAAACTCTTTGATCGGGAATAAGTGTTCAATATTTCTGAGATCGCCGGTAATGAGATTATCCATACCGACAACATCATAACCCTCGCTAAGAAATTTATCACACAGGTGAGAGCCAATGAAACCTGCTGCTCCGGTAATAAGTACGCGCTTGCGATTCATAGATTGATTTTATGGATTATTGATGATTTCCCGTCCGATGCTGTTGTAATAAAACCCGTATTCGCCCGGTGTATCCAGATTGAATACATTACGTCCGTCGAATATGGCTTTCTGTTTCATCGAAAGAGATAACTTTTTGAAGTCGGGAGTGCGAAACTCGGCCCATTCGGTTAAAATGGCGAGTGCATCGGCATCGTTGGCGGCATCGTAAGGATCATTGACAAAGAGAATGCTTGTCCCGAATATTTTTTTTACGTTTTCTATGGCTTCCGGATCGTAAGCGATAACCGAAGCCCCTTCCGAAAGCAGTGCTTCAATAATGTATAAGGCCGGGGCTTCCCGAATATCGTCGGTGTTTGGTTTAAAGGCTAAACCCCATATGCCGATCGTTTTTCCTTTGAGACTTCCGTTGAAGTAATTTTTTATCTTTTCGAAAAGGACCATTTTCTGAATACGGTTCACGTCCATAACAGCATCCAGTATCTTGAACTCGTATTGATGTTCCTGTGCTGTTTTATGCAGTGCCTGAACATCTTTCGGAAAGCAACTGCCGCCATAGCCGATGCCGGGGAATAAAAAACGCTTGCCGATTCGGTTATCACTGCCTATGCCCCTGCGCACCATGTCGACATTTGCTCCAACGCGTTCACACAGATTAGCAATCTCGTTCATAAACGAGATGCGGGTAGCGAGGTAGGCATTGGCGGCATACTTAGTCATTTCAGCACTGCGCTCATCCATATAGATTATTGGATTGCCTTGTCGCACGAAAGGCTCATATAATGCATCCAGTTTTTTTCTTGCTCGATCAGATGATGTGCCGATAACAACACGATCCGGTTTCATAAAATCCTCCACGGCCACGCCCTCACGCAGAAACTCCGGATTACTCACCACATCAAATGCTGTTTTTGCATTAAGGGCAATAGCGGCGTGTACCTTTTCGGCAGTGCCAACCGGAACAGTACTCTTATCAATGATGATTTTATAGTCTTTAATCAGGCGCCCCAATTCATCCGCTACGCCGAGGATGTATTTTAAGTCAGCACTGCCATCCTCACCCGGAGGTGTGGGTAGGGCTAAAAAGATGATTTCAGCATCCTGAATGGCGTCATTCAGATTTGTGGTAAAGTGCAGTCGGTTATGCTTCACATTGCGTTCAAACAAAATGTCAAGATCCGGTTCATAGATTGGTATGTTGCCGGCCTGAAGTGCCTTTACTTTTTCTTCGTTGATATCTACACAGGTAACGTAGTTTCCTGTTTCAGCGAAACATGTTCCGGTTACTAATCCAACATATCCTGTTCCTACAACAGCTATTTTCATAACGATTTATTTTACAAATTCCAAAATGGTATTACAGATATACTCCAGTTGATCAGTGCTCATCTCGGTATGAATAGGCAGGGAGAGTACACGTGGAGTCAGGTAATCCGTATTGGTTAATGAACCACTTACACGACCTCTGTTTTCAAAAGCTTTTTGCTTATGACATGGTATGGGATAGTATAACATGGTGGGTATACCTTTATTTTTAAGATGTTCAATCAACGACTCGCGTGGTACCGATTCGTCGAGAATAATGGTATATTGATGAAACACGTGATGGGCATATGCGGCTCGGTACGGTGTCGTAATTTTTGTGCTGGATTGGAACGCCCGATCGTAATAGTCAGCTACGTGGCGGCGGGCATGGCAGTAATCGTCCAGATGTTGAAGCTTCACCCGAAGTACTGCGGCCTGTATGGTATCCAGCCTGGAGTTGATGCCGATTAGATCGTGCTGGTATCTGATTTTCTGACCATGAGAGGCTACCATACGGCACGATACAGCAAGTTCCTCATTATCGGTAAATATGGCGCCACCATCTCCATAGCAACCCAGATTTTTTGAGGGGAAGAAAGAGGTTGTACCTGCCAGGCCCATAGAACCGGTTTTCTTTCTGGTGCCGTTGCTGAATGTAAATGTACCACCAATGCCTTGTGCGTTATCCTCAAGAACAGGTATGTTATGAGCTGCGGCGATACGGAGTATTTCTTCCATGTTGGCCGCTTGTCCGTATAGATGTACAGGAACGATTAGCTTGGTCTTAGGGGTAATGGCCTTTTTCAAAGCCTCGATGTTTAAAGTGAACGTATCCCGGTCAACATCAATAAATACGGTTTCGAGGCCAAGAAGTGCGGCGGCCTCCACGGTAGCAAAATAGGTGAATGAAGCAGATATAACCTCGTCACCGGGTTTTAATCCCAGGGCCATCATCACAATTTGAAGGGCGTCTGTTCCATTTGCACAAGGAATACAAAAACGGCTTCCGTTATATGCGGCCAGTTCGGTGGCAAAATCCTGAACGGCTTTTCCATTAATAAACGCGGTTGTATCAATGACCTCCTGTATGGCAAGGTCTACATCTTTTTTAATTTTTAGGTACTGACCTTTCAGGTCTACCATTTCAATTTTATTCATAATTAATGCGGCGCAAATATAGTATAATTAGATAGCGGCGTTATTTGGGATAATACTTGTTAAGTTTGATTTCGGATGAAAAAATGCTTCTTCCTTCTCTTTAGTTTAATAGCAATAAATGGCGTTGCGCAATCCCTTCGCGATACATCGATTGCCGGGACCCTCATTGCCGGAAATTTTGGCTATTTCTTTCCGGGTGTTGATTTTGCAAAACGATTCGGAAATACCAGCTCAGTAGGAGGGACCATATTTCGTAAAACCCGGTCTAATTATTTTATTGGCTTAGGCAGTGATTTTATTTATGGGCGCAATGTAAAAGATGCCGCATTTATTGACTCCATCAGTTCCGGTAATGACCTGATTGGTTACACGGGTACTATTGCCGAGGTGGCACTTTATGCTCGCGGGTTTACGGCGTATGCTACTGCCGGCACCCTTGTACCGATACGAAGCATAAATCCGAACTCCGGCATTTTGTTTACCGCAGGATTGGGTTTTTTGCAACATAAAATACGTATTGTTGATTTGGATGAGATCCTGTTGCAACTGGATGATACCTATAAAAAGGGGTATGACCGTTTAACAAATGGCATCCTGCTCTGTCAGTCTGTTCAGTTTCTAAATCTGGATGCGCATCATCGAATTAATTTTAAGATAGGTCTGGAGTTTAAAGAAGCCCTTACCCGAAACCGGCGAAGCTGGAACTTTGATGAGCGCAGGCAGGATGAGGCATTACGATTTGACCTCATGTTTGGACTCAGCGGTTCCTGGATATTACCTTTCTACAGTAAATCAGAAGAACGTTTTTATTCATTCTGATGTCCATGTTTCTTTATCAACTTGCCATTAAGTTATATGGAATGCTGATCTTGATGGCCTCTCCGTTTCATCGCAAGGCTCGCTTATGGATTGAAGGGCGAAAAGGATGGTCCGATCGTTTAGAGGAAACCCTGATGCAAAATAAAAAACCGGTAATATGGATGCACTGTGCGTCGGTTGGAGAGTTTGAACAGGGCCGACCAATTCTTGAAAGGATACGAAGCGATTATCCGGCGCACCTCATTGTACTTACATTTTTTTCTCCTTCTGGGTATGAACTGAGAAAACATTATTCGGGTGTCGATCAGGTGCTTTATCTCCCGTTAGACACGTTAAAAAATGCCCGTCGTTTCATTCAAATGTTAAATCCTCAGTTGGCAATATTTATTAAATATGAATACTGGCTGAATATTTTGATGGCTTGTAAAAAAGCCAATATACCGTGTATACTGGTGTCAGCATATTTCAGGCCGCAACAAATATTTTTCCGTTGGTATGGATCTGTATTCCTGAAAGCACTCAGGAATTTCAGTATGATAGTGGTTCAGGATAAGCATAGTAAAACACTACTTCTTAAATACGGCATCAACCGTGTGGTTGAAGCAGGCGATACCCGCTTCGACCGGGTGTTACAAATTGCCTCGTCCCGAAACGAAATACCATTGGTTGAGGCTTTTATTTCTCAGCATACCTGCCTTGTTGCCGGCAGTACGTGGCCTGCGGATGAGGAAATCCTGGCGCAGTCGCTGAGTCATTTACCGAAATTGAAATATATTATCGTGCCACACGAAATAGACCGTCATCATATCAACCAACTTAAGAAACGGATGCCGGGTGCTGTTCTCTACTCGCACATACATGAAGCCGGAAATTTAGCGGATGGTCAGGTGCTGATACTCGATCAGATAGGGTTATTGTCCGGCTTATATCGATATGCCGATTTCGCTTATGTGGGAGGCGGATTCGGGAAAGGAATCCATAACATATTGGAAGCCGCTGTATATGGCATACCGGTGTTCTTTGGTCCCGCACATCAAAAATTCCGCGAGGCCGGGGAGTTGTTGCAAGTGGGAGGCGCTCGATGTATTCGGGATGTAAACGAATTGGCAGATGAATTACAGGAGCATATTCGCTCTGATAAAAAACGTAAAGACTCCGGCGAACAGGCAGGCACGTATGTGAAAAATAATTCGGGGGCTACTGATATCGTTATGAAAAATATCAGGCAGTATTTGAATGGATGTTAAGGCGCGTAACGACGCTGTATTAACGTCTTGAACTCGGTAACCATATCATTATCGTTGCTCCAGTTTAACTTGGGATGCAGGTGCGTATTGATGTATAACAATGCCGTTTCGTAGGAATCACAACTGTTCAGATAGTTAATCGCTTCATCGTAGAGGCCGGCATCATTACCAAATAAAAAATTGATGTATGAAAAACGCTTGTTCAAACTGATGAAGGTTTTTAAATCCTTGATGGCTGTAAGCTGCATCTTTGATGCTCTGTCGGCTTCCTCGCGCTTATAGTTTTCGTTCAGAGAGGGCTTGTCGGCGGCTGTTTTTATTTTGATCGTATCGGAAAGTGTGCGACGACCACTGCTGAACTTAAATGTTGCATTCAGTTCAGCCCCTGATTTCCCGGAGCCGGGTTCAACCTTACTGCCTGCATCCTGAATATGAGGAGGCGTTACAAGAGGCTGAGGCGGAACGATTGGCGGCTGGTAGCCCGGATTTACAGGAGGAGCCTGCTGAGAAAATTGCGGTGGGTAGTTTTGTGTAGGATAGCCGGTATATGGGCTATTAGGATCGGGTGCAGCATACCCGGGAGCCGGATATTGAGGCATGCTTACGGGAAGCGCCAGAATTAATTCGTATAGTTCACGCACGTAATTCACAAGCAAATCCTTATCTACTTTGCTGACAACACCGCCGTTTTGTGCAATACTGTGTTGCAGATAATTAATCTTTTCTATAAGGACTGAGATCTTAGTATGAATGCCTACATCCATTTTGTCAACACAAATTTAAGGACTAATTGCTTTAATGTATCTAAACGGCGATAAAATACTTTTATGCGCATCAAGGGTATATTTGTCCGAAATCAGCCCATGAATCGTCAAAAAGCCATACAACTGCTAATCGATAGATTACACGCCAGATATTATCTTGAAATCGGCGTATTCGATGGTCGGTGTTTTATGGAGATACGTGCTCCTTACAAGGTAGCTGTTGACCCGGATATGAAAATTACATTTCGATATAAATTACATGCAATACGTAAGCGGGTCGAAAATCTGCGTAATCAATACAAGCATCTAACCAGCGATGCCTACTTTGCGTCCTTGCAGTCGAGTTCGCCAGGTCGTTTATTTGACGTGATTTTTATCGATGGGCTTCACACCTATTCACAAACGTTTATCGACATCATCCATGCACTTCAGTTTTTAAATCCAAAGGGAGCAATCGTTTTACACGATATCAACCCGGATACTGAGGCATTGGCCTTGCCTGCATCGTCGCGCTCGGCCGCAATGCAGGCTGTAGGAAAAAGCGGTGGTTGGTGTGGCGACTCCTGGAAAGCTTTCCATCACCTCATTGCCTGCAACCGGATTCTGAATCAACTGGATTTGTTTACACTGAACTGCGACTTCGGGTTAGGTGTCATTTTTCCAAAAGAAGAATTTAACCGAAACGACTGGAAAGGATTTTCTCCGGAGAGCCATTATGAAAATTTACCATACGAGGTTCTGGATCGCAACAGGGCCGACGTCATAAAACTGGTTGAGCCTGACTTCATAAATCAATACCTAAACAGTAAACAGCTTAAATCCGTCTGATATGTTTTTAGAACCTTACGAGAAACCGCATCGCAATGGCTGGATTGAAGTGGTTTGCGGTTGTATGTTTTCAGGTAAAACCGAAGAGCTGATTCGCAGACTGAAGCGTGCCAAAATTGCCAATCAGAAGGTAGCCATTTTTAAGCCTATGCTCGATACACGGTACGATGAAGTAAACATCGTTTCGCACGATGAAAATAGCATTCATTCTACGCCGGTTAAATCAGCCACCGATATTCCCTTATTAGTAGCTGATACTGAAGTAGTGGGTATTGATGAGGCACAGTTCTTTGATGAATCATTACCCCAGGTATGCGAAGATATTGCCAATCGGGGCATACGGGTTATCATTGCCGGGTTAGACATGGATTTTGCCGCCAAGCCATTTGGCCCTATGCCCTTATTACTAGCCCGGGCTGAATACATTACTAAGGTACACGCCATCTGTGTGCGTTGCGGAAATCTGGCTTCTTACTCATACCGCTTGTCCGATATCGACTCTACGGTACTACTGGGTGCAAAAAACCATTATGAGCCCCGTTGCAGAACCTGTTTTATTGAGGGCATGAGCATGAAATAAAACCTATACTGTTTATTTCGATCAGCGATCAAGCTATAGCGCACATTCGATGTTTATGGGGTGATGATAAGTTTATTTTGAATCAGTCCGAATTAGAATATATCAGTCCGTAATTCTTTTTTGATTTCTTACGATTCCATTATTACCGGATCAAGGTAACGTTTCCCTGCAGTATAATCGTTTCGTTATCGGTGTTTTTGGCTGTAATGGAATAAACATAGGTGCCAACAGCCTGATCCGTATTGTTGAATTGCCCGTTCCATCCGGTATTGAGGTCATTTGTTTCAAACACAACCTGTCCCCATCGGTTAAATACGATAAAGGAGTTCAGTTCTACAGGCCCTTTTACCAGCAGTCGGAACAGATCATTTTTTCCATCACCGTTGGGGCTGAATGCACTGGGTACCTCAATAATTTCATTGCACTCGATATAGATAATGAGCGAGGCGGATGCCGAACATCCGGCATCGTCGGTGCCGGTAACCTGATAGGTAATGGTTGAGGCCGGTGTTGCCAGTGGAGCCGCACAGCTCATACACGTAAGGCCGGTGTTGGGAGTCCATACATAGGTATCGGCGCCCGAAGCAGTCAGCGCTATGGATTCCCCTCTGCAAATGGAGTCTTTGGTTGTTGTTGCTACTACAGCCGGTGTGTAATCATCAACCGCTAGGGTATCGGTGATACTGCAATCAGCAGTGTCGGTTACGGTAAGTATGTAGGTGCCGGCAGATGTTATTGTAATTGATGGTGCGGTGCTTCCATCCTGCCATAAATAGCTTTCGTATCCGGGCACGGTAAGTACTAACGGAGAGCCTTTACAAATGGTGGTATCGGGTCCAATAGTTAAGGTCACATTTTGGCAGGGGTCCGGTTCATTGTTGCAGGGCAATACCCATATCTGATCACTGGCCAAGCCGCAGGTGCCAGTTAACGTGGCGCTGTATACTCCGGGTTGGGTCACTGTAAAATAGCGTGTGCTGTTATCGGGCCAGGTATTTTGAGGGCCACTGAAACAATCACCGCCCCATTCCCAGAAAGTACCTACGCCCGCATCTAGCAGAAATGAGTCGCCAGGGCACAGATAAATCGTATCGGGCCCAAACTCGATTTTAGCATCATAGCTGTTGTAAAAAATCCAGCTCGGATAATTGGGTAACGAAAAAAAGATGTCATCACCGCTCACAACATCATAAGTGAATAAGTCATAGGATACCGATGGGGTATTGGTATTAGGGCAGTTAATGGCACCAATACTAAACTGCACAAAATTGTTGCTTTGGAGAAAATATATATTGCCATCGGGTGCGAGTTGCATATATATTGGATCAAAAGAACTTTCGATAACCTCAGCTGTGGATTCCAGAGATTGTCCGGTTTGACTGGCCAGCAACATATTATAACGAATGAGTTCGTTTATGCCGGTAACATCATTTGGAACTGAGCCATACAAGTAAAACGAATTAGGCGAAAATTCAAATGCATTGTTACTGCCATTCGAGTTGATCAGATCAACAGGGTTAGACAATACTCCGGTACCGGTATTAAAATCCAGCAGAATACCACTTGAGGTAATTACTTTATTACAGCAAGGCACAGCTGAATTAGGGTTGGTTGGTGAAGATTTGATATAGTATCCGGTATAGGGATAGACACCTGCCAGCGCTACACCCGATGAGGTAACACTATATACCCCGAGTCCGGTGGTGTCCTGATTTATTAATACCCAGTAATCGTTTTTGTTTTCGTGCCGTATGGCGCAAAGTCCTTCAAAGGAATAATTATAAACCAGCACATCGGCTTCCGACACGCCACCCAAACCGCCGTTCAGGTTCATATCCACGATGAAATACCGGAGGCCGCGTCCGTTAGGCTCCTGAGCCAGTATTTCGGGAGTAGCATCAATGTAGTGCTCAATTTCATCCATGGTAAATACATAATATTTTTTTTTCTCGCCGGGCACCGGAAAGATTACCGAGGACTGTGATGAACTGAGTCCGCCTCCTTCAAGGCCCTGCATATCGTACATCACCGCGTTATTTTTATTCCATATGCGTCCGGGGTCTTGTCCGGCCTGAGGCACACGCCCGCCACCATTAGTGTAAAACAGCAGTTGACCTACCGAGTCGCATACCGAAGCACATCCTTCAAAAGTCCACATCGCACTGCCGCTAACCTCAACAGGGACACCGCTGTTAAAATCAAGACAAAGGCCATTGCCAAAATGCCAGACGTTGGCTTCTTTCTGAGCCAGGGCTTGCATCGTAAACAGACTCAACAGGAGTAGTATAGCGTAACGCATAGTAAATTGTATTTATAAAAAAATTATGTTGTAAAAGTAACAACAGCATCGGCTGTTCTGTTTATTACTTGCTGAGTTTTTCCTGAACTAAAAACCAGTCCACCCAGGCATCCATCTGTTTTACCGACGATGGTCGAAGGAGGATATGACGCTCACGGTCTATCAGATACATCGTAGGCGTGCCGAAGATAAAATAATCCTTAGCCACCAGACTTTCCCACTTCAAATAGTCGCAGGCCGACAGAAACGGCAGATTAGCGGCGAATTGAAAGAAGTCTTCTTTCTTTTCATCAAGCGATATAAAGACTACCTCCACGCCATTGGATTTCCATTTCGGATACAGCGAGGCCATTGCCGGTAAATCCTCTTTACACTGCGGGCACCATCCGGCTCCAAATACTAATAATGTAAACGGACTTGTTATGTCGGACAAGGTTTCAGGAAACGCATCCGGCGGATAGCCCGGAGCCATCAGATCACCGATAAACTCTATGTCGGGAGCCGTATTGCCGGGCTTCATGGCGCGATACGATTCCAGCTGTTTGGCTAAATCATTATTCAGCGTACACGACGTTTCGTTCAGCACCTTTAAAGCAAGATATTCCGAGGCCTGCAGGAGGCTATGTTGTTCTAAAAGCGTAAACAGATGATCCGTAACTTCATTGAGCTTCTGATTGTCGTGCCTCAGGTCGGCAACCAAAGAGTCTATGGAGATGCACATCCACTGATAAACTGTATCCAAACTTTGACCGCTGTTTTCAATAAGCCAGAAATGACCTTCTACTGCTTCTTTGTACAGGCCGCTTTTGTATAGTCGCGGATCGGTATAATCCAGTGCTCTGAATCCCGCAACGGCTGAAGGAATTTCATCCTGCCGATATTGTGCGAGGTTCGATACTGAGCTCACGAGTTTACGCACCGGCAGAAACCACTTTACATAACTATCGGAAGGCATTTGTTTCAGAAAGTCGGCATCTTCGTCTTTTATCCGCTTGATTTCGTTACGGATATCCCGCAGTGCAGACGCAGGAAAACGTTCCGGGGCTGAGGCGTACTGCTTCTCCAGATAGGACCAGGCACTCAAAGTTTGCTCGCGCAGGGGTGATTCGATACTGTACTGAACAAACCACTGGTTCTCGCGCCCCTTAAGGATGTTTATGCTCTCGCGCTTGCCCGGCGCCTCACCGCTCAGTTCAATATCTTCGCCACTGAGGATAACGAAGTACGGTTTCTTATCGGAGCTTATGAGATAGGCAACGCCCCGATCTTTGGGCAAATAGCTGAGCGTGAATGTGCCGCCGGGCCCCGTGGTGGCCGTAGCCAGGGTTTGATTTGTAAATCCGTTGATGCCCTCGAGCCTGATTTCCTGATTGGGTATTGCCGTAAAGGTGCCACTGATGTGTTGCGCATGCACATAAGGGGTATAGACCAAAAACAACACACAAAGCAGGAGGCGAAACATAAAAATGTAATTTAGATAAAGATTGAATGCAGTGTTTTATGTTCATCAGTTTAGATTCAAGGAAACACGTGTTATTCGCATTGAATCTAATCTCCGCTCAAATATAAGTATTGATATTTGATATAAAAGATGCGCCTTGAGTAATTACATGGATGTTCTCTACAGCCTAATATGATTAGGAAATAAGGATCTAATCAGGCGTCTGCTTAGCGCCACTTCTCCATAACGCCGAGCCCGAACAAAGCGTAATCGTAATAAACAGGGTCATGGGGTCGCATCATACGCAGTACCCTCGTTACATCCATAGCGGCTTGCCAGTCATTTGTATCGCGTGATATTAATTTTAACTTCAGCGCTACACGTTGCACGTGCAGATCCAGCGGGCAAATTAAATCGTATGGCCTGATGCGTGTCCAAAGGCCGAAGTCAACACCCTGATCATCGTGGCGTACCATCCAGCGCAGATACATATTCAGGCGCTTACATGCTGATTGTCGTTCCGGTGTGGCGAAATGTTTCTTTGTTCGCTGCGGCGCATACGAGCAATTAAACAAACGCTTGTGAAATACCGAAAGGGCATCATATATGAGCTCTGTGCTTTTTCGTTCTACAGGAATAAAAGCATCTTCCAGGGTTTGATGTTGTGTGTAATGTCGTTTTAAAAAATCGATCACATAAAGCAGATCGGTATCATTAAAGGTGCGATGCACGAATCCGTTGAATCGTTGCAGGTCTTTTGGCTGATACTCCAGTACAAACTGATGAGGCGCCATATCCATCAGATTCATCAACTGATTTGCATTATGGATAATCGTTTTACGCTGACCCCAGGCCAGTATGGCCGCGAACAGTCCTGCAATTTCGATGTCCTGCTTTAGGGTAAACCGGTGTGGAACAGCTATAGGGTCATTATGGATAAACGACGGATGATTATAGGCCTCCGATTTCTTGTCAAGAAAAACTTTTAGTTCCTGTAGTTTCAAAATTTTGGCAATGAATATTGCAAAATAAAGGCAAGGCTTGCTTGCATATCGTCTTGTAGCACACGGTCTTCCGCATTGAACGTAACGTGCGTGCGATAGTCGGCAAGTATCTGCTCCAATACGGCACTGCTTGGCGTAGGTCTTCTGAATTCAAGTGCCTGTGCCGCATTGAGTAATTCTATGGCGAGGATGCGCTCGGTATTTTCTAAAACCTTCAGACACTTGGTGGCCGCATTGGCTCCCATACTCACATGATCCTCCTGACCATTACTGCTCACGATCGAATCAACAGATGCCGGGGTGCATAGTTGTTTATTCTGTGAACTAATGGAAGCGGCCGTATATTGCGGAATCATCATGCCGCTGTTGAGGCCGGCATTTTTAATCAGAAAAGCAGGTAGTCCCCGTTGTCCGCTGATCAACTGATAGGTTCTCCGCTCAGAGATGCTGCCCAGTTCGCTGAGTGCTATGGCCAAATAATCAAGATTGAGTGCTAATGGTTGTCCGTGAAAATTTCCGCCTGATAATATTTCGTCTTCCTGCGCAAACACAATGGGGTTGTCGGTAACGGCGTTAATCTCAGTTTCTACAACACGCTCTACATGAGCAATGGCATCTTTAGAGGCTCCGTGTACCTGCGGTATGCAACGGAACGAATACGGATCCTGCACCTGTTTTTTTGTTTGGTTGGCCAAGGCACTGCCCCGGAGCAGGTCCAGCATAATTTTCGCTGTTTGCATTTGCCCGGCGTGAGGTCGCACGTTGTGCAACAGAGGATTAAACGGCTCTGTTTTACAATCAAAGGCATCGCACGATAATGCGGCAATCACATCGCACCACTGTAAAAGTTTTCGTGTGCGAATGAGTATATGTACAGCATAGGCACTCATAAACTGTGTGCCATTCAGCAAGGCGAGGCCTTCCTTCGATTGCAACTTCAGGGCATTCCACTTGAAGTGAGGAAAAAGGTCTTCGGTGCGGTAGGTATCGCCCCGATACTGAACCGTTCCCTTTCCGATAAGCGGCAAACATAAATGAGCCAGTGGGGCAAGGTCGCCCGAGGCACCGAGAGAGCCCTGTGTATAGACCAACGGATGGATGCCGTTATTAAAAAAATCGATGAGGCGCCATACCGTACTCACATCCACTCCCGAGTGGCCGTAGCTGAGTGATTGCACCTTAAGGAAAAGCATCCATCGTACGATATCCTCCGGAACTTGGTCACCCATGCCACAGGCATGACTCATTACCAGGTTTTCCTGCAGTGTGCCGCAGTCATATGCCGAGATGCGCACATCACACAGAGAACCGAATCCGGTATTGATTCCATAATACAGACGGTCGCTGTGTTCCAGTTTACGGTTCAGATAGGCTCTGCAGGCCATGACCTGATCCCTAGCCCGCTCATGAAGTCGCAGCTGAAAGGTTTTTTGTTCGAGGTCGCTGAGCAGTTCGAGTGTGAGGGCTTGTTGTCCAATTTCAAATACCGGTTGATTCATAGTTCTGCAAGTTTAAGTAATTCACATCAACCGCTTGTCACAGCGGCCGCTCAGTTACGTTTACGTTTAAAAAAATCTTTTAACAAACGGGAGCACTCTTCCTCCAGGATGCCATGTTCAACAACACATTTAGGATGCAACGGCGACCTGCCAAACAAGGTGTATCCTTTTTTCTCGTCGCGTGCTCCATAAATCAGATGCCCGATTTGCGCCCATCCGATGGCGGATGCGCACATCATACAGGGCTCCAGTGTTACATACAGCGCATACTCACTTAAATATTTTGACTGAAACGAAGCCGATGCTCCGGTAATACATAACATCTCGGCATGTGCGGTTACGTCCTGTAGGAGTTCAACCTGATTGTGACCACGGGCTACAATTCGTCCGTTAAAGGCCAGCACGGCACCAATAGGCACTTCATCTTTTTCAAGAGCCTTGTGAGCCTCCTTGAGCGCCTCCCTCATAAAATATTCGTTTGTCATTTAGTACAATCGCTAATGTAATTACATAATTAGTTTAATCCGTGCTAAAAAACAAGCCCTTATATTTGTTGACTCAGATGAAGGTTTACCGATATATCCTCCTGTTGCTTTTCTGCGTGCAAAACCTTGTAAACGCCCAGCCCATATGGAATCTGGAGCGGTGCATCCTTTATGCTCAGGAGAATAATTTACAGGTAAAAATTGCACAACTCAATGCCGAGTTAAATGATGCAACTTATACACAAAGCAAGTTTTCATTTTTACCCTCCGTGAATGCCAACGGAAACTATGGCACCAACCGTGGTCGTAACATCGACCCCACCACAAATACCTTTATTGAACAGGATATCGTTGGTGGAAGCGGCGCCATTGGCAGTTCACTCGACCTCTTTGGCGGGTTCAGAAAAATCAATCAGATGCGGCAGAGCTACTACAGCTATATGTCGTCTAAATATGCTGCCGATCAAACCCTTAACGACGTTTCGCTCAATGTAGCCAATGCCTATCTGCAAATTATCTTCGCCAGAGAACAGCAACTCCGAGCCGAACAGGCTCTTACTTTAAGTAAAGAACAACTCGACCGCACACGCAAGCTGGTCGAAGTAGGCTTACAGCCCGAAGTGGCAAACTATACTATGGAAGCTCAGATAGCGCAGGATGAGGTGAACCTGATTACGGCTACGAATCAGTACAACGTGACCTTGCTCAACCTTCAGCTGTTGCTCAATCTCGATAAACCGGTGTTGATCGAGGTGCCTGCCTTTGAGTTGCCCGATCGCTTTGGCTATGGCGACCGTGCGGCAGATAGTATTTACAACAAAGCCGTAGTTGACTTTCCCGGCGTGATGAGCAGTTATTACAACATGCAAAGTTCCTTCAAAGGCTTGCAGACCGCACGGGGCGCACGCTATCCGAGTCTCAACTTAAACTATAATGTATTTACCAATTATTCGGATGCGGCACGCACCATAACCGGATTTGATACTACAGGTAATATCCTGCCTGTTGGCTATGTGATGATGACCAATGAGTTGGTTGTTGCTCCCGAACTGAGATATAACTTTCAAAGCATTCCGTTTTCGGAGCAACTAAACAGTAACCTTGGTCAGAATATTGGTATCGGACTCTCCATTCCCATTTTTAATGGATGGAGTGCCAACTCTAATGTAAAAAGAAGCCGCCTGCAATGGACTATTGCCAAGTATAATTACGATCAATCGAGGCTCAATTTAAAACGCGATATCAGCACCGCAGTAACCGATGCACAGAATGCTTCTAAACGATACAACGCACAAAAAAAATTAACGGAGTCGTTACAGACCACACTGGATTATACCACGAAGCGATACGAAGCCGGCCTGCTGAATGTTTATGATTTTAATACGGCCCGAAAGAATCTTTTTGATGCGCAATCACAAACGCTTCAGGCTAAGTACGATTACTTATTCAAACTAAAAATTCTTGATTTTTATCAAGGTAAAAAAATAACACTCCCCTAATGAAACGCATATACTGGATTGCCCTCATTGTTCTTGTTGTGCTTATTGTAATTGCCATAGTTGGCAAACAAACAGGAATGATTGGCGGGGGCAAACACACGAAGGTGAGCGTTACGGAGGTGATACGCGGTAATGTTACCGAAACGGTTACGGCAAGCGGTAAAATTTTCCCCTCACTAGAAGTAAAAATAAGTCCCGATGTGGCCGGAGAAATTATTGAGCTCTATGTAAAAGAAGGCGACTCGGTTTATGCCGGTATGGAGCTGGCCCGAATAAAACCCGATAACTATATTGCAGTTCTTGATCAGGCGGCCGCCGCGCTGAACACAGCCAAAGCCAACCACCTCAATGCACTGGCTCAGCTAACCCAGATGCAGGTGCAGTTTGAAAATGCACAGAAGAACTACAACCGAAACAAAACCCTGTTTGATCAGAAGGTGATCGCTGCGTCAGACTTTGACCTGATTGATACCCAGTTTAAGACGGCCCTATCCAACTATAACGGCATGCAGCAACAGGTCGATGCCGCCAAGTTTGGTGTGGAGAGTGCACAGGCCAGCCTCAAGCGCGCACGCGACGACCTGAGTAAAACAACCATCATCGCTCCGGTTGGCGGTATTATTTCGCGAATGAATGTGGAGCGTGGGGAGCGTGTTGTTGCTACATTCCAGATGGCCGGCACGGAGATGTTCCGCATCAGCAACCTGTTCGAAATGGAAGCCCGCGTTGAGGTGAGCGAGAACGATGTGCTTCGGGTGAGCCTCGGCGACACGGCAGAAATAACGGTAGATGCTTACAATAACAAAACATTCAGAGGTGTTGTAACCCAAATTGCGAATTCGGCCAACACATCGGCGCCCGGCGTAAGTGCCGATCAGGTAACCAACTTTACGGTTAAAATCAGCATGCTCCCCGAAACCTATGCCGATATGATTGACCCGCAAAACAAGAAGTTTCCGCTCTTACCCGGCATGAGCTGTGCCGTTGATATACGAACCCGAAAAGTTAAAGATGTATTGATGGTGCCCCTGCAATCGGTAACTTCTCAGGTTGGCTCCGACTCAAGCGACAACAAACGCGCTAAGCCGGTGGTGTTTGTGCTGAACGGCACCGATAAGGTATCGGCTATTCAGGTAACAACCGGTGTGTACGATGATGAATTTATTGAGATTAAAACCGGACTCACCGAAAAACAAAAAGTGGTGGATGCGCCATATAGCGCCATCTCGAAAATATTAAAGGACGGCATGAATGTTCAGGTGGTGAACAAGGATGAGTTATTCAAAGAAACGGAATCGGAATAAGATAAAGTGAGTGCGCAACTACAAATAGGTATGCTGGGTGCAGGGAGCTGGGCCACGGCACTCGTTAAGATATTAAACGAAAATCAGCACAGCGTTAACTGGTATGTACGCAACCCCGAAATCAGAAAACAGCTTAACAAAACCGGTCACAACCCCAATTACCTGAGCTCTGTTTCCTTTCATACCGCACAAAATCAAATTAACGGGTCTATAGAGGAGGTGGTTTCAAAGGCTGATTTGCTGATCCTGGCTATTCCGGCGGCTTTTATTGCGCCAACCCTGTCTCAACTTCCCGAAACAAGCTTTGAGGGCAAGATGCTCGTGAGTGCCGTTAAGGGCATGATACCGGAACACAATCTCATCCTCGCCGAATATTTCAACCGCCACTTTAATGTGCCCTATGCATCGTTTGGCGTCATCAGCGGGCCCTGTCATGCCGAAGAGGTTGCCCTCGAGAAGCTAAGCTATCTGACTATGGCCTCCCAGGATTCCGGACTCTCGGAGTTGCTCACACAGTTGTTCCGGTGCCGCTATATACAAACACATGCCTCCGATGATATTTACGGAACAGAATATGCTGCTGTGCTCAAAAATATTTATGCCCTGGCATCCGGCATTTGTCACGGACTCGGCTACGGTGATAATTTTCAGGCCGTGCTGATCAGCAATGCAATCAGTGAAATGGATCGGTTCATTAAGGCCGTACATCCTATAAGCAGAGATATTAAAGACAGTGCCTACCTCGGCGACCTGCTGGTAACGGCTTATTCTCAGTTCAGCCGCAACCGCACCTTTGGTACGATGATTGGCAAAGGGTACTCCGTAAAGTCAGCACAGGTTGAGATGAACATGATTGCCGAAGGGTATTATGCGGCGGCCTGTGTTCACGAAGTCAATAAGCAATTGCGCGCCGACATTCCTATTGCTGAAGCCACATACAATATCCTATATGCCCGTCATGCACCGGCACTGGAAATCAGATTACTTACTGAACGTTTACGTTAGAACATTTACCAACTACGAATACGGAATGGCATTAAAGGAAAATCCTTTGTCGCCAAAGTAGTCGAGCACCCTGGGCAGGGCATAGCGCATACGGCTCTCAGCCTTAAGGCTATCGTGGAAAACAATAATACTGCCGTTGCCTGTATGATCCAATACATTGCGCAGTACACGTTCCTTACTGATCGTTTTATCAAAATCGCCGCTGAGCACATCCCACATAATAATTTTAAAGCGCTTCTGCATAATACGGGCCTGTGCTCGGGTTATGCGTCCATAAGGCGGGCGGAACAGAGGCGTATTCAGCACTTCGGCACATTTCAATGTATTTCTCAGATAATCTTTAGTTTCGGTATTCCAGCCATTCAGGTGATTTTGGGTATGATTACCCACGTGATGTCCCGAGGCCGTGATCGACCTTACCATACCCGGATAGCGCACAATATTGTCGCCAACAAGAAAAAATGTAGCACGTGCTTTATGTTTAGCCAGGGTGTCTAGTGTCCACTCGGTGATACCCGGTGTTGGACCATCGTCGAATGTGAGATAGATCGTCTTTTTATCATCGGGCAAACTCCATACCTGACTGGGGTAAAGGCGTTTGAGCAGCTGTGGCGTTTTGATAAAATACATACCGAAGTTACTTGGCTAATCAGTTATAAGTATGAAAAAAACAGCAGATGGTTGCACGCGATCTAAAAAAAATGATCAGGACCTCAAAATCCGTTGAATTTCGTGCAGTATATGTAGCTCCGACTTATTCATGCCTCTGAACGAAACGGCCATCGCTTCTGCCGTTTCAACAATCAGGGCTTTTATCTGATCGGTAAACAGGCTTTTATGTTGCCCATAAAACGACTCAAACTGTTTCAGGCACTTCTCCGATGCGGGCATATCTTCGGCCAGGAGGTCGTAAGCCGATATAATCTGAAATGCGGCATCGGTTCCGAAATCGTCCGCAGAAGTATCTACAGCCAGCCATTTTTGTTTAACGAGGGCATATAATTTGGCGGTTTCCTCGCCCGACAAGCGACGGTCGGCGGAGGCTACGGCGTAGAACAACAGCCCCAGGTGATGGTAGAGGCGTTGCATCATGTCATTTGAAGCTTGCATAACAAATAGCATTTAGTCAGGCAATACTACACAGGCTTAGTCGGGCATAGTATGAGATTTGTCATACACGGCCGCTAATTTATTTCCTAAAATAATTTCTCTCTGCATACATTTGGCCCAAAACCTAGATCTATGAAATCAGCGATCAGCATCATCTCGTTTGTACTGATACTTTGCCTTTACTGTGCCTGCACACAAACCAAACCCGATGCGGCTAAGGCGATCAAACTGTTCAAGCCGGAAGATTTCGATACCACCGTGGCCCCCGGCGATAATTTCTTTATGCACGTGAATGGTTCCTGGATAAAAAATACACCCATACCGGGTACCGAAGCCCGCTGGGGCACCTTCAATGAGGTAGATGAATTGCGTTATGCCATCCTGAAGAAACTGCTGGATGAGGCCGCTGCCGACAAGAATGCCACAGCCAACTCCAACCGACAAAAGGTAGGCGACTTTTATACCACCGGCATGGATTCGGTTAAACTGAATGAACAGGCACTTAAAGGCCTGACTTCATACCTCGATCAAATCAATCAGATCGATAGCAAAGCAAAATTGCTCAGCTACCTCGCAGCATCAACCACACTTGGATTAAATCCGGTACTCGGAATCTATGCCGATCAGGATGCCGGCAACAGCAGTAAAATGCTGTTAAACCTCTCTCAGTCCGGTTTGGGCCTGCCCGACCGCGATTATTATTTCCGTAACGATACTGCAAGCCTTCGCATACAGAACGAATATAAAAAATACATCATATCTAATTTTCTGGCTTTGGGTATGGATTCCGCCAAAACTTCAGTGCAAGCCAACCTGGTATACGAACTTGAAAAGTCGCTTGCTGAAAAATCTATGGACCGTGTTGCCCTGCGCGATCCATACAATACCTATCATATAATGACGATATCGGAGCTCAGCAAACTCACACCGGATATCAACTGGACCGAATATTTTACCCTCAGCGGTATTCCGGCTCAGGATACCGTGAATGTAGGTATGCCGGACTATATGAAACGGCTGAACGAAAAAATCAAGACGCATCCCCTCGGTGTATGGAAACTATACCTCACGCAACACCTGCTCGACGAGCTCAATCCCTATTTCGATGATGCTTCCTTTGAGCGCACCTTCCATTTCAGACAACGTGTGCTATTTGGTGTTAAGCAACCCAAGGCCCGATGGAAGCGCGTGCTAAATACCATCGGTTCCGGTATCGGCGAAGCCCTTGGCGCCGAATATGTAAAGGTTGCCTTCAGCGAAAAGGATAAGGAACGCATGAAAAATGTAATCACAAACATGCGCGCTGCGTTCAAACAACGCATCCTGAATCTCGATTGGATGAGCGACTCCACCAAACAAAAGGCCATTACCAAGCTCGAAAAAATTTCGGTTAAGGTAGGCTACCCCGATACATGGCGCGATTACACGGCACTCACTATCGATAAGGAATCCTTTGCCGGCAATGTCATCCGCTCCTGGTCCTTTGAGTTTACGCGCAACATGAACAAACTGAACAAACCCGTTGACCGCAGTGAATGGTATATGAATGCCTATACGGTAAATGCCTACTACAACCCGTCCAACAACGAGATTGTATTCCCGGCCGCTATTTTACAACCGCCCTTCTATCATAGCAGTTTCGATGATGCTGTCGTTTACGGAGGCATTGGTGCTGTAATTTGTCACGAGCTCACGCATGGCTTTGATGATGAGGGTAGCAAGTTCGACGGCGACGGTAATCTCAAAAGCTGGTGGAGTAAAGAAGATGCCGCGCGTTTTGAGGAGAAGACCAATGTGCTCAAGGCGCAATACGATCAGTATGTCGTGCTGGACTCCCTGCATATCAATGGCAAGCTCACCCTTGGTGAAAACATTGCCGATCTGGGTGGCGTGATGATTGCCCTGGATGCCTATAAAAAGACGGATGAGTTTACGCGCAACCAAGCTATAGACGGATACACCCCCGAAGAGCGGTTCTTCCTCACCTGGGCTCTGATCTGGCGTGTGAAATATACCGATGCGGCTATGCGCAATCAGATACTCACCAATCCGCATTCGCCGGGCGAATTCCGTTGCAATGGCATATTAAGTAATTGCGCCGACTTTTATAAACGGTATCAGGTTAAAGAAGGTCAGGCTATGTACCGCCCCGAGGCAGAACGCGCCATCATCTGGTAGTTAAAACAAACCGCTCTTCAGGATTCGTTCTATGCCCTCTCGCAGGGGCATGGGATCTCGGCTCAGCAGTTGCTTCATTTTAGCAATATCCGGCTGGCGGCGGGTCATATCGCCCTCTTTCAGTGCGGGCAGGTGCACTAATTTCGAACGGCTTTTGGTAAGATCGATAACCAGCTTGGCTACTTCCAGTATCGGTATTTCCACATCACTGCCAATGTTTACCACATCATTTACGTAGAGGTTTTCCATAAAGGCTCTTACGGTAGCATCCAGGTGGTCGTCGATAAAACAGAAGGTACGTGTTTGACTGCCATCACCATAAATGGTAATATCGTCGTGGGCGAGTGCGGCGCGAATAAATTTACTGATAACAAAGTCACTGCTTTGCTTGGGACCGTAGGTATTAAAGAAGCGGTAAATAGTATAGTCCAAACCAAACTCCTGCTGATACGATTTGAAATACGACTCACCAACGTTCTTAACGATGGCGTAAGGCAGGCGAGAGTTCAGTGGCGTAGTTTGTTCGTTTTGCGGAAACTCCACCGGCTCGCCATACACCTCGCTCGATGATGAAAAATAGGTGCGCTGTACGCCCGTATTTTTACTGAGCTCCAGCACATTACGTATGCCGGTAATATCGTCCAATACCATTACCGGGTTGGCCAGGGTGCGTTGTACACCAACCACTGCGGCATAATGAAACACATAGTCGAATGCATGAGAGAGCATAATGCTCGACAGCGTTTCGTAGTTGTTTACATCGCCCTTAATAAAGCGCCAGTTCTTGTAGGTGTTGTCCGGCAGTTTAAGCGCAGAGCCGGTAAGCAGGTTGTCCACCATCACCACATAGTGTTCCGGATTTTTAATCAGCCGTTCGGCCAGGCAGGATGCAATGAAACCGGCACCTCCGGTAATCAGAATTTTTTTCATGTCGTTAAGATCGGTCTAAAAGTTCAATGAGGTATTGGCCGTAGCCACTCTTCAGTAAGGGTTGAGCTAGGGCGCGCAACTGCTCGTTGCCGATGAACTGCTTGCGCCAGGCAATCTCTTCAATACAGCCCACCTTAAGGCCCTGACGGTTTTCGATAACCTGCACAAATTGAGAGGCCTGCATCAGGGAGTCGAAGGTACCGGTGTCGAGCCAGGCCGTGCCGCGATCGAGCACACCCACCTGCAGTTTACCCTGCCTCAGGTATTCCTTGTTTACATCGGTAATTTCGTATTCGCCGCGCGGGCTCGGTTTTATGTTTTTGGCAATATCCACCACGTGATTATCGTAAAAGTATAAACCCGGCACGGCAAAGTTCGACTTTGGTTTTTGTGGCTTCTCCTCTATGGAGAGCACTTTATTATTTGCGTCGAAGGCCACTACACCATAGCGTTCCGGATCCGAAACGTGGTAGGCAAAAATCACTGCGCCATCGGGGTTGGCATGCTCTTCGAGAGTGGTACCCAGGCTACTGCCATAAAAGATATTATCGCCCAGCACCAGGGCTACTTTATCCTTTCCGATAAACGGTTCGCCAATAACGAAAGCCTGAGCCAGGCCATTAGGCACCACCTGCTCGGCATATTCCATGCGCAGGCCCAGGTGCTCGCCCGTGCCAAACAGCTTTTTAAACTGTGGCAGATCCTGAGGGGTAGAGATAATCAGTATCTCGCGGATGCCGGCCATCATCAGTACCGAAAGCGGATAGTAGATCATCGGCTTGTCGTATATGGGCATGATTTGTTTCGAGATGGCGTAAGTGATCGGGTAGAGCCGGGTGCCGCTTCCTCCAGCGAGTATAATTCCTTTCATTTGGGTTCCTTGTTGTTGGCGAAAATAAAGATTCGTTAAGGTATAGCCAAACGATTAACGTTAAACCTCTGTAAGGTGGGTAAATTATAAGATTATTTGTTTTTATCCGGCTTATCCTGTTGAGGTAACTTAATCTTTAGCAAACCTATGAGTGCTTTATAGTCTTCGAAATATGGTTTTAGTTTATTTTCTTTTATATCCAATAATTCAAAAACAGGTTTGCCGTCAGTTTCATATTCATAATCATCAAAAAGTTTTTTCTCGAACAAATACAGTAAAAGCAAAATGCGCTCCTCGTAAGAAAGCATTGTTTCAATAAACTTACTCAAGTCTTTTTTTTTGGATTCACTGACATCACTGCTTTTTATGGTAATCATAATGCTTACTATTATAGCAGGGATGTGAGTTGGAAAATCTTCAATTAATGTTTTTCTAAGTGGGCTCTCGGCATTATTAATAAAATTTTCTGAAGATTTTATTTGTTTTACTTCTTCTTTGATCTTATTGTTTAAAAACATCTTAATGCCCTCTCTGCCAGACTCAACTTTTTTTTCTAAATTATTATTACAAACGGTAAAGTCATAGTCTTCAACAGTATGTTGATACGATTGTAATAATATGGCGATAGATTGTTGTAAGGATTGTTCGTTTACCTGTTTAAACGAACGGTAAACAACCCATAAGGTAGCGGTAGCTATAATGGTGCCCAATATGCCACCGATATAATCGCCGAATGTGCCAAACTCAAATTTATCTTTTATCGGTTTTATGAGCGATGTGTCGGTATCAATAAATATGGGTATCAAGCTAAGCAGTATTAACGCGATAGTTCCATAAAAAATAATTTTATTCTTTTCCATTATTTGGTTCATTAAATATTGTGATTCATTTTTTTTGTAATACTTAATGGAATAAACTGTGCATTGTAAAAATACTTACTCAAGATTAATCTTATCCCGGCTTGCTGTGTTTCAGTACCCGCGCTTCGAGATAAAAAATAATTTCTTCGGCGATGTTTTTAGTCTGATCGCCCACACGCTCCAGCTTCCTTACATTCGATAATACAAACAGCGACTGATAGGTAAGGGCACTGTTCTTTTTGATAAAGGCTTCAGCCGTATGGGCCGCCACCATATTAATCTCGTCGAGCAAGTCGTCTTTCAGCAATACGTTGCGGGCTATACGCGTGTCTTCTGTGGTAAAGGCGGTGTACACATCGCTCAGCATCGATAAGGCTATATCAAACATCTCGCGCAGTTTAATCTGCCGCATCAGTTCGCTGTCGTAAGGTTCTTTCATCTCCAGCACATAGCGCACCATGCTCTCGGCATTATCTGCTATGCGCTCCAGGCTCGGGTTTATCTTAAGCGTGGCCAGGATAAACCGTAAATCAACCGCTACCGGATTCAGCAGAGCCAGTATGTTTTCGCAGTCGCGGTCGATCTTCAGCTCCAGCGAGTTGATGTGCTTCTCGTAAAAAATGACTTCGCGCGCCAGCTCTTTGTCAAAATTAAAAACCACATCCTGCGACTTGCGTATTTGCTGTGTGGTCAGCATCATCAGCTCTTTAAGTGTTTCGCGTAGCCGGCCGGTTTCGATATCGATGTGTGACATGTGTGGTAAACATTTCTTCTAAAATACTGCGCTTTACCCGAATCGTCCGGTTACGTAGTTCTGTGTGCGCTGATGTGTGGGGTGCGTAAAAATAATTTTTGTTTCGTCGTACTCCACCAGCTCGCCCAGGTAGAAAAAGGCAGTGCGATCGCTCACGCGTGCGGCCTGTTGCATATTGTGCGTAACCACTACAATGGTGTACTTAATTTTGAGTTCGTAAATGAGTTCCTCTATGGTAGATGCCGAAGCCGGATCGAGGGCCGAGGTGGGTTCATCCATAAGCAATACCGAAGGCTCAACAGCCAGGGCACGGGCAATGCACAGCCGCTGTTGCTGTCCGTAGGATAACTGCAGAGCCGGTCTGTTCAGGTTGTCTTTTACATCGTCCCAAAGGCTTGCCTGTTGGAGGGATCGGGTTACACGCTCTTCGATATAGTTTTTGTTACGCACACCATTGATGCGCAGGCCGTAGGCTACATTTTCAAAGATGCTCTTCGGAAAGGGATTGGGTTTCTGAAAAACCATGCCCACCTTTTTGCGGAGAGCGTCCACATCGGCAGATCGCTGATAGATGTTCTTGTTATCTACCAGTATGGTGCCGCTCAGGCGCATATCGTTGTGCAAATCGTTCATGCGGTTAAACAGGCGCAGAAAAGTAGACTTGCCACAACCGGATGGCCCGATCAGGGCGGTGACCGTATGCTTCTCCATTTGCAGTGAGATATTCTTCAGGGCCTGATGGGCACCAAAGAACAGATTCACGTCGCGGGCTTCCAGTTTACTCATAGCTTATTTGATGTTTACATATTTACTCAGCAAGCGCTGCATCAGCACGGTTAGCACATTGAAAAATAAGACAATTAAGATCAGCAATAGGGCGGTGCCGTAGGCCATACTGCGTGTGGCTTCGGGGTCGGTGCCGCTGGTACTCAATACATACAGGTGGTAGGGTAGTGCCATCACCTGATCATAAACCGAGGAGGGCATCCTGGGCAGATAGTAGGCTGCCACGGTAAATAGGATGGGTGCCGTTTCGCCACTCACGCGGCTAAACGATACGAGTAGTCCGCTGAGTATGTCGGGCAGGGCAAGGGGCAGGAGTGCTCGGTAAACGGTTTGCCAGCGCGTGGCACCCAGCGCATACGAGGCCTGCCGTATAGCGGGGTTTACGGCATTCAGCGACTCTTCGGTGCTTCGTATAATTACCGGTAGCACAAGTATGGCCAGCGTGAGGGAGCCGGCAAGTATGGAGTCGCCAAAGCCCAATTGATTTACAAACAGCGCCATGCCAAACAGGCCGAAGATGATAGACGGCGTGCCGGCGAGGCTGTTTGTCATTACCTGTATGAAACGTTTCAGGCGGTTGTCGGGGGCAAATTCGCTCACATAAATTCCGCTCAGCAAACCTATAGGAAAGGCAATGAGTAAACTGCCGGTCATCAGGCACAGCGTGCCCACGATAGCCGGAAAAATACCGCCCTCCGTCATGCCGTTTTCGGGCAAGCCGATGATAAACTGCGGCCGCAGAACGGCCAGCCCCCTGTAGGCAATAAAGCCTACGATCGAAAACAGAATACACACCACCATCAGGCTCAGCAATCTGAACAAGGTAAACATCACGGCCTGCATCAGTTTTTTACTCATAGCATCATGCGTTTTTTGGTTCTGGGTTGCATATACTCAACCGAGAGGTTGATGAGTAGGGTGATGACAAAGAGGATGCACCCCAGGGCAAAGAGCGCTTTAACGTGCAGGCCATCCTGCGTTGATTCGCCCATTTCGGCCGCTATGGCGGCGGGTATGGTGCGCACCGGCTCCAGAAAGCCCGATGGCATAACGGCGGCATTGCCCGTAACCATGAGCACCGCCATGGTTTCTCCGATGGCGCGGGCCAGCCCCAGCAGGGCAGAGGCGATAATGCCCCGCGAAGCAAACGGGATCATAACCTTATGTATGGTTTGCCACTTCGATGCCCCCAGGGCATAGGAGGCTTCTTTCATAGATTGCGGCGTGTTGCGTATCGCCTGCTCACTGATGCTGATGATGGTGGGCAGAGCCATAATGGCCAGCAGTATGACACCTGCCAGTACCGACTCTCCGGCAGGCAGTCCAAACTGATCCTGTATGAAGGGTACAATCACCACAAGGCCAAAGAAGCCATACACGATGGAGGGGATGCCCGAGAGCAGGGTAATAGCAGGTCGCAGTATGAGATTGATATTGCGCCCGGCGATTTCAACCATGTAGATGGCCACGGCCAGGCCAAGGGGCAAGGCTATGAGTATGGCAAGCAGGCTAACCCAAAGCGTGCCGGTGATCAGGGGCAGTGCACCGTAAATATTTACCGGACGCGCATCGGGGATCCATTCCCGGCCACGGATAAAGTCCATGACATTCAGGTTGGGTATGCGGAGCACCCTGCCCGAAAATTCGTCCGGCATCAGGGAGGCCGGGAAATAGCCGATCAGATTATCGTGTTGTGCAAACAGCCGGTTGATGCGGGCACGCATCGTGTCGGGCACTTCGGTTACAGCGTCGGCTGGGTAGTAGAGAATCAGGTCATCTAAGCGAAAAAGTAAAATGCTGTCGGGCTTGCCTCCCAGGGCACTCCAGTTCCTTATTTCGCGATTAAAAATCTGCTTAATCTGTATGGCCTCCGGATCGTTAATCGTATTCTTTTTGCTGATGGCGATAACCGTTTCCTGATCGATGCTCGGCTTGTTAAACAGCCCTGATGCTTCAGAGAATAAGAATATGATGATCAGCAATACGCTGATGCCGGAAATGAGTCCGCACAGTTTAATCAGCAGGGTAATCAGCGTGTTCGATATGTTAAACAGTTTTTTCAAGTTGCTCTTATTTGCCGGCCTGTATATAACCCGTTTGTTGAACAATTTTCTGCCCCTCTTCGCTCAGTACAAAATGTATAAAGGGCAGTACTTTCTCTTTTCGTTTTTCGTCGTAACATAAGTACAGAGGCCTTACAACAGGGTAGGTATTGGTGCTGAAATTTGTATTGGATGGGTTGATATACGTGATGCCGTCGAGCGAGAGGCTCACCGCCTTTATCTTGGCAGAGTTCAGATAGGCGAGTCCGATATAGGCAATGGCGCCGGGTGTTTTGGAAACCGATTGCATAATAGATCCTGAAGCAGGCAGGTTGAGAATGCCAGAGGCAAAATCTTTATTTTTCAGCATCACCTCTTTAAAAAATTCGTGTGTGCCCGAGGAGGCCTCGCGCGAGTAAACGATGATTTTCAGATCCTGACCGCCGAGTTGGCTCCAGTTGGTGATTATACCGCAGTAGATATCCTCAACCTGTTGTCGCGTAAGCTGACTCACCGGGTTCGAGGGATGCACGATAACGGCAAGGGCATCGTAGGCTACCACGACTTCCCTCACGTCTATACCACTGTTCCTGAGTACATAGCGCTCTTCAATACTTACTTTACGCGATAACATTGCAATATCGGTTGAGCGATCGCGCAGTCCGGCTATTCCTACACCGCTGCCTCCTCCGGTAATAGATATGCCGGCAGAAGTATTTTTCTTGAGGTATTCTTCTATTTCGCGCTGTATCAGCGGTAAGCAGGTGTCGGAGCCTTTAATTTTCTGAGCCTGTACCAGGGCAATTTGTCCTGCGCATATCATCGTTATGAACCATATCAAACAGCGTTTACTCAAATCAGGATATTGTTTCCGTGTGTTTTTTTTGAAAAGGGACTCAAAGGTAACATGCACACATGCTATGCGTCTAAGCACAATGTTAACTTAATGTTAAGATACTTGCACAGGCTGTTTTGCACAATCTAAAAAAGTGCGGTGCGTTTTTGTCGGTGAGGGCTTATCTTGCGGCGCTAAATGCAAAAACCACTGCCGGTTATCGGGATCATCGGAGGCGGTCAACTGGGCCGGATGTTTATCGAAGAAGCCTTGCGGTATAACGTATCTTGTGTTGTACTCGATTCGGATCCGGATGCCCCGGCCGCAAGGTTAGCACAGCATCATATACAGGCATCCATAACCGATGCAGAAGCCATACATCAGCTTGCCGCACAATGCGATGTGATTACCTATGAAATAGAACATGTTTTTGTTGATGCCCTGGAAGAGCTGGAGCAACTCGGTAAAACGATATATCCGTCAGCGGGAGCCCTGCGCATCATTCAGGATAAAACCAAACAAAAGGCTTTTTACCGCAGTCACGATATTGCCACTTCGGATTTCGTGCTGGTAACCGAGCCGACAGCTTGGTTGCCTGCTGTCCGCAATAAAGGGTGGACAAAGTTTGTAGCCAAATCAGGAACCGATGGCTATGATGGCAAAGGTGTACAGCTGATGCACGTGGATGATTTACTGGATCCATCGGCTATTCCATTTAATGGCCCGGTGGTGCTGGAGGAGTTTATCGTATGTGAAAAGGAAATCAGTGTGATTGTGGCGGTAGATGCATCCGGCAATACGTGTTGTTATCCGGCGGTAGAAATGCAGTTCGATGCCAAAGCCAATCTGGTAACCTACTTATTTTCTCCTGCCACACTGAGTACACAACAGCACGAGGAAGCACGGTCGCTTGCCCTAAAGACGGCGCTCGCACTCAATAGCCCCGGCATCTTTGCTGTTGAAATGTTTTTGGATAAGGCCGGACATTTTCTGGTTAATGAAACCGCTCCTCGCCCGCACAATAGCGGACATCATACCATAGAGGCCTGTTATACGTCGCAGTACGAACAGTTGCTACGCATACTTTTACACGCTCCTCTGGGCTCTACAAATCTGATTAAACCTGCTGCTATGATCAACATACTGGGCGACGAGTCCTTCAGTGGCCCGTATGATCTGGCGAACGAATCGGAGATACTAAGGACCGAAGGCGTTTACATACATATGTATGGCAAGAAAACAGCAAAGCCCAATCGCAAACTCGGGCACATCACCATTCTGGCAGATAATCAACAGGCGCTGATAGCGAAAACAACCTATATTCAATCACTCATACAAATTAAACCACTACCATGAAACCACTTGTAAGCATCATTATGGGTTCAGACAGCGACCTCGATGTTATGAAAGATGCCGCGATCACACTCGATCATTTTAAAGTGCCTTACGAATTGACCATAGTATCGGCACACCGCACGCCGGAGCGCATGGTCTGGTTTGCGCGCGAAGCCGCTGACCGCGGTGTGCGTGTAATTATTGCCGGCGCAGGTGGCAGTGCGCATTTGCCGGGTATGGTAGCATCGCTTACCCATTTGCCGGTTATTGGGGTTCCGGTAGAGTCCAAAACACTCAGCGGCGTGGATTCGCTGTATTCCATCGTGCAAATGCCTCCGGGTGTTCCGGTGGCTACGGTGGCAATCAACGGAGCCGCCAATGCGGGCCTGCTTGCCGTACAAATTCTGGCACTCCGTGAGGAGACACTCAGCAAACAATTAATAGCATACAAGGAGCAACTGAAAAGCCAGGTAGAGGATAAAGCAGACAAGCTGGATCGGGTGGGCTGGAAAAAGTATACGGCTCAAAAAAAAGCTTAATCCTGAAAGCGGCTTCGGATATCTGCCGACGGAGTCATACATTGATCATAACGGCCAAACCATCGATATCGTCTTCTGCTGATGTATCGATAGACGCCATCACGCAGGAATTTTGGAATAATGATAAAGACATAAAACAGGTTAACCGGAAAGCGTAGCCTTCGGGCAATATGGAGCACGGCCGTGGACTGTGACAATACCTGATGGTTTCTGATTAAGAGTATACTTTGTCCGGGATCGGATAAGCTAAACTGCCGTAATTTTTTTTGGGCATATTCGTGTTGAAGGGCAACAAACCGGAATCGTTTTTTCTTGTCGTGCCGGATGATGAACCGAACGGATCTCAAGCACAGCGGACAAACGCCGTCAAAAATGATTAATTCGTGTTGTGCTGTATCCATCCTGACTGAAGTAATCAGTTACCAGTTGTGTTTTGCAATAATAACACACATATAGGTTTTGTTTTCGGTATCGTTACCTTGTACAAAACCAATTCCAACATCGGTACAAGAGTCGAACCAGTTATTTAAACCCAGCAGATGTATACGGTGTCCCTTGGAGGGCACGCCGGCATCTGTGATTAGCATGTTGATGCCATCTTCGCCGCTCATGGCATTCATTGCCAATGACTCAAAGTTGTTTTTATCTTTTTTATCCAGCCAGTCCTTATTTAGCATATAGCCGGCTTTATGTATATAATAATTAATGCCGTAGCCATCAGGATCGGTATGTGAGAAATATTGACGCTTGGCCATGTCGAGTGCTTTCTGTTCGGCCACCCGTGCAAGCGTATCATTCCAACGGAGCGTCAGTTTACTGGCGGATATCGTTTTGGGGAATTGCAGTGATTCGGCATAGGCTGTTGGATTACTCCTTATACGCTGTAAGCGATCAAATGCCTTTTCAGCTTCAACCCGGTTGATGGTAAAATCAGTTTGCTGATGAACAAACAAAAAAATAAACAGAAGCAAGAATTTCATAAACAAAATTGAACGTTAGAAAAAAAATGATGTAAGGCAAACCGAATATGGAAAAAGGATTGTGTTCATCGGAGTAGGGTTAAGGTTTAATGTCTATTATTGTTCCCACGACTACGGCCTGATAAAGCTCATCAATTTCCTCATTGGTTACGGCTATACATCCTCTGGTCCAGTCTTTCCATCGATGCAGTTTGTTCAGGAACGAATATTTTTTGTTAGCGCCGTGTAACAGAATAGCACCACCCGGATCTTTTCCGGCTATGGCCGCATCAAGGACATCGTTATGGTTAGGATAGGAGATGTACAGGTATTTATGATAAACATCATGCGTTCCACGTTTCGAAATACTATAGCGGCCCTCAGGCGTTTTATTGTCGCCTTCGTATTTTTTATGACCAACGGGATTTCGGCCCAGCGAAATGGTATACGTTTTAAGGAGTTTATCTTTCTCATACAACTGTAACTGTCGTTTCGACTTCAACACGACGATGCGATCCGCCTTGGCCTGTTCGGGAAGTTTCTTCTCCGGATAAACATAATAAACAGCAAGACCAGCAAGGGCAAAGAGCAAGAGATACAGCAGATATTTCAATGATTTCATAGGTTGTTTGTTCATGCAAGAACGAGATGATACTTACTGATATTGTTTTGAAGCAGGAAGAACAGCACACGATCTTATGCTATACCTGAACTTTCAAGTAGCACACTCCTGATGGTTTCAGATATAGTTCAATGGCCGCAATGAAAATTTATTTAGCCGGCGCAAGACCAACAAAACGTTTACAATTACTAACTTGCGGGCGATTATGAAAGGGTTAAAAATCATAGAAGTTAAATCAGAAATCGGGGCAGGAACTAGAGGGGCGAGTATGGGTATTGATGCGGTTAAAATTGCCGCACTGGATTTCGGAAGTAATTATTTCAGACAATTTCCCAGTGTGGAAATTCCGGTTGAAAATAGTTTATTGTATGACCCGGCCCGTACGATTTATGCCCGCCGTATCAAGGGCGTGCTTAATGTGTGCGAACGACTCGCTGATGAGGTGAAAAACACACTGGAACAACGAAATTTTCCTATCATACTTTCCGGCGATCACAGTTCAGCTGTTGGCAGTATTGCCGGTATTAAAATGGCCTATCCCAATGCACGCATAGGTGTAATTTGGATAGATGCTCATGCAGATTTACATTCACCATATACCACACCATCCGGTAATATGCATGGCATGCCACTCGCCGCAACACTTGCCGAGGATAACGAAATTCTTAAGCTAAATAATGTTGATGAAACAACACGCGACTACTGGGAAAAATTAAAAAATATCGGTGGCATATCGCCTAAATTAAATTATAATAATCTGGTATATGTTGCGCTCCGTGATTATGAGCGCGAGGAAGATTATCTCATCCGTCAGAACAAGGTGCGTGTATTTACCACCGATGAAATCAATACTTACGGAACCGATAAAGTAGGCCGTGAAATTCTTGCCGCTGTTGAACCATGCGATTATATCTACATTTCGTTTGATGTTGACAGTATGGATTCCTCTATTTCAAAAGGTACCGGAACGCCGGTGCCAAATGGTATTACCGAAAAGCAGGCCGCCGCGTTAATTCTCAGATTATTACTTAACGAAAAGGTGGTTTGTTTTGAGATCACAGAAATTAATCCAACACTCGATAAAGAAAACCTGATGGCAGAAAATGCTTTTGAGATTCTTCAGCGTGTTACAAATCAGATCATCAACGAACTCGATGATTAACAACTATGATTGAACTACTAAAAGCACATACCGTCTCTTTCCTGAAGGATATGTATCAGAAAGACATCTTTGCCACAACGATTACCATTAATAAGACACCTGAAGATTTTGTCGGTGATTTTACGATTGTAGTTTTTCCTCTTGCCAAAATTGCCGGCGCACGACCCGATACGATTGCAGAGCAATTAGGCAACTATTTACTGAAGCATGCCACGGGCATCAGTCAGTTTAATGTCGTTAAGGGTTTTTTAAACATCTCAATCCACAATAATTACTGGATACATTTTTTGCAACAACACAGCAATAATCCTTTGTTTGGTTTTACGGCAAGTCAGCATCGTCGGGTTATGATTGAATATGGAGGCCCTAACACCAACAAGCCATTGCATCTGGGGCACCTCAGGAATATATTAATAGGTTATTCGGTATCCGAGATACTCAAGGCCGCAGGATATGATGTCATCAAAGTGAACATCTACAATGACCGGGGCGTACACATTTGTAAATCCATGCTTGCCTATCAGTTGTTTGGAAAACAGGAAACGCCTCAAAGCAGTGGCATGAAAGGCGATCATCTCATCGGTCATTATTATGTGGTTTATGAGAATGAATTACGCAGGCAGGTAGCAGAATATACTTCTCAGGGTCTTACTGAGGATGAAGCCAAACAAAAAGCACCGCTGGCACTTGCTGTGAAGGAGATGCTTCTGAAGTGGGAGCAGGGCGATGAAGTTGTTCGATCACTGTGGCGCAAAATGAACGGCTGGGTCTATGAAGGTTTTGATGAAACGTTTGCCCGCATAGGTTGTGATTTTGATAAACATTACTATGAATCGGATACCTATCTCTTAGGCAAAACACTCGTTGAGGAGGGTTTGGCTCAGGGAGTCTTCTTCAAAAAAGCGGACGGCAGTGTATGGATAGATCTTACTGCAGACGGCCTGGATGAAAAATTAGTACTGCGTGCCGATGGTACCTCGGTATATATTACTCAGGATATCGGAACGGCTGATGTTCGCTATCGCGATTTTCCCTGTGAACGCATGATCTATACGGTAGCCAATGAGCAGGACTATCACTTCAAAGTATTAAAACTGATTTGTCAGAAGTTAAACAAGCCCTATGCAGGAGGTATTCATCATCTGAGCTACGGTATGGTAGATCTGCCTTCGGGCCGGATGAAATCCCGCGAGGGCACCGTAGTTGATGCCGATGACTTAATCAGCGAAATGGAGCAGACCGCTGCAGAACAAAGCGCGGCACTGGGTAAACTCGATCAGTTTAACGAAGAGGAAAAGAAGGAGCTCTTCTATAATTTGGGAATGGGTGCCCTTAAGTTTTATATCCTTCGTGTAGATCCTAAAAAACGTATGGTTTTTAATCCTGAGGAGTCTATTGATTTTCACGGGTTCACCGGTCCATTTATTCAATATACCCATGCACGGATATGTTCACTGTTGCGTAAAGCCGGAAATGCTGTTGAGCATTCGTCCATGACATCTGACTATCCATTGCACGATATGGAAAAAGCCCTCATTCGTTATTTGCACGAGTTTCCACACGTCATCCACGAGGCCGCCGCTCAGTTTAGCCCTTCCCTGCTGGCCAATTATCTTTTTGCACTTGCCAAGGAATACAATCAGTTTTATCAGGAACTCAGCGTGCTGAATGCGCAGGCCGAAGAGGAAAAGCAATTCCGTTTGCAGCTATCAGGTTTTACGGCATCCGTTTTGAACAGAGGCCTGAAACTACTGGGCATCATCGCTCCCGACCGTATGTAGTTGGGTGACATAACAAAAATACAGAACCGGTATATTTCGGTTATGATTGCTACAGCTAAATTATTTCACTACTATAAATCGCTTGCAGATAAAAGTATCGAGCGCCTAAACGATGAACAGTTATTTTTTTCACACCATGCAGAAAGTAATAGTGTGGCCGTTATCATGAAACACCTGGCCGGGAATATGATTTCGAGATGGACTGATTTTTTACATAGCGACGGAGAGAAACCCTGGCGCGACCGCGACAGGGAATTTAGTACAAGCAACGAATCACGAGCTGAACTTCTGGTCTATTGGGAAAAGGGATGGTCTTGTTTGTTTGATGCACTTGCATCGTTAACAGACTCTGATCGTCATCGTATCGTTTACATACGTAACGAAGGGCATACTGTTGACGAAGCGATTCAACGTCAAATCGCTCATTATGCTTATCATGTCGGGCAAATTGTTTTTATCGCCAAGATGCTATCCGAAACCTGGAGCAGTTTATCTATTCCACGTAATCAGTCTTTGACTTACAATCAAAACAAGTTTATACAGGACCAGTCGAACAGGCATTTCACCGAAGGGATTTAGTTGCACCTTTAATTATATAATTTTACATATAATGACCAGGAGTGTTATAGTTATTGGTGCCGGCCCGGCAGGCTTATCCGCCGCTTATCAACTGGTATCGGGCGGTGCAAACGTTACCGTTTTGGAGTCCGGCAGTCACGTTGGTGGACTTGCCCGCAGTTTCGAATTATGGGGGCAGATTGTGGACTGTGGTCCTCACCGTTTTTTTAGTGGTGATAAAATCGTAAACGACTTTTTTAGAGAGGTCGTAAAAGATGACTTTGTGCATGTAAACCGACTCACGCGCATCTATTACAACAACCGCTTTTTTTATTATCCGCTTAAAGTGGGTAATGTATTGGGTAATATTGGCCCTATAGGCATCACGCAGATTCTGGGGAGCTATGCATTAACCTGGTTAAGTCCCATCGCCACACCACGCACATTCGAGGATTGGGTGGTGAATAAATTCGGTCGTAAGCTGTACACGATTTTTTTTAAAAACTACTCCGAAAAACTTTGGGGTATACCCTGCTCAAAAATTGATGCAGACTGGGCCGCACAGCGGATAAAGAAATTTTCGCTTCTCGAAGCCGTTCGTGCGGCTTTGTTTGGCGACAAGGGTAAGAAACATAAAACACTGGTTGATCAGTTTGCTTACCCTAAAAAAGGTACGGGTAGCATGTATTTTAAAATAAAAAATTATATCGAGCAGCAGGGTGCTACGGTCTTGCTCAATACCCCGGTTAAAAAAGTAATCCTTCAAAACAATAAGGCAGTTGGTGTAGAATTGGTTTCGGGCGAGAAACTTTTTGCTGATGAGATAATCAGTACGATGCCGCTGACTCTTATGGTTAAGGGATTGGATGATGTTCCTGAACAAGTCATCCAAGCTTGCGATCAGTTGTATTATCGAAATACGATTTTGGTTTATATTGAAGTAGATGCTGTTGATCTGTTTCCTGACAATTGGATTTATGTGCATAGTCCGGAAGTAGAGCATGGCCGCATTACAAATTTCAGAAACTGGAGTCCCGAATTATATGGAGATAAAAAAACAACTATTCTGTGTCTGGAATACTGGTGTTTCGATAAAGATGCATTGTGGAGTAAGGATGAGGCCTATTTCGGTAAACTGGCGGCAGAAGAGGTTAAACGCATAAAACTGGTTAAGCCTGAAACGGCTATACTAAATACAGCAGTAGTTAAATTACAACGTTGTTATCCCGTTTATGAAACGGGTTACATGAATCATATAGAAACTATTAAGACGTATCTGGATCGTATCGAGCATCTGCGTGTCATTGGTCGATATGGATCCTTCAAATACAATAACCAGGATCATTCGATCCTTATGGGCTTATTGGCGGCAAAAGAAATTCTTGAAGGTAGTCGTCAGCATCTGTGGAGTATAAATACAGATAGTGAGTATCAGGAAAAAGGCGAGGCGTTGAATAACGATTAATACGTCTTACACGATTTCATAGCAAGCACCTTCTACACTGGCGATGCTATGCTCAAAAACCGCTTTGGCCTCCTGTTCAAAGAGCATCTCCGATGGATATCGTGACGAAAAATGCCCCAGTAAAAGCTTGTTAACCCCGGCATGTAATGCTACGGTTGCCGCCTGTTTAGCTGTACAGTGATATCGTTCGGTAGCCTTTTCGGCATCTGCTTCCAAAAAGGTGCTTTCGTGATAAAGTAAATCGACGCCTTGTATTTGTTTGCAGTAATCCAGGTTAAACAGCGTGTCTGAACAAAAGGCATATCGCCTGGCGGCACGTTTTACCACAAGCTTTTCGTGTGGTATGGTATAGCCTTGCGCATGGCTAAAATCTTTACCTGATTTTATCGATTCAATCTCATCAAATGGTATTTTGTAATCCCGCAACGCGTCGGTCAGTATGTTAACGCGCTCCTTTTTTTCAGAAAATAAATAACCAAAACAAGGGATGCGATGCCGCATGGTAATGGGCTTTATCTCGATGAAATCATCCTCATAGATTGCCAGGTCTGACTCGTGAACCTCTACAATTTGTAATGGATATGATAATCTGGTTTGCGATACGTTCAGGTTGAGCTCAATAATCGGTTTTAGTCCGGGTGGTGCATAGATGGTTAAGGGCTGTTCCCGTTTGTAAAGATGCAATGAGGTAATCAGTCCGGGCAAACCATAGTAGTGGTCTCCATGAAGATGAGAGATGAATATATGTGATGCTTTACTGAAACGAATACCGTATTCGCGGATTCGGTTTTGTGTTCCCTCACCACAATCAAGCAGAAAAATGCTGTTGTTGTGAGTTACTACCTGAGCAGTGGTGTTTCGGTTACGTGTGGGCAGAGCAGCGCTGTTACCAAGTACAGTAACGCTGAAGTCCATTAACTCTTCTTGATATCTTTTTCAATTTCCTCCATCATAACCATATCTATCGATTCCTCTTTGGAAGGAATAATGGTCAGGATCGAGTCTAGTTGAGATATTTTGATCAACTTGTGAACATTGTCGCTAACAGAACAAAGTACCAGGTTACCGCCTGAATTTTTGCAAAGGCGATTTGCGATCAGGATAGAACTCAATCCTGAAGAATCCACAAAGCGAACGCGACTTGTATCAAAAATTATATTCTTTACGCCTTCGGCATTCAACACAATCATTTCAGACTTAACCAGCGGCGCAATTACTGAGTTTAGTTTTTCTTCCTCAAGCGTGAAAATACAATACTTGTCGTGCTTATCGAGTGTAAACTTCATAATAGGTTGTGTTGTTTGTTTTAGGGTTTTGATTTGAATTGTAAATTTAGAATTATTTACTTAAAAAGAAACAAATTCAAGTATTAATGTGTAAAAACTAACATAGAAAATCAGTCAAAAAAATACGATTGTGCAAATAATGGCTATTTTTCAGAAAATAAAACAGCAAAAGGGCATCAAAAATACTTGGTGCGCTATTTGATAAGATAAACACTATGGAACAAAAATTCTCACAAAAGGTCAAAGAAGTCATCGCTTATGCGAGAGAGGAAGCACTCCGATTGGGTCATGACTATATTGGCGTTGAACATCTGCTCTTGGGACTCGTTCGTGACGAAGATGACACAGCATCCCGTATTTTAAAATCACTAGAAGTTGACATTGTTACGCTTCGTCGTGTATTAGAGGATTCCATCCGCGATAAGGCTGTTCATCACGCCCAGGAGATCAACAATATGCCCTTAACAAAGCAGGCAGAGAAGGTGTTAAAGTTTGCGCTTCTTGAAGCAAAAACTATGCGAAACGACACCATTGGTACCGAACACCTGATGCTGTCTATCTTAAAAGTGAAGGACAATATTGCTACCGAAATACTCAATCGCTTGTCAGTGGATCACGAAACGTTCAAAGCGGAATTTGATTTCTACAATAAAGACATACGCTCCGATATGACGAACGATGGAGGTGAAGAAGAGGCATTTGAAGAAGAGGATCGTTCAAAAGGTTCGGCTAAAAAGCCGGGCGCCTCTAAATCCAAAACGCCTGTTCTGGACAACTTTGGTCGCGACATTACTAAAATGGCCGAAGAAGGCACCTTGGATCCCATTGTGGGCCGCGAAACAGAAATTGAACGTGTTTCACAGATACTTTCCAGACGTAAGAAAAACAATCCTATACTTATTGGAGAACCCGGAGTAGGTAAAACAGCAGTGGTTGAGGGCCTTGCCCTTAGGATTATTCAACGTAAGGTATCGCGGGTATTATACGATAAGCGCATTGTAATGCTTGATCTAGCCGCACTTGTTGCAGGTACTAAATACCGTGGTCAGTTCGAGGAACGTATCAAAGCAATAATGAATGAACTGGAAAAGAACCGCGATGTGATTCTTTTCATTGATGAAATACATACTATAGTTGGGGCAGGTGGTGCAACAGGTTCTCTCGATGCATCCAACATCTTTAAGCCGGCATTAGCGCGTGGCGAACTGCAATGTATAGGAGCATCTACCCTGGATGAGTACCGTCAGCACATTGAAAAAGATGGTGCCCTGGATCGTCGTTTCCAGAAAGTAATTATTGATCCGCCATCACCGGAGGAAACTGTAATTATTTTAAATAACATCAAGGCTAAGTATGAAGAGTTCCACAACGTTAGTTATACGCCCGAAGCGATCGATGCCTGCGTGAAATTAAGCACACGCTACATCACGGATCGCCTTTTGCCCGATAAGGCTATTGATGTAATTGACGAAGTGGGTGCTAAGGTGCACCTCAAAAATATTCATGTACCACAATCGATACTTGACCTGGAGAAGAGCATTGAAGAGATAAAACTCGAGAAAAATAAAGTCGTTAAGAGTCAGCGCTATGAAGAAGCCGCAAGACTTCGTGATTCGGAGAAGAAACTGCTCGAGGATCTTGAAAAGGCCAAACAAAACTGGGAAGAAGAAACTAAAACAAAACGTTACCCTGTAACGGATGAGGATATCGCTGAGGTTGTTGCGATGATGACAGGTATTCCGGTTAAGCGTGTTGCTCAGACGGAAAGCACCCGATTATTGAAAATGGCTGATGACCTCAAGGGTAGTGTTGTTGGTCAGGATGATGCGATCGTTAAAGTAACCAAAGCCATTCAGCGTAACCGTGCCGGACTAAAAGATCCCAAAAAACCGATCGGGTCATTCATTTTCCTTGGTCCAACGGGTGTCGGAAAAACGGAGTTGGCAAAAGTGCTCGCCCGATATCTTTTTGACAGTGAAGATTCACTCATTCGAATTGATATGAGTGAGTACATGGAAAAATTCAGTGTAAGCAGGCTGATAGGAGCGCCTCCGGGCTACGTGGGTTATGAAGAAGGTGGACAGCTGACAGAGAAAGTTCGCCGTAAACCTTATTCCGTAATTCTGCTGGATGAAATAGAAAAAGCACATCCGGATGTATACAGCGTGCTGCTTCAGGTTTTAGATGATGGTATCCTAACTGATGGTCTTGGGCGTAAGGTTGATTTTAAAAACACCTTGATTATCATGACATCGAACATCGGAGCCAGACAGTTGAAAGACTTTGGTCAAGGTATTGGCTTCGGGACATCTGCAAAACGTGAAAGTGCCGAAGATCACTCCAAGTCTGTGATTGAGTCCGCTCTAAAGCGTACATTCTCGCCGGAATTTCTGAACCGGATTGACGACGTTATCGTATTCAACTCCTTAACCAAAGAGCATATCCATTCTATTATCGATATCGCACTCAAAGGTCTGTATGACCGTGTGATTAATCTCGGATTCACGCTCGAATTATCAGAAAAAGCCAAGGAATTTATTGCTGAAAGAGGTTATGATGCAAACTTTGGTGCTCGTCCGCTACACCGTGCCATTCAAAAATATCTGGAGGATCCACTCGCCGAGGAGATTCTTGCTTCCGGTATCAAGAACGGAGATATTATGCACGTTGATACAGATGCCAAAGGGGAGAAACTAAAATTCACCCTCAAGCACACTAAAAAGCAAGAGAAGACCGATGCCTGATTAACAGGCTTTGTTAAACCTATTTGAATAAGGCCGGCGAATAGCCGGCCTTTTGATTTAATTTACTTTAAGATAAGCCTCAACTTTTTTGTAAAATGCCTCTTGTATTGCGGCACAATTTTTTATCTCGGATACGGATTGAAACGGGCCATGATGGCTGCGGTAATTGAGTAGTATCGAGGCTATGTTATAATCAAAGTAGGCGTGGCGTTTTAGTTCATCCAGTGTACAGGTATTGATATTTAATTGTTTCACCGGTACTGCACTCAACAGTATAGAGACTTGATTAGCCTGATACCATTCAGCAGTAATACCGGTAATCTCAAGTAGTTGATCTTTAGACCGGAAGGCACCAAACCGATTACGGTACTTCAAAATTCGTGAGGCCAGCACGGGGCCTATGCCCGACAATGAAACTAAAGCGGCCGAGTCACAGGTATTGATATCTACATACCAGGGTTTCTTTTCCACAACCTTATGTTGTGCCGTTATTTTTTCCGGTTGTACCTGCTTTTGTGGTGCCGGAGGAATCATTACCCAGGGCCTTAATTTGGTGATATCGTCTTCGCTGAAGGAGTAAATCTTCTTCAGGTCATCTGCAGATTTAAAGGTTGCTCCTGTATTTCGGTACTTGATAAAAACAGAAATCTTTTTTTGGCTGATACCAAACATCGCTAAACTATCTGCTGAAATGCTGTTAGGGTTGAAATAAAAACCCTTGCCTATTGCGGATTTTTTTTGTTTGCTCTCGCTATCGTTCTGCTTTGCAATTAGAGAGTCGTTTGGAGTATAGGTGCTGGTTAATTGTTTTTTCGATTCATTAACCCAAAGTATCTGTACATCGTTCAAGTTGTTGAGTGGCGGCAAGGAGAAAACAGGATGCAAAAACCGGTAAAGCACAAGTAGCGTGATGATGCACACCAGTATGATTGTCCCTCTGGTTTCTTGCCGGGTGAACGTAAAATATGTTCTTATATAACGTTTCACATCTTTTCTCATATAGCCGAAGAATAGATGTTAACGAAGATAAAAAGCTAATCGGGCTATGCAATAGCTGATGTAAATTATTTCATCATATCATGCTTCCTGATAGGCGAGATCATCGATGGAAGGATGGTGTGTTTTTTGAAACTTAATCGAATCGTTCCGGTTTCATCTGCGGGAAGAACAAGACATCCTGTATGGAGTGTGAATTGGTCATTATCATGGATAAACGGTCTATACCAATTCCCAGTCCAGCAGTTGGCGGCATACCATACTCTAAGGCTCTCAGGAAATCTTCATCGAGCACCATAGCCTCTTCATCACCGCGTTTACCTAGTTCTACCTGTTCTTCAAATCGTTTACGCTGATCGATAGGATCGTTTAATTCGGAAAACGAGTTGCATAGTTCTTTAGCATTACATATGGCCTCGAAGCGTTCTACTAATCCGGGTCTGTTACGATGTTTTTTTGCCAAAGGCGACATCTCGAGTGGATAATCGGTTATGAATGTAGGTTGTATCAGTTTTGGTTCTACGTGTTCACCAAATATTTCATCAATAATTTTCCCTTTTCCCATCGTATGATCTATAGTTACTTTTAAATCGTGAGCCGTAAGGCGTAACTGCGCCTCATCCATTTCACTGATATCGACACCGGTATACTCCTTTATTGCTTCAAACATAGTATGGCGTTTCCAGGGTCGTTTAAAGTTGATTACATGTTGTCCAACCTGCACCTCAGTTGTGCCATTTACGTCAATGGCAACTTTCTCAACCATCTCCTCAACCAGATCCATCATCCAGTAATAATCTTTATAGGCTACGTATAATTCCATTTGTGTAAACTCAGGATTATGGGTGCGATCCATGCCTTCGTTACGAAAGTCTTTACTGAATTCATATACACCATCAAATCCGCCAACGATTAAACGTTTCAGGTACAACTCATTTGCAATGCGCAAATAGAGAGGCATATCGAGCGTGTTATGATGAGTCTTAAATGGCCTGGCGGCGGCACCTCCATAAATAGGCTGCAGGATAGGTGTTTCTACTTCAAGATATCCTTTAGCGTTCAGATACTCACGAATAGAATTTACCAGTTTAGTGCGCTTAATAAATACTTCTTTGGATGCAGGGTTGATGTTAAGGTCTACATAGCGTTGACGGTAACGTAATTCGGGATCAGTAACGGCGTCAAACAACTCGCCCTCTTTCTCTTTAACAACAGGAAGCGGTTTAAGTGATTTGCTCAATAGCCTGAGCGATTGCACGTGTATGCTGATCTCTCCGGTTTTTGTACGAAACACATATCCTGTAATTCCAACAAAATCGCCGAGGTCTATTAGTTTCTTGAAAACGGTATTATAAAATGTTTTGTCTTCGGCCGGACAGAGCTCATCGCGGCTGATATACAACTGAATTCTGCCCTGACTATCTTGAAGAACAGCAAATGAAGCAGAGCCCATAATTCGTTTGCTCATTATGCGACCTGCAATTGAAATTGTTTTACCATCGTAGGCGGCGGTATTTTGCTGATATAACTCGGCAATCTGTTTACTCGTGTCATTTATTTCAAAGGTTTCAGCAGGGTAGGGGTTGATACCTAATTGTTCCAATTCAGTCAGCGTTTGGCGCCTGATAATCTCGTGTTCACTTAATTGTGTCATGAAGTTGATTTTCCATTTTTAATAACGCGCACAAAAGTACAATGTATGAATCAGACTGTGCCCGAAGGGACAGGTAAGAAATAATCCGTTCCGTAAATCGGGATTGATTCCTTTTTGCGCGTCCATCATAGTATGCTACAGCGTATAGGTGTACTGTATGGTAAATCCTCTGGGTGCATCAGGCCGGGCGATGCGAATGGCATAAAATGAGTTCAATAAATTATTACAAATGAGGGCCACTTTACCGTACTGATCTGCCTGATAGGATAGTCTCAAATCAAATAGCCAATCGCCCTGCAAATGATCCTTACGGTAGCCATCAACGCCGGGTATAAACAGTGCAAGGTATGAATCAATATTATCCATACGGCTGTAATATTTAATACTTCCTCCAAAAGATAAACGGTTATAACTTACGTCCAGATCGAACTTAATCAGATGGCGATTACGGTAGCGCAATAACCCACGCCTGAATATGCTGTCGGGGTTATACAGACCTTTTATGAATCCTTGCATAAAATTTGATGCCGATCGAAGCGACGAATCGGCATTGAGGTCTACCGGATACGTGTAGGTATAACCAATGTCGGTGAGTAGTTTAAGTTTGCCGATATTTTTTTGAACACCTAACTCCAGTTCACTGCCTGCTATACGTGCTTCATTTACGTTAACCGACTTAAAGCCAAGACCAAAAAACGGAGCCGATGTATTACCCCACTGCCCAAACGAGAATTCCATCATATTGGTAAATCCCTGAAGAAATAATGCCCAGTCGGCATAGGCATTAAATTTACCGAGCGAGGCTTTTTTTCTAAGGCCGATTTCAGAACTCCAGCCTTTTTCCGGAAGCAATGTTGGGTTGGGGTAGATATAGATATCGCCGAGTGAATAGTTTACATAGCGCTCTGCCGGACTTGGGAAACGGAACCCCTGACCAAATGAGGCTCTGAGGGAGAGCTGTTTGTATGGTGAGTAGTTTATACCTATTCGGCCTACCGGTCTTGATCCGGCATAAATGGTATCTAGTCGGAACAGTTCCATACGGCCGCCGCCTTCGATTCGGAATTTATTAAAGGCTTTTTCGAATTGTACAAACAAAGAGCCCTGATTACCCGAATGCCTGCCACCTATTCCGTCATCTCTGAAAAAAAATGCATTGGTATATACCCCTCCGCTTAGGATCCACGTATTAAATTCTTTTTGCATGTGATAATCGGCGCTGAATAAATTTGTAGCGGGTTGCCATAGTCGTCCGTTTATATGATTCGTGTGATAGTACTGAATATGGGCTGTGTGTTTAATGTTGTTGCGATCAAAGTGATGCATATTGGCCTGTGCAACGGTATATAGTTCTTTCAGATTAACAAGAGTAGTTGTTCCGTTTAACGGCTGATAAGCGCCCACAGAGTCGTCAGACCAGAAGAAGAATTGAGACGTGTGTTGTAACATACCGGTGAGGTTAATGCCAAAAGACGTGCGCTCACTTAGCCGATAGCGGTATTTTACGTGTAATCGCGAGCGTTTGGCAAATTCCCCCTGGAGCCAGCTTTGAGAGCGGTGAGCATAGGCATTGATCACGAAATCACTCTTGCCACGTTTCATTTTGTGCAGAAGGTAACCGCCGGTGGCAAAAGGCACTTTGTCTTCAGGTCTTATCTTGTTATCCGGAATACTTCCATCATATCGGGTGAGATAAGTAGAAAACGTGGTTTCATCATCCTTTACGGCAAATGCTGTTTGAATATTTAAAACACCATTCAGGGCAGATGATCCATATTGCACCGATGAGGCCCCTTTTACCAGTTCAATTCGTTCCACATTTTCCATGGGAATGAAGCTCCATTTAACATCATTTCTGTCGGAGGTTAGCATGGGCACACCATCATATACCATCATAACCCGGCTACCGGCTCCAAAGGCATAGCCGCTTCCACCACGAATGCTGGCCTGTCCGTCGATAACAACAACGCCCGACAACTGATCTATGGCTTGTGCCGCATCCTGAATGTTTTTAAATTGAACTTCTTTAGGATTGATCGTGCTTATGCTTGAAATTTGTTCGATTAGTGCTCTTCCATAACGGTTAGCTCCTATGATAACCTCCTGAAGCATCTCTTCTTTCTTAATCAGATGAATGGTAATGAATGGATGATCCGATGTCATCGGCACATTCAGTAGCGTGTCCCGGTATCCCACGTGATAGATGATTAGTTGATTATTGCCGGGCTCGGTTGTTAGCGTAAACAAACCGTTTTCGTTGCTGGTGCATGCGTGCACCTGATCCAAAATTATTGATGCACCTGCCAACGCATCACCCGAAAGTGCATCTATTACCTTGCCCTCGAAATGGATTTTTTGAGCAGTACTATAAAAGGGAACTACAAAAAGCACATATAGTAGTGCAAGTTTGAAAAGGGTTTTGCTATAGGGGTTAGGCGCCAAATCTCTGGTGGGTATTAGTATTATCAGCTTTCAAATAAAAGCAAAAAAAAGACTCTTTGATAATGAATAGGAAAATGATATAGACAGGTTGTTTGCTATTTCAGGATCAGATAGCAGGTGCTTATACGAATTGTTTTTGATCTTAAGCAAAACGATCACAGGCAACACAAAGCATTTAATAACCCGGCACCTGCCGTTTTATTGAAGGCTATTGTTAATTAATAAAGTCAACTACTAACTGGTCGAATAATGGGTAAGCATTAGTCCTGCCGAAATTGTTGTCGCAATTATATTTCCGTATGGTTTCAGTTCAAGTCCGCTTAAAAGTCCGACTGTAACTATGGTTAATGTTAATGCTGATAAAATGGACCAGTATTTCAAACTAATATTTTGTTCTTCAGTCTTGTTTATTGGCAGTTTGTAAATAGCAAAAGCAATTACAAGTGCGCCGAGCAACGTGGAGCTGTGTTGCAATATTTTTAAGATTGGAATTTGTTCGCCTAATAGGTTCACTGCGTTTTGCAATTGCGGAATTGCCTGAACGAAATAACCGTGGTCGTGTGTAAAACCATCCCAAAAAATATGTGAAGTGGCACCGATAAGAATTGAAATAGCCACTACAAACCAGTTTCTTTTGAAGTATCTATTCCAGTTAAACTGCTTAAAAGTTAAAAATCTTGATTTTAAAAATTTAGGCAAATTGTCGTATAAACGATTCCGAACCGTGTTGTGAAAAATAAAAGCGAGCAATAGTCCCAAGGGTAAATCAAACGAAAAAAAGTCCGTCGATTGTGTGGCTGTAAGTACTCTTAATTCTCATTCTTAAAAAATATTCAAAGTCAGGTATCAAACTGCCGATTATAAGTCCGGTTAAAGAAAACCATTGACGAGGTAAAAATGTCAACGGTAAAACTATGGCCGGATGTGAAAATGTAAATGGCATTTCTTGTTTGTCTGGAGATTTGATGAATTAGGTCTTGTATTCCTATAATTGGTAGCATCTTGCTTAAAGCCGGTTAAGATTAAACTTTTTAAAAATCTTCTGCTAAGATGAATTGTTCAGAGAATTTCTTGTGAGAGTATCAATAAAAATGACTGCTACATTTTCATAGTCTTTACATAATGAACCTGAAGGTCATTAATACGAAGTGCAATAAAATAAACGCCTGCAGGGAGCATACTGTCGGGATGCCAGATGGCAACATATTTCTGTGGCGTGAGATATTGTTTATCCAGTGTGGCGATAAGGGCTCCCCGTATATCAAAAATTTGTAACGCAACCTGTGCCGGCTCAAAAATTCCGTAATGAATCTGAACCACAGTGCTAAACGGATTTGGGGTGGCCTGATAGAGCATGCCTTTATCCAGATGCAGGTCGGGGAGTGTGGTTGTTGCTGATCCGTTAACTACGATATCCCATGTGCCTTCATATTTATTCTCAGCATTCAGGGTTAATGGAATAATCCGTTTTGTGGCATCGTAGGTGCCCGAAGTTACCGATGCGGCGGCATCGCCGGCAATATCCGTATCTCCCTCAAAATAAAGCTGTGTAATCAGGGTAGGAAATCCGGGAGGTGTAATACGGAAATGGATATGTCGTGGCCGATAGGAGGCACCATTCAGGTATTTTCCCGGAAGTATGGTTTCAAAAATGTAAAAGCCCTGAGCATTGGAATAGGTAATTCCTCTAAGGTTATACCCGACGGTGTCGTATGCCCCGGCATCATTGGCGTGCCATACATCAATCAGGGTATTCGGGATTACAAGCGAACAATCGAGCGTGCGTACCACACCACTGATGACCAGTCGGGTTCCGGGCTCATTGGCCAATGCAAGCTGATTATCCGTTAAGATGGGAGCATTGGCTGTGTAAAATGGTCCCTGCCCATAGGCATCAAGGGTGGTGGGGTCGCATCCGCCTGAGGCATTGTCGGGAGCGGCGGCTGAGCCAATCACCGGGATGAATCCGGCAGAAAGTGAGGCCAATGCGGTATTGCGCAAAAACTGTCGTCGTGAATTTTCCTTATTGCTATTCATGAAAATAAAAATACATCAAGAACAACTCAATCTAAACAACGCTACGAACTATTATTTCATCAGCAAATAAACCGGCAAGCTTTATTTATGCGGCTTAATACCGTCCTTATTTTCGTGATATGTTGTTTATTAATCGGCGATATACAAATACAAGGATAACTGCAGAAAGTATGAAAGGCCATAAGCTGGTTATAGCAACTATCAACCAGAGTAAACCAGACCAACCTGTTTCCAAAGCTTCTCCGAGTCGCAGGCCAAAGCCAAGTGCGGCATTATGTTTCTCATAGAACGAAACAGATAGTGTGCTGAATGACACCAGATTGTCAAGCAGTCGTAAACGACCTTCTACGGATTCTATGTCTGCACGTAGCGTCCCCAGTTCGCGCTCAATAGCTAGCATATCATCAACGCTATTGGCTTCCTTCAGTAATTCCCGGTAACGGTTTTCCAACTCTTTTTTTGTTTTTAACCGTGCCTCAATGTCAACGAATTCATCGGTTACATCGCTTGTGTTGATATTGCTTCGGTTAATTTTTTTAGCGTGTGAAGTAAGGCGGTTCAGGAGTTGATCGAATTGATTGGAAGGTACCCGTAGTGTTATACGATACTCCGTACGGTTGTCATATTTATAAAAATCATCATCTGAAATATACCCCTTTAATTCAAGAACTTGTTTAGTTATGAAGGCCTTGGTTTCCTGATTGCTCGAAGTTTCAAAATGGAGATCTCCTTTTTTAATCACTTTCCGTTCAGGGGTAACGGGGTCTGTTGTGTTCTTCGTTTCCCCGGGTTCGGATGATTTATTTGCTGAAACTTCGGGCATATAGATCTGTTGTTGTTCGTCTTTACTGCACGAACACAATGAGTAAAACAACAAGAGGCAGAAATAAAAGGTGAAACGTTTCATTGATGAAAAATGTGTACGTAAACGAATGCAATAATAGGTTTATTGCGTGATGGAGCAGATCAATAGATAGTCATTATGCTGAATACATCAGGGGTTGCAAAAATTGCAGTACATCGGATCGGCGGTATATTTCTGCTCGGGATATCTGTTTACCTGCAGGTATTGGCAGGCAGAGCAGATACAAACACTGCTAATGATCATGTCGGTTGGTCTATGGCAAAGACTGCAGGGTAAGCCCCTAATCACATCTGTAATATCGAATCCGGGAGTATTGCATTGAGGGCAACGCGAATTTATTTTTTGCGCCAGTTTCTCGGCGGCTTTTTTGATTACCTCCATGCGTGTAGGATTATACATAGCCCGCATGTCGCTTTCTGCATAAGCAGACTGAAATTTTGTAAACAGTGTTTCAAATTTGACTTGTAGTTCCTCCATCGACGTTATGCCTTTATATATAACAGTACTATTTGGACTTTTATCACGCAGTATGATACCGTGCGACGGAAATCCAACCTGTTCGGCAAATGCGGATAATTCATGGATCTGTGTAATCGACCTTGCACTAAAATTAGTTGAGGTGCTGAGTTCTCTAACCACAACTTCAATATGGTTCAGGGTGTCGATAAAAATCAGTAGTTCATCATCTGCCGGCACAAACGGTAACGAGGGGTGAGGGCCGAAAGAGCCTTCGCTCGCTGCACCCAGCGTACAACTATTTGCGGCCATCGCTCTCATGCACTTTTCTCTTGCCGAGGCCATCGGGTCCAGTCGGCGTTCCACCTCACCGGTAAATGTGCCCAGTTCATCTGTGTCCTGTGTGGTATCGGCAAAACATCGAACGCCCAGCTCCCGTTCAAGCACCGGAGCAATAACCTGTTCTTTATGATGTTTTGTTGCTATAACCAGTGATCGGCCCTGAAACATCGTGTTGCTCTTGTTTATTAATGATTGGTTTCGAGTGCCGACCCTCTTGTACGATCATCAAACACGCCATTATGGTATACCAAATGTCCGTTAACAAACGTATGTGTTACCTGCGATTGCAGGGTGGTGCCCTCTAGTGGCGACCAGCCGCACTTATACAAGATCGTATCTCTGCTTACGACATGAGGCTTGTTCAGGTTTACCATCGTGAGGTCTGCAAAATATCCTTCACGGATATACCCTCTGTCCTTTATGTTGTATATCACCGCCGGATTATGACACATCTTTTCAGCAATCTTTTCAAGAGAAATGATGCCTCTGTGATAAAATTCCAGCATTACCGGAAGGGCATGCTGTACCATAGGAGCCCCCGACATCGATTTAAAATAGCTTTGTTGTTTTTCTGTAAGGGTATGAGGTGCGTGGTCGGTGGTAATCATGTCTATGCGATCGTCCAGAAGGGCGCGCATCAGTCCTTGTCTGTCTTTTTCGGTTTTGATGGCAGGGTTCCATTTAATAAGAGGGCCAAGTTGTTTATAGTCTTTATCCGAAAACCATAAATGATGGATACAGACTTCTGTAGTAATATTTTTTGCTTTTAGTGGAATATCGTTTCGGAATAAACGGGTTTCGGCTTCGGTTGAAAGATGAAGTATGTGCAGGCGTGCCTTGTAGGTGTTCGCCAGCGCAATGGCCTGTTTAGTTGCTTCATAGCAGGCCTGTTCACTGCGTATCAGCGGATGATACTCAAAGGGGATCTCGTCACCATAAATCGAACGGTACTTGTGTTCATTTTCTTCGATAAGTTGCTCCTTTTCTGAATGGATGGCGATGATGGCATGGCAATGTTTAAATAGTTTTTCAAGAATTTCGGGATGATCGGCAAGCAGATTCCCTTTACCGCTGAAATAGAGGCCGTCGTCGGAAAGTCCAAGCAGGCCGGTCTTATCCATTTGTATGACCTCATCCAGATTTTGACCGTTAACACCCATCAGGAAACCATAGTTAGCCAATGCGTGCATGGATGCCAATCGATATTTCTCGTGTAAAATTTCCGGTGTTAATACGTTGGGTATGGTGTTGGGCATATCAATAAATGAAGTAATGCCTCCTGCAACAGCCGCCTTAGTCTCGGTATAGAGGTCTGCCTTATGGGTTAGGCCCGGTTCACGAAAATGAACCTGACCATCGATGATACCCGGGAACAATACATGATTGGTGCCATCGATCAGCGTAGCGCCGTTCTCATTCAGTTGATTGCCTATTTCTTTAATCCGGTTATGTTCAATTAATACACTGCCGGTAACAATGTTTCCCTCATTGATTATTTGTACATCTTTAATTAGATAGGTGTTCATGTTATTATGAAGTTAGTGCTTTTGCTCACGCAAAGAAAAATACAAGTTGTTATGGTATTGCATAGTCGGGACAGCATAAATTTGGTATGAAGTATACGTAACAAGGTTTAGTACTCAAAAATATTTTTCACATAGTGTATGCCGCATTCATAATCGCGGTTGATGATATCGACCAGGCGATTATAGGTGTTCGGATTATGGATAAAATCGATATCGGTGCTGTCAATAACCAGTATGCGCAACTGTTCTTTGGTTTTAAAGTAACTGAAATACGTGTCCTGAATATTTTGCAGATAGTCGCCGCTAATATTTTTTTCATAGGAGCGTCCGCGTTTCCCGATATTTTTGAGTAGCTGAGGCACGTCGCAGTGCAGATACACCAGCAGTTCGGGTTCGGGCAGGGTGGTGTAGATATAATGGAACAGGCGCTGATATAATTTGTATTCCTCCTCGTTCAGGTTGATGCGGGCAAATAAGAGCGATTTAATAAACAAATAATCGGCGATGACATTGGGTTGAAAAAGCTGACTATTCCCAGTGGTTTCCTTGAGTTGCTGAAAACGCTCCGCCATAAAAAACAATTCCAGCGGAAAGCCATAGCGTTGAGGTAATTCATAAAACAAGGGTAAAAAGGGATTGTCGGCAAACTGCTCCAGCACCAGTTGGGCATCAAACTGCTTAGCCAGCATTGTGGCCAGCGAAGTTTTTCCGGCTCCGATGTTCCCCTCTATGGTTATGTATTTATAACGCAATGTCATACCGGCGGACGGCACAAATATCAGTGCATTGTTTTAATAAATGATGGAAGGATTGATGCAGTTGAGGATGTATGTGGTCTCCGGCAATTTCGCACAGGGGCAATAGGGTGAAGCGCCTCAGATGAAGACGTGGATGTGGCACCTGCAGTTCAGGACTCACGATGATTTCGTGATTAAACAAGAGCAGATCGATATCGAGTGTACGTGATGTGTTTTTCGATTTATCGGCTCTGTTACAGGCACGTTCGGTTTCCTGAGTAAAGTTAAATAGTTCGGATATAGTCATCGTTCCATCGATCTCGATCACCTGGTTCAGAAAGGCTGTTGTGCCTGCCGGCATTTGCCAGGCCTCTGTTTCATAAACCGCAGACGACTTCACTATCGTTACGCCTTGTGCAAGCAGTTCCTTGGCTTTGTTCAAATAATCCAACCGGGGCTCAATATTGGATCCTAAAAGTAGAAATGCAGTATTCACGCCGGTAAATCTATAGGCAACGGCTCACATCTTGCCATTTCGTTTATCATTTTCTTACAGCAATCATCATATTCCGGTTTTGATACCTCACGGGGGCCTATACATTTGTAGCCATAAATCAAATTGACATGAAACAATTTTTTAAATTCTTTTTCGCTTCCATGTTAGGATTCATCATAGGAAGCTTTTTACTCTTATTTGTGCTATTCGCCATTATCGGTGGCATCATAGCCGGATCAACCAGTGAGGTAGAGGTAACGGTTAAGCCAAATTCCATACTCCACGTTAATCTCGATTACGATATAGCCGAAAAGACCAATAATAACCCGTTTGAAGATTTTAATTTCAGCTCGTTTGAGCCAAAAATTACTCCCGGACTCAACGATATCATAAAAACAATCAAGCGGGCAAAAACAGATGCCAATATCAAAGGGATTTATCTGGAGTGCGGCATGTTTACCAGTGGCTTTGCAACAGCTGAACAGATTCGTTCTGCCTTACTCGACTTCCGTGAGTCCGGTAAATTTGTGGTGTCCTATTCCGAAGTATATACTCAAAAAGGCTATTACGTGGCCAGTGCGGCAAGCAAAATATTTCTGAATCCTACAGGCCTGATGGAATTGCGCGGACTGAATTCACAGATCACCTTTTTCAAAAATATGCTCGATAAGGTTGGGGTTGAACCTCAGGTATTTTACTGCGGTAAGTTTAAGTCGGCAACGGAGCCTTTCCGCTATGATAAAATGAGCGAACCCAATCGTGTGATGGTTGCTGATCTTATCGGCAATCTCAATAATTATATGATGCAACGTATCGCCGATGGGCGCAAGCTTTCTTTTGATGAGGTTAAAAACGTATCAGATAACATGCTGATACAGGCATCTTCCGATGCATTGAATTATAAAATGGTTGACGACCTGTACTACACCGATCAGGTGACTGACTATATGCGCAAACAATTGAAGATTGGTGAAAAAGATAAACTGCAATTAATGACCGTTAATAAATATCGTCGTACTGCAGATGGCGAAAAGAAATCGCTCGACGATAAAAAAATTGCCATACTCTATGCACAGGGCGAAATCGTTGATGGCAAGGGCGATCGTTCTGAAATAGGTTCTGCACGTTTGATAGAACAATTAAAAAAGATTCGTGAAGACGAAAAAATTTCTGCACTGGTACTGCGCGTGAATTCACCGGGCGGCAGTGCACTGGCATCGGATATCATCTGGCGTGAAGTACAGCTGGTAAAAGCGAAAAAACCGGTTGTAGTGAGTATGGGTGATTTAGCCGCATCCGGCGGGTACTACATCTCGTGCGGTGCTTCCAAGATTGTTGCCCTGCCTAATACGCTCACCGGTTCAATCGGCGTATTCGGTATACTGCCTAACATACAAAAGCTGATGAACGAAAAACTCGGTATCACGTTCGATGGGGTGAGCACAGGCAAATACTCCGATCTGGGCACGCTCACACGCCCGGTTCGTGAAGATGAAAAACTTATTATACAGCGCGGCGTGGACTCTATCTATCTGAAATTCAGAACGCGTGTGGCGCAGGGACGCAATATGCCCATGAATCTTGTGGACTCCATTGCTCAGGGCCGCGTATGGACCGGTCAACAGGGATTGGCCAATGGTCTTGTTGATACTCTTGGCGATATCCATACCGCCTTAGCCATTGCCGCTAAACTGGCCAAAGCCGATAAATACCGAATCGTTGAATTTCCGAAATCAAAAGATAACGGTCTGGAGCAAATCTTTGAAATGCTGGAGGAAGAAACTAATGAAGAGGCACACATCAAAGCGTCGCTGGGTGCCTTATATCCTTACTATCAGCAGTTAAAAATGCTTAGCACAATAAAGGGCGTACAGGCTCGTTTACCATATGAGCTTTACATAAATTAGGGTTTTAGGTTGTAAAATGCTCAGAACGGGAAGGAGTAAAACACTTCCCGTTTTTTTTTATTTACCGCTGAACTGCGCGGTGCGTTTCTCAATAAACGCATTCATGCCCTCCCTCTGATCTTCCGATGCAAAGCAGAGATAAAAATTCTTACGCTCGAACTGTAGTCCTTCGTCTAATGAAGAGTTGAATGAATTAAGAACCGATTCTTTAGCAAGTTTTACCGCAACAGGAGAAAGGGCAGCTATTTGTTGCGCAAAGTTCACTGCTTCTTTCAGATAAAATTCTACCGGCACCACTTTATTGATTAAGCCGGCACGCAAGGCTTCTTCGGCGGTAATAAATTTTCCGGTTAACACCATTTCCATGGCCAGTGCCTTGCCCACAGCACGTGTAAGCCGTTGTGTGCCGCCTGCTCCCGGCATCACCCCGATTTTAATTTCCGGCTGACCGATACGAGCCGTTTCGGAGGCAACAATGATGTCGCAGTGCATCATCAATTCGCAGCCACCACCCAGTGCAAAGCCTGATACCGCAGCAATCAGCGGCTTCTTCGTTTTTTTGATTTGGTCCCAGGTACTGAACTGATCAATGTTTAACATATCGATTGCTGTTTTACCGGCCATTTGTTTAATGTCTGCTCCGGCGGCAAACGCTTTTTCATTTCCGGTAATGATGATTGCACGCACATGGTCATCGTTATCCAGCATCTTTAACGCGTCGCGCACCTCACCCATTAGTTGCAGATTCAGCGCGTTCAACTCTTTGGGTCTGTTGAGTTGTATCAGCGCAATGTGTTTCTCGAATTGAGGTGTAACGATAATGAATTCAGTTTGCATAGTAAGGGTATGATTTAAATGGATGTGAGATAGGCAAGGAGTGAGCCCAAGCCAACAGCCGCAATTTTCTGGTACGTAAAACGGTGTTGCCCCGATTCGGATTCAAACAGTATGGTGGTGGAAACGTGCAGTATCAATCCGCCAACCAACGCATACATCATCATCAGTATGTGAGGGTTCTGATTGTCGAAATAAGAAGCGGCCATGGCACCGGCCGGAGCAACCAGACTATACAGAAACAGCAGGATGAATGAGGTAGATGTTTTAATGTTCAGTAAACCAAGTAACACCACCAGGGCATAACCTTCGGGCAATTTATGCAGGGCCATTGCCGATAGCATAGAATGATTGTGGCCGTGGTGCTCTCCGCTGAAAACAGGGATGCCATCAAAGAACGAATGGATGCAGATGCCCAGCATCACGGTATATACAAACGAAGGATGATGATCGTGATGAACATGAAAGTGTCCGTGTTCCAGTCCGCGGGTGAGTTGCTCCAGAAGCAGTTGAAGAAAAAATCCAAGCAATACATATACACCGGCATGCTCAATATGTTCCGAAGAAAATATCACCGGGAAAAAATGCAATACCGCCACCGAAAACAAATAAGCTCCCGAAAACGAAAGCAATAATTTGTATTTGCCTTCCACCTTAGGCTTAAAATAAAATGCCAATAGCCCTCCGATTAAGGGAGCCACAAACAAAACCAGATATATCCAGAAATCCATTCTTAATTATGAGGCTTGCAATTTCAGAAAATAATGGCTTGCAATATAGGCCAAAAGGTATGCGATTAGTACACCACACAGAGCACCGCAGAACACATCAGACGGATAATGATAAGCTACATAAACCTGTGCGAGGCAAATCAGAAAGGCCCAAAGCACAAATAACGAGCTCAGTAACCTGCCGGGTTTCATCAAGTAAATCAATAAGAACGACAGGCAGCAGTGCGTTGCCGCATGCGATGAAAAAAAACTATATCCACCGCCGCAAGGTATCAGTAAATGCAAGTGTTCCCGGATACCGGGTGCCGCACAGGGGCGCAATCGGTGAAACAACGGTTTAAACAATCCGGAGGCTACCTGATCGGAAAGAGCAACGGTGCATACGATAAGTAGTACTATCATCCAGCTTTTGTGGCGATGCCGGTATATAATCCATGTTGTGAGCATTACATATGCCGGAATCCAGGTTTTCTTCTCTCTGATCCAGGGCATTATGGCATCAAAAAGATGATTGCTGCAGGTTTGATTGATAAAAAAAAGCAAACTGCGATCAATATCGCTCAGCCAGTCCATCACAGGGGTTTCTTTTGGGCAATCAGTATGCACCTGGGAGCAAGCTGTTCTTCAAACGAATGCAGTTGATAGTCGCCGAATACCTCTGTTATTTGGAATCCGGCTTGTTGCAATAGATCGCACAACTCGGTCATGGTGTAGGCACGTACCCGTTCGGCAAAGTGATGTGCCGATTGACGATCGGTGATCTCCACGGTTTTAATAATTCGTTTGCCGTCATAATATCGCTGAATATGGAATTCAACACCATCATGCGTAACGCGACTTTCTTTTTGAAGATTTCTTAACACCACAGGGGCATTAAAATAGTCCAGTACCAGTTTGCCTCCCGGTTTAATGGCGGCATAAAAATTTTTAAGTATGCGCCGATCAACATAATCGCCACGGAAATAACCCAGGCTGGTAAATAAATTAAAGAGCACATCAAAAACATTGCAGGCAACATACTGACGCATGTCGTGAACCGCAGTATGCAGGTTGGCCGTCTGGTGCTTGGCGGCCTCGCGTATATTTTTTTCGCTCAGATCGTAGGCATAAACCTGATAGCCTTTTGAGGCCAGTTGTCTGGCGTGCCGGCCATTGCCGCAGGGCATATCGGCAATTACAGCATCAGGCTTCAGTTCCAGATGATTTAGCAGATTATCGATAAATAAGGCGGCCTCCTCATCATTACGGTGCTGATACAGCAGGTCGTAATATGGACTGTTAAACCATTCGCTGAACCAGTTTTCGTTAATGGAAGGTGATGTTTGCAAGTGCTCAAAAATAAGCGGCATTTTCATTATAAATAATATTGGTGCGATTTCGTTGAAGCCTGAATGTAAATTCCTAATTTAGCGGCATCGTCTTTTTGAAGAGTTACCTTAAAACTTATTTGCACATTGACCCTCATTAAATCAATTTCCGGTATACGTGGCACCATCGGGGGTAATCCCGGTGAAGCCCTCACCCCACTTGATATTGTTAAGTTCACCTCGGCCTATGCGGCATTCATTGCCGGCCAATCCGACATACGCCGTATCGTAATAGGGCGCGATGCCCGAATCTCGGGTCCGATGTTATCCGGGTTGGTCAGCAGTACACTTATTGGTTGCGGTTTCGATGTGATTGATTTAGAGCTGTCCACAACGCCCACGGTAGAGATGGCGGTTGTATGGGAAAAAGCGGCCGGTGGCATCATCCTCACGGCAAGCCACAACCCGGGGCAATGGAATGCACTGAAGCTGCTCAATCACAAAGGCGAATTTATCAGCGATGCCGATGGCAAAGCCATACTTCAACTCGCCGAACAGGATCGATTCGAGTATGTTCCGGTTGACCGTTTAGGTCAGTATAGCAGAAACGACTCGTACATACAGAAACACATTTTATCCATACTGGGGCTTGGCCTGGTTGATGTTCAGGCCATACAGAAAAAGAAATTTATAGTTGTTGTTGACGCCGTAAACTCAAGCGGCGGCATTGCCGTGCCACAGTTACTTCGTGCGCTCGGTGTCGATGAAGTCATTGAACTCTATTGCACCCCCGACGGCAAATTTCCCCATAACCCGGAGCCGCTCCCCGAAAACCTTTCAGCCATTGCACACGAAGTTAAAATACGCAAGGCCGACTTAGGTATCGTCGTTGATCCGGATGTAGATCGTCTTTGCTTTGTGTGTGAGGATGGAACTATGTTTGGCGAAGAGTACACTCTGGTGGCCGTAGCCGATTATGTGCTCAGTCATCGTAAGGGCAACACGGTTTCCAATTTATCCTCTACGCGTGCACTCCGGGATATTACGGAAAAACAAGGCGGAACACATTACGGCACCGCAGTTGGTGAAGTGAACGTAGTCGCCAAAATGAAAGCGGTGGATGCTGTAATTGGTGGTGAGGGCAATGGCGGGATTATCTATCCCGAATTGCACTATGGCCGCGATGCCCTTGTTGGCATTGCACTCTTTCTTACGCATCTGGCAAACAGCAATAAGAAATGTTCCGTTTTGCGTGCGTCCTATCCGGATTATTTTATCTCCAAAAATAAAATTGAGCTCACCCCGCAGATCAATATCGATGAGCTATTACTGAGCATAAAAAATAAATACAAAAAACAACCCCATAATACGGAGGATGGCCTCAAAATCGAATTCGATACAGACTGGATTCATCTGCGCCGCAGCAATACCGAGCCCATCATTCGCATCTATGCCGAAAGCGGTCACGAGTCTACAGCAGAAAAGCTGGCCAAGAATATGATTGCTGAAATCGGTAACCTCCTTAAAAATCATCACTGATTCATACTACATTCACATCCCATTACCTTTACGAATGAACGTTTACTTTGACAATGCCGCAACAACCCCACTCGATCAGGATGTGTTGTTGGCGATGATGCCCTACCTAACCGAAAAATTCGGAAACCCTTCGGCTATTCATGCAAAAGGCCGCGAAACCAGAGCCGCTATTGAAAAGGCACGCAAAACCATAGCTACCCTGCTAAATGCTTCGCCGGGTGAAATATTTTTTACCAGCGGCGGCACCGAAGCAAACAATACGGCAATTCGTTCGGCGGTAAAAGCTTCAGGGATAAAACACATCATCACGTCACCAATAGAACATCACTGCGTATTACACACCGCTGAGGAACTCGAAAAAAGCGGCGCTGTTCGTGTACATCTTTTGGGTGTGGATACAAAAGGACGTATCAACACGGCACAACTACGTCAGCTATTGTCTGCTCTTGCTGAGCCTGCGTTGGTTTCGCTGATGCACGCCAATAACGAAATCGGAACAATGATCGACATCGGGGAAATAGCTGCGATATGTGCTGAATTTGGTGCATTGTTTCACTGCGATACCGTTCAAACGATGGCACACTATCGCTTCGATCTTAAAAAAACACCGGTGCATTTTATCAGTGGTGCCGCACATAAATTCAATGGCCCTAAAGGGGTTGGCTTCATATATATACATCACAGCCTCACCATCCCACCACTCATCTACGGCGGTGCTCAGGAGCGTAACATGCGTGCCGGAACCGAAAATTTATATGGCGTTGTTGGTCTCGCCGCCGCAATGGAACGGGCCTACAAACATCTCGACAGCGAAGCCATCTACATCAACGATCTCAAAAATTATATGGAGCAAAAACTCCTGAACACCTTCGAAGGTATTTGTATCCAGGGCGATCCTTCGCGTAGTTTATATACCGTACTTAACGTAGGGTTCCCTTTAAATGATAAAACGTCGATGTTGCTATTCAACTTGGACATGAATAATATCTGTGCCAGCAGTGGATCAGCCTGCAGTAGTGGAAGCAGTAAGGGCTCTCACGTACTCGAAGCCATTCACTTTCCGGCCGATAAAGTAGCGGTGCGCTTTAGTTTCGACCATAACAATACCCGCGATGAAGTGGACTACGTGATTGAAAAACTTAAAACCTGGGTGCCCATACTGCAATCAGAAGCAGTTTAATTCTTCGAAAAAAAGATAAGTCGATTTATTAAAAAAAATTTCAATTTAGGTAGCATATTAATTGAAAAAAAAAGAAATATTTTCGCACAACAAATCACAACACATGAAGAAAGCATTAGTACTAGGTGGTGGTGGCTTCATAGGCGGTCATCTGGCGCGCCGATTGATGAATGAAGGATTTTGGGTTCGTGTAGTGGACATAAAACCTTCACACGAATTCTGGAAGAATGATGAGATATGTAACGAATACATCTGTGCCGATCTGCGCGACCCTCAAAAAGTTGCCTCAGTTATGCTGGCTCCGGGACAAACTAATGAAGGTGATGCAGACAATGCCTTTGATGAAGTGTATCAACTGGCTGCAGATATGGGAGGTGCCGGATATATTTTCACCGGTGAGAACGACGCCAATGTGATGCATAACAGTGCTATGATTAACCTCAATGCTGCTTATGAAGCATCCAGAAAACACGTAAAGCGCATATTTTACAGTTCCTCTGCCTGTATGTATCCGGAGCATAACCAGTTGGACGCCAATAATCCCAACTGCGAAGAATCATCAGCATATCCTGCAAATCCTGATTCAGAGTATGGCTGGGAAAAGTTATTCAGCGAAAGATTATTTCTTGCCTTCAATCGCAATTATAAATTAGACGTACGTGTAGCACGTTTCCACAACATATTTGGTCCTTACGGAACCTGGCAGGGTGGAAAAGAAAAAGCTCCTGCTGCTATGTGTCGCAAGGCAGCTATGGCTGAAAATGTTGGTTCTATTGAAGTTTGGGGAGACGGAAAACAAACTCGTTCGTTCCTTTATATTGATGAATGTATTGAAGCCGTTTTGCGATTTATGCGTCAGGATGGGTTTTACGGCCCGGTAAATATTGGTTCCGAAGAAATGGTAACTATCAACGAACTGGCACAAATGGCCATTGATTTATCAGGCAAAAAAATTACAATCAAAAATATTCCGGGGCCCTTGGGTGTGCGTGGTCGTAATTCGCACAACAGGTTATATCGCGATAAAATGGATTGGGAAGTTTCTCAGCCACTTCGCGATGGTATGGCAATAACTTATGAATGGATAGCATCAGAAGTTAAAAAATTACAAACCGCTTGAGCGGTGCAACTCAGCGACAGTAATAATTTATTTTCTCCTGCGCCTCCTTCACACCGCGCTTATCAGCCTCTTTAAGATATTCACATCCCTTGCCGGCATTACCGGTGATACATAGAGCTTGCCCGTAATAGAAGTAAGCATTAGGATCTCCGGGGGCCTTCGAGATATATTGTTCAAAGTCGTTCAGGGCGCCTTCGTAATTACCCTTATTGCCGTAGAGCAGTCCACGGTTGAAATAGGCCAGCGAATAGGAAGCATTACGATTTATACATTCTCCAAAGTAATGAATCGATGAGTCAGGAATATTCAAGTGCTTATACAGAAACGCATAATAATAATAATAATCTGCTGAACTGCTATCCTGACGATATGCCCGCTGCATCCAGCTTCGCATGCTGTCCGGTTGATTCATTTCCACATAATAATCAGCAATATTGTAATAGGCTTTGAGCGTTTTTGGACTCTTAGCAATAATCTCTTTACATTCCCTCTTCATAGCATCCCACTGTTTCAGGGTAAGATGCGAGTCAGCAATTTTTAAACGTAACTCGATATTGTCCGGTACTACTTCCTTGGCTTTATAGAAGTACTTGAAAGCCATATCATAATTATTCTCGCGGGTGCTGAGTGTGCCAAAATTCATCCAGGCCAGTCCACTGCGCGGGTTGGTTTCAGTAGCATTGGTATAGTAGGTTTTATAATCGGTATAACTGCGCGATGCGAAATAACTGTATCCGGCAAGCACCAGCATGAGGATGTAAATGTATGATGTTGAAATTCGCTTGCTGATGAGCAATTGAACCAGCTGATAGGCTATGAGCAATAGTCCGGTAGCCGGAAAAAACAAGCGGTGATCCAGGTAGTCGTAGGCAAATCCCGTAAACTGTGGTTTGTAAACTACCGCAGGCAGAGTAGGGAGCAGGAATAATGCCGCGCCCAGCCAAATCATACCCATGGGCAGTTGCTTGCGATACACGAACAGAAGCGATGCTATGGCAGTAAGTACCAAACAACCCAGTAAGGTTAACAACGTGCTGAATGCAGGCATCACAGAAAAGAATGCCGGCAAAAAGAATTTACCGGTTTGTTCGGGTATGATTCGGATGTTATAGAGAAAGCCCTCGAGGGTAAAAATATTGGGTGTGTTGATGATCGAAAGTGAACGCATATAAAAATAGATTGCAGTAAGGATCAGGCTCAGTACCCCAAAAATCATGAGCCATGTATTTTTGATCTGAAGCTTTTTCTGCTGATAGGTAATCAATAAGATGATTGGCAACAGCACAATGGCACTCTCCTTCGCCATTAACGCCAAAAAATAAGTTAGTGCCGCCAGCAGAACATGAAGCAGGTGCCCCGAATGCAAAACCTTAAACCAAAGCAATAGGGTAATCATACTGAACACAAATAAATAGATATCGCCACGTGCCGGAATCCAGCATACCGTATTGGCAAATAGATAATGCACCCCGTAGATTGCACTAAGCAAAAAACTATGCGTTGCCGTGATTCCCAGCTGAATAAAGAACAAATACAACAACACAATACCCAGCGCAAACGCAAGCACATTGTGCACGTGATATACCGTGGCTCCTGTTTGACCAAGCTGATAATCCAGAGCAAAGGTGATGCTTTGCAGGGGGCGATACAGCTCTATTTGCTTTTTTAATATCCACGCATCAGTAAACAGCAGTTTATGCCAGTCAAACTGTTTCAACACTTCAGCATTTTGCAGAATGATGCTGTCGTCATCATGAAACACGAAGTTGAACCCGAAACTCTGCGCATACAGGATTAGTGGAATAAGAAATAACACGACCAGATGCCAGTGTGCATAGGTTTTTTTCTGATAGCTTTTTTTTGTTGACGACATAGCGATGTACTGATTATGCAAATAAAACAAAGTTGATGCTCTCGTAAAGCTTGTATTAATCACATGGCATCGCTCACATAGTCAGAAGCTGATTGGTTGCAATAGTTTATTATCCTATTTTAGCAACGTATAGGGTAATCAACCTCGAATAGAAATTGCAAAAGATAAGAAGCACACAGGCAATGATGTTACTGAATCGAGTAATGATATGTGGTTTAGTATTGCTGTTTACATCTTTACATACAACCGCACAGCTTGTCATTAACGAAGGCTCCAATAAAAATTTTCAAACCCTTACCGATAACGACAGCGAGAACCCCGACTGGATTGAATTATATAATGCCGGCCCTTCCGACATCAGCCTCGGCACATACTACCTTACCGACGATAGCGTCAATACAACCAAATGGCCCTTGCCTCAGCAAATCATACCCGCATTCGGTTATGCAACTATTTTTTGTAGCGCTAAAAACCGATATCCTATTGCGCCATTTACTCCGGCACTGAATACCGGCGCCTACACGCCAAGCAACGGTTGGAACGAACACCTCTTTACGACACCCTACGAGTGGGATGGTGTATCTAACATTATTATTAATATATGTTCATACAGCAGTCTCGGATACACGGCTAACTCCGTTGTTCAGCTCACCAATACCACCTATGCCTCATCATTGGCTAGCGTTAATGATGGAAACGATGCCGCCTGCAGTGCCAACAATGGCGCGGCTTTCTATCGCAGGCCGGTGATCAAACTTAATGGAATCACTATAGGCACCGCAGATTCAGAGAATTCGCCCACCGATTATCCTGCCCCATATGGCAACTGGTACTGGTGCGCAAGGCATCAGTTCCTCATACCCGCATCCGAATTACAGGCCGCAGGCCTCACGGCCGGTCCGGTCACATCACTTGCATTTAATGTTATCACAAGCGACAATGCCTTATACGATTATATTGATATCAGCCTGGGCCCCTCAACTATGAATTCGCTGAGCAATGTATTTCAAAGTTCAGCCGGTAATGATGAGTGGCACACCAATTTCAAAATTGATGCACAGGGTGAGCGTATTTATCTTTATAACGATGCAGCACAAGTAATCAGTTCACTGCTGGTAAAATCGCCGGCCATCGACTACAGCAATGGCCTGCATCCGGATGGCAGCACTAATGTTCGTACCTTCCTTCAGCCCACACCCGGCGAAACCAATAACAATAGCGAAACATACAACAGCTTCACCCCGGCGCCCGTGCTTTCCGTGCCGTCAGGCTTTTATGCTCAGGTACAGCTTGTGTCGATTACCTGTGCCGATACCACAGCCAGCATTTACTACACAACAAATGGTAACGAACCGGATACAAGCGATCAGCTCTACACCGGCTCACCCATCTATGTGGTAAGCTCATCGGCCGTGCGTGCCAGAGCCTATGCGCCGGGCAAGTTCCCGAGCACCATCAGCTCCTCATCGGTGCTCATTAATGTAAATCATACCACACCAATACTCTCCGTAATAACCGACAACAGCCACCTCTATGGCCCTCAGGGCATTTTCGATAACGTATTTCAGGATTGGGAGAAGCCTGCCGAAGCCATCTACTTCGACAGTACCAAACAAGTTATCTTTTCATCGCCTGCCGCCATGCGTATGGATGGTGGTGCCGGCGGAAGCCGTACCCATCCGCAACGCTCCTTTCGTTTAAATTTCGCCGATGGCGTTATGGGTTACACCCCCATTAATTATCCTTTTATACCCGACCGCCCTCAGCGTAACATATACAGTAATATTTATATGCGTAATGGCAGTAATCAGTTCAATGTTTTACCTTATAAAGATGCCTGTCAGGTGGAGGCAATGTGTAAAGAGCTTAATGCCTATTATTCGGCATACAGGCCGGTAAGCGTTTATATCAACGGCTCCTACTTTGGCCTTTATGAGCTCCGCGAAAAGCTGGACGATGAGTTCTTTATTCAGAACGAACTGGCTGACCCCGAACAACTGCATATTCTTGGATTAAGTTACTACTATGGCAGTGTATTGCGTGCACAAAACGGATCTACCGACACATTCTTTAACGATTACAATAACTGGGCACAACTAAATCCTTCCGACTCAGCCTACTGGCCGCTTGCAGATCACTACTTCGATCTCAACTACTATACCGACTATATCATTGGCCAAACATGGATGGGCAACGTAGACTGGCCGGGCAATAATATTAAAATCTATAAGTCCAACAAAACAAACCACCGCTGGCGTTTTGCAACCATCGATCTGGAACTGGCTATGGCGCCTAATTCTTGGACCGATTGTTACTCCGATAATGTGCAGTATATCCTGGGGCAAAGTTCCGATAATCCCTACATCAATATATTTCTTAAAAGCATACAGCATCAGCGCTTTCGCAATTACTTCATCAACCGTTTTGCCGATGTAATGAATGTTTACTACAATAACGACCTGCTCGCTCAACGCGAAGAAAATATTTTTAATTGGGTATTGCCCGAAATGCCTAATCAGTTTTATCGCTGGGGCGATCCGAACAACGTTACCGAATTGATGAACGGATTTATACAAAATCATCTGGTCTTCCGCGATCAGTTATTACTCCGCTCAGCGATAGTGCAGGATCATCTCGTTGGCAACTTTCAGCTCGGTAATAAACTGCCCGTTACGTTGAACACCGTGCCGCCGGAGGGAGGCACTATTGCTATCAGCACCATTACGCCCGAACAATATCCCTGGACCGGCACCTATTTCAACACCGTGCCTATTGGCATTAAAGCCACCCCCGCTCCCGGATACAGCTTCTCGCATTGGGAACCTAATGCAGTGCTATCCGATACGCTGAATGCCACCTTTGTAGATACACTGAACAGTACAGATGCTATAACTTTTACAGCACATTTTAAGCCTTTAATAACTCAAGTAAACCAAGTGCCTGCTGTTAAAACAACGATATATCCGATTCCAGCCACGGACCGATTGTATGTGCTTGTAAATTCTCTGCGGAAACAAGGTTGGTCTATTGAAATACTTGACCATACAGGACGAGTGTTGCTTCAGAAGAATATGACGTCCGATGAGGCTGAGTATATTGACGTTAAGGGTTTTATAGCGGGATGCTATTTATTGAAGGTTTTTGATTCGGGTACCCTGTGTGATAGTAAACAGGTTATGATTGTACGATAGTTCTGGGATAGAGGATATTCATATTCAATACAATAAGGTCAGCACGCTCCCGGGCACTTCGGCCAGCTAATTGCTTTAACAGGCTTTGAGCAGGCATTGAGCAGGCATTATTTTTTTTTATGTGTAGGGTTTCGCTACCGATAACCCTGCAGCGATAAATTGTGCTCAACACGAAAAAGAAATCCAGATGATGTTGGTAGCGTTAAGTGAATTAATGATGAATCATGAATTCGGTTACACATCAGAAAAACTACATGAAGCAATCTTTTATCATTTTTGTAGTTCTTGAAAGCAAACACAATATTATTTCGTCCCGGCGGTAAAGAGTGGGTTAGCCTATTAGGGCTTATGATATTGGTATTTATAGCTTTCAATCAGGTGCTGAGTTTTGACTTTCTTAACTGGGATGATGATCAGTATGTGCTGTCCAATAAACGCTATCAACCCGGAACAGAACGCAGTGTGATTTCATTTTTTAAAGGCTATGATGTGGGTAATTATCATCCGCTGACTATGCTGAGCTATGCGATTGATTTGGAAACGTCGTTTTCCCCCAAACCATTTCACCGCACTAACCTGTTATTGCATATACTTAATACTTTACTTGTTTATGTGTTGCTGCGTTATCTGAAACTTACCCATTGGGTTGCGCTATTATCGGCGGTGTTTTTTGCCCTGCATCCGCATCGCGTGGAATCTGTTGCCTGGATATCGGACAGAAAGGATTTATTGATGACGGTATTTTACCTTTTATCTCTAATTACGTTTATCCACTATACAACGATATCATCTTATTCAAGCCTATTACTCAGCTTCATTTTTTTTGTTGCTGCCTGCCTCAGCAAGGCAACAGCCGTGACTTTACCTCTTGTATGTCTGCTGTATCTCTTTTTTTATATTCAGGAAAAAAAACTATTTCGGCACCTGATGCTGATGCCTTTCTTTATTATTTCTTTGATAATCGGTTATGTGGCCATTCTTGCTCAGACTGCTCTATCAGCCATCAAAACAACCAACACGATACCGCTTTTATGGAAACCGATTGTTGCCTGCTTTAATCTTGGAATCTATTTATTGCAACACATAGCTCCTGTAGGCTTGCAAACATACTATCTCTATCCTGAAAAGGTTTATGACATCCTGTTGCCGTTGCTTTTTATTGTTTTGGTTACGATAGCCTTTTCAGTGTTTCTTGTTGTGCGAATCAGAAACAGTATGGTGTCGTTTCTTTTTTTATCGGGTGTTGTTGCCATTTTGCCTGTGCTGCAAATCATACCTGTAGGTGATGCCATGCGAGCAGACCGATATACTTATCTGTCTTCAGCAGTATGGTGTGCACTACCCTTTATTTTTCTTACGGGTATCCCGAAGGTTCGGCTTCAATTGATGTATGCCTTATCATTAATATATATCGCAATGGTATTTTCAGTTACTTACCGTTTGCTGCCCAGCTGGAAAGACAGTGAACTTCTCTGGAAACGTAGTATAGCCGAAAATCCTGACTGGCCTGTAGCCTACAACAATGCGGGTATTTATTATATAAATACCGGTCGTATTGATGAGGCTAAGGATATGTTTCATAGAGCCATAGCCATAGGAGATTTGACTGAAGGTGCAAGTATTAACCTTGGTTTTATTTACAACACCGAAAATGAACCAGACTCTGCCGCCTACTTTCTGCAACAGGGACTTAAGATTTTTCCGAATCAGCCTATTCTGCTTAATAACTATGCGTACACCCTTTACCTGCAAAAGCGTTATAATGAGGCATTGCGTAATGTGAATCGTTCGATTGCACTGAAGAGCGACAATGCCTATGCCTATCGCAACCGTGCATTGATCTTTGAGGCTTTGAAACAATATGATGCATCGTGTGAGGATACCAAACGGGCTGTGGCGCTGAATTATGTGGCGCAATGGGGTGATGATGTGCTGCTTCTGCAGCAGAAAGTTTGTGGTTATTAAACGGAGTTATTTGGGCTGAAGCTCTTTTTTTGAGTGGTGTCTTAATCCCTGCACTAAAGTGCCGGGTAATAGTAATAAAAAGAATTAAACTTGGATCTTATATGATTTTACTGAAGTGCCGGGTAATTAAACAAAGAGTTAAACTTAGTTTCTATATGGATGCGCTGAAGTGCGGGTATATAATACTATGAATAGGTTTGGGCTAAAGCCCTTTTATTGATTGGTGCTGTATCCCGGCACTGAAGTGCCGGGTAATTAAACACTGTATAATGAATGTTTACTTACTGCCGGCTTCAGCCGTCAGAAAAAGCACTAACCCCGCACACAATCAGGCTTTAGTCCAATCAATAATAACTATAAACTAATAGTTTAATTACTGCCGGCTTCAGCCGGCAGAAAAAGCAACACTTCGCCACTTCCCGGGCTTTAGCCCAACCAAAAAAAATTTCAAACAAACAATTAATTAATTCATCGAAAAAATTTAACCACTCATCGGTTATACACATTTTGTTTAAAAAAAAATTACTTCAACACTTGTTTGTGAATTTTATAATGTTAAGTTTACGTAAACATAATAATCAGATAACACACCGAATGGTTATCTGATAAAACCGAAACCAAAACCAACTAACCTTAAAACACTGATGAACACTACTGTTTACCGCACATCTTACTCCCTACACGCCAAATCGTATTTGGTTCACATCGCCAACACAATTTTTTTTAATAACAACCAATTTTTAAACCAAAACCAATTTTTTAACCTAAATCAATTTTTTATCATGAAAACCAAAACCAACACAACGGCTTGGTTCATGAGTTTAGCACTGGTGTTGCTATGCGCTTTCGGCGCTGCGGCCCAGCAGGCAAACTTTGATCCAAACAATGCAGTGGTGCTTACGCCCGAAGGAGCTAAGCCCTATGCAAAAGTTTCCAAAGATGGTTCGGTGAACGGACAAAAGGTTTCGCAGCCCGATGTTCTTACGCCCGAACTGTCTGCTTCACGCCTTAAGGCGGGCTTCCCAGTTGCTTTCTCTGAACAAACCAAAAAGCAGATAGCACAGGGTGTACAAAATTTAGAAGCGGTAATGAATGCTTTTGTTACAGAGTTTAAAGAGTGGCAAAGCCGCACCGAAAACTGGGAAAGCTACATGAGCCGAGAGGAAATGAATTTTATTAACAAAGGCGACCTAGCCTCTTTGTGGAAGTACAACTACTACAAAGCTCTTGGTTCTAATTCGTCTGCTCACTAAAACCCCGACTCAAAACCATGAATACAATTTACACATCAACTAAAAAAGCGCTGAGCTTAGTAGCTCTGGTTGCTTTAATGATAACGGGCTTGTTTACCGAATCTATGGCCCAAACCTGGACCATAGGTACCGGTACTGCATCCAATACCACTACAAGTTATCCTTGCGTTTGGGGGAACTACTGGTGGGGTGCTCGCCAACAATTTGTTTACCGTGCTGCGGAACTAACTGCTGCCGGCATGACAGCCGGTTCAATAAGTGAAATAGGATGGGAAACCACAGC
>Ga0315901_10000044_pt1 | contig 165921 bp, 140 predicted proteins | sample LakEriMetagenome_10_FD_203761 | JGI IMG/M metagenome (GOLD analysis project Ga0315901, IMG submission 203761) | Freshwater fungal communities from buoy surface, Lake Erie, Ohio, United States - Buoy 2 MA116 | ecosystem: Environmental > Aquatic > Freshwater > Lake | place: USA: Lake Erie, Ohio... | reverse complement strand
TCATTTTAGTGTGCTCTGAGGTTTCCATGTCGTCAAAGTGCACCTTATCGATGGCTGGGAGAGCTAATAGTAGGTTTTCTTGATACCGCGTTGCCACCTTCGAGAAGTAAGAGAGCCTTCGGGCTACAGTTTTTCTGGTAACGCGGCTGATGACGGCAGATCTACGCATGGAATTATTTGATGCCAATAGGGTGAACAGGAATTCATTAATTCCACGCTTTCTTTGACGATACTCCAAGGTCACCGTGGCTTCTGAAAAGCTACGGTGGCATTCACGGCAAAAATATCTTTGAAGTCTTCTTCTATCAGACGGGCGATAAAACCATCCTTTAGTCCTCACAGGCGCAGGCGTATGACCGGGTAATGGCAGATGGTACGGGCAGGTTATTTTCAAGCATTGAGTTGATTTCATAGGCCCTGGACATACCGTTTCCGTGTGGGTGTCCGCCAAACATATTGTAAGAGTCAGAAATCAAAATAAAAAAAGGCCCGAGGGCTAGAGAGCTCTCGGGACAATCGGCACAATTAAGTAGGCCAGTTTCTATTTCATCTGTGTCGGGCTAGTTTTACTCTGCACAGGTGACTGTGTCGGGCTAGTTTTACTCTGCACAGGTGACTGTGTCGGAGTCTGGGTTTTAGGAGCAGGAGTCGGGGCTACTGGCTCGCTAGGAGTTGTTGTCTTGCCTTCATCACTTTTTGGAATGTCCGCCACGTAGGAGCCTTTGCACTGGGTACCTGCTTTCAAATCGATAATCGTCGGGTTTCTTGACTCGGAGGTTTTTCCGGGATTGAGAATATCGACGAATTCGTATTTCATTGAGTCTTTGGGTACGTCTTTTACGATTATTTGTCGGGTGAAGGCCGGGGTTTCACCTTTCACGCCCATCGACATCTGAACATCATGAACGTGCTGTTCTAGGTCCTTTACTCTGGAAACAGATAGCGTACCAGTTGCTTCACTCGGTTGTCCGTCTTTTTCATAAGCGAGGTCCATGGTCGCCATAAACGTACCAATCATGTCTGCTGCGAGAGCTCTTTCGAAATTTAAGTTTAAGACCTGAACTTCATCTGCCCGTTTCGTTTGAGCATCGATAGTTTCACCTTCAATGGGCTTGAGCTTAATTTTAACATTTCCTTTGGTTGTCTTGATGCCATTTTCCTCGCTTGCAGTGCTTGTTCCCTGAATGTCAACGCCGAGCTCCATGGTAATAAATTGGACGACAGCCTGGAGTTCCTTGGCAAGGCCGTTGTTTATTTTAGCTACGTCAGCTTCACTAATCTTGGCGAGGACGACTGTCTTGAGGATCATTCCCAGCATCTCGTTATTATCATCGAGGTTGAGGCTTAGACCGCTCGAACGGCACTGTTTCGACGCGTCAGTATAAAAGCTGTCCGTAGAAACAACCGCCTTTCCCGACTTCTCTATAATGAATGTTCTGTATTTTCGAACAGCATTTCTGAACGCGCCGACATAGTCGCTTCGCGAAAGCTCTTTAACAACTAGATCCGCGGCGGTGGTTCTAAGCCCGTCCAACTGCTTAAGGAAGTCCTTTGTTTCCGCGGCATTGAGAGACGCCTGATCCCCTGATTTCAGCGCGCTGTTCTTGGCATCTTTTTTTACATTAACCTTGATCGCGCAGCTCGCGAAAAAGGATGCCGAGATGATTACCGCGATGATTCCTCTAGTCATAAGTCCTCCTTGGGGGGTCTTCAGCAAAATGGCACATTTGTCGATGAACTTATTTTAGCAAAAATCCTGCCAAAGAGTCCGATCTGGCCCCTGAGTCAAAAAGCCTAATTGTTTAGACACCTTAGAAATCCGCAACCTGCGGGTATGTTTAGTTAGATGTCGGATTTTTTTACATTATGTCAAATGCGTTGCGTCATGAGGGCGTCGGGAACGCCGATAAACAATCGTCTGGATTTGGGCAGGCAGAGAAGATGAGGATATGGCAATCGACTCAAAAAGTGACGGTCGCAGTCATCAGCATTGGCTTCAGCAATATGGGCTGAAGCCATATCATGCTGTCACAGTGGGCGCATTTTTCGCCGCGATATTTCTGACTCTATCATATTACGATGTTGACGCTTACCTGGATGCGAAGTTAGCGGATCCAGTCAACTTCCGAATACGTGATTATTTGGGAGCTGCTCCGCAGCAAAGTTCAAAACTAAAAATATTTGGATATGACGACAAAGCCTTCGCAAAGTTTGGGACACCCATGCCAGATTTGGCTACTTGGGCAGCGGTACTTGATTCAATTGCACAGAAGAAACCCAAAGTCATTGTGATCGATGCGCTGTTTGGTGCTAAGCAGACCGGTAACGAAACTGTCGTTAATGAGAGGTTAAAAAAAGTAAAGTCTTATGGCGTTCCGGTTGTATCGGGCGCGTTCACATCCAAGCAAGCTCTAAATTTTCGTCATCCCCTCAATCGCAATTCATCATTTTATAGCGCTCAAAAATATTTAGATCCAATCAACAGCGCAGTTTCGATTAACGAGCGAATTGCTGATGAACTTCCAAATTTTAGAAATCGTGAAAAGTGGGAAGTATACGGCCCCAGTTCAGAGTCTGATTGGTTTTTTGATAGAGCTGGGCACTTCAATCTTTTTCAAGACAACAAGATTGACCCGTTTCTATGGCTCGGGGGAGACAAAGTTGTTCCCCACATAGCAGCGTCTGCAGCAGATAGAATCATATTTAAAGATAAACGATTGATAATTGATGGTAAATCAGTAGCCCTCGGGCGTCATGGCGAGATGAACGTTAATTTCCTTCCTCCTGGAAAACGATCCGTGAAGTCGTTTCTTAGTCTACAAATCGAGGCTGCTGCAGGCAAGCCAAGCTCTTTTGTTGACGAAGGTGATGTTGTTCTGATTTTGCCTATGTATTTCACTGGTAATGTTGATATTAGGCCGTCACCTTACGGTTGGGTTCCTGGGGGGTTTTATGTCTCAGATTCTCTGAACAGCATTCTAAGATCTGAATATCTGCAACCTGTTCTGGTTGGTAATGTTTTAACTATCTGCTTGATCGCAATTTCCATGGGATTAGTATATTCTCTAAACGCATCTATATCGTGGGTAGCATGGTTTGTATTTGCAGCGTTCTTCTTTGTGTCTGTGCAATTAGCTTTTTCGTACGCGGCGCTCGTTATTCCATATATATTGCCCTTGATGGCGGGAACTTCGGCGGGAGTCAGTCTCTATGCGATAAAAGTTCGAAAAGTTGAGCAGAAGTCGAATGCCCTTCGCGCTGCCTTGGATGGCGCTGTTTCGCCTACGCAGCTGTTGACACTTATTCGTAAGCCTGATGATGTGAACTTAGAGCCCCGCGAGCGTATCGTCACTCTTATGTTCATAGATATTGTGGGGTTTTCGTTATCTTCGGAAAATATGGCACCACGGGATGCATTTACCAATCTGAAGTCGATTTTGATGCGGATTTCTGAAATCGTGCATGAGCATGGCGGTATAATTGATAAGACGCTTGGAGATGGGCTTCTGGCTTATTTCGGGTATAGATTTGACTCAGATGAAACGAACTCAGACCATCCGGAGGCTGCGCTTCGTTGTGCAATTAAAATTCAAGAGCAAATGTTAGAGGAATCATTGCTCGCCGCTAGGGCTTCGTCCCCAATTTATCCGTTAAGAATCGGTTTAAATACAGCTTCGTGCTTTTTGGGAGACCTAGGTTCGGGTAGACGGATCGAGTTTACCGTGGTGGGTAATGGCGTAAATTTTGCGAAACGACTTGAATCGGCATGTCGGGTCTTCTGTGTCATGATTGGTTCGACTACATATGAATTAGTTAAAGGATTGCCGTGGAATGAGGGGATGTTTGCTAGAAAAGTCATGAAGATAAAACACCACTCGGATCTTCGTGACGCTGTCGAGGTGAATCCGCTAAGGCTGCGCGAGGCGGAGGTTTCCGAGGTGCTTAATGCGTTTAATGCTCAAGCCATCTTACACCGGGCTGCTGAAAGAATGCATGTTCGTGACATCGGTAGTATTTTTGTTCAAACCAATTCTGGTCGTGGGGTGGTTTTAGACTTCACGGCTTCGGGGGCTAGTGTTTTGTTTGATATGTCAAGAACGAGGGGTGATGTCCTTGAAATACGTTTTGATAGTCGCGTCCCGGGTCTTTTGAAAGAGCTCGACGGGCACGGCATTCGGTCGTTAGAGGCTGAAGTGCGGTGGACCCACGCGGCCGCCGAAGGTTTTGTCCACGGCCTCGTCTTTAAAAACCTTCGCGCGGATCAGCATGAACTGTTCGTACGCGTGCTGTCGTCGTTCGCTTTTTCAGAGGTTAATGGTCAAGACGAGGAACGACATGGCGCTGATCAGATCGCAAGTTAAGGTACTTTACTGTCTCTTGAGCATGCCGCTACTTTTTGCTTGTGTTACGTCGAATGTTTCATCGGAGAAACAAGCTGATATCAGGGCAGATCTTAACTTTTTGATGTTACAAAACGACCTACAACCGAGCATCAATTTGAAACAAAATGCGACTGATCACTTGGGGTGGGCTCAGAAGGTTGGTTCGTTCGGAAATAATCTTCCTGGCGAGCTCTCCATGTTAGGTGTTTCGAGAGTTGAGCCGGTTGATGTTGGGTTTGCTGGTAAAATTGGACATAGCGTCGTGTTTGCAGCAGAAAAGCGATTAGTCCCCGACTATGACCGACTCTATTGGGTTATGATTCGAGTCCTTAGTGAGAAATATGGATGCTTTATTCGAAAGAAGATCGATCGTGGAGAGTTGGTCGCATTCAAATGCCGCGATCAACGTATTGTTACGTTTCGGAGACGCTTGACGCAGCATTATGCAGTTTTTAAGGCAAGGCAATACCGCAGCGATGGGCGTGAGATTGTAATATCAAACAAGCGATCCCAAAGAGTCTCCAGTGCTAAGGTCGTCGCAAAACAGCCCTAACTGGACTAGCATCAAAGCCAGAAAGTGACAGTGGTAAGGCTATAAGTTCGTAAATGCCATCTTTCACGTGAGATAAGACGAGGCCCTCTAGGTTACGGATATTCCATTCGTAAAGTTTTCCATGAGCAGGAAGATCTTTTGACTCAAAAGGATCGACCGATGGGGTGTCGATTCCAATAAGCACAATCCCAGCATGTGCCAGAGCTTCAATGGCTTCAGGGCTAAAAGCTGAAAAATTTCTATTGAAGTTATTTGGATCTGGAAAAGACTCCGTTTTGAAGAGGACGCGTTTTACACCCATTGCAATTGGTGTTTTACAGTCTGACGGCAAGATCATTGGCTTGGTTTTGACCGAATGGACATAACATGGACCAACATAAGGCTCTAGTGATACAGCATCGATTGTAACGCCGTGCCGATTGTAGTGTTTTGGGGCATCGGCATGGGCGCCGATGTGGACCGTGCTAGTAATTGATGAGAGATCTATGTTGCTACCGGCGTTGATATCACAAAGAACGTGCCTGCGCAGTGGCGTGTCACCCGGCCAAACGGCGATTTGCTCAGTTATTAAAGGTGATATGTCGATGATACTCATGTGCTACCCCAATCCCGGTGGGGCGTTGGGTTTGATCCGGGCTGAAATTTCCCTGACGGCTTTGATATACCCGTCCTGTAGGCTTAACTCATTTAGATTCTCTAGTTTCCCGTGCCAGAGTTTCCACTCGCCTGCCACCATGACGTGCCTTACATCCCGGCTACCCATTGAATAGATGATATTTGCTAGATGATTTTGATTTGGAAGAGCGCTCAACCCGGCTTTAAGGACTACTAGATCAGCTTTCTTACCCGGCTCTAGGGTCCCTAGTTCATGGCTGACTCCAAGGACCTTGGCTGGAATTGTTGTCACCATAGCTAGAAGGTGGTCTGGCGAATTGTGATCTTCTGGCACTCCCTGATGCTTGGCTAAAAGACCCGCGATTTTGAGTTCGGTTAAGCAATCAGCGGAGTCGTTACTGGCCGCACAGTCGGTACCAATCGCCATGGGGACGCCTAGTTTGTCTGCTAACTTAATATTAGCGAGGTGATCGTAAAGTATTGTAGATGTGGGGCAATAACCCATGGTCGCGCCAGAATTTTTTATGATGCTGAAGTCCTCATCATTTGCGCTGGTAAGGTGTACTACCAGTGACTGCTCGTACAACGCTCCCGCTTTGAGTGCAGCTGCGACAGGGGTGAGTCCATCGCGTAGTTTGACTCTATCTAGTTCTCCTTGGCTTTGAGAGAGGTGCATGTGAAGCGGTAAAGCATTTGCTTTTGCGAACTCTGCGCATTCTTTTAGAAGCTTTGGAGAAACTGTGTCAGCAGCGTGCGGCGCCACGGTGTGCCTGATGAGGTCCCCAAAGTTTGATGTTTCAATGAGCGTTTTAGCGCGATTCCAGCTGTCTCGTCCTGGGAATGCTCCGCCAAGGTCAGCGACAGTTTCGCCAATCCACCCTCGAACACCGAAGGTTTCAAATGCCTTCGCTACGCCGTGACTAAAATAATAGTGATCAACGAAGGATGTGACGCCAGCTCGTAAGCCATCCAGAATATACGAATAAGACAAAGGCTCGAGCAGTTCAGCCGATAACATTTTCTCAGCGGGGAATAAAAATGATTCAATCATGTTGGTTTTCCCGTGGCCTAGGCCACGAAAGAAGCCCATGGGAACATGAGTGTGTGAGTTGAACAAGCCTGGAATAATAATATGTCCGGTAGCGTCAAAAACTCTAAGATCACTATGACGCTTTCTTAGGTCGTCACTGCTGCCGATATCGATAATTTTTCCGTCTCGGATGGCTAACGCGGCATCCTCATGCACTGGCAGAAAGGCGCCTTGAACGATCGTCGCGTGGTCAAGTATGAAGCCACTTTTTGTGGTCGGACTGTTCGCTCCATCAAGAGAGTCCACTTGGGTGCCATTAACATTCGCGGGGTTAGATTTAATTTTGGACACCTAAAAGGCACCTCGAATCGTTTTCGTCTACTATCGGAGTCTCGTAAATTGTATTTTAATTAGGATCGCTCACAAAGGTTAAAAGAAAAACAGCCGCGAAATTCACTTCCGCAGCTGTTTCCCAGGTTCCTGAACAAAACACTTCAAAGTTGATAGGCGCGCGGTTTTAAAACCTACAACACCTTTCATTTGATCCTTATCGCACAATACTAGGTCAAGCTTTGCGGGCCGCCCCAAGTATTATTTGATCTTAGCTTCTTTGAACACGACGTGCTTGCGAGCTTTTGGATCGTATTTCTTGAGCTCTAGCTTATCTTTTCCTCTTTTTTTGCTGGTTGTGTAGAAGTAACCGGTGCCAGCTGAAGAGACAAGACGAATGAGCTCTCGAGCGCCTGCTTTTGCCATGGGGATTCTCCTAAAAATCTGCGCGCTTAACCATAAAACCGAGCCGATCTTCTATCAAAATACGCCATAATGTGTCTATCCCTTTTAATGCTTGAATCCATATGGCTAAAAAGTATAATCTAAACAGGTAATTAGTCCATTTTTTGCGATTAAGTAGGGACGTCCTGATGGTCCGGTGTCTTCCAGTTTGGTGGGTCTGCCTCCTGGCTCTCGTCGGTGGTCAGGCTCTGGCTAACCCCTCCGCCCTGCGCCGTTCGGTTTTTAGAATTGAAACAATTAGTCAGGATCGCAACTTTGTGAATCCCTGGCGGCTTCGCTCGCCCGACATGTCATCTGGCTCTGGTTTTTTTATCGGAGACGGCAGAATTCTGACAAACGCCCATGTGGTGTCTAATGCCAGTTCTATCATGGTTCAGCGTGATGGTGATGCTCGCAAAGTGCCTGCGTTTGTAATGTATATTGGTCACGATGTGGATTTAGCGGTTCTTGGCGTATTGGACGATAAATATTTTAAAGACGTGGAACCTTTACCGCTTGGCAATGTTCCCAAGCTTCGTTCGCCCGTGACCACAGTGGGCTTTCCCATGGGGGGCGACCAGATATCTATGACTGATGGCGTTGTTAATCGTATCAGTTACAGGACCTATGTTCACACGGACGCTCACGAGCATTTGCTGGTTCAGGTCGACTCAGCGATTAATCCCGGTAACAGTGGTGGGCCGGTCTTTCAGGGGCGACAGGTGGTCGGTGTGGCTTTCCAGGCTCTGACGAGGGCTCAGAGCGCTGGTTTCATAATTCCAGTGCCCGTGGTGCAGCGTTTTTTAAACGATTGTCTGGACGGTTTTTATGATGGTGTTCCGGAATGGGGCGTCGAGACCCAGGAACTTCTTCTAAACAATAGCGCCACGGCTCGATTTTACCGCGTTGATAATGGTGAGAGACGTGGTGTTGTTGTGTCTCGTGTTCATGAGTGGTCTCCGGCTAAGGGAGTTTTGCAACGCGGTGACGTCCTGCTCTCCATTTCTGGAAAAAAAATCGGTGTTGATGGAAAAATCTCGTTTGAAGGCGAGCGTGTTGACTTTGAGGTTTTATATGGTCTTCGCCTCAAGGGCGATGCTGTCCGATTTCAGATTTCTCGAGACGGGGCTGTTCAGGAGGTTTTAGTAAAAGCAGGTCTGGGCAAGCCGCATCAGTATTCAGGACGAATATACGCAAAAAGACCCAAGTATACGGTATTTGGGGGTATTGTCTTTACGGCGTTGACCAGATCTGTGATGGAGCTTTGGGGTGATGCTTGGGAAAAACGTGCTCCTCTTCTTTTGCGCTATATGATGCGTGAGCCTTTTGAAATTGAAGGAGTCGCCGAGAGAGAAGAGCTTGTTATTGTAAGCGACGTATTGGTCAACGGTGCGAACAGCTTTGTAGTGATTGGAAGCCCGGTCGTTGACAAAATTAATGGGAAAACTGTGACATCCGTCCGAATGGTTCACGAATTGCTGAACACGATGGTAGAGGATACTCTTCGTATTGATTTCATGTTTGATGATGATCCTTGGATTCTCAGTGCTAAGCAGCTCAGGGTCGTTAATGAGGAGACAAATCAGCGGTACGGAGTGACGCCTAGTTTTTGGTTAGAGCCTTATTCCGTTGATGCGGCGATATCTAGGGACGAGATGAAATGATCAATTTTTCCAAGAAAATATTGATACTAACAATAATAGCGCCCTTGGCCTTGCTGGTCAGTAATAGCGCTAAGGCCAAGGCGCAGAAAAAGCGATCTCGTTCTGACTACGAGCGAAGTGTTTTGAGTTTATCGATCACAAAAGCTGTGCCCGATCCAGATTCTCCTTGGGCCATTCAAAACTCGGATGTGACCGGGCATGCAGGTGTGGTTGTTGCGGATAATTTAGTTCTGACGCAGGCCTCGGTTGTGTCGCGAGCGGTATACATCCAGGCACAGAAGGTTGATGATGTCTCTAAAATACCAATGCGAGTGGTATTTGCCGATTACGAGGCGAATCTCGCTATTTTGATGCCACTTGAGGGTTATAACCTCGGTCAAACAAAAATTTTACCGCTCAGCCCCGATATACCAGTTGGCATTGACGTGAAACTTATATCAATTGAAAATGAGCGTCATCTGCAGCTGGCGTCCATGCGAGTCCTAGACGTCAATGTAAGGGAGGCTATGGTGGGAGGAACCACCGTTCCGATGTACAGCTTGGGCGGACAAGCTCGGTCAAACTGTAGGTCAGATCTAGCGGTGCGCGATGGATTATTGATCGGAATTTGCGTTGGAGTTGTTGATCAACAGCCTCAAATTATCACGTCGGGAATCATCGCTCATTTTATCGCAGACAAGCACTCAGCGGACGGATACCGAGGGTTCGGTTCGTTTGGAGCAACGCTTCTACCGGTTACCAGTCCTTGGCACAGAAAAACGCTAGGCCTTGAGGACGGGAAGGGCGCTCTTCGAGTGGCTGTCATTAATGAGACCAGCCCCTTTGCAGACTGTTTGAGTGTGGATGATGTTGTTCTTGGTATTGATCAAATCAACGTGGACCATCGTGGTTTTTTCATGCATTCCCAATGGGGAGCCGTGCCTCTTCGCAATTATATTGTTACCAAATATGCTGGAGACCCGGTGGCCATCAGGTTTCAGCGAAAATCTGAAGTAAAAACTTGTACCCGCCGACTAAGGCGTTATTCCAACAGTGATTATTTAGTTGCAGGGCAGACCAATGAGGGTCCAGTTTCGCACATGATTTTCGGCGGTTTAATATTTCGCGAATTAAACGTCGATTTCTTAACAATGTTCGGCCGTGATTGGCAGAACAACTCACCAGCTTCGTTGTTATTCGTATACAACTACCAGAATAAACCGTCACTAACCCGTCGTCGTGAAATTGTACTGGCGAACGTTCTCGGAGACGTTTTCAATGCAGGCTACGAAAAGCTGGCTTATTTAATTTTAGACGCGGTCAACGGCAAGCGAGTCAATTCTTTGGATGAAATGCGACGTCAGCTGAAATCGGGTGGAGTTTTACGCGAGGGCATGGAATTTGCTCAGTTTGACTTTAAGGATGGAACCCAGGTGGTGCTCCCGTATGCTGAATTGGATGAGACCCATCAACGAATCGCACGGACGTATGCTGTTACTGATTCAAACAGCTTTTTTAAGAAGTAGAGAGCTATTTGAAGAGCTCGTATCAATGCAAATCATAGTGGGGAACTTTCATGCAGGAGAATCCTGTCATTACTTTTCTCGAACAACATGGCATTCTTTTTACCCTTCATAGGTTTGAATATCAGGCTGGCGGTGGGACTAACAGATCAAGTTCGATGCTCGGGGTTAGCGAACATTCCGTGGTCAAAACTCTGGTATTTCAAGATCACATGCGTCGGCCGCTGCTGGTGCTCATGCATGGCGATAAATCAGTAGATGCTGCTAGGCTTGCCGAGCAAATAGGCGTGCCTAAAATTTGGTCATGCTCGCCGGCTGACGCTGAATTGATGAGTGGTTGGCCTGTAGGTGCCACCAATCCCTTTGTGCTCAAGACATCCATGCCTATCTACCTCGAGTCTAGTGTTTTGGATCTGCCAAAGATGTTTATCAATGGTGGAGGTCGAGGATGTCTTGTTGGTATGACTCCCGCGGATTTTCAGGGGCTCGTTAAGCCAAGCCTTGTTCGTTGTGCGAAGGATAAGGCTGTGGTAGTGTCTAAAGCACCATAATCATTGCAAGAGGTGTTGTTTTTATGAAGTCCATCCGATGGCGCATGATGTTCATTGCTGCGTTGACTGTGTTTTCCATCTACATCCTTATCCCCACCGGCATTTACATGTCCGAACCAGCGGATCTTCGAAATGATCAAGAACACATGAACAAGGTTTTGCCAAAATGGCTTCCAAGCGGCCATCTTAACCTCGGTCTTGATTTGCAAGGTGGTGTTCAGCTGGTTTTAGGTGTCAATCTAACCCAAGCGGTGGAAAATCGATTGGCCAGGATTGGAACTGATATTGGACATTGGGCGGAACAGAAAAGTAAAATTTCCGGCGTTAAGACGGCCTACGTTGTAAAAGGTGAGACAAAGCTTCGAGTAGAGACTGAGCCGGGTGCTGACACAGCTGCAATCGTCAAAGCAATTGACAGTGACTATCCTTCCCTGCAGAAGGTGGACTCCCAAGGAACATTTCTAGACTTTGTATTCCGCGGAGATCAAATCCAAACGATTAAAGATGGCGCTCTCGAGCAGGCAGAGCGTGTCGTGCGCAGTCGAGTTGACAAATGGGGTGTCACTGAGCCGATTATCAATCGGCGTTCCGACGGTTCTATTATTGCCCAACTTCCAGGATTTAAGGATCCAGAGAAAGCAAAGGAATTGCTTGGTCGAACGGCTCAACTTAAATTCAAGATAGTTGACGACGATTTCCGCGGGTTCGAATCTTTAGCGGGAAAGCTACCCCCTGAGGTGCAGCTAGACAGAGTTAACGGGATGTCACTGGTCAGCGAGAATCGCCAAAAGATTCTTGAACTAACCAAAGATCTGATTCCGGTAGATCGTGAAGTTTTATTCGGCGAAGAATCGTCGCAGAACGGTAAGCCTATTTTTCGAACGTATGTGGTGAAGGCCGCGACCGAGATTACCGGTGATGACGTGATGGACGCCATGGCGTCAACCAACCAAGACGGTGTGGCACAAACTCCTATCGTGTCTCTGCGCTTTACGACCATTGGTGGTAAGCGTTTTGAAGATGTAACTGGTGCCAACGTTAGAAAACGTATGGCGATTGTTCTTGACGACATCGTTGAAAGTGCACCGGTGATTAACGGCAAAATCGGCGGCGGAAATGCCATGATCACTTTGGGGGATGGCCGTGATTTTGAGGGAAAGATCAAAGAAGCGCAAGAGCTAGCGATGGTTCTTAAGTCTGGTGCATTGCCGGCAACCATTACGATTCTCGAGCAGCGCCAAGTCGGCGCAAGTTTGGGGCCCGAGCTTGGTAAAAAAGGGATCATGGGCGTCATCGTTGGGCTTCTCTGTGTATTTGCATTCATGATCCTGTATTATCGTCGTCCCGGGATTATCGCGTGCTTTGCCCTTGTTTTGAACGGTATTTTCATGCTTGCCGCCATGTCCATGTTTGGCTTTGCGTTAACTCTGCCAGGTATTGCTGGCTTCGTCCTATCGCTCGGTATGGCAGTTGACGCCAACGTTCTAATAAATGAACGGATTCGTGATGAGTTAAGAGCGGGCAGGTCGCCAAGATCAGCCCTCGACAACGGCTTTAAGCGGGTTTTTTGGACGGTTATTGACTCTCACGTGACGGCTCTCCTTGCGGCATTTATCTTGTTGGGTACGAATACATCCGGACCGATTAGGGGTTTTGCGGTGACGCTGGCCATCGGTTTGGTGTTGTCTCTTTGGACGGCTCTGTACTGTAGCCACGTGTTTTTTGACTTGGCTCTTTCTGGGCAGACGGATTCCAGTCGAATCTTCGCATGGTTGGGTGGGGAGCGAGCGAGCAAGGCGCGTGGGTTCAACTTCAATTTCCTGCGCTACGACGTCGCTGCAACCACAATAGCCGTTATACTTTCGGCGACTGTAATTGGCGCAGGAATTGTGCGTGGGTTTAATTGGTCTATTGATTTTATCGGTGGAACTGAGGTCGAGGTTGGGTTTAACGAAGATGTTTCACCAGACCAACTAAGAGCAGCTGCCGAAAAGGCTGATATACACGACTTGTCGATTCAAAGTCTTGCTGGGGGGGGCAAAGAGTATTTGCTTCGATTTGAAGACAAGAAAGTGGGACAAGGCGAGCTGACCGCAGCAGAAAAAGACGCGGCACATGCTTCTGGCGGTGCGAAGGTCAATAAACTGCAAGATACGATTCGCAAGGAATTAACGAGTTCCGGCCCAAGTATTAAAAGAGTGGACTATGTTGGTCCTCAAATAGGTAAGGAAATGCGTAACCAGGGATTTGTATCCATGGCGTATGCAATATTCGGCATTATGATCTATTTGGCATTCCGTTTCGATTTTAGGTTTGGATCAGGAGCCGTTATCAAATTGATACCTGATGTATGCGCGATGTTGGCGTTTTACTTTCTATTCTGGAAGTCGTTTGATTTAACGGCCATCGCTGCGCTGTTGACGGGCATTGGCTATTCCGTAAACGATACCATTGTGGTGTTTGACCGGATTAGGGAGCACATGGAAACAGATGGCGGCAAGCCGTTTGCGGAACAGATAAATAAGTCTCTAAATGAGTGTTTTGTTAGAACAATCAATACATCTGTTACGACAAACCTGTCGTTGGTAGGAATAATAATTTTCGGTCCAGACAGTATTCGTAATTTTGCGATTGCCATGTCGGTCGCTATTATTGGCGCTACGTTAACCACAAACTTTGTTGGAAGTACGTATCTGCTCTGGATCGATAGGTTTCTAAAAACCCGTAGTGAGCGTTCACGTGGTGGTCAAGTCGGTGTTGTCCAGCGTGGAACTAGGTCTACTGTATAAGCTCCGGTAGAGGGTAAGTAACACATGTACTGGCCGTCCTCTAAGAGGCGGCCAGCTTTGTTTTGTTGGGGCTATTGCAGATACTTTTATACTCGTGCCAACGGCTCACGACCGCCTGATGCCACGGAGCAGACTCTTCGAGACGTCTAGAGTTGACTTGTTCAAAATAAGCAAAAGCCCGGGCTGGTAGAATAATCGGCTTACCCAAAACTTTGGCTAAGTAAATTAACGTGTCGAGAATAAATGATAAAGCTTCATAATTAGCATCGAGCTGCGCCGTGGTGCTTATTGCGTTGATCATTAAAGAGTGATCGATTTGCTCACCGTCTTGGAATTGTCGCTTGATAAGTCCAGTAACGCAGTCAATCAGTCTAGCTTGTATTGCCGTGTTTGTCAGAATATCGGTTCGCTTCGATGCCTGGTTCAAAATAGATCGCATCGCAGCAACATCGGACACCTTCAATCTTAAGTGATCGATAGATGCAAGTGTAACCCAAGCCTCAGAATGTCTAATATCATTGGGGTTTAGTGCTGCCGATTGCAGTTTGCTCATATTTCGGAGTTCGATTTTGTAGACGTATGCTTGGTTTATAATCTGACTAGGGTATCCGATGGATGCTATGGCGTTACTAAGTTTTCCTAGAAGATTTTTTACGGCAGGTTCCGTCAAGGCGAGCTTATCAGGTGAGCTTTTTGAAGTCTCGAAGATGCTAAGAAGTAGTTTTAGGGCCTGGTCTTTTTCCTTAAATCCTCGCCATCTATAGCTAGAAATAACCTCTATAACGCGGCTAAGCTCAGCCTCGCCTTTGGCGTTAGCTATCTGCAGAGCTAAGACGTTGAGAAGTTTAATGGAACTATCAGATGGTTCGAAGTCAATAATTTTTGAACGGAATACATCTAACGCGTAGTAGCGCTGTAAGCGAGGTACAAGCTCCTCGAATTTTATTGCAAAAAGGAGCTCTTCGCTGCCATCACTCATTTTAAGCGAGTGAGCCTCCATGATAGACGAAAGCCCGGGTGCTTCATGGAGCAGTCGTTCGTAGGCCTCGGGACCTATCCACACAAAGTTGCCAAGGCCATGGGTTTGCTTCATTGTTTCAATCAGCCTTATACGCACCTCAGGTGTCATTTGGTCTAATTGGATTCCGTATCTAGCTCCGTTAGGGGTATTGACGATACTTTGATCTGTCCAATTGAAATCAAAATAAAAAAACCATTTAGTTCGTTTTAAAAGGGTAAGCGACGCCTGCCGTTTCACGGCTTCCCCAAGACCGGGGTTGACGATTGGAAGTAGAGCCGTTAGTCCGAGTATCCGGCGTTCTAAGATAGCGCCAGCGTCAAGATAAAGTGCTGAGCATAGTTTCAATGCGTCAAGACACGGCCTGATGGATTGTTCTGGATCTATACTGCATACGATTTTTTCAGCAAGTTGCTGAATTGAGAGAGACTGATCTTTTACGAGCTGGCTTATAAAATTAATGATTTCATCCTCTCGGATCCGTTGAAGTGTTGCCGGCAGCTTGTTTGTTAATGTATTCTCCAAGTCACTTTCGATGGTCAAAGTCGCAGTTTTAGTCCCCACAGTCGCAGACCATGTTTCACTTGGCTGCTTATGACGTAGCAATACTTTCCGAGCGCTTTTTAATGTCAGTTTTGATAGTTCTTGTAGTTTACTTCGATCGAGACCGAGATCGGATAGTTCTCGCCACGCATCGATAACGGCCGGTATAAAAAGAATATGGAATGAGGCGATGGCGAACTCTGGGTAAGATCCGCCGGTGTTTCGATATTCGTTCCAGGTGATAAAGACACCGGCTAAATGAACAAAGCCCGTCAAGAGTGTCATATTAAATACTGACATCTTTTCAGATGCCCAATCGCTACGGAATTTGTAGCTTTGGATAACACTACTGGTATCGAGTCGATGGGCTGGGTGTGCTGAGTACCACATCGCCACGGCCAAAAGACCGACGCTATTTAATAGAGCGTAGAAAATCGCCGCGCTAATAACGAGAGTTTGGACGCTGAAAAAGTTCTTGAGCGGCCAGCTCAAAAACCCAAAAACGATCATCAGAATGGGTAATAGTCGGACAACTTGGCGGACACCATTGTCGGCGATACGAAACCCACGCATCGCAAGGCGACAGGCTAACCACGTACTAAACGCCTGTAGTCCTACAATGACGGAAAAAAATACGGCATCATGCATGAGCTGCTTGTAATAGATCGTATATGCGAGTCCCTGAGAAATACAACTTATCGGTAGTAGATGTCTGGGATCTGAAAATGGGCCGCCATGTCTTTGAGCGATTCCCATGTGAAAAACCATCATAAAAGCACCAGTGACGGCCGTGCCAAAAAGTAGGGCCGCTGCGGTATCAATCACGAGGCTTGACTCGCCAGAGTGTAGTTTCATTGATCGTATGATAATGAAGGAAAAGACCGTCGTGACTGCGATCGCATACGCGATGGTCAATTTTGGCATGGCCGTCTTATGTTTGTGCATTGATTGATGGTTCATTTGGATTCCCCCGGCTCGACCGGTAATCTCACTGTGAATGTACTTCCCACAGAGACTTTACTTGTAACATCGATTGAACCGCCGATATCCTGCAGGATTCCGTGAACGATGGATAAGCCAAGCCCAGTGCCTTTTCCAGGTTCTTTTGTTGTGAAGAAGGGTTCGAAGATCTTTTTGACATGATCCTTGGGAATGCCACTGCCAGTGTCAGATATACTGATAGCCAACACATGTTTCTTTTGAATGGTTTCGTCTGAGGAGCGAATTGTTAGCGTGCCGCCATTTGGCATTGCTTGGAATGCGTTGGTACACAAGTTTAAAAAAACTTGTGTCAACCGGTTGCTGTCCGACTGGAAAATGTAGTTCCTTGCCGTAAGCTCTAAACGGATTTGGCATTTCTTTTTTTGATTAAATCCTAGTGACGCAAATTTCGCAGCGTTAGATACTATATGATGAAGGTCACATTCGGTAATTTTTGGCCTGAGAGGTCGCTGACGCGCAAAATCAAGCAGATTTTCGACGATCGTTTTACATCTTTTGGCGGCCGCTTCAATCTCAAGAACGTCTTGATAATGTGGGCTGGCTTTGTCAACTTCGCGTAGTAGCATCTGTGAGAACACAAGAATCCCACCTAGTGGGTTATTGATCTCGTGGGCGAAACCGCCAGCCAACTGTCCGATTGAAGCAAGCTTTTCATTTTGTGCCAGCTGGTTTTGCAGCTTTTTTGCTTCGGTCCTGTCACGATAAATTTGAACGACGCCGCCTTGTCCTGATATTGGGTTTAGACGTCGGGTTGCAACTTCGTACCAGCGACCGTTTTTACTGTTATAGATTTCGTAGCCTGGCACTTCAGTGCCAGCTTTAGACTTTCTCATCTGACAGTTGTCACACGGGGTATTTCGACCGGCAAAAACCTGGTGACAGGTCTGTCCGACAAGTTTTTTTACGTCAATGCCGGCGATTTCCGCCATAGCAGCATTGGCGCGGCTGATCTTAAACCTATCGTCCACCATGATGAACGGGTCGGGTATTGCGTCTATGGTTTCCATCCATTGACGTTTGAGTTCCTCCACAAACGCGATGGTCTGTTGCGGATCTTGCTCATTTTTCTGACGTTTTTGAGCTGCGCCCATGGCGATGGTCCTTTTAAGTTTCCCAGGAGTCATCGGTATTTTGTCGGACTACATTAATGGTTGGGTGTTATCGGACGGGTAGGCTAGGAGCGTTTTGTTGGTAAAAAAACAAAATTCCAGAATTTAAGTTGTAAAATAAACAGGGCTGCCTCGTGGGCAGCCCTGTTGTAAGGATCGGCTTATAACTAAACTAGTGATGTATATGGGACTCCGACGATGAGCCCTCAGCTTCAGTGATCCTTTTAAGCTTCTCGAACAAGGCATCTTGACGATCTTTTTCGACTTGCTTGAAATCCTCCCAGGCGAGGGCGTGCATTAATACTGCATCCATATGGTCGACTAAAACCACTTTAACGTCCTTTAGAATGTTTTTGGGTATATCTGCTAAGTCCTTTTCGTTTTCGCGAGGGATCACTATTTTGGTAATGCCGCCCCGATGAGCTGCAAGCACTTTTTCCTTAAGTCCGCCAATCGGTAGAGCTCGCCCTCGTAATGTGATCTCCCCCGTCATGGCGACATCTTTGCTAACCGGCCGCCTAGTAAAGGCACTTGTCAGCGCTGTGGCCATACAAAGTCCCGCAGAGGGCCCGTCTTTTGGAATAGCACCTTCGGGCACGTGAATATGGATGTCCACTTTATCGTAGAAACCCTCCTCTAGCTCCAAGAATGCTGCGCGAGATCTTACGTAACTCATAGCTGCTTGAGCTGACTCTTGCATAACGTCACCAAGTTTGCCGGTAATCGTAAGCTTTCCTTTGCCGGGAACGGTCGTAACTTCCACAACTAATAAGTCGCCACCAGTTTCGGTCCAGGCTAAGCCCGTGCATATTCCGATTTCGTTGACACTATTTTGCATGCCAACGCGATGCTTGCGAGGGCCGAGGTACTTGTTAACGGCTTTCTCTGACACAACTTCTGATACGTTCAGTTTCGACCGAAGAGCGGCAATATCAATATTGTCTTTGGTTGCCTCAGCCGAATTCTTCTCGGAATCCTCGGCGTGTTTGACAAGGTATTTGTGAGCTATCTTTCGGCAAACACTTCCGATCTCGCGCTCCAGATTCCTGACCCCAGCCTCTCTTGTATAGTAAGTTATGATTTCCCGCACGGCTTTTGGCTGGAACGTGACGTTGGAGCCTTCAAGGCCATTTTCTTTAAGCTCTTTCGGCACCAGGTACTGCTGAGCGATGGCGAGCTTTTCCTCTTCGGTATACCCAGTTAATTGGAGGACTTCCATCCGATCCAATAGAGGTCTTGGCACGGTGTGAAGATTGTTAGCCGTAGCGATGAAAAGACATCGAGATAGGTCGTAGTCCAGATCTAGATAATGATCCACAAAGTTATGGTTTTGTTCTGGATCTAGGACCTCGAGCATAGCGCTTGAGGGGTCGCCTCTGAAATCTTGGCTCATTTTGTCGATCTCATCCAACAAAACGACGGGATTCGATTTCCCTGCTTTTTTGAGAGCCATGATGATTTTGCCGGGCATCGAACCGATGTAAGTGCGGCGATGACCGCGAATCTCGGCCTCGTCTCTCACACCACCGAGGGATATTCTAACGAAAGGTCGGCCTGTGCTTTCCGCGATACTGCGCGCAAGTGATGTTTTACCGACACCGGGAGGGCCGGCAAGACATAAAATTGGACCCTTGGTGCTTTCGCTTAAGGCGCGAACGGATAGATACTCGAGGATACGTTCTTTGACTTTTGTTAAGCCATAGTGATCCCTGTCAAGGATATCAGCAGCGAGTTTAATGTTGTTTTTCTCTTGTGCATACTCGCCCCATGGCAAGCTGAGGACGGTGTCAATATAGTTGCGAACAACGGTCGCCTCCGCGCTCATGGGAGACATCAGTTTAAGTTTTTTAAGTTCTTTGGAGAGTTTCTCTTTAGCTTCCGTAGATAGAGCTTTTTTCTTTATTTGAGCTTCGATTTCTTGCAGCTCTGCACGGGAGTCGTCTTTCTCGCCGAGTTCTTTTTGAATCGCTGCCATCTGCTCGTTTAGGTAATACTCTTTTTGAGTCTTTTCCATTTGGCGTTTGACTCTGGCGCGGATCTTTTTTTCAACCCGCATGATCTCGATTTCTGACTGCATGAAGCCATAGAGTTCTTCCAATCGCGCTCTAGGGTCTGTTTGTTCGAGAAGGCGTTGTTTATCATTCAATTTTAGATTGGATAGGTGGGCAACCAAGGTGTCCGCGAGTTTTGACTCATCTTCAATCCCAGTGATGCTCAAGACCATTTCTTGTGGAATTCTTTTGTTCAGTCGCACGTAGTTATCGAATGCCATTTTTACCGTTCTAACAATGGCTTCGTTTTCAACGGTCGGCGCTGATTTTTCTTCGAGCTCCTCCGCTTCAACATAGAAGAAATCGTCGGATTGTAAAAACTCTGTGATCCGAGCTCTACGTTGACCCTCCACTAGGACTTTAACCGTTCCATCTGGAAGACGGAGAAGCTGGATAATAGTCGAAATCGTTCCGACTTTGTAAATATCGTCAGCGGTCGGATCCTGGGTTTTGGCTTTCATCTGAGCAGATAGAAAAATTTCCTTGCTACCACTCATCGCTTGTTCAAGCGCGAGTATGGATTTATCGCGACCAACAAACAGGGGCACCACGGTTTGAGGAAAGACAAGAATCTCCCTCAGGGGAAGAAGGGGGAGTCGTTTGCGGCGGACACTCGGATTTTGCTCAGACACAGTAACCTCCCTGTAAGCGTCATACGTCGAATTAAGGTCTCGGCACATCCTGTGGCGAGTCATCTTTTGCGAACTGATTTTTCTAAATTAGCTCTATGGTCAATTTTAGCAGGAAGTAATTCCTACTTGGAAGACAAAGGTGCGGGATTTTAAAAAAAATTCAAATAGTTGCGTAAATATTGCACAACTGAATTTAAAACGATTGAGGAGGCTCTAGGAGCGCTCATAACACTAAAAAACCCTCCCGATCTTCCGCATCGAGGAGGGTTTTTTGATTGAATGCACCGCTTGACTTACTTTTTTCCCCCAGCTTCAGCTTTCATGCCCTCAGCCTCGGTCTTGTACACAAGGATGGGTTCGCCTTTTCTAAGGATCGCCTCCTCCGTAATGATCACTTCTTTCAAGCCAACCGTACCAGGCAGCTCATACATCATGTCAAGCATTGATGTTTCTAGAATCGCACGCAAACCGCGTGCGCCAGTTTTACGCTCGATGGCTTCTTTAACAACCGCGCGCATCGCGCCGTCAGTGAACTTCAAATCAACATTCTCGAACGCAAATAGCTTGCGGAACTGTTTGATAATCGCATTCTTTGGTTCAGCAAGAACGTTCAGAAGCGCCGACTCGTCTAGTTCCTGCAGAGCCACGACTACCGGAAGGCGCCCCAGGAACTCCGGGATCATTCCAAACTTCATCAAATCTTCCGTCCTAACTTGGGATAAAAGTTTTGTGACGTCCTTTTTGGTTTTTGACTGAATATTAGCGCCAAAGCCTAAGGAGCTTGTATCAATTCGAGCTGCCACAATATCCTCAAGACCCGCAAACGCACCACCACATATGAAAAGAATGTGTGATGTATCTACTTGCAAGAATTCTTGCTGCGGGTGTTTTCGTCCGCCGCGAGGAGGCACATTAGCGATAGTGCCTTCGATAATTTTCAATAAAGCTTGCTGTACGCCTTCGCCAGATACGTCGCGGGTTATCGATGTGTTTTCACCTTTACGTGCAATTTTGTCGATTTCGTCCACGTAGGCGATGCCGCGCTGCGCCAGTTCTACGTCGTAATCAGCATTCTGTAAGAGTGACAATATGATGTTTTCAACGTCTTCGCCGACATACCCAGCCTCAGTGAGGTTTGTCGCGTCACTGATTGTGAAAGGAACATTCAGTATTCGGGCGAGCGTCTGTGCAAGAAGTGTTTTTCCTGACCCTGTAGGTCCTACCAGTAGAATGTTCGACTTCTGCAGCTCAACTTCGTCAAGTCCTGGTAGCGATGTTTTGTGTTTTGCAGCATCTAAACGTTTGTAGTGGTTGTGAACAGCCACACTAAGTGTCTTCTTTGCCTGGTCCTGGCCAATGATGTAGTCATCAAGGATTTTTTTAATATCCTTTGGATTCGGTATTTTGGTGGCTGGAGACGTTACTTGTTCCTCTTTCGCGGCTTCTTCAATCAAAATTTGGTTGCATAATGCGATGCATTCGTCGCAGATGTAGACACTTTGACCGGCGATAAGTTTCTTAACTTCGCGCTCACTTTTGCTACAGAAACTGCAACTATGTTTTGTTCCCTCTTTCATTCACCAACTCCTATCGGTATCCAAACCTTAACTGCCAACCAAATATTTTGAAATTTACTTAGAAAGATTTTCACGAGCCCCTGCAACGACTTCATCGATCAACCCGTAAGCCTTGGCTTCATCTGCAGACATGAAGAAGTCGCGGTCGATATCTTCAAGAATCTTTGCAGTGGGCTTTCCCGTAAGTTCGCTAAGAATTCCGGTCATCTTCGTTTTGAGTTTGATAATCTCTTCGGCTTGAATAGCTATGTCGGTAGCCTGGCCCGTAGCGCCGCCCAGGGGTTGATGAATCATAATTCGGCTATTAGGTAGGGCGTATCTTTTTCCTTTTTCTCCGGCAGCAAGCAGCCATGCTCCCATCGATGCGCACTGGCCAATGCAGTAGGTGCGGACATCGCAGCGTATCATTCGCATGGTGTCGTAAATGGCTAAGCCAGCGGTAACACTTCCGCCAGGTGAATTGATGTAAAAATGAATATCCTTGTCAGGATCTGCGCTCTCCAAAAACAACATCTGGGCGATGATGATATTTGCAATTTCGTCGTAAACCGGACTTCCCATGAAAATGATGCGATCTTTCAGCAGTCGCGAGTAAATATCGTAGGATCGTTCACCTCGGCTGGTTTGTTCGACGACTATGGGTACCATTGGCATAACTTTCAATTCCTCTCAGATTTAGTCCGCGTCTAGGTTCAGCGCACATTCAGCCGCTAGACTGCAAAGTTACAGGAATCCTTAGATTAATTCCTTCTTGGCGATCTAAGCAAGGGCTCGATTCACTCCAACATTCTCCGACCTATCGGGAGAATGTGAGAAGGCATTAGCTTGACGGCCTTAAAAACTTTATACACAAAATCTAGGCTTCTGTTTTATTAGCTTTTAACCCTATGTTTTAATAATGAATCAAAGGGAGATTTTCGGTTATGCTGGTCGGGTAGGGGGCGGACATGATGACTCATAACAATAGCCTGGTTAGGATTGCCTATTTTTTGGTTATGGCTTTAGTTACTGTTAAATTAATCGCCTGTCGCGGAACAGTACCCGAATCAGTTGTGACCGATACGCAGCGGTCTCCGATAGGCCCGGTGGCCGATTCTGGTGAGGCTGGTAAGCCACAGATTATTGAGCGCCTGATTATCAAGCCAAAATCAATTCCATTGCCTAGTTTTGGTGGGCTACGTATTGAGGTTAGATCTGAATCTGAGATTTGGTGCGAACGACGATGCTCTGAGTTTTCCTTGTTGGAGGAGACCACCGATGGGGATTCTCTCCGACTATCTGCCGTCAAGAAAACGCTTATAGGCCATACGACACCAGGTGTGTTGGATGTACAGCAGGACTTGGAGCCGTTTGGCTCCGCCCGAAAAAAGCTAGAAATCATGAATGTTGGTGTCAAGGGCGAGCGTGTTACTCTCTCGCTAGATGATTTTAACGAGGTCCACCCCAATTTTTTTGCGCTTCCGATGACGATATCAAGCATTGTATTCAAGGGTTCAAAGAGTCATAAAGCGCGTTTTGATAATCGAGACGTCGAGATTTTGCCGGCGCCGGGATGTGTTTTGCCTGATGCAGAGCCCACAAAAGCTGGGTACCAGGCTTTTGTGATGGGATCCTATATTGATGAGCGCGTGAATGCATTCGGTCAAAAGGGCGTGTTTATCGCAAAGAAAATAATTTATCCGTGGCCCTGATGTTGTTCTTGGGGAGCCGATATCGAAGGGCCTCGATTTGTAATCAGTGCGTCGTTCAATTTTTATTAGTTCAGGTTATAAATCCAAATATCATATTAATTTCAGAGCGTTAAGACCGAAATGATTGTTTGATTTTAGTTGGTGCGATGTTTGGCCGATAACCTCCTACTTGTGATTTTTCGCAAATTATTAGAGGTGGTCATGTCTAAGCTTCGCGGTATTACGGCGATTCTTTCGGTGAGTGTGCTCTGGATGCTGACGAGTCAGTCGTCGGCGTTTGCTGCCAAAATTGTCATACCGAAGCCGCCTCCGATGCCTGAACCAAAACCTGAGATTAAGCCTGAAATAAAGCCTCAACCGGAGACACAGCCCATAACTGAAATGAAGGGTCAGATGGAGTTCGTGATCACCCCGTTTTCAAACATGGAGCATGGTTGGCACATTTTTGAGCCTGGTTACCGGGCTGTTTGTGCGGATGGAAGTGGGGTCGTGGCGTCATCGAACCTCAATATTGATGCGGCAATCAACGGAGAAACAACGGACGGCCGCGGGGCATACCAAGCTCTGATTATTCGTCCTGAACTCGGCTATTTGAGATCGGGTGCGACGTCCGGAAATTGTGAACTGACGATTTGTAAAGATGCAAATGTTCAGCAGCCATCATCTAGAGCTAGTTGCCAGGACGTGCGAAGTGTAACCGGTGGAGATGGCGAACGGGCATTGTCGTTCAAAGGGCAAGTTCAGTATCAGGTTCGAGGCCAAGACATTACTCTAAAAACGGGTGCGCCAGGTCTTTCGGCTTGGCACCCTGCTTTTGGCTTTGCAGCACCTGGAAAAGCATTCAAAGATTATCAGTCTCCGATTGTTCTCGATATGAGTGGTGATGGGCAGCTCGGTCTCACGGACGTTTGGGATGATAAAGGTGACGCCAAGCATCTAGTTCGTTTCGATATGGCACTTGATGGTCGGGCATATCCAACGGGTTGGGTGTCTAGCGGTGATGCGTTCCTTGCTGTGGATCGAAATCGAAATGGTGAGATCGACAATGCAAGTGAGTTGTTTGGTGAGTACTTCAAAGCCGAAGTATTGGGTCCTAAAACATACAAAAACGGTTTTGAGGCCCTAGCAGCGTTTGACTCCAACAAAGATGGTCTCATTGATGCTCGCGATCAGGGATTTGGTGAATTGAGACTTTGGTTTGATCGGAACCAAAATGGTAGGAGTGATAGTGATGAAATCGTTAGCCTCACAACTGCAGGAGTTAAGACCTTAAATCTCGAGTTCTCTGATCTAAAGAATCCCAAAGGAGATTATCCTCTTGTAGCCGGCAACGAGGTTAGACTGCTCGGATCCTTTGTTAAAACTGACGGTAAGAAATACCAAATGGCCGATGTTTGGTTCAAGCTGAGGCGCAATGCTGACAGGGCCACAAGCCTCGTGCATTGGATGATGGAAACTCCTAAGAAATGAAAAGGACCAAGCCCATGAAAAAAACATTCATTATCGTTAGTCTTGTATTCGTTAGTTCATTATCGTTGACGGTGTCATGCCGTAAACCCTCAGGCGCAGGCGTTGGGTCTTCGTCGCTTCTAAGCTTGAACACACGCGTCAAAAGTGATGTGCCAGATGGTGGTAGCCCAGCCAGTCTTTGTGGCTACATAAAAGACAAAGGCTACTTCCCTTCAAATAGTTATCCTCAAAACACGAAAGTCTTGTTTTCGTCATCTTATGAAGTGGTGGCAAATAGCGCGGGTCAGGGTTACGGCGTCGTTGGATCGGATGGTTATTTTGTTCAGCAAGGTAATACGACGACTCAATTACTACTATGTCCGGGAGCTTCGAGTATAAATGGCGGTAAGTGCGCCTGGAAAATTAACGGCGATGATGGTTATGCACAGCTTGCCTATGATGTCGTCTGTAACAAGAGGAGTCGTGGTAAATCCAGTATTCATCCTGGTTACTCAAAGCAAACAGCTCGATTAGTCAGCTATACGGCTGAGACGGCCGGTCAATCGGTCAGTGGACAAGATGCCGTGGAGGTTGTTCTTGAATCTCGTGCGTCAAAAGCGCGAATTGTATTTGCGAAGGGGGTTGGGCTTGTTGCGACGGTTTTTCAAGAATCCTCGATGCCGGCTGGCACTGCGGAGGTTTTTATAGGTGGTCGAGGTGCGGGAGTTATGGGTGAATAAACTGCCTCGGCAAGCTGCCGTATTTTGAGGCGTCAGAAGGAGATCAAGGATGATGAAAAGCTCTTACCGAAAAGCTCATAAAAATAGTTTGATCCTTAGCGCTGTCGTGTCGATTATGAGCGGATGTCAGCCGCAAGGCGGAGGTTTTTCAGGTGGCGGAGCGCGATCAGGTGAATCCAAGCCGCAGAAACCGCCGGTATCGCAGCCTCCTTCTGAAAAAAAGGAGGAACCACCAAAGGCGCCTCCCTGTACAGAGGCAAAATTGGAGACGGTAAACAGTTTAACGTCGTTTGTAGATCAGCGAACGTCTACTGGAAGGCTTGAGCTTGAACTTAATTTTGTACCATGCCCGACGCAGGTGGGGCGAGTTGATCTTCCGATTATGTTCGACGTCAACGCTAATACCATGTTTCTAGAGGGGCCTGATAAACGACTAGCTTATGAGGTCACCATGCAAGGCAAGGTCGTTGCAGGGCCGGGATATGTTGATACTGTGATGGGCCGGGATTTGTTCGGTAAGCAGGGCGAGGATTACGCCCACTTCAAGTCTGATGGCGCATTGTCTGTGGCGCCCAATGTTTCGTCTGCGCGCCTTAGTGTGCAATTGCGTAAAATGTATGTTGTTGGTCCAGTCAACTCTGCAGCGCAAGCTACTACCAACTTCACGGTACCCATTTACGTTAAAATCGGCGCGTCCAACCCGGTGACGGCTATGGTGCTATTTTCTCCAGCGGTGATCCCGCCCTGATAGTCAATACTGCGCTTCGCCGGACACCATCTTGGGGACTCCCTGGAGAGCGGACAAGGCGGCGGTTGCGCGTTCTGCTTGCTCCAGCCCAAAGTGGGTCAACTGAACTCCGCGGCCCTTGCGTTCTATGAGTTTCTGACCGAAAGCATCTTCCATCTTTCGGATTCGTTGTGTAACAGCCGGTTGCGTTAATTTGAGCTTCGCCGCTACTTCCGTGACGCTCAGGCCGCTCTGCGACAAATGCATCAGGATGAGCAGGTCATCAACGCTGAGAAATCTCAGCTGATCGACGGACTCAGACGGTGTAGCCTTTTCCCGGACGGCCTTCTCTGCTCCTGCCCGGATTGGCGTTGCTTGCTCGGAAGCAAGATCCTGTGGGGATTCCATAACTTGTTCCACGCCGGTCATCTGATACTCCAACCACTTGAGGCCCAATTTACTGGGGACAATTAAACGCAATGCGTTGGCACTCCAAAGTTGCCTCTATGGAAGTTCCATGCCAACACTTGAGTTCTTGTGATTTCAGTGAGTTAGACGAAAAATACCCCGTGGCTTGTCGACGAATTTGCCACTTTTGTCGTGAAAATTGACACCTTAGGGCCTAAACTTCGGCCTCAACATTAAATGGCGACCACGGTCTCCGTCAATTTTGCTTTGGCGATGATGTGATTCAGAGCCATTTCAAAAACGAGGCTTTCTTGGACCCGCGGCTTTACTTGCTTGATAAAGTCGGCCAGTTTCTTTTCATCCCATTTTTCGCTCCCTGGCACATTCTCGACGATGTGGCTACGCACGTGGTCGTCGCTCACTTCAAGCTTCTCGTCTTGAGCTATACGCCAAAGAATCAGCGTGTTCTGTGCTTTTGTTTTAGCAGTGTCTCGGAATGATTTTCGAACGTCATCGTTCTTGAGAAGTTTCTTCTTTTCTTTTTCATCGCCAATATTGAGTTCCATGATCATGCTATCGATAACCTGATCGACCATGCTCGGAGGTACGTCAAAGTTGTTGCGCTTACGAAGCTCATCCATAATGACGGCCTCTAATTTTTGCTTGCGAAGTTGAGTTCCGCGTTTTTCTAGTTGTTTATTTATTTCAGATTGCAGAGCCGCGACCGAATCAAATCCGACATCTTTTGCGAAGTCGTCATTCAGTTCGGGCATGGCCAGTTCTTGCAGGTTTTTTAGTGATATTTCGAACTCGACCGGCTTTCCTGCAAGATTAGGGTCATTGTAGTCACTGGGGAGCGTGATGGTCGTTTTCTTTTGATCGCCGACCTTCATGCCTAATATGGCGTTTTCAAGATCCGCAAATATCTCCTTGAAACCAAGAGCGACGGGGAACTCCTCGACGTCCATGTTCTCGATCAAGTTGCCATTTTGGAATACTTTGTGGCCAATCGAGGCAAGGTGTCCAGTGGACGCTTTTGTCCCTGACTCGACACTTTTTGTTTTTGCGTGGCGACGGCGTAGGAAGTCCAACTCGCGGGTCATAGATTCTGGCTTCACTTCGTATTTATCAGCTTTAAGGTCTAAGCCTTTCCAATCTTTGACAGCGATTTCAGGCATGACATCGACAATGGCGGAAAAATTGAAATCTTTATCAGTAGCCGGCATGTCCATATTTTCAACAACAGGTGCTGCGATCGGATTGATTTTCTTCTCTTTGAGTACGTCGAACAGGTGCTTATTGATAAGGCGCTCGCCAACTTCGCCTCGCACGGAGTCTCCGTATAGTTTCTTTATGACTGTGAGTGGCGCCTTGCCAGGGCGAAACCCCTGTAGTTTGGCTTTCTTTTGTACGTTTCGGTAGGCGTCCTCAAAAGCCTTGGCCACTAAATCTGCCGGTAAAGCCACTTTGATACGCCGTTGAACACTGTTTATTTCTTCGACAGAGCTTGAAAAAGACATGTGAATATCTCCGCTAATTTTTTGATCTTGCCACACGAATACGTTTAAGCGATTTAGGCGAGCCTGTGGCGTCTACTGCACCCGAAAGTTGGAAGCGACGTATTACCAGTTAAAGCCCGAAATGGGAAGGATTTTTCCCTTGCGGCGGACCCTAAAAACGATTCAAAATAAAGCCTTAAAACATCTCGAGTTGTTTACGCAAAGAAGGGAGCGGCTATGGCGCGTTTATGTCGATCGGTGATTATCGTGGGTCTTTGTTTTGCTGCCGTCGTGACTATGCGTATCTACCTGAATAAACAGGTGGAACTTGCGAAGGCTGTACGCGAATCAGGCTTAAGCTCTCCCGGATCAGTGGTAACCCAGTAAACGTGGGTCAGTATGATTCCAGGGCGAGGGTGCAAGTGTCTAATCCAGTCGACTGTCCGAGAACCGGTTGAACACTGCGATATTTTTTTGAAACGAGTGTACGTCAGCTTTTACCACCCGAAGGCCAAGGCCGGATTTCGCAGAGGTCTTGGTTGCCTTCACGGCGTCTCCAAGCGTATTGAACAGCGTAATCTGGGCTTGAAAGCTCGAGGAATCTAGTCCTAATGGGCCAGCTTCAGCAATGAGCTCCTCCAGGGTGACGGTAAAGGTGTCATAGGGGGCTTGAGACGCCATTTTGATGGCGATCTTTATCATGTTGAGTGCTGGTTCCGGCACTTGGTTGAGGTTAGGGTTGATTTTGGAGAACGTCGTCAGGAATTGTGTGAACTGCGTCAAGAGCGCCCGATTGGGCAGCGACAGCGTGATGTTTTTGAAGCCGTCTGTTTTGCTAACGAGCACGCCTTCCGCGCAAAGAGCATCTAAAATCGCCTTCAATCTTGTGGGTGATTCACCAAAAATTTGTACCAAGTGATCTTCGAGATTTTTCCGAGGCATGCTGACATCTTTGCCGTCTTTCAAACCGTCACGATGAAGAATGAGATCGATCGTGTGCAAAATCCTGATCGTATTTAAAAACGGTTTGCGTCCAGAAAGAGCGATGCCCCCCCGGTCAGCTTGACCTGGGTTTTCAAGAATTTTCAGGCGATCGTTGGTAGTTCTGAGTCGGCCGCTTAGGGCGCCCATTAAGCCGACGAACCATTTTGGTATCTGCTTCATTAAGGCTGTAAAGTCGGCTTGTGAGATGTGCGTTATTTCCGAGTCCACGCTTGCTTTGACTGTGGCGCTTCGCGGCATCCTCTCAAATAAGGCCATTTCGCCGACTATTCCGCCTTCGGGAATTTTTGCGAGTATGATCTCTTTGTTTTCCTGCTCGAGATATACGGTTAACTCGCCCTTGCGAACGATATACATACCGTCTGGATCGTCTCCTGTTTTGAAAACGATTGATCCCGCTTTTAAGGATTTATTGACGCCGGCCAATTCCGCATCTCCAAGTATCTGTGTGTAGAGCCCTTTTGGGGCTCCCGTGCTTCCTCCGTGGTATCGGCGCTAGCTGGCTGTGAATAAGCACAGCTCGATCCGTGCGATGATATTCCTGCCTAAAAACCACTTATTTTTCAAAAATCAAAATATCCTTAAAGAGTTTCTGGCTCTAGGGTTGGTCCGTTTGGGGGATTTCGGGCGCTAAAGGTGACGGAATTAAACCATCCGGGCCATTTCGACGCACTATTGAAGGGGTCTGACTTACTAAATAGTCCGCTGAAATGACGGACTTGCGCCTTTTGTTGGCTCTTGCTAGTCTCACCTCTCGAAGCAGAATTTTAAATTGATTTTATAACATCATGATAGTGCTTGGAGCCTTCACTTGGTAACGCAGAATGTAAACGTTGACGCGGTTTTAAGAGTGGAAGGTCTCGTCACCACGTTCAAAACTGATGACGGTTCAGTAACAGCTTTGGATGGTGTCGGTTTTGAGATTAAGCGTGGCAAGACACTCGGGGTTGTTGGTGAATCTGGGTGTGGAAAAAGCGTCACTAGTCTATCGATCATGCGACTTTTGCCGCAAGGGTCAGGGCGGATTGAGGCCGGACGTATTTTGTTTGATGGCCAAAACTTATTATCTCTTACTGATGATCAAATGAGAGGTCTTCGTGGTAATCGTATAGCCATGATTTTTCAGGAGCCGATGACTGCTCTCAATCCAGTCTTCACGGCTGGTGAACAGATAGTGGAGGTTTTTGAAACCCACCGCGCCATGACTGCTAGCGCGGCCAGATCGGCGGCGCTGAAGATGATGGAGCTTGTGAGAATCCCGGACCCAGAGCGTCGGCTAGACGAATACCCGCATCAAATGTCTGGCGGGATGAAGCAGCGGGTCATGATAGCAATGGCCCTGGCTTGTCAGCCGGCTCTCATCATAGCCGATGAGCCTACAACAGCACTCGACGTGACGATTCAGGCGCAAATACTGCGGCTTATGAAGGATCTTCAAGAGCAGATGGGCACATCCATCATGTTTATCACTCACGACCTTGGGGTTATTGCAGAGGTTGCGGATGATGTGATTGTCATGTACGCAGGACAGGTTATTGAGTCCGCGGATGTTATGAGTTTATTCGACCGACCGCATCACCCGTATACGATGGGATTGTTAGCTTCAATTCCCGATGGGCGAAGGTCTCGCGACTTGGAGCTGCCCACAATCAGGGGTAGTGTGCCATCCCTTAAAGCATTGCCTAGGGGATGTCGTTTTGCTGAGCGTTGTCCATATGCAGATGACACCTGTGTGAATGAGCCGCCAGTGCTGCGAAGCGTTGAGAATGGTCACAGCGTTGCTTGTCATTTTGCCAGGGACATCGTGAGTGGCCAGCGGAAACCTAAAGCGTCTCAGGCTGGTAGGGGGATGCGGTGAGTCAGGCGCTTTTAGAGGTAAAAAACGTCTCAGTACGGTTTCCGATTCTTGGCGGCGTTTTTCAACGTAAGATTGGTGCGGTTCACGCGGTAAGTGACGTGAGTCTTAGTGTCAAACGTGGTGAAACCCTGGGGATTGTGGGCGAATCCGGATGTGGTAAAACAACGCTTGGTCGCGCCATTGTAAGGTTATATGAGCCAGATGAAGGCCAAATCATATTTCGCGGTGAAGATATAACGAACAAGAGCAGAGGCCAGCTCCAGCCGCTTCGGCGTTACATGCAGATGATCTTTCAAGATCCTTACGCCTCTTTGAATCCTCGAATGAATGTTCGATCAATACTAGAAGAACCGATGCGACTGGCAGGCGGTATATCCAAAAATGAACGAGCTGATCGTGTGGTGGAACTGCTGGACTTGGTGGGGTTGAGATCAGACTCCATGAATCGATATCCTCATGAGTTTTCAGGTGGCCAGCGACAAAGGATAGGCATCGCTAGGGCTATCGCTCTCAAGCCGGAGCTTATTGTTGCTGACGAGGCAGTATCAGCTCTCGATGTATCCATTCAAGCTCAAGTGATAAATCTACTAGTTGATCTCCAAAAGAAATTAGGGATGGCATACGTGTTTGTCGCCCATGATCTTGGGGTTGTTCATTACATTTGCGATCGGGTCGCTGTGATGTATTTAGGTCGCATTGTTGAGATGGGGTATGCTAAAGAGCTTTATTCCAGTCCCAAACATCCATACACCAGAGCCCTGCTAAGTGCGATCCCTGCGGCGCATCCTAAGGATAGAAAAAAGAATCAGCCGCTGGCCGGCGACGTCCCAAGTCCGTCTAATCCACCAAGTGGCTGTGCGTTTCATCCTCGTTGCCCTTTTGCTACAGAGATTTGCAAAACATCAACGCCAGAGCTGAAACAGATGTCTGGAGTCAGTATTGCCTGTCATCACGCAGAAAAACTGAACACAGGAGGTGGGCAGTGAATCGACGAATGCTCATCCGCAGACTGCCTTTATGGTTTATCTTAGTGATGTTTGCCTCTTTCAACTCATGGATGTCTTCATGCAGTTGTTCGAGTCATGGCGGTCTCGATGGAAAAACAAAGATTTTGCGAAGAGTTTTGACGGAAAAAGGAAAAAGTTTAGATCCGCATCAGCAATTTGATGCTGCCAGTGCAGATGTTGTGGTGATGTTGTTTGATAGCCTGTTTACGACGCACTATTTAAAGCGTCCAATCGAATTCATTCCAAACTTAGCAAAGTCGATGCCGATATTTACAGACGCAGGCAAGACGATGACTATTAAACTTCGGGACGATGTGCGTTTTCAAGATGGAGACTGCTTTCAAGGCGGTATCGGACGTTCGTTTCGTGCTTCAGACGTCGTCTACTCGTTTACTAGATTTGCAGATCCTTTTATTAATGCCAATAGTTATAGCCTGATTGAAGGTCTCATCGTTGGACTCGATGATGCTAGGAAGGCCATGAATGCTCGGGGTGAGGGCAAATACAGCTATGACGAATTTTCGGTGGATGGGCTCAAGGCTATCGATGACGTGACGGTTCAGATTAAGTTAACCAGGGCCACGATGGTGCCTATGCAGGTCATGGCAAAGACGATTATGTCCATCGTACCGCGAGAGTGTATTGAAAAATACCGTGAAGATTTTCAGTTCCACCCCTTGGGCACGGGTGCTTTCAAACTCAAGTACACAAATCGTCTCGGTGACGTCTGGCTCGTTCGTAACCCTAACTATCATCTGACGTACCCTGCCGAGGGAGAGCCGGGTGATGCAGAGAAAGGCCTCCTATCGGACGCCGGTAAGCGTCTTCCGCTTGTTGATGAAGTCTATGCCCCCGTTATTGGAGAGTCCCAGCCAGCGGTTTTGAAATTTTTGCGAGGTTACTTTGACTGGATAGGTCTAGATGCTGATGCTTTTCAGCGTTTAGCTCGTAAAACAGATGATGGTCAGTTCCATGTGAAAGACGAATACAAGGATGATGTATCGTTGTACGCCGCAAAGGATAGTACGTCGTTTTGGCTGGCCTTTAATTTGAAAAATCCAAACTTGGGTAAAAGTTTAAAACTACGCCAAGCGATTGCCATGACAATCAACAGACAGGGTTTCATCGACGATATCATCAATGGTCGGGGCGAAGTGCTTGATACTGTAGTTCCCACGACTCTCAGTTCAAATCACCGAGATCTCGGCGTTAAATGGTATGAGCGTGATGTCACTGAGGCAAAAAAATTGATGAAAGAGGCAGGTTTTGAAAATGGTGCAGGTTTACCTGAATTTCGCTATCTAACCTCGACAGGGAGTATGCCTCAGCGTATGTATGAGTTCCATCGTCGTACGTTGGCAGAGATAGGAGTGAGGCTTAAAATGGAAGCGGTCACATACTCGTCTTATCTTCAAAAAATTGATTCGGGTGATTTTGATCTCATCACTGCGGGTTGGGGCGCGGACTATCCGGATCCCGAAAATTTCACATCGCTTCTGACAACTTATGCAAGAAGTCAGGGGCAAAATTATGGGAGTTGGTCTAATCCTCGATACGACGAGCTTTCTGACAAGACGAAAATCACTCCTCCCGGACCTGCGAGAGACGAGCTCTTTAAAGAAATGGCACAATTGGTGCGCTCCGATGTGCCTATTGTGCCCCTATATAGCGTGATTCGAGTAGGGCTTTTCCCAAAAAACTGGGTGAAAAACTTTAAGCGCGACCTGGAAAGTGGGCGCGATGCGCTCCATATTGATATCGATGTGAAACGCCAAAAGGAGGGTTTTTCACTATGATTCAATACATTCTCCGAAGGCTATTGCAGATGATACCGATTTTAATTGGTGTAACTGTGCTGATATTCTGCCTTTTCACATTTTTTGGCGAGGACCCTGCGAGGGTTGCGTTAGGGTCCCATGCTACGCCTGAAAAAATCGCAGCACTTCGGGCTAAATGGGGATTGGATAAGCCTTTGATCGTCCAGTACCTTCAGTTTTGGCGCGAGATTTTGACTGCTGATTTTGGCCGGTCTTTTGTGACTGGTGAGAAACTCTCCAATGTCTTTTCTCAAGGCGCTTTGGTCTCGCTATGTGTAACGTTGCCTCCATTTGTCATGGGTACTGTGTTGAACATTGCAGTTGCTATGCTAGTAGCTTGGTATCGAGGTGGAATGTTCGAGCGATTTATGTCTGTGATTTTCACGGCGTGTATGAGTGTGTCGTATCTAGTTTATGTGATTATTTTGCAGTATTTTCTCGCATACAAGCTGGACATCTTTGAGATTAATGGATTCATACCAGGCTACAAGGGAATCGCATTTCTGTTTTTACCCTGGGTGATCACTATGATTGTACAGTTTGGCCCAGACGTTAGGCTTTACCGAAGTATTTTACTGGAAGAGACAAGGGCCGATTACGTGCGAACGGCTCGTGCTAAGGGGCTCAGCGAGGGTAAAGTCATGTTCAAACATGTACTAAAAAACGCCATGATACCGGTCATCACTTACACCGTTGTCGAGGTTCCCTTCTTAGTGATGGGTTCATTTGTTCTAGAGAAGTACTTCTCAATTCCTGGACTCGGAGATCTGTTGGTCTCCTCGGTCAATACAGGCGACTTTCCTGTGATCAAAGGTGTCACAATTATGATCGCTGTCGCTTACGCCGTCTTCAATTTGATCACAGACGTGTTGTATGCGGCCGTTGACCCGAGGGTTAAATTATCATGAGTACTGCTGGGGCGATCATAGCTGGAAGATTACCTAAAGGAGACACCTTGGGCCGGCGCGCGTGGAGGCGTTTTAGGGCCAGTCGTTTGAATATTATATGTGTGGTAATCATTGCCGCGTATCTTTTGCTGGCATTGCTTGGATACACAGGGATGGTACCGGATTTTCAGCAACAGGTGGGTGCGAAGTTTTCACCTCCAGATCTACACAAGCCTGCACTATGGCTTGGAACTGATTTGTTCGGTCGAAGTATTTTGTACAAGCTCTTTGCGGGAGCAAAAACAGCAATGACGCTCGGTCTACTGGTGGCATGTATTAGTTTGCCGCTTGGTTTATTTATGGGTGCGGTTGCCGGTTATTTTGGTGGTAAAATTGATGCGCTAGTGCAATGGGTTTACTCGGTGATCGTGTCCGTGCCCTACATTCTTTTGATCATTGCGATCTCCTATATCCTTGGCAAAGGGATGCTAGCGATATGTGTTGCCATGGGGGTTGTTGGGTGGGTCGGTCTATGCCGTATGACTAGGGCCGAGTTTATGAAACTTAGAGAGCGTGAGTTTGTTCTGGCAAGTCGGCTGCTTGGTGCAAGTGACTTCCGTCTGATTTTTAGACATATTTTGCCTAATGTAATGCACATTGCGCTCGTAGCGGCGTCCATGGAAATTATGGGAGCCATTAAAGCTGAGGTTATTCTTACCTTCTTGGGTGTGGGGGTGCAGGACGGTGCGAGCTGGGGTCAGATGATCTCAGATGCTCCCGGTGAATTGATGATAGGGGTCTGGTGGCCAACAGTTGGCGTCAGCTTTACATTATTCCTCATCGTATTTGCCCTAAACCGGGTCGGAGATGCACTGAGAGATGCCTTAGACCCTCGATTGGTCTAAGACTCATACGCATCGATTAGTTTGCTTACGGCTCTTCCGTCCAGTTTTCTAAGATTCGCTTATACTCAGCGAGCCACATGGCCCCGCCTTCTCCATCAATAACTCTATGATCAAATGTTAATGAAGCCATCATCATAGGCCTAATAACAATTTGATCGTTGTCGACGACGACAGCGCGCTTAATGATGGCTCCAATACCGAGCATGGCCACTTGAGGCTGATTGATAATCGGATTTGACGTGATGGAGCCCCAGCCCCCTGGGTTTGTGACCGAAAAGGTCCCGCCGATCACTTCATCCGGGAGAAGTTTTTTAGAGCGCGCTCTCGTAGCAAGGTCGTTGAGTGTCTTACAGATATCCCGCAGATTTTTATCTTGGGCCTTTTTAATTACTGGCACGATAAGGCCACCCCCACCTTCAGCACCAAGTGCCACGGCACAGCCAATATTGATCTGGTCTTTCCAAAGAACCTCATCACCATCCACGGAGACATTGACGATGGGAAATTTTTTGATGGCTTCCACCGCCGCGCGGATTAGGAATGGAGTAAACGTTAGGTTGAAACCTTCACGCTCAGCGAATGTTTTCTTAGCCTTGTCTCGGACGGCCACGACTTTTTGCAGGTCAATTTCAAACACGGTTGTAACATGAGGCGACACGCGCACGCTGTCGACCATGTGCTCTGCGATGAGTCGACGCATCTTGGTCATTTTTTCTCTACGAACCGGGACTCCTTCAAGCAGTTCTTGGCCGTTTGTTAGAGTCGTTTCGACGCGTGCTAAAACAGGCTTTTCACTACCCGAAGATGCTTCTATTTGATGAGCGACTGGGTTTTGCTGCCAAGCTTCAATGTCAATTTTTGTAATTCGTCCGCTTAGACCAGTTCCCCGGACTCGTCGGAGATCGATACCTAAATCCCGCGCCATTTTCCGAACCAACGGCGATGATCGGCCGACGACAGATGCATCGCTGAAAAAACTTGTTACTGGACTTGGCACGCCAGCCTGTGCGGCGGATTTCTGACGGTTAGCGGACGTAGCTACGGTTGACGTCACGGAGCGGTTAGATGCGGGGTCTTCGTGAGCATTCGGAGATTCGGGGATTTGAGCGCCTTTGGGTCCTATCCAGCCAATCGTTTGATTGACCTCAACCGTGGCGCCTTCCAAGGCTGTCGTCTTTAGTAAGGTTCCGGAGACCGGCGCTGGTATCTCAGTGTCAACTTTGTCGGTTGAAACCTCCAGCAGAGGCTCATCTTTATTTACAGACTCGCCGGCTTTTTTAAGCCACTTTACGACTGTTGCTTCAGCCACGCCCTCGCCCATGGAGGGCAGGAGAACTTCCGTGACGTCGCTGTTTGAAGTTATTGTCATCGGGGTGTCCTGTCTACATGTGAACTGCTGCGCCAAGCGCAGCATGGGCCGCTTCCATCAATGTTTCACTCAGAGTTGGGTGAGGGTGAATCGTGTGGGCGATTTCATCGACGGTGGTTTCAAGTACTTTGCCGAGGGAAAATTCAGATATCATCTCGGTGGCTCTGGCATGAACGATATGAACGCCTAGGATTTCACGGTATTTGGGCTCAAAAAGAATCTTTACAAACCCATCAGTAGCATCTTCTATCTTGGCTTTTGCCATAGGCGAGAACGGGAATTTCCCTGACTTATATTCGATCCCCTTTTCTTTTAGCACCTTTTCCGACATGCCGATGGAGGCTATTTCTGGATATGTATAAATGGCGCTTGGGTTGGACTCGTAATGAACTTTATGCGGTTTTTTTCCAGCGATGACTTCAGCACAATGGAACGCTTCTGCGCTCGCGGTGTGCGCTAGCATCGGTGTTGGAATAACGTCGCCAATGGCATAGATGCCGTCTACGTTGGTTTTGTAGGTGGCGAGATCAACTTTTATAAATCCTCTTTCGGTTGGAATGCCTACCGTATTAAGTCCGATGTCGTCAGTTACGGGTTCTCGTCCAATGGAGACTAGAACTTTCTCAAAGGTTCGCGATTGATCATTTACGGTAACTAAAACCCCAGCTTTGGCCTTGTCTTCAATTGCAGAGATTTTGACTCCGGTCTCGATGGTTACGCCTTGTTTCTTGACGCATCTTGCGAGCTCCTTGACAGTCTCATCATCCTCGTAGGGTAGGATCTGTGGAGCGGCCTCTAGCACTGTAACTTGGCAACCGAATCTTGCGTACATGCTTGCGAATTCTATACCGACAACCCCGCCGCCGATAATGGCAAGGGATTTGGGAACTTCGTTCAAAAACAAGATATCGTCCGAGCTCATGATGCCTTTGCCGTTCGTCTTGACGAAGGGTAGCTGCCTGACGCGACTACCGGTTGCAATCATGATGTTTCGTGTCTCTAGGGTTGTGACTTTTTGATCGGAGCCTGTCACGGTGACTTTTCCGCGGCCAGCGATTTTGCCGTGTCCCTCGAACGTTTCAATTTTGTTTTTTTTCATGAGAAACCGTAGACCTTTTCTTTGGTCGTCTACGATTTTGTCTTTTCTTGACATGATCTTGGCCCACGAAAACTTTGGGCTACCCGCCTCAAATCCGAGGTCCTCCAAGTGTTGGATTTTGTCCCATGTTTTCGCGCTTTCGAGCAGTGCTTTGGTCGGGATACATCCGACATTCAAGCAGGTTCCTCCCAAGTGCTGGAACTTTTCAATAAGAGCTACCTTGAGTCCAAGCTGGGCAGCGCGGATCGCCCCGACATATCCACCAGGACCAGAACCAATTACGACGAGATCAAAGGATTGAGATGACATACGGGGCGGGCTCCTTTGCAGAACAGTTCACATTTAAGTCTAGGAAATGTAATAGAAAATCATCCTGCTTTCAAAATGTCTTTTGCGAGATTTAACCGAAGATCAGGGTTAAAGGCCCTTAAGCACTTGCTGCGGTCATGAGGGACTGATAGAAGGTTGGGCGTTTGTCTTGCAATATTCGTGGCTTGAGTTTTCAGCGGGGTGTTATGCCTAAAAATGAGACATTTGGTTTTGCCTGGTTTTGGGAGGGCCTTGATCAGTATCTGGAGAAAACAGGTTTAAAACAGACACAGCAGCGAAAAGTAATTGTGCAGGCGTTTTTAGAGATCAACTCCCACGTGGATGCTGACGAGCTCCATAGACGCGTCGTTGCGGAGGGACACGAGATAGGTCTAGCCACTATTTATCGAACTCTCAATCTGCTGACAGAGGCTGGTTTGATTGAGCAAAAGTCATTTCAGGATGGACGATCGGTGTTTGAAGTAGCCCATCCAGGCAGTCACCATGATCATCTGATATGTACTGAATGCGGACGCGTCATTGAGTTTGAGGATGAGGAAATAGAGTCGCTCCAGGAGACAATCGCTAAAAAATACGGAATTGAATTGAAGTCCCACCGGCTTGATTTGTACGGTCGTTGTCTTGATCGATCTTCGTGCGATAGTCGAAAAATATCAGGTCGATAGTTCAGTAGAGTGCATCTTAGTCTGTTGGCGGCAAACTTTAGTTCTGATCGTTACTCGCCATTATTAGATTTTTTTCGAAGTTCGGGGTTCATTCGGAAGAAGAAATCGGAGTATTCCCTTCCGAGATCGTTCTTTCTGTTCTTTCCCACATCCTCGGCGACTCGTAAGACAAGGATGAGAATCCCTGTGAAAAAGGCTAGCATCATAAGAGCCTTAACAATTGTCATATCAACTTTAAACCTGGGCTTTGCAGCTTTACCTGTCCTTAGGACAACGTTAGCACCGTAAATTTGCCTTTGCGCGGGCGAGCCATTGATCTTAGTCTCAAACGTTTTGCTTCGTTCGTACGATTCTTGAGTATCGCCGCCGATGTCTTTCAAAGCGGACGACCCATTGAATCCTCCGCCTATTAATTTTCCTGCTAGGTCCTGAGATGACGTCTCCAGGCGTCCTACAGAAGACGTAGTATTGTCTAATGCGGCATGTTGATTTGACGCCGAAGATACGACCGTTTCTAGACCGAATGATTCAGCGATCAACTCGAGCAGCGTGTTTGCCAACAAGGACTCTTCAAGTGTTGTTGTGTCTGCTAGGTAAAAATCAGCTTCGTTGGCGAAATCAGAAGATGCATTGATAGATTTATTGGCGATAATTTTAATGACAGGATTTCGTCCTAGTGTCTGTCTTAAAATTGGAGCATCAAGGGTCGCGAGAGTGAAGTTGCCTATGGGCCCGGGTAGATCAAGCTTGCCAGCTGAAGGGCTGAGTGATGTTAACCGAGCTGGGTTATGTATTCCAAGACGGCTCCAGGGGTGTTCCGATGGGATAGGGCTAACGGATTCTCCGCCAGCGAAGTCGAAGTCGATCTTGATCTCATATCTTTGTTGAGCGTTTTCTAGGTGTGATTGCTGAATAGATGGCTCGCAAAATATTCTATGCTTCGGAAAATGCTTTTGAATTTTTTCTGATGAGTCTCCGTAAACTATTACAGGCGACGATTCCGGCAGTCTCGAAGCGATTTCCGCAATGTTGTCATCATTCAGAGACTCGAGAAGTTTGTCGTCTACGAACATGATATTTGGTGTAAAGTAGCCGACTTCGTGAGCAAGATTGACTTTTTGCAATCCAGTGATAACAAAAAAAGTTCCGGGATTAAGACATTTTACCAGAGTTGTTCGCAAAGTTTGGCGACTAACGGCGGCAAATGCACGAATCTTGTGGCTTGGCTTATTTTCAAAAAAACGAGTTAGAATCTCGTCTGCTTTGGTTTGGCTTGAATTGCCAAGATTCCAGCGGCAGATCAATGCCTGACTGTAGCGATAGAGCAGGCGATCGTTGTCGATTCGTTCGACCGTTAAACTTAAGTTTGGAACTCCGAAAGCTTTTGTTATCGCTCCCGAAACGATTAACTTGCTGCCGAGTTCTTGGAATCCCCTGCATTCAATTCTCATGTGAGTTCGATTAATCCAAACAATTCTTGCCGAGGATATAACGGATGCGGTTTGGTTTACGCCGATGTCGTTGCTATGAAGTATTTTTCCGTCAAATTTCGCCGAATTTGCGTAAAGCATTCGTTGTAGCCATTTCATGTCTGATATCGCTAGCGGCACGAGATCTCGGAAGTTCTCGGAGACAGCAATTCTCACTAAATCGGGGCTTTGGCGTGACAAGGAGCCGATGAACCTCACGCCATTCAGCTCAGGTTCTCTCATCAGATTTTGGATCGAAAGAATGGAGGACGGATCGTTATTTATTGGGCTATCAACAATAATGCATATGGGGCGCGCATCTCGAGCGAGTCTGATGGTGTCCTGGGCATTTGAGACAAAAGTCACATCAAACCCATTTTTTTTGAGTAATGATGCGCGGTGCTCGTGAAGTTTCGTCACGGACGATGTTATCCAGAAAGTTCTGCGACTTTTCCCTGCCATGACGTGCGGATCCCCCGACGGTTGCTTGTAATTTGAGGAATCGGTGTAATCTAAAGGTGTCTTTAGGAAAAAAATTTTATAGACCCATAAATTCTCGCAATAAAAGGTGTCAGCACAGGCGGTTGGATCACACCGGAGCAAGGCTATTGAGTGGGATTTATCGGTCTTTGTGTTACACTACATAATGCAAAAGTGCCTGAAATGATTAGTTTAAGGGGAATTTCAATCATGTCCATCCGAAGGATTGCAAGAACTGTGGGCGCACATCTACAAATTCTGATTCTGCTTCTGTCATGTGTGTCGTCGACAGCGTTTGCGCTTGATTGCCGACAGGTGCGGCTTTTGACCCAGTACTATTTCAAGATGCACTTTTCGCAGACTACTTTCACAGATGAGTTGAGCAAGCGTTCACTGGAGATGTTTCTGCGAGCTTGGGACCCGGGGAAGCTCTATTTTTTACAAAGTGACGTGGATCGATTTGAGAAAGACTATTCAAATCAGATCGACGACTTGATAGGGCGTGCTGATTGTAAATTTATCGACGACATTGTGGCAGTGTATGGCAAACGTTTCGAGGAGCGGCAGAAGGGCATTACAGACGCTATCGTCATGAGCCATGATTTCACAGTGGATGAATTTCTCGAGTTTGATCGAAAGAAAATTGCGTGGGCAAAAACGACTGAAGAATTAAATGATCGATGGCGCAAACGAGTTAAATTTCAGATTATGCAGCTTCGGGATACGATCACCGATCCGACAAAAGTTCGTGAAAAAATGACTAAGCGCATGGACTTGATAAGGAAAAGGCATAAGGAAACGACGAGTATCCAGGTCATGGGAATCTTTTTAAATGCGTTCGCGAGCTCGCTCGATCCACATAGTGATTATATGGGGCCCGATGAGTTGGAGGACTTCAGGATAAACACGCGTTTATCGTTGGAGGGTATTGGCGCAGTTCTAAGAAGCGAGGATGGGTTTACAACGATCCAGAGTTTGGTGCCCGGCGGGGCAGCTGCCAAGAGTGGTAAGGTCAAGGTTGATGACAAAATCATCGCAGTAGCCCAACCAAAAGAGGCGCCAGTCGACGTGATCGATATGGATTTACGCGATGTTGTCAAGCTAATCCGCGGGAAACACGGTACAGAGGTCAAATTGACGTTGCTTCGTGAGGAAAAAGGCACCAACGTGCAGGTGCAAGTTGTGTTGAAACGACAGAAAGTGCAGCTCACAGACCGGGCAGCCAAAAGCTCCGTAAAGTTGGTCACCGTCGGGGAGGGTGCAACTAGTAAGACGATGAAGGTTGGTGTCATTACGCTCCCGTCTTTCTACATGGACTTCGAGGGGAGACAAAACAAGCAGAAGGATTACAAGAGCTCTTCTGTCGACATGCTACGCCAGATAGAGTCGCTCAAATCGCAGGGTGTCGAGTCAATTATTGTTGATCTTCGAAATAACGGTGGTGGATCCTTGGATGAGGCCATTAACGTATCTGGCTTGTTTATCAAGACAGGTCCTGTGGTTCAGATTTTGGGGGCGGAGGGACGTAGCTTTGTGCAGTCGGATTCTGATCCAAATGTGGCCTGGGATGGGCCGTTAGTCGTTATGATTAACAGGCAATCTGCCTCTGCGAGCGAGATTTTTGCTGGGGCTATTCAGGACTATGGTCGTGGTGTAATAGTCGGTGGTGAGCACACATTTGGCAAAGGCACGGTACAGAATCTTAATGATGTCAGCGATAAACTTGGTGCAGTCAAGGTAACCATCTCAAAATTTTATCGTCCCTCGGGATCCAGCACTCAACTAAAAGGCGTTGAGTCAGATATTGCGTTTCCGGATTTGATGGATCAGATTGAGCTAGGCGAGAAGTTTTATGACTTTGCTCTGCCCTGGGAGAAGATCAAGGATGTAGAATTTGCTGCCTTGAATGATGTGTCTCCGCATGTGAAAAAACTAAAGGAAGCAAGTCTGGCACGGATAGCCAAAGATTCGGGTTTCAAGCTGGTGGCGGAGGATATCAAAACATACAAGGATGGTGAGCTGGATCGCTCAAGGATCTCATTAAAAGAGAAGTCTGCTAAAGAAAAAGCTGCAGAGAAGCTAAAGGCGGAAAAACGCAGTGGTAAAAAGAAGTCAAAGGACGCTGAAGAGGCCTTAGAGGACGACCAGGCGCTTGACCTGGTTGATGATTACCACCTTCAGGAAGCCCTGAAAGTTGCGGCGGATTACGTCTCTCTTAGAGTTGGTAAAACGTTGACAAAAGTTTCAATTCCGGAAGTTGATAAAGCTGCAAAAGCAAAGCAAGCTCAGGAAAAGAAACCAAGTAAGCCCAAAACATAACATTCTGTATCGCTTTGTATCGATATGGCTTTTGAGTTGCTATTGTCCTTTGAGTTGACGAGCCTTGTTGAAGCTGCAAGGCTCAAGGCGTCCGTTATGAATTGGCTGGAGTCACGTGGTCGATTTGATGTTGTGGACGGAGTCATTGATGGCGTTGACGTTCCTTTGACTGATGCCGAGTTGGCAGATGCAGAGCCTGAAGCGGCTCGATTTGAGACCGCCCCGGTCGCGATTTTTGATTCCGATAAAAAGGCCTGCGAGACTATTTTGTATGAACTCAAGCAAGAATTCGGCCAAGCGATCATTGGTCGAATCACTGAGATATCTGATGAGAGTTGGCAGAACTGTTGGCAGGCCTCATTTGAAAAGTTTGAGTCAAATAGGTTTTTTTTCGTCCCGCTCGGCAGCGCGCTGGTTACTCCTAATAATCTGATTCGAGTTGAATTGATAAGCCGCGGAGGTGCTTTCGGTACCGGCCAGCATGCGACAACCCGCGCGGTTATTAATGTTTTGGAGCATCTAATTCAAAGTAGTGCCACTCAGTCAATGCTTGACATCGGCACAGGGACTGGCGTGTATCTCGTAGCGGCAGGGCTTCTGGGAGTGAAAGAATTAGCAGGGACAGAGATTTCGGATGACTTGGTTCACGTGGCTCGGGAAAACTGTGAGATCGCCGGGGTTATGGCGGACATTCGAGTGTCAGAGACGCCGCAGTTTGATAAAAAATATGACTTGGTTGTCGCTAACATTTTAGCGCCTGTGCTTCATGCAATTATGCCTGATATGGTCCGCCACGTGTCGCCAAGTGGATACTTGGTTCTCGCCGGTTTTATTGATAAGGAGGAGGGCAAACTCGTCGAGTCGGCAAAGGCGCATGGTCTTGAGTTGAAGTGTAAAGCATCGGATTCAGGTTGGAATTGCCTTGCGTTTGGCTTTTAGTGTTTGACGAAAAATTAGGGTAGCTTTTTCAGCCGTTGGCAGCCTGTTGCGTGAAGGCGTCCGGCACGCTGCGAAACAGTTATCTTTAATGGGGAGTTACTGGGAGTAGGTAGTGTGAATAAACATGTGAATGGTTTTTGGCTAAAACTATTCAGCAGGCTGGGTTTAATTTCCAGGGTGTGTGTTCCGGGCGTCAAGTCAGAGATTTGTAGAGGTAATTCGCCAGATTCAAGACCTTGATCAACAATAGCAGTAACATCTGAAACATGTTCGTCAGCCGCTTGTATCTCAACTTCATGAGATGCAGTTGATAGTGGTTCAAGTGCCGTCGATAGATTCATCTCGCCATCCCCGGCAGAAAGCAGAACTTTAAATGAGTGTTGGACGTAACCCGGTCTTTCCACTGTCAACTTGTGTTGCCCCTCAGGCAGATAAATCGTCGCTGGCGATTGCAGCCAACTGCTACGAGAGATGGGGGACGTCCAAGGGCTTCCATTCAGGCTTAACTTAGTTCTTTCAGGGATTGTCTCAATCCGGACGGGCACTCCTTTTTTAGCTGAGAGTGTCAACACTCCAGTGGCCATTAGTCCGTTTCCACACCAAACGGCAATATTTAAAGACAGAAGAATGAGGTTTTTTGTCGAGGGTCTCAACGCTGACCTCCCGTCCTCTGGGGGCTTGAAAACTCACAGGTGCTGCCGGCATCACCAAACTTTATAATGAGAGGCCGCGAGCCGGTCGTGCCAGTTGGGGTAAATTGGCAGGACACAATTACTTTGCGGTCTTTGCCAAACACTAAAAGTTTAGATGGGGTATTAGATGTGATGTCGTTGACTTGCTCGATGCTTTGCTGCGGGCTCATAGATGCTCGAAAGAATCCATCGTTAATGACCGCTATGACAGTGTCGCTTCCTCTGTAGTTTAGGCGTACAGGGGCAAAAACAGCAGAAGGCTGTAGTCGCACGGACGGTGTTCGTTTAGGCATCCCCTCATCGGTATTTATAAGCAATTCGCCCTTCAAATAGCCGGGTCGTGAAATTTCGATGATATTTAGTCCGGGGTCTAATTTCAATTTGAGCGGTGATGCAAAGTACTTTCCGCCGTCATACGTGCGGTCATTTATCTCAATCTGCACTGGAGATGGCATTGTTCTCAGGGTTAGCATGAGCCCTTGCTTGGCGGCATTATTGTAGTTCTTGAAAGCCACTCCGCCAGCAATCCCCGCAATTAAAAGGGCAATAGCAGCGTAGAAGGGCGCATTGTTCGGCTTTTTCCTAGGCATGACACTGCTACTGCGTGTTATCTGTGTGCGATAAGCCTGAGGGGCATGTCGTGGTCCTGGGCGATGCGATTGAATAGATCGACCCTGGGACATCGGATTGTTGTTGATCGTTTTTGGGCCGGATGTCTTTCCAATTTTTAGCGAGGATCCTTCGTTAGTGTCATCGAATGCGAATTCTCTCACTTTTGAAGCACTCGAGCTGCTAGGCGACGCAACGGGAAGCTGGGTAGATGTTAAAATTTTGCGCATTTCTTCCTGAGCCAGCTCCCGCTTATCGCTCAAGTAGTCTTTAACGAAGCTGCTTAGGTCGGCGCCGCTGATAGTTGGGTTGTTTTTTGATAAGTAAGCCCGAAGGGTTTTCTCTAGCGCTTCCATGGATTCGTAGCGTTTGCGGGGGTCCTTATGAAGACCGCGCATGACTATGGATTCAAGTTCATCAGATACATTTGGATTAAAATCCTTCAGGCGTCCGGGTATTCTACAGTGACGAACTAACTCGATCACTTCAATTTCGTTATCAGCCGTGAAAAGTCGGCGTAGAGCTAGCATTTCCCACATGACAACACTGAGTGCAAATATGTCAGTTTTGGGGTCGCATTTTTTTCCGCTGATTTGCTCTGGGCTCATGTAGGAGTACTTGCCTTTGACTATCCCAGCTTTGGTTTCAGTTTGTTTAAAATCGCGATCTGCCGCTGCAATACCAAAGTCGGTGATCTTCACTTCACCCTCCCAAGATATCAGGAGGTTTTGCGGTGAAATATCTCGATGAACGATGTTGAGAGGTTTGTTGGTCAAATCATCATAGCGAGTGTGAGCGTAATGAAGACCACGGGCGGCCTCTGCGATAATATAAGCACATAATCCGTTGGGCATGCTGTTACGCTTGCCCGGCGCTGTTTTTTTAGACTCGACGGCAGAAAGGACTGCTCTTAAGTCCGACCCATCAATAAATTCCATGATAATCGAGGGGCTGCCTTGGATGATGTCAAAGCCTTCTACTTTAACAATATTGGCGTGCTGCAGTCGTTGCCCAATGTGTGCTTCGTCCTTAAACATTTCTGTGAACTCAGCATTTTGGGCGTGGTGGGGAAGGATTCGCTTGATCGCCACAAGCCGTCTGAAGCCATCTTGTCCAACGTGAAGTCCTCGGTAAACTTCCGCCATTCCGCCACGGGCGACAACTTGACCTAAGATGTATGGTTTTACAGTCATGCTGTTTTTAGTTCCAGAAATCCCCAGGTGTTTTAACTAGTTGGCACATAGTACGTCCCCAGGGGTATCGGAACCCGTCAGCAGTTCTCAAGGGGCTCTGCCGAGGGTGTGTTTTCCGGTCTGCGTGCAAATGTTTCCAATATCCCAGAATCAATGGAAAAAATCCGATTTTTTAGCCCTTGTACCCAAGGGCTTTTCGTGTTGATATAAACCCTTACGAATGCTTCGGCGTAAGGCTTCCAATAGTTGAGCGTATGAGTCAGACACGTTTTATTACATTAGAGGGCGGTGAGGGTGTGGGAAAGTCCACTCTCATGACAGGCCTTTGCGAATGGCTAACCCAGCGTGGAATAAATGTGCGACAGACCCGCGAACCCGGTGGCACTCCCATTGCTGATGCCATCCGCCAATTATTTAAATCACCGCCAGGCGGTGAGGCGATCACTGCTGAAGGCGAGGCTTTGTTGGTTTCTGCTGCTCGAACTCAGCATGTTGTAAACGTGATAAGACCCTTTCTTCACTCCGGCAATTGGGTCATATGTGATCGTTTTGCTGACTCTACTCGAGTTTATCAGGGTCTTTTTGGTGGTGTTCCACTTAATGAGCTTGAGTGGCTTATAAAGTTTTCAACGGCGGGACTAGAGCCTGACCTTACCTTTTTACTTGATTGTGACGTATCTTTATCAGCACAGCGAATCGGGGGTCGAAAGAGTAGTGGAGAAATCGCTCCCAATGAGCGTTATGATAACGCGGCTCAACACGTACATGATCGATTGCGAGAAGGGTTTCGCAAGGTTGCCGGTTTTTATCCGAGCAGGTTTTTTATTCTGGACGCGTCTCGTTCCAAGGACGATGTTCTGAGACAGGCGTGTAAAGAATTGGAGCGGCGATGGCAGCTGTGAAAAAACAAGCAGCTAAAACTATGAAATGGAATTTGGAAGGACTTGTTGGTCTTGAAAAAAACCAGGAGCAGCTGAATCATCTGATAACGAGTGGTCGGCTGCATCCGATCATGCTGCTCGAGGGTCGACAGGGCCTTGGTAAACGACACCTTGCTGTCTGGTTGGCCGCACGGTTTTTTTGTGACGTTAAAGACGCTCAATTCTCAAAAGCAGCACCCTGCCTAAAGTGCGGGAGTTGCAAAGAGATCTTGGCTGGGACTCACGCCGACGTGACGATTTTGGATGGCGAAGGGCAGTCTATAAAAACTGCTGAGGCCGCAGTCTTCCAAGAGCACTTCAACGTGTTGAGCTCTTCGGGTAAGCGCGTCGGTATCATAATGAATGCCGATCGTTTGACCATTGAAGCCTCAAATAGGCTGCTGAAGACGCTAGAGGAGCCGCCCGAGCAGGCAAGAATTATTCTTACAACCAGTCGTCCACTAGCGTTGCCCCGCACGATTTTGGGACGTTGTCTGCGCTGGCGCGTTGCCTTGCCGACCAGAGAAACCGTTCTTACTTGGGCTGACCGGATTATCAAAGAAAAACTTGGACAAGATGTGGGTTTGTCAGATGTCGAGCGTATCGTAAAGAGGTCTGGGTATAGTCCTGGGAAAATTCAATCCAAGTTGGATCAGTCGGACGCTCTGGATTTAATGGGCCAGCTGGATGTTCGCGAGCTACTGACAAACAACGATTTGGGGACCGTGATTAAAGTAGCCTCCGACATGGCGCGAAATCGGAAAGTTAAAGTCTCTGAAATACTTGATGATGCGGAGTTAGAGCTTTGTTCTTTATATCGAGAGAAACTTGGTGTTGGTCGTTTGGCAGATGTGAGTACGAGTGACTTGTATAACAATCAATGCTGGAGCTCGAGGCGTCATTTGAGGCAGGCTTTGAGTTTAGCGCGCCGTCAGGCGATTCAAAATAAAACTGCGTTGAATTCACAATTGGTGGCTGAGTCTATTGGTCTCAGTCGATGGAAAGAGAGTTGAATATGAGTGTCGCCAATGTGGTCGGTGTGCAATTTAGACGGGCAGGAAAAATCTATGACTTTTCGCCCGGAGAGCTCGTACTGAAGGTTGGAGATCAGATTGTCGTCGATACGGAGCGGGGTCCAACCGTCGCAAAAGTTGTAAAAGTATCGGCGATGGATGCGTCGACAGGTTCTGGCGCTCAACTCAAGCCCATCATGAGGCTCGCAGGTGAGCGTGATCTCTCCGAGGAGGGGCAGTTCAGCGAAAGTCAGATGATGGATATTGCGCGCGGTCGCGTTGAGTCTTTCAAGCTTGATATGCGTATTATGAAAGCTGAAGCGCAAATGGGTGGGAATAAGGTCATCGTGTATTTTTCATCCCCAGGACGCGTGGATTTTCGCGACTTGGTGAAAGATATGGCTGGCGCTCTTCGTTGCAGGGTCGAGTTGAAGCAGGTAGGGGCACGGGATGAGGCAAAGTTGGTTGGTGGCTTAGGTATTTGTGGGCGTGAATATTGTTGCTCAAGCTTCCTGCGCGATTTTGTGCCCGTTTCGATCAAGATGGCTAAAAATCAAAATCTTGCTTTGAACCCAAGTAAGGTCTCTGGTGGTTGTGGACGCTTGTTGTGTTGTCTCACCTATGAAAACGACGCTTACTTGGATCTTAGACGCAAGTTGCCAGCGCTGAAGTCGCGGGTGCGCCACATTCACGACGGTGACGTTGGTTTGGTTATAAAGACGGACATTCTTAATCAAAATGTCGTCTTCGAAACGGCAGACGGTAGGCTACTCACAGCAAAAGCAAAGGACGTCGAGGCCATTGATAAGCAGGAATCTCCCAAAGACCAGATGGACAGCGAAGCTGACATGTGGGCTGAGGAGATCGATCTCGGGCTTCTGATGAATGAGCCCGAAGATAAGCCTAAGGGCTCTGACGGACGACAGCAGCATGCAGGTGGTCAACAACAGCAGCGTCGTGATAATGAGCGTCGCGACCGCGATGGTGGGCAGCGACGGCAGGATGGGTCATCGGGCCGCCGCCATCATGGTCGGAATGACAGACGAAATGACACGGACCGTGTGCAGCAACCAGCTGGTAGTACGCCCAAGGATCGAAAAGGTAGAGGCCCCAAAGGTAACAACTGACGCCCACATTGCTCAGTAACACCGAGCTTAAGTATCGGCATCCCCGCTAAGTTTGTCCAATGGCGTCAGCTCCTCGACATCTAAGAGGTGCGCCGTTTCCTGTGTCCCTGAAAGGATTTTGATAACTTCCTTGATGGGCTCGCGGCGAATAATAAAATCAAAGTGATTGAGGTTGTTCATGGCGGTGCTTGTTATGTTTTTGTGACCGGATCTTGGCACGAATATCCCCAGTCGTCCTCTGGATACTGAGTCGCTATCGCTGTAGATAATGTGAATTTTTAAGTTGTCGGGAACGTCGCTGTCGCGCAGATATTTCAGGAAGCTGCTACCAGGTCTCATTTGCCAAATGTCCCGCCAGAAAAACGCCAAAGGTGTCATCAAGGCTAGGTAAGTATAGGGGCTTCCGCCGCATGGGGGGGCCATGGCGATAAGCTTGTCGCAATATTTGCTACCGCCAAGTTTTAATAACCACCATAAGCTAACGAGCGTGCCTTTCGAGTGGGCCACGATGTGAATTTTCTTGAATCCATGTCGATCCATTTGTCGCTTTAACTTGTAATCGATAAAATTTGCACTCTCCATGATCCCTTGTGTGAAGAATGTTCCAAAAAGTCCGCCTAAATTAAAGCTGAATACGTCAAATCCCGCAGCGACGAGTTGTCGTTCTAAGACATTCAAGGAGCGTTGTGAGGAGAAGAATCCGTATACCAATAATACAGGGGTTCGGTTTGGGTCGATGGTCTTATTTCGGCGGACGATCTGATTGTTTAGAGTGGCTTCCGCCATAATTTCCTTGTAGGCCGCTGTGAGCATAGAGACCATGCTGCGCCCCTGTTTTCGGCTATACCATTCAAACATCATTAAGGGCGCAAGGATCAGGCCCGCCGTCAGCCCAATGGCGTTCACTGTCCAGCCGAGCAGCGACACTTTCGGAGACGACATGTACACGAGGAAAATGCACTCCGGCAAAATACCAACGAAAGTGAAGAAGAGAACGCGGGTTGGTTTGAGGTTAAAAGCGCCCGCAAAGAAGCTAACCAAATCAAAAGGAAAAACTGGGATGAGTCGGGCTGCGAAAATTAATTTGTAATCTTGTGTTCGAATAAAGCGGAGTGTTGAGGGCAGATTGCGACTCATCCAAGGAACAACCATAGTCCGTCCAATGATAAACATGAGCCCATAAACGGGTATTGTTGACAGTGTGCTACCAATAGCGGCCAAAAGTATGGCGAGTTCTTCGTTGAACGTTCTAGCGGCTACATAAGTAGCAAATACGTGTGGTGTGAGTAGTAGGGGTCTTGCGAACGAGAGCGCTAAGTAATGTGCTGGAGCCAACGTTGTCGTGCCAATGCACTGTTCGACACCGTTGGGGCACCAGTTGTGCCAAAAAGACCATGATATAAATCCAGCAATCATAAGGATGGTCATCTCTATGAAAAGTGCTGCCCGGAAATGGTTGAATGTGAATAAAAGCCGGTGACGACCCGTTATTTGAGCTCTGTCCGATGATCCGAAATCGGAGATACTGCTGCTGACCGGCGTCGCCTCCGACAGCGGAGCATAGGTGGTCTTATCTAAATTTTTTTCAGGGCCTTCAGTCAGAAAAAACTCCTAGCATTACGCAACACGAGCCAAGCCCTCCCGTGTTACATGGGGGTGCTGGCCGAAACTAACGGAATCGTTTATTATATCGGAAGCTTGTAGCTATTCATGACGGTGAATCGGGATTATGTGGATTAATTTACTTAACACATTGATATTAATGTCCTTTCTGTGGGGCTCGTCTAGCGTAGCCGGTCAGTTGGACGATTATCAGCGACGAATCCGTGAAGCTGGGGATGATATGCTGGAAAACCTATCCATTTCCTACGTCTACGGCGGTAGTAAGGTTGGCGATGCCGGCACGTGTGATGAGTGCAATACGTGTTTGGAGAAAAAGCGCCCTGCACCCAAGCAGCGTTTCAGCGACTGCCCCACATGTCAAAACTGCAGTTTAGATTGTTCGCACTTTGTCCAGCTTGTTTTCTCGCGCGCTGGTTTAGGATTTTCCTACTTAACGTCCACTCAAATGTTAGATCTCAGTGCCGAGGCCCTTGCTAAGAAATACTCTCTGGTCCCCGTTGAGATGAGTTTAGAAAAAGTGATCGCAGGTGACATGCTGGTCTACCGAGGTCATGTTGTCGTTGTGGAGACAGTTCATGAGCCCGGAGTGGTTGATATAATTCATGCCACTGGCGGTAAGGACATCAAGCTCGCGGGCCAGGGTATTCAGCGTGAGCGCTATGCCAGAGTGTCCAATTTCCGTGGAGAGCTACTCCGCATCATACGACACAAGAAGCTCAATGAGCTTATCCACGGCCGCAGTAGCCCGAGTCCGCCGCCGTTGGCACACAGACAAAGCAGGCTGCGCCCCGTAGAAAAGCGCAAGCCTTGAGTCCACGCGGCCTTGCCTAAATTGTAGACAAATGCCCTTTAGAAGACCTCACGCAAAAGTGTTGAGCTTGCAATTATGCCAATAATTGATGTACCTTGTCGGATCAGCCCAGCATGCCAATTAAGCTTTAGAGGAAGCACGATGTACTCAACTCAGGATTTTCGTAAGGGTCTCAAGATCGAATATAACGACAAGGCTTGGTCAATCGTGGAGTTCCAACACGTGAGCCCCGGTAAGGGAAACGCTTTCGTTAGAACCCGTCTAAAAAATCTAGAGACCGGTCAGGTCGTCGAGGTGACATTTAAGTCCGGTGATAAAGTCAATGTACCCGATGTCGAGACACGAGAGATGCAGTATCTCTACAACGATGGCGACCGCTGGACGTTTATGGATGTTTCAAATTACGAGCAATTTAGCCTTTCCTCGGAGGAAGTTGGGGAGGCGAAGTTTTATATCGTTGAAAATGGCAATGCTAAGGTCACCTTTTTCCGAGGTCGTGCGGTTGCCGTTGAAGTGGATAATCACGTTGATCTTAAAGTGGTTGAAACTCAGCCAAACATTAAGGGCGACACATCGGGCGGCGGCGGTAAGCCGGCAAAATTGGAGACAGGGCTTGTTGTCCAGGTTCCGTTTCATATTAAAGAGGGTGACGTCTTGAGAATTGATACCAGGACAAACGAATACCTCTCGAAAGTTCAAAATTAACTAACCAAGTGACGCAGGTGAACCATGGATTTTAAAAATGTCGAGCAGTTGATGGAGCTTATGCGTAAGCAGGGCTTTAACCACGTTAAAATCGAATCAAAAGATCAAAAGATTGAAGTGACGATGCAGGCTCCCATGAGCGCGGGTGTCATGCCATCCATGCCCATGATGACTGCGCCCATGATGACCCAAGGTATGCCGCAGGTTAGTCCCTCAGCAGCGCCTCCGCCACCAGCGGCTAAGTCTGAGACGGCTGCAGGAACCGCGAAAGGATTTGCAAATGGGCACATTGTGAAGAGTCCTTTTGTTGGAACGTTTTACCGATCATCAAGTCCAGGGTCTGACCCGTTTGTTGATATTGGGGCTCGCGTTAAAAAAGGTCAGACTCTGTGTATCGTCGAGGCCATGAAATTAATGAATGAGATCGAAGCGGATCGAGACGGTGTTATTCGCGAGATATTGATTGAAAACGGTCAGCCGGTTGAGTTTGAGCAAGCACTGTTTGTCATAGAGTAAGGTTTCTCTTTCATGAAAAAAGTTTTGATTGCAAATCGAGGCGAAATTGCGGTTCGAGTGATCCGGGCCTGTCAAGAACTCGGGTTGCGCACCGTTGCGGTGCATAGTGTTGCTGACCGTGATGCTTTACACACTCGGATTGCAGACGAGAGTATTTGCATAGGCCCTGGCCCAAGTCCAAAAAGCTACTTGTCCATTCCTGCGATCATGAGTGCCGCAGAAATCGCAGGAGTAGACGCCATTCACCCGGGCTATGGCTTTTTATCCGAGAATGCCAAGTTTGCTGAGATTTGTGAAAAATACGGGGTTAAGTTTATTGGGCCCAAGTCGGAGCATATTCAGGCTCTTGGCAACAAGGTGGAAGCTCGAGCATTTGCTGAGAAGGCGGGCGTTCCAATGCTTCCGGGAAGCACGGGCGCCGTAAAATCTTTTGCTGAGGCTGAGAAACTGGCTAAAGAGATTGGCTTTCCGCTTATCATTAAGGCGGCTGCTGGTGGCGGTGGTCGCGGCATGAAGATTGTTCGATCCAACGATGAGCTATCAAAGCAGTTTGATTTAGCGCGTAGTGAGGCTGAGGTTGGCTTTGGCAATCCCGATGTCTTTATTGAGCGATACTGTGAAAGACCGCGCCACGTTGAAGTGCAGTTGGTAGCTGATGAGCATGGCAACGTGACTCATTTGGGCGAGCGAGATTGTTCCATTCAACGGCGTCATCAGAAACTTTTAGAAGAAGCACCCTGTCCCGTTATGACGCCGGCTCGCCGAAAGGAGATCGGTGACACAGCCTTAAGGCTCGCCAAGGCCGTTGGCTACCAGAGTCTCGGCACAGTTGAATTTCTAATGGATGAAGATGGTCGCTTTTACTTCATGGAAGTGAACACGAGAGCCCAGGTCGAGCACCCAGTTACTGAGATGATTACAAGCGTTGATTTAATCAAAGAGCAAATCAACATTGCTCGTGGCTATAAGCTTTCGTTTGATCCCGCCAAAGTCGAACTTAGAGGTCATGCTTTGGAGTGTCGAATCAATGCAGAGGATCCTACTACATTTGCGCCTTGGCCTGGAAAAGTGACAGGCTATCACGAGCCAGGCGGCCCGGGAGTTCGAGTGGATGGAATGCTCTATTCTGGTTTCACGGTTCCTGCTCTATATGATTCAATGGTTGCAAAACTTATCACGTGGGGCCGTGACCGAGATGAGTGCCTTGCAAGAATGCGACGTGCTTTAAGGGAAATGAAGGTTGACGGCATCCGGACCAACATTCCATTTCATCTCAGAGTGCTTGACGACAAGCGCTTCATAGAAGGGCAAGTTTCGACGAAATTTTTGCAGGAATTTGGCGTTTAACCAGACGTCAAGTGGTTGTAATTAATTATTATTTTATTCATCGGCAGAATTTGCCGAGTGTTTTTCTTAATTCGTGTCTCTGTTCTGGCCGAAACCGTTCTTAAGTCAAGAGAGGTTGCGGTTGCATGGTTCCAGGTCTCAAAAAATTGCTAGAGCTGATAAAGGCCACGCCGGGAGATCAACGTTTGATTGATAGATTTGTGTCTTTGTCGCTTGAGCTCACATCGGACGAGCGGGTTGATGCAATGATCGAGTTAGCGCAAATCCTCGCGACAAAAGTTCCAGTTAAAGCCATTGATATCGCTTGGGGACTATTCAAACAGGATCGAATGCAACCAGAAAGTCTCAAGATTGTGGCGACGGCTCTCGAAGCGTTAGGCAAGAATGGCAGAGCTGTTGCAGTTCGTGAGGACTTGAAGCGATTAACTACCCACCCAGCAGGAACCCACGAGCACGAAAACGCACGTCTTAGTATCCAAAACGCGATCGCAGCAACACTCCGTGGCGGGGAAGAGGCGGAATCACCAGAGACCGTCCAAACCAAAACGAGTCAAAAACCCGTAAGCGACGCTGACTTAGATGTGCGTAATGATGATATCGTTCCTCCGCCGTCGTTTTCACTTGAGTCAACGGGCGTGAACGCGGACGTTGAAAAATCTGCTGGGGCAAGTTCGAACTTAATCCCTGAACTAGACCTCGGCCTTCCACAAGACAAGACTATCGATCGACCAGTCGTTGTTGAAAAAAAAGATTCAGTGGATTCGAGGTCAATAGCAGCACTTGCCAGGGCCTCCGCGGCCGCTCCTGGGGCTGGTATCCCTGAAGCCATTCCAAAGAAAGAGCAGTCCAGTCATTCTAAAGCGTTTAATGATCGGCTTGAGCGGGATAGTGCTCATCAGGTCACTCGTTCGAGTTCCGCAGAGCCTCCTCGTGGTGTAGGAATGCCTCGCCCAAATGATCCGGCCGCCTGCCGTGTCTTTGTAAAAGAGCTTATTGGTGAGAGTCGCTGGTCGGACTTATTATTATTTTTAGATGACGCGTTTGCAGATGGGTCCAATCCACTACTCTTAGAACTTTTCGAGGTCCACAAATTGCAGAAAATAGATCTGCAGTTTTCTGGGCGTTGGATTGACGCGCTCGTCAGGAATCGTCAAGAGCGGCGCGCTTTGAGATTTATACATCAGGTGTTGATTGAGGAGCCCCATCTTGCGTGGGCCAAAATGGTTCAAACAAAGCTTGATTTAATAACTGAACGCCTGCGCCTTCAAAAGATAGTCTGGCGCGAGGCCGATGGCGTATCGGCCCTGCGACTACAAATCGAGCAGCTCAGGCCGAAACTTGGTGTATACGTAGCTAACCCGCCGATTGCTTCTTGATAAATCTCACAGCTTTAATAAACTCTACTTCTAAGAATGCCTATTATTTTTAGGGGTTTAGGAGGTTGCTTGATGGCTATTACGATAGAGAGTTTTGCCGGTAAGGTCGACCAAACGTTAGCTGGGTTTGGAAATAAAGTTGTAGGCCAATCAGACCTAGGCCGACGGCTTGTCATGGCGATGTTAGCGGATGGTCATGTCTTACTTGAGGGTCTACCGGGTCTAGCCAAGACAACAGCTATAAAAACTATCGCGGAGTTGACCGGGCTAAAGTTTAGCCGGATTCAATTCACCCCTGATCTCTTACCGGCCGACATTATTGGCACTCAAATTTATGATCCGAGGCAAGGCACGTTCCACACCCGTAAAGGTCCGTTGTTCGCCAACCTAGTGCTCGCTGACGAGATAAACCGCGCGCCCGCTAAAGTACAATCAGCGTTACTCGAGGCTATGCAGGAGCGTCAAGTAACCATCAGCGGTGAAACCTTTCAATTGGAGCAACCTTTTCTCGTAATGGCCACCCAAAATCCAATCGAGCAAGAGGGAACGTACCCCCTGCCTGAGGCGCAAGTCGATCGTTTTATGTTTAAAGTGAAAGTAACTTACGGCACCGAACAAGATGAAATTGAAATGCTCAAGCGATCAAGTCAAGGAATTCTGAACGCCCCTGTCAGTCCTGTTCTCTCGCGTTCTGATATTATTGAAGGTAGACAGTTGATAACCACCGTTAACGTCTCAGAAAAAATTCATCAGTACATAGTGAATATCGTATTTTGCACCAGGGAGCCGAGCCGCTATGGGATCTCAGAGATTCAACCATGGATAAGCGTTGGCGCCAGCCCTCGAGCCAGCTTATTCCTTGAAAAGGCCGGGCGCGTTAACGCCGCGCTGATGGGCCGAGATTTTATAACGCCTCAAGATATAAAAGATGTTGCATTGGATGTGCTGCGTCATCGAATTTCGCTGAGTTATGCTGCTGAGGCGGAGCAAATTGCAGCAGATAAGATTGTTCAGAAAATACTAGATCGGGTTGAAGTTCCCTAGGGTGACGTTTTTATGTTGTCGACCGAAGTACTTGCAAGAATAAAAACGCTGACTTTGCGTAGCAAGCACTTGGCCAGTGACCTTATGGCAGGTGAATACGCTAGCGCATTCCACGGCCGAGGGATGGAATTCCACGAAGTTCGCGAATATGTTCCCGGCGATGATGTCCGCGGTATTGATTGGAATGTCACTGCCCGCATGGGCCAACCTTTTGTTAAGGTTTTTCGAGAAGAGCGAGAATTGACCATTATGTTGATGGTTGATGTTAGCGCGTCCATGGCGGTTGGGGAAGGTAAGTCACGGCGCGCAGCAGCTGCTGAGTTGGCATCAATAATCGCATGGCTCGCAATCCGAAGTAACGACCGCGTTGGTTTATTGCTTTTTGGGGAAACGATTGAATTATTTTTGCCGCCAAAAAAAGGACAGGCACACATTTGGAGAATTATCAAAGAGCTTTTAACGTGGCCGGCCGAGTCTGGTGCAACAAAAGTCGGCGTTGCCGCGGAGCACCTTACCAAGGTTCTAAAAAGACGATGCGTCTGCTTTCTGGTTTCAGATTTTTTATCAAATGAAAACTTCGATCCATTAACCTTACTCGCACGTCAACACGATTTAACTTGCGTTTTGATGGGCCATAGAGCTCTTGACGGTCTGATGTCTTTCGCGGGAGGTGGTGTTGTTTGTTATCAGGATGCTGAGTCAGGTGACAGGTTTGTCGTGAATACATCAGATCGCGGCATCATACGCATGCTGCAAGAGCGCAGTACTGCATGGCATTCAAACGTCGAGAAGATTGTCAGGGGATCAGGTGCGGATTTTTTTAAAGTCGAGCCAGGTCAAGAGGTCGTTGATCCGCTGATTAACTATCTCAGACGGCATAGAAAGACAAGCAGACGCAGGTAAAGATGATGACTGACAATGTGGCGTTAGACAAACAAATGAACGGCGTAGGTGAGCTGCCTCTAAGTCCTCCGCATGGTCTCAAAGGTGCTTTGAAACCTGATCCAATCGTCAGTCCGAATGCCGTAATAGGCGTCGGTATTTTTGCGCTACTATTTGTTGTGTTGTTTATCGTCCTGAATCATTTCTTCAATAAGTTCAAAGAAGCAAAGAAGCGTGATAAATCGACATCTGCTGTGCCGACTTTAGATGCAAAGATTGGTCTTTTAACACAGCTGGATCTGGTTTCATTGCCGCTAGAGAATCATATTACCGAGACTGAGAGATTAACTGATTGGGCAAGGTTTTCTAGTGCCACGAGCGTTATCCTCAGGCGGGCGATTGAGTTTCGTACGAAATTACCGGTCGCCGAGCGAACGACCCATGAGATTTACGGCATGTTTGGTGCTGCTGACGGGCTATTGGCATTGGAAACAAAAGCCGAGATCTTTGAATTATTGACAACGCTTGATGACATCACGTTTGCTGGGAGAATTGGCTCTGTTAGCCATGCGTCCGTTCTGCTGGCAAGGGTTAAGGCCGTCGTAAAGGATCTGACGGGGGACGGTCTTGACAGGGATGGCCGTAGAGGTTCCGTCGGTAGCGAGGTAAAGATTTTTGAATGAATTGTTATTCAATTCTAATCTTACTGTAGGCGCTCTGAGCATTCAATCGCCCCTTTGGTTGCTTGCGATTCCTTTGGCGTTAATACCATGGTTTCAAGACAGGCGTGCTCGTAGATTTCACCCGATCGCCCATGCTCAATTGATGGGGCCATCACCCCTTTCCTTGGCTGGTCCGATATTAAGTCACATGGGGTGGTTCTTGCGCTCTGTCGCGATATTTCTGGCAATTATTGGATTAGCTCGTCCACAAATTGGTAGTTTGCCCATCGATCGATCCAACGAGGGTATTGATATTATGCTCGTGATTGATACGTCGGGTAGCATGCGTGCTCGCGACTTTGAGGTGGCTGGTCAGAGACCTGACAGATTAGAGGTTATCAAGATGGTAATTTCTGAGTTTATTTCAGCTAGGCCGGATGATCGGATCGGGATGGTGGTTTTCGGGAGTGGGGCCTACACACAAGCTCCTTTAACCCTAGATCACGAGATGTTGAAGGAGTTCTTATCCCAAATAGAGATTGGTGTTGTGGGTGATGGCACAGCAATTGGGGATGGTTTAGGTGCTGCCGTAAAACGTCTAAAAGCAACTCCTGGGAAAGGTCGTGTGGTTGTTTTGCTGACTGATGGCGCAAATAACGCGGGGCGGATTGATCCTGTGGCTGCGGCAAATGCTGCTAAAGCATTTGGAATACGTGTACACACCATTGGCGTTGGTAGTGAGGGCGTTGTACCGATTGTTCAGAATGGAAGAGTTTTTCACATTAAAGCAGATATTGACGAAAAGACACTGCGTGGCATCTCGGATGTAACCGGGGGAACATACTATCGTGCAACTGATTCTAACACGCTGCAGAACGTTTACAAAGACATCGATCAGCTAGAGAAAGTAAGACACAAGCGGAATCAACGACGTCGCGGTCGGGATGTCTATGCTCAGTTTATTGCATTTGCTGTCGCGCTACTTTTGGTGGAAGCGCTATGGCGACTAACTCCGTACAGGAGGCTTCCCGTTTGAGTTGTGTTAAGAAGAGAATTAGGTTGCCATTATGAATATGCTCGGGAGTAATTTTTCGTGGAGAGAGTCCCAATGGCTATTGGCATTGATTGCCTTGCCCGTCATTTATTTTCTGCTTTTCCGTGCAGAGAAGATAAGGCGCGTGCGCCTCGATTTTTTGAATCGTTCTGTTGGTGATTTAATGGTGTGGCGAGTCGTGTCGTGGAAAACGTCTCTAAAGCAGTGGTTATTTATTTTTTCAATTGCAGGGCTTGTTATTTCGTTGGCTGGTCCTAGGCTTGGGTGGCGTTTGAATGAGGTTCAGCAAAATGGAATGGACATTGTGGTCGCAATTGATGTTTCTAAAAGTATGCTATCGCAAGATGTTCAGCCTTCACGACTTGAGCGTGCAAGGAGAATGGTTTTAGAGTTGATTGAGGTTGCTCCCGGTGATCGAATTGGTCTGGTTTTGTTCGCGGGTGCGGCCTATGTGCAGTGCCCACTCACATTTGATCATGAAGCTGTGCGCACATTCCTGTCTGATTTAGATCCAGAACTTGTCCCCATTGGTGGGACTGACCTTTCAGCAGCTTTAAGAGAATCACTGCGAGCGCTCGGCGCTGGTGCACAAAATGCCAATTTTGGTTTAGGTAAATTAATTGTTTTACTGAGTGACGGCGAAAATCAGCAGGGAGATCTAGAAAAGGCGATTGGCGAGGTGCAGCGGAGCGAAGCCAAGGTGATTTCGGTTGCAATGGGTACTGAAGCTGGGGCGCCTGTCCCTAATATGGGCGGGGGTCTCGTTAAGGACGAGCAGGGGCGTGTTGTTATCAGCAAATTGGATGACAAAGGTCTTCGGTTTTTAGCTGAAAAAACTGGAGGCCACTTTGTGAGTGGAGCCGGCAGAGAGATGTCTGTCGCAGAGATTTACCAGACGTTTTTTAGAGAATCCGGAATTGTAAAAGATCAAAAAGTAATAAAAGAGAAAGAATGGTTTGATCGCTATCAGTGGGTTGCAGCGATTGCGCTATTGTTACTTTTCATAGATCTATTTTTGGTTGACTTAAAGAGATGCGCGGCTGTGCTCCCTTTGTGTTTCGTGCTAAGTCTTGCCTGGCCGACGAGCGTCGAGGCGTCTGATCGTGAGGAGTACAATCGCGCTGTGGAGTCCTTTGGAGCGGCATCTAGCGAGAATGTCGAAAAGGTTTTTCAAAAACTAAGAAATAGTTCCGACGATGAGGTTGCCCGCCGATCTCTCTACAACCTCGGAAATCTCCTAGCAAAGCAGGGTCGATTTGACGAAGCTGTTAAGGCATATGAAGAGGCGCTTCGTCTGAATGTTCAAGATCAACAAGTGCGGGATAATCTTGCCTGGGCCAAGAAGAACCAGCAGAAGTCAGACCAGCAGAAGTCAGACCAGCAGAAGTCAGACCAGCAGAAGTCAGACCAGCAGAAGTCAGACCAGCAGAAGTCAGACCAGCAGAAGTCAGACCAGCAGAAGTCAGATGATCCTGACGAATCGGATACGTTGAGAGAGATTGATACAACTGAAGCTGAACGGTTACTTCGGAGCGTTCCAGAAGAGCCGAGGCGGGTCGCTCCTGTTCATCGTGGGGGCGGCTTACCACAGCAAAAATCTAGGCGCGACTGGTGACCGTATTAATTGGAGGACGTTCATTTGAAGTTCATCATAGCCATTGCTACCGGCTTGTTTTTGACCGCTTCAGCAGCGTTTGCAGGCTCTGTGACGGCTGAGGTCGACAGACGCCAGACATCGATCGAGGAGCCGTTTTGGCTGACTATTACGGTTCAAGGCTCATTGGATGAGGTTTTAAATGCGCCAGAGTCTCAGGACTTTGAATTTGTTAAAACTGGTGAGAGCACAAATATTTCAATAGTTAACGGTTCTGTCACAAAGGAACGCCAATACACCTTCCAGGTGCGCCCTCTCCGCCAGGGTGCGTTGTCTATCCCGTCATTTGTCGTGAAGATCGACGGTCGCGATGAAAAAACACTACCGATCGAGGTGCAGGTGGCTGGGACTGGTCAGCAGCAGAAAGGCGAGATGAAGCCTGATGCAAAGAAACTAGTCTTCGTTGAACGCGATATTCCCAAAACAACTCTCTATGAGGGTCAAGCTATTCGATCCACCGGGAGATTACTCACAAGGACGCGCTTGACGGGTGCCACGCCCGTTCGGGATCCATCCCCAATGTGGCGGGTTATACCAGTCGATGGTCAGAGAAATAGAGATGTCACAAGGGACGGCGTCAAATATAGCGCTGTTGAGATGGATGAAGTTCTGATTCCTTTAAAGGCGGGAAAACTAGCAGTGCCCCAGTTCGGAATAAATGCCTCATGGATCCAGGAAACGAGACGAACGGAAAGACGGCGGCCAAATAGCGTTTTTGATCTCTTCCAGCAGGGAATGTTTAACATGGGAGAGGAGGTGTCTCGGAAGCTCGTTTCGGAGTCAACGCAGTTGGACGTAAAGCTGCTGCCCACTCCGAAGCCTTCTGGATTCTCCGATATGGTGGGAGCTTTTACGTTAAAGGCTGCGGTTTCAGATCGCGAAATAGTAGCTGGCGAGACGGTTACCCTGACAATCGATCTATCCGGACAGGGTGCGCTTGATAGGATGCAGGATTTTAAGGTTCGAGTGGCGGGTGTAAGAGTTTACGACGACAAGCCAGAATTGAGTGAAAAAGTGGAACCCGGAGCGGGTTTGGTTTCGACCAAGCGGTTTAAATTTGCGGTCGTACCGCAGCAGCCAGGAGAGCTGAGCTTGGGTCGTATTAAACTTATAGCGTTTAATCCATTCACGGAGCGCTATGAGGAGCTGTCAGCGGATCTTGGTATTGTTTCAGTGAAAGAGGGTGTCTCGCATGCAAAATCTGATCAAAATCCCTCTGACGTGACTACACCTTATGGCAGTCAGCAGCCCACCAATGCAAGTCCCGAGGTGAGTGCTTTAGTACCAAAACAGGTTGATACAGATGCAAGATCCGACAAGCGTTGGTGGCTTAATCCCTGGATCCTGGCATTTGAGGTGCTCGCCCTGTCACTAATCGTGGCTTGGGTATTATTGCGAAAATTCGCATTACCTAGGAATAAGAAAAAATCAACCGAGGCAGCAATTAGACAAATGTGCGATAGCCTGAGGGCTGAGCTACACACGGGTGATTTGAATAAAGTCATTTTCAGTACGTTAGCTATCATAAGGCAAGTCTTGGCGATACCTGGGCAGGACTCCAAGGCTATGACGTCCGCAGATCTTATGACGTCGGCCAGTAAAAATAAGGTTGATCAATCTGTTTTGTTGAGTCTCACCAGGGTGTTGGAGGTCGCGGATCGTTTGCAGTATGGGGGGGGTCATGGGGTGTCAATTTCTGATCAGTTAAGGTCAGATATAAATCGACTCATCGATTACTGTCAGTCAAAGGTTGGTCATGACTAGCACCGAGTTGAATCAAGCTATAAACAACGCCGTCACTGCGCGTGATTGGGCGCTCATTCGAGTTCTTGGCGAGCAGGCGCTGGCGGATGGTGTAGCCACGGAGACAATTTTGTACAATCTTGGGCTTGCCTATCTTCAGGAAAACGATCCTGCGTTAGCGGTTTCAGTGTTTTTAGCTATTCCTAAGCAAGCAAGAGATCAAGATGTCGATAAAGCACTGAAGGATGCGTTGACTCGTTCTGGTCTCGACGACTCAGAACTAGATCTTGGGTCACATGGTCTAAGAACGGTTTTAGTTGATTTAGCCAGGGGCATCTCGCCAGTTCCATTTCAGGTAATTTGTGCAATGTCGCTACTCTTATTCTTTGCTGTAGCTCTGTTAACGCTTCATCTATCAAAGGGAAAAAAAGCGTTTTTGACGACTAGGGTAGGCCGGCTTTCGCTTTCTCTATCGTGTCTTCTTGTTTTGATGGGGCTGGGTTCGCTGGGGGTTGAATGGTTTTCTAATGCTCAGCGTGGGCAGTGGTGTGCGGTTGTATCCGTTGGTACAAATGTTTTTTCCCAGCCTAATCAAGATGCCACAAAAGTTCGTAATTTGGAGCTCGCATCCCCTGTGCTTGCTCTGAGTAGCGTCAAAAAGCCCTGGGTTCAAATTTTGCACGCGTCGGGTATATCGGGTTGGGTCGAGTCATTAAAAGTGAGGTGTGTCGATGAGCCAAAATAACATACGTGATATTTATAGACCGTCGCTGGCACTTTTGACTGATCTTTATCAAATCACGATGGCATACGCTTATTGGAAAACGGGCGGCCATGACAAGCAAGCGATGTTTCAAATGTTTTTCAGGCGCCTGCCCTTCGGTGGAGGCTTCGCTGTAGCAGCCGGTCTTGAAGCTCTGATTAATTATGTGGATGGCTTTGTGTGGGGCCGGGAGGATCTTGAGTTCATTGCTGCGATAAAAGGGTCTGATGGGCGTCCAATAGTTTGCGATGACTTCATACATTACCTTAAAACTACGCCGTTTCGCGTGTCAATTGATGCTGTTGAGGAAGGTTGCTTGGTGTTTCCTCACGAACCATTGATACGGGTGACGGGCCCTTTGCTTCAGTGTCAGCTTTTAGAGACAGCACTTCTTAATTTAATTAACTTTCCAACATTAATCGCCACCAAAGCCGCAAGAATTTGTTTAGCTGCTCAAGGCGACAAAGTCCTGGAGTTTGGTCTCAGGCGGGCCCAGGGTGTTGATGGTGGTTTAACCGCATCGCGATCAGCTTTCATCGGTGGCGTCGATGGGACGAGTAACCTTTTGGCAGGATCGTTGTACGGTATACCCGTGGGTGGTACTCACGCTCATAGTTGGGTTATGAGTTTTGATAACGAGCTTGAAGCATTTATGAAGTTTGCGAGCTCAGTGCCGGGGAGTTCGATTTTTCTAGTTGATACTTATAATACAATAGCAGGCGTAAAAAACGCGATCAAAGCTGGTAGGTGGTTACGCGAAAATGGACATGAGCTATATGGCGTAAGACTGGACAGCGGTGACTTGGGTTACCTTTCAAAACAGGCGCGAACCTTACTTGATGAGGCGGGCTTTGACAAAACCGTCATTGTCGGATCAAACGATCTTGATGAGAGTCAAATTGTAAATCTTAAAAGTGCTGGTGCAAAAATATCGGTCTGGGGTGTGGGCACAAGACTTGTGACAGGGTATGATGACCCGGCTCTTGGTGGTGTGTATAAACTTGTTGCCATTCGCGACTCATCTGCTGAATCATGGCGTTATAAACTAAAGTTATCAGATCAGATTTCCAAGATCACCACGCCTGGAAGGCAGCAAATCAGACGATTTACGCTCAACGGGGAATATGCTGCCGATATGGTTTTTGACGAGCTATCTCCACCTGGATATGAAGATTGGACAATTGTGGATCCTACGGATATGACTCGTCGAAAAAAGATCTCCAAGGATACGCCTTACGAGGATTTGCTACGTCCGGTAATTGTCGAGGGTAAACGCGTATACGATGGGGGTGGAGTTCATGCGGCCCGGCAACGATGTCGGGAGCAGCTTACTCGGTTAAACGAGAGTATTAAGCGAATTGCAAACCCGCACGACTATCCAGCAGGACTAGACGTATCGCTGCATGAACGTAAAGCGAAAATGATTCTCGATTTAAAAGGCTTTTAATAAAAACGTCAAGGTTACTCGTCGCGTAAAAAATGACATGTGTAGCCATTGGGGTTTTTTTGTAGATAATCCTGGTGCTCGGATTCAGCTTTCCAAAAGGCCTGAGCGGCAGTGATTTCAGTGACAATAGGTTTTTTCCATTTACCTAGTGCGTCCACTTTTTTTCGAATAGTCTCTGCAGTTTTGGATTGTTTCAGGCCGTAGTAGAAGATAGCCGACCGGTACTGTGTGCCCTTGTCGTTGCCTTGCTGATTGAGAGTGGTGGGATCATGCATCCGGAAGTAAAATCCTAAAAGGTGCTCAAAGGAAATGACCTTTGGGTCAAAGATGATTTGCACAGATTCCGCGTGACCAGTTTGTCCAGAGGATACCTCCCTGTAGCTCGGGTTGGATGTTCGTCCACCCGTGTATCCGACTTGGGTGTCTTTAACACCCGGCAGTTTTCGAATGATCTCTTCCATGCCCCAGAAGCAACCACCAGCTAATGTTGCGACCTCAAGGCCCTTGCCTACATCTCGAGCGAAGTCTCCCGGTGGCAGGTTGGTCAGGGTGCTCGTAGTTTGAGGGTCTTTTTTCGTCGAGCTACGCGGCGCGGAGTTCCCGGTGGCTGCGGTCAAAAAAGCTCCCGCCACGAGACTCAGCAGAATGATTTGTTTTTGGATATGCATTAAAAAAATCCGAGCCGTTTTGGGCTATAACTAACAAGGACATTTTTAACTTGTTGATAGTGATCGAGCATCATTTTGTGGGTTTCGCGACCAATTCCTGATTGTTTGTAGCCTCCAAACGTGGCGTGAGCCGGGTAGGCATGATAGCAATTGGTCCAAACTCTACCAGCCTCGATGGCTCGACCCATCCGGTAGGCCGTATTCATGTCTCTAGTCCACACGCCGGCGCCAAGTCCATATAGGGTGTCGTTTGCGATGTGAAGAGCTTCTGCCTCGTCTTTAAACGTCGTAACCGACAAGACAGGGCCAAAGATCTCCTCTTGGAAAATACGCATTTTATTATGGCCTTTAAATACGGTTGGCTCAACGTAATAGCCGCTAGAAAGCTCGCCGGCTAGGTTGGATCGCCCTCCTCCGACAAGACATTCTGCACCCTCCTTGCGGCCGATATCCATGTAGCTAAGTATTTTTTCGACCTGCTCTTGTGAGGCTTGTGCTCCAATCATGGTGGATTCGTCGAGCGGATGACCTTGCTTAACTTTTTTAACGCGCTCAATAGCTCTTACGATAAAGTCTTTGTATATGGATTCTTGAACGAGTGCGCGCGAAGGACACGTGCAAACTTCCCCCTGATTCAGGGCAAACATCGCGAAGCCTTCAAGTGCCTTATCAAAGAAGTCGTCGTCTTTTTGCATGATATCAGCAAAGAAAATATTGGGTGATTTTCCACCTAGTTCGAGTGTGACCGGAATTAAATTCTCAGATGCATACTGCATGATGAGTTTGCCGGTGCTTGTTTCTCCAGTGAATGCAATTTTGGAGATGCGTTTACTACTCGCCAGCGGCTTTCCGGCCTCAAGGCCAAAGCCATTAACGATGTTTAGCGCACCTGGAGGTAGAAGGTCCTGAATAAGTTCAGCAAAAACCAAAATACTGGCCGGCGTCTGTTCGGCGGGTTTTAAGACGACGCAATTGCCTGCAGCCAGTGCTGGCGCTACTTTCCAGGCGGCCATCAGTAGGGGGAAATTCCAGGGTATAATTTGTCCTACAACGCCCAGAGGTTCATGGTAGTGGTAAGCAACCGTATTATGATCAATCTCTCCGATGCTGCCTTCCTGCGCCCTGATACATGACGCAAAGTAGCGAAAGTGATCGATCGCAAGCGGGATATCGGCTGCTTTTGTTTCTCTGATGGGTTTTCCGTTATCCCAGGTTTCAGCAATAGCCAGTTTCTCGAGATTTTGCTCCATTCTATCGGCAATTTTTAGCAGAATATTGCTGCGCTCCGTGGTGGATGTTTTTCCCCATGTGGCTTTTGCGCGGTGAGCGGCATCCAAAGCAAGCTCAATATCCTGGTAGTCAGAACGAGCAATTTCACAAAAAACTTTGCCCGTGACAGGCGTCAGATTTTCAAAATACTTACCAGATTTCGGTGGTACCCATTCACCGCCGATAAAGTTGCTGTAACGTGACTTGAACTGGACCAGTGAGTTTTTATCGTTGGGGTTGGAATACTTCTGCATGAGTGTCTCCTGAAGTCTATTGCGCGGATGTTATCAAAATCACTTTCAAACTTCTTCGAAGAATTTGGTCAGTCATATTGGGCATTCGCGTCCTGCAGCATAAAAGCTTGTATCTACACGGTAAGTGGCCCCAAATTTATCTTGTGATAAGCTATTAAGCATTAATTAAAACAATGATTACAGGTATTTATGTTACAGGTCTAAAGCTATCTGATGGCGGTCCGATCCCACCTTTTGGAGGCTTAAATGAAGATTTTTTGGCCATTTTCTACTGATAGACGAGCTGGAGAGGCCGGGAACATTCTCCTGCTGACCGGCATGCTTGCGACGGCCACAGCAGTGGCTGGTGGCAAAGTAATGCTGGATCGCACGCTGGCCCAGCGCAAGGCCAGTCAGTTGGCAGAGAATACGAAGCGGGCAAAGGAAATCCCAGGCTCTGCTGCGATGATTGCAAAAGCCTTGATTAGTCTTCCACCAAGGGTTGCCTCAAGTAAGTCCGAGATGTGGACAACCGACTGTGTTTTGGAGCATCACAAAAAGCCAACTCATCTGGCGACCAACTGTGTGGTCAAGGCGCCGCCCAACATTCAAATTCTGCCCCTCATTTATCCCATTCCCTATGTTTCGGGTGCCCCTGGCAGCCCTGCCCAGCCAGCCACCAAGGTCGATAAGACGGTCGATCCCCCGACTGGTGCAAACTGGGGTATGTTTGTAAGTGAAGGGTCGTCTGCCACGGTTAAGGTTTTCACCAACGACAGCTCGAGGACAGCCACGCAGGACGTTAGTAGCGCTATAAACTCTAAAGCAGTTGTGTCCGGAAACGACACGTTGAAGCGAACGGAGTCACTCGTGACGTACTCGTTCCGAAATTGCGATAGTGATGGAAACGCCAAGCCGTCGTTTACCGGACGCTATTGCGCTAGAGCAGAGATTTTGTCTCAAAATTACGCGAGTGCCGTGAAGGTGGGTAAAACACAGGCTGATGACGACAAATCAGTTGCTGTGAGCAAAGCCGTTGCTGAGTTGGGGGTCATCGAACCGCCTCCTGCACCAACGTGCGGAGCCATATCGACTCCAGGTAATGTCAAGGTGACGCCAGGAGATCCATTTTCGTTGAATGTGAATGCTACAGGCGTGGCCCTGGGCTACCAGGTCAAATACGGCGACATCGTGCTTACAAGACTTCCCCAGCCAGATCAGAGCTTGGTGAGTTTGCCGTGGAACAATCCAACAACGTCGGCGTTACATACAATCACGGGAATTCCCACTGATCCTCCTGGCAAACCAGAAGTCAAAAGTGCCCTAAATGCGTTAATTAAAAGTGGAGTTAATCAGGCTGAGTTTACAGTGGTATTGCAGGGTGTGGTCTCCTCGACGTCATGTCCGGTCGTGGTAACGTTGCCGGGGCCTGTGTCCTGCGTTCCTAATAGCTTTACGGTGACTAGGATAGGAGATGATTTGCGCACGTGTCAGATGAGTCTCCAGAAAGACAGCGGCGCAGGGACGATCACCGGCATCACGGTTGGAGGCCAGACCTTTACCGGACCTGCAGCCGGATTTTCTGGCAGCTCATGGACTGGTACAATGCCTTGCACTGAAGATGCTCAGACGCTCACGGCGACGTTGACGCGGAGTGTTTTTGGCGCTGTATCGATGTCCATTTGTAGCCCAAACCGGACTGTTTCAGAACTAGCGGCAGATTGTGTCGCAAGCAGTTTGGATGGTGGTCGAGATCCCAATAATCTCTTGCGATGTAATATTAGTTTAAAGCGTGATCAAAAGAGTCACTCCCAAGTGACGGTCAACACGACGCCAGGCCTCTTGGCGGGATCCGGTTCTTGGGGGAGTAGTCAGAACAATGATAATTCGTGGACCTGGCAGGGTGTGATTGATCCATGCCCGTTTGGGTCTGTGACTGTGACGGCTAGTTTAATGCGGGGGTCCACGCCGGACTCCTGCGGTACAAAGACAATTACCAGTTTGGAGCCTGCGAAGTGTAACGGCCCTCCAACAGGTGGGCGTAATCCGTATAATTCGGCCGAATGTAAGATATCAGTGAATAAGTTTACGTCGAGTGGACCTATCAAGCACGTCATTATCAACGAGACCAACGAGCCCTCATCTGGTAACCATCCGTCTCCGGGTGCTTGGGGGACGAGTGACAGTTGGACGAGTCCCTGGTTTGGTTGTCCCTTGACAGCAACGGATTATAATTTGTCTCTAGTCGGTTTGGATGACGCGCCATCTAGCTGCGGGAGGTTCACCATGCCCGCTAATTCATATAAATTAACTACAACAGTATCGGGAGACGGCTCCATTTCTAGAAGCCCCGACACTGCCACCTACAACCACGGCTCAACCGTCACACTCACGGCGACGCCTTTGCTCGGACACAGTTTTGTTAACTGGGGCGGTGCATGCAGCGGTGCAACTAACACTTGTACGTTGACAATGGACAGCGACAAAACCGTGACGGCTAATTTCATCGCTACCACTTATTCACTGACGACTTCTGTTAATGGAAGTGGTTCCATTTCTAGAAGCCCCGACACTGCTACCTACAACCACGGAAAAACAGTCACACTCACGGCGACGCCTACCGCGGGATACAAATTTGATAGCTGGGGAGGTGCTTGCGCCGGGACGTCCACAACTTGTACCGTGACCATGGACGGAAACAAGTCCGTAATGGGTAATTTTGAACAAGAATGGCCACCGGTGGCCAATTGTGGATGCACAGATCAAAACTTCGCGCGTATAAGAAACAATGAAAGTTGTCCCGATGGTTACGCTATCCTGTTCAGAGATGATCCAATGGTTACCAATAGCAGTTGGCCAAGTATGGGCTGTTGTCGGCTGCCCATGCCTGATGTTCTCGTGGGTCCGAAGATAGTACGAGATACGCGTTGTCAAGCAAATGAGATTATAGTTGGCGCAAAAAAAACCAATAGAGAAATATATTGCCGAGCAATTGACACATCCAAATACGCATTATCATCGAAAAAGGACGAGGCATGCTATTACGGTTCCGGAGCTGGCGGAGGTGCGGGGTCTAAAGCGTGTCTTAAAAGTGCGGTTCCTCAAGATTACAAGAATAGATTAAACACCCATTTTGGCAGTGATGCTTGCGTAAATATGCCATTCGGTGCCGTTTCGGTCGGAAAGGACGGTCGCGCATGCGGGTCAGAGGAGACTGCGCAGCTCCTTAATAAGGCGGACAATTTGCCTCTTATTTGTAAGTAGTTCGTGCCGGCTAGGAGCAAGAATTGGTATGTGAGGTGACAGTTGCGACATTTGTTTTTTCCTAAATCTTCGGCGGGATTATCTTTAGCGGAGCTAATGGTTGGTGTAGCGATTACTGGTATCGTCTCGGTTTTTGCCATGAACCAGTTTTCAGATTTCACGAGACGTCAATGGGAGGCTGAGACAAAAGCCAGTGCCGTTGCTGAGACTGAGTTGGCCGCCGAAGTCGTAAAGAAAACTTTGCCTCAATTCATACATAGCGTAACAGGTACCAATGGCGAGACTGTGCCTCTGTCATCGTTTTGGAGTTGTAATAGTGCGGGCTGCACGATGACCATTTCCTATAATTATACCAATAACGACGGTGTCGCCGCTGCGAACCCAGCGACTGTCACACCGATGAAAGCAGATTGCGTTTCAATTACAGACGCAAAGCTATCATCGCCTGCAGTTGGCTTGCACGAGAAGGCTGCTATCCCTGGTAATCCTAACTGTTTAAGTTGTGCGCGTGGTAAGGCTCCGCAGTTAACGCTCAGCACGTATACGTTCGATGCAAGTAGTGGCGCCCCCATAAAAGGGCCAAAAGATCTGGTGTTTCCCAAAGAAATTGGCGCAATGGCTAAGCAGGGAAATCTTGCGATGGGGGTTTGTGTTGAGGCCCCTGCGTATAGCGAGAATATCGGTACAGCGACTCAGCCGTTACCGGTCACGCGCTATGATCGTTGGCGAATCACATTAATCCCGGTCTACTCTCGACTAGCACCTAGCGCGCAGAGGTCAGGTGCCCAGATTAAGTCTGATCTTCAATCTCCCGTCACAGAAATTCTTATTTCAGCGCCGCAGCGATTTGCGCCAGGTTTTAAAGTCACCCCAATCCGCTAAGGGGCCATAATTATTTAGTAATTTTAATCACTTGTGTCATGTTCTTAATTTTGGCCAACATACGCCGATACCCTCGTAAGGGGAGATTTGTGATGTGGTTTTGTCGCCCATTCAATAATAAGTCCTGGGTAGTAGAAGCCGGCGGCTTTTCTCTGCCGGGAGTCCTCGTCGGAGTAGGACTTTTGGGTGTAAGTGCTGTGGTGATTTCCAACACGGTTGTTGATGCCAGAAGATCTCAACAAGTCGCTGATATCAAACTGTCGGCTAATAAGCTTCAGCAAGCAATTTTAGATGCCGTTACCGGACGTATTAAGGAATTCATGCTTGATAAATGTTCCGGTGCACGTTGGGGAGGAGCGGGATCCACTGAGGTTGAGAAGGCATTCTCCAGGATTGAAATTCCCATCGGCTCTGCGTCTTCCGGTGGGACTCGACCCTCACTCAAATTCTATAGTCAAGAGAGTCAAGAGGGCGATATTCCCACCAGTTTCAAATGTAGCGCTCCTGTAGGGCCAGCATTTATGGACGGGTCAAATGCAAATTCAGGCCAGTACCTAAGATTTTGTATGGAGATTGATCCGCCAGGACATCCAGCGGTGTCGCAGCGACTTTTAGAGCTACTAGTAGTGCCAATTAATTTGGCCTCTGATTCAGCAATCACGTGCGAGGATACTAGGGGTGCTGGTGCAGGTATAAAAGTCACGTGGCAGATGCACAATAAAATAAATAAGGACAAAGTAAAGGGATTTGGCGATGGAGTTTCAGTCTTAAAGGAATCCGGCACATTCCTGATTTCCGCTGAGACGGAGTCTTACAGCGGTACCTGTAAAGTTGACGCAAATCGTGTAGGTACAACTAATCAATGTAAGATTGATGTGAGTGGACTTGGTCGCAGACCGCCGACACTATTCAAGAATAACGTCGTGATGACTGGATTTAATTGGGTCAGATCCCCATCTGCGAACAATGATGCGTTTACTGCAATGACAATGTGCGAGACAAATCTTGTGAGTAATTTCAGAGCGCAGTCTACTGACGGGAGTGTTTTTTGCGATGCGCAACCTGTGCCCATTGGATGTACCTCACCTTATCCCGGGTATGCCTGCACGCTTGAAAATACGCAGATAGTTGGCAACTTTAATGGAGGCGCCAGGGATTCATGCCACAGATGGGGATCGAATGCGGTTTCTAATGCCGGAACGATGACGATTAACGGCTTATCCAAGATAATTGGTGATAAGATTTTTTCATACAATCCGGGAAGCCAGGATGACGTCGTTCTCCTCCTGAAATCGAGTTATACAGTTCCAGGCATGACGGGTACAGGCACCGTAGCAGTACCCAACGACGGGCTATTTTTTTATAATCAGCAGAATGGTGGTTTTGACGGTTGTATTAACACATATACATACATGGGTCGCTCCGTGCAGCGGTCATCTTATGGCAATACTGCCGGATTGGCGGCCGGGCTGAGTGCGCCGCTCGTTGGTCCTAACAGCATATCGATCAGTCAGCTTAAAAATTTAGGATACGCCAATGGAGATAGTTTATCTTTCAGCTTGTGGCTGATTGCTCAGGGGGCTGGAGGCTTTTCTTTGGGGCTTGTGATCCCGAAATGCACATGTCAATGAGAAATGGTGTTGTTTATTTAATGGGTTGGTGAACGGCTAGGTATTGTTTAAAATAAATCTCTTTATGTTTTGAAAAAACATAAAGAGTGGTCCACAGCCCTTGATTGTATCATCGTTGTATTTTAGTTTTTTATCGAACCTGCGACTCCACCAAGAATCCATGATTCCATGCAGAACTCACGCCGCGTTTGAGTCGCATGACGCGGTTATTGTAGTTGCCCTCGACGGTCCATAGGGACTTGGTGGCAATGTCATAGGACACAATCATAAAAGTATGGGTGCCCTGGCTCGTGCCCTCGTAGCGAATCATATCAGCCATCATGCTTTTGGTTGGGGCTTGACTCGGTATTTTCGAGGCGTTTTGAATGGCACGATGTTGTCTAAAGAATGACGAGGCAGAGTAGGAGTTTGATACTTTAAAGTCTTTGGATGCAACCCAAGTGTAGAAGCGGTCACACCAGCTTCCGTTATAGTAACCTTTAGAGGATTGATAGTTGCCGTATTCCCAGTCGTAGGATTCCGCCAGTGCTCTTAAAACAGCACGACGTTTCGCGCTTGATAGTTTTGTATTCGCTGTCGTGGCAATATGAAACTGATGTTTAACCGGTCCGCCGACCGTTGTGCTGACGACACCATCTTTAATGTCAAAGACCGAGGTGCCCTCTAGTCTGTAAACTGTTTCCGGATCAAGGCCAGATACCGCGAAGTCGATTACGCGTCCCTCTCGAACGTCCACATCTTGATCGAGCGGGATTTTGACGGCAGAGTTTCTTAAATTGACGAGCGTACTTTTAACTTTGACGCGCGTGGACTGCGCAAGGGGTCCACTTTGAATAACCATACGGATAACCGACATAGTTGAGCTTTCGCGGGATAGAGTGCCCTGATAATCAAACGCAACTTGGACCCTTGGGATCGGCCTCATTTTTGGCAAATTAGTAGGCGGAGAAAGGTCAGATGTCCTCTGCTCAAGTCCATCGCTTGCGGCATGAGATGAAATTTTAGCAGATAACAGTATTGAGCGGCCTTCGTCATTTATACTAACAACGTGTATAACCAGATTGTCGCGTAGCATGACCGGCGAGTTACTGCGCCAGTATGCTGGCGAGATTTTTGTCATATCAATGAGGGGCGTCTCGGTTTTGAGACAGTCCGATTTTTCACTAACACACAGTGCGATCGTGTTGTCCGTATCTTCGTATAGATGAACTAAAACTGCTGAGTTGGCGCCATCGTCTTGAAGGGCCAAAGTTCCTGCTCCAACGGTGGGAACGTCGCGCAAGGCACCTTCAGGCTTCTTGTCAGAGGCACCGCAACTCGAAAGAATTAAGGCTGTTAGGGCTGCGAAGGCCACGATTTTCGACTGGACAAGTTTTGCGCGCAGGCTCAGCATGGTGCGGCGTCTCCTTCTGGCTGGTTTCAGTCATTGAGGGCGTACATCAGCTCATTTACTAGGCTTCCCTAAGGCATTTAGCAAAAAAGCTGCCAACCTCTAGCATTTCTAATATGCTGTAAATATTCACATTTTAGAGGCTATCGAGATGTTGGTATGTCAATGAATATGACAGTTTTCATCTCCTGTCAAATGGGCTTAGCCCCGGGTGGCCTCCTTACTGGTAAATACCGGTTAATTCTAGGGAGCTTTTTTGGCTTTTTTTGAGTTAAAGTTTGCAACTCATGTGATCTTGGTATGACCGTCCGCACCGATTTAGAGAGGAATCATGTTTAATCCAAATCGCTCAGAAGTGATCGATCAAAACTTTATCCAGTGGGTTCAGTCCGGAAACCTGCCCGAAAGCCGTTCCTCGACAACCTTGCGCGAGGCGGGTCTTGATGCGTCCACATTTATGGATATTTTTGAATCACAAATGATTAGTCGGCATTTAGATCTTGCGGCGAGGCGTTTTAGGGCCAGAAACCTGACTTTTTACACCATCGGCAGCTCGGGGCACGAGGGCAATGCCGTTCATGGGAAGATATTCCCTTTGGGCGATATGGCATTCCTGCACTACCGCAGTGGAGCATTTTTTGTTCAGCGTTCAAAACAGTTGCCTGGAATGGATGCCATATACGATGGTGTGTTGTCACTAGCTGCGTCGTCAGAAGATCCCATTTCTGAGGGGCGCCATAAGGTTTTTGGAAGTGTTCCGTTAAATATTCCTCCGCAAACATCCACGATAGCATCTCACTTGCCCAAAGCCGTGGGCGCGGCCCTTTCTGTGGGTCGAGCAAGAGATATGAAAATTAAAGGGGCCATGCCCCACGACGCCGTTGTTTTGTGTTCATTTGGTGATGCATCAGCCAATCACGCTACGGCACTTGCTGCGTTCAACACGGCAGCTCTTTGCACATACCAGGGCCTCGCAGTGCCACTGATTTTTATTTGTGAAGATAATGGTATTGGGATTTCTGTGCCAACACCAGGCGGGTGGATCGAAAAGAGCTTTTCATCCAAGGCAGGACTTCGCTACCTGAGTTGTGATGGCTTAAATCTTGCGGATTGCTACCGGGTCTCACGGCAGGCCGAAGAGGTCACCCGTCGCACACGTCAGCCCACATTCCTTCACATGCGGACGGTAAGACTTTTAGGCCACGCCGGATCTGACGTGGAAACCACCTACCGAAGTGCCGATCAGATTGAAGCCACCGAGCGTCAAGATCCGTTGCTGCATTCCGCCCGGATCGCGCTTGAAAACGGCATTATTTCAAGTGGTGAGTTGGTAAAGCTCTATCAGTCCATTCGTCAGCGAGTCGACATTCAAGGTGAGATCGCCTGCGCAAGACCAAAGCTATCTGGCGTAGATGAAGTGATGCGAAGTATTATTCCTCCTAAAGGGCTCAAGCCGCCCATGCCGATTCCAGACCCTGAGACCAGGAAGCAAAAACTAGGAGACCGCATTAGACCAGGCCAACGGTTTCATTTTGCAAAATTGCATAACCTGGGCCTTGCTGACGTGCTACTACAGTATCCAAACACCATGATTTTTGGTGAGGATGTGGCGAAGAAAGGTGGTGTCTATAATGTCACGGCTGGCCTTTTTGAAACCTTTGGGCCAAAGCGCGTTTTTAATTCCCACCTTGATGAGACTAGCATTTTGGGTAATGCCATCGGTATGGCCCATAACGGATTCTTGCCGATTCCCGAGATTCAATTTTTAGCCTACGTGCACAATGCTGAAGACCAAATCCGCGGTGAAGCTGCAACGCTCAGTTTCTTCTCCTCAGGCAAATACACAAACCCCATGGTGGTTCGTATTGCAGGCCTTGCCTACCAGAAGGGATTCGGCGGGCACTTTCATAACGACAATTCTTTGACCATATTCAGGGATATTCCTGGTCTAGTTGTGGCATGTCCGTCAAACGGTGCAGACGCCGTGAAACTCTTTCGTCAGTGCGTTCGCCTTGCCCACGAAGATGGCCGGGTTGTCATCTTTGTCGAACCTATCGCTCTTTATATGACAAAGGATCTTCATAAAGACGGAGATGGTGCTTGGCAGTTTGAATATCCAGACCTTGGTCAGGAGATAAAACTTGGCGAAGTTTCTGTTCATGGTGACGGTACAGATCTGGCGATCGTGACCTACGGCAATGGCTACTATTTATCAAGACAGGCCGAAGTAGTTTTGAAGTCGGAGCACGGCATCAACGCTCGTATTATTGATCTGCACTGGATTTCACCGATTGCAGAAACGTCCCTTCTGAAGGCCATCAAGGGCTGCAATAACGTGCTCATTGTTGATGAGTGTCGAAAGACGGGATCCTTAAGTGAACAAATTGTGGCACTACTTGTAGAGAAAATGCCGGCATTGCCCAAAATCGCTGTAGAGGCTGCAAAAGACAGCTTCATCCCATTGGGTCTGACGGCAACTGTGACGTTGCCGAGCAAGGAGTCAATTGTTGAAGCGGCTACAAAGTTAGTCCAGTCAAAGAAGCCTGCCAAAGTTACTGCAGACTAAGGCGATTCAATTGGGAGGCGTAATTCTATCGGTCTTTGGTCTTGATGGCCTTGACCATATGAACCCCAACACACCTGCCCCAACAATGACAGTGAGGATTTTCATTTGCGTTGAAATACTTCCTATAATGAAAAGTGGAAGCGCCAAGTTAACTGCAATAAAAAGCGTAGCCATAATTTTCGCAGGCATTCGAATAACACCGCTCTGCTGCCAGTCAATAATTGGCTTGGATAAAGTTGGGTGCGTCATCAGCCAATGGTGAAATCGTTCTGATCCTCTTGCAAAGCAGGCCGCTGCCAAAAGAAGAAAAGGTGTCGTCGGTAGTAAAGGTGTAATGATTCCTATAGCTCCGATGAGGACAAAAAGGCATCCAAAACTGACATATATGGTGCGCATGCTATATAGATAGCACGCATGTAGCGGTTTTTTCCAGTGCTAAAGCTATTTTTTCTTCCAAGCAGAGATCCACCGCGCCAAGTCAGCAGCTTCACTTTTCGTAAAATCTTTTTGTTTTGGCATTTTTCCTGATGATGAAAGTTGCGCATCCGAAGAGTCTTTTGTGTCAGGTGGGAGTACTTTTTTCATGATCATATCGACAGCTTTTTTATGATCATCGGGAAGCAGTTGTGCAAAATTTGGGGCATACTTTGCGCCAAAGTTGCCGACTCCGTGGCAATACTGACACCTTAGCATATAAACGGAGCGGCCAGCACCAGCAGTCCTTTCACCGGCTGGAACTAACGCTTTGTAGTGGTCAATAGTCGATATAAACTCGACGCCCTCAAGGCTGTCAAAAAACCTCCACGGCGTAATGGCGAAATCGGTATGTCGCCAATTTTTACCAACGACCACTTTATTGCCTGCGAATGACATAGCTATCTGATCTTTTTGACCGGGCTGGGTGTAGACACTTGATGGGAAGTTGGTTCCCCAGCTTTTTTTGGAATCGTCATGTATCGCTAGCGCAATAAATACCTCTGTGTCTTCTCTTAATGTTTTTATAGATACAGGAATGATCATGCCCAGCTTTGAGTGAAGTAGAATATAATCAATTTCGGGTGGTAGCGGTTTATACTGAGATACTAGATCCCTTAGTTTTAGCCCCCTAAATTGCATGGTTTTCTCGTATTGAATGTCGTAAGCAAGAAGGCCGTCAAAGTAAAGGCCTCCTATGTCAACTTTATCGCGCACGTTTTCCTGTTTTCGTCCGCCATCGCGGCTGGTCCACATTTTGATGGGTACTGGAGTGGCATCTTTGATCAGTGTTGCTTTGCCGAAAATAGATGTTGATTTATGGGTGGAGTCTGATTGCTTTGGTGTAGCGAATGCTGCTGAAGAAACTAAAAGCAAGACATGTATGAGTTTTGAGCTAGTTGACATCATAAAATCTTCCTCATGCATCGCGATCGTTTAATGACTGCACCTTGCGGCTAAGACTTTCGACTTTCAATTCCTCTTGAATGATCTCGTGTTCAATATGATCAAGCTCAGGCTTCATAAGTGCAGCGGCAAAAAGAGCGGTGTAGAGCGCGCTAAATAGTGTTCCGAGCACCATAAGTGCCATGGAAAGCCATTTGCCTGAAGACGTTTGAGTCGTAATATCGCCATAACCCACCGTAGTTGCTGTCGAGACGGCCCAATAAAGCGCATCTTGAAAAGATTCTAGAGAGGTATTTAAATCCGATTCAAGCCAATAAAAAAGTCCAGCGCTGCAAAATAATAAACTGTGCACGAGAATTGTTAACTGCCAGAACACTGGCTTCTTCATAAGCCAAATGAACCGTTGGATGGGGATCGTGCGTCTTAAATTTTTTCGCATTGTTGACTTCACGGGTCGATTTTCTCCATGACGAGGGCTCGGCTACGATTATATCGCCTTTAGGGTTACAATAAAACATGAGTCGATCTTTTGGTATGACCGTATCTATTGCTTAGTGCGGTTTTCCACTTTTCTAGGGAGCGTCTATGGGCGGAATGGTTGCCGTTGTTGCTGGATCTACCGGAATGGTAGGTCAAGAGCTAGTTCGTCAGCTTTGTTCCAACAAGGATTATTCCGCTGTTATCGCCTTGGTCAGAGATCCGGCTGCTGCCCGTGCTCTTTTGCAATCATCTAATAAAGTACTTATTCGCGAGCTTCCTACAGGGCAGGACACGATTGTTGGCGATGAATTTTACTGCGCACTCGGTACGACGATAAAAAAAGCGGGGAGCAAGGCTGCTTTTGCGGCAGTGGATCATGACTTGGTCCTTGATCTCGCAGCTCGTGCGAGGGCCGGTGGTGTGGGTCGGGTTGTCGTTGTTACATCTGTTGGAAGTGATTCAAATTCATCCAACTTTTATCTTAGGGTTAAGGGTCAAACTGAAAGGGATTTAGTTGCTCTCGGACTCAAGCGGCTCGAGATTTATAGACCGTCTCTGCTGCTGGGTAGCCGGAGTGAGTCTCGCCCCATGGAGAGATTTGGTATAATCGTGGCGCCTTTTCTGTCGTGGACCCTGCGGGGGGCGTTATCGAAGTATCGGCCCATCAGCGCCGTTGAGCTTGCAGCAAAAATGATCAGAGGTGAACCCTTGGCGGGTTCATGAGTGCTCGACTCCAAACGCCACTATCAATGAAACGACCTGAGAAAGGTTAGACCGCTAACTGATAATAGAAATAAACCGCTAATTTTCTGCAAATGGCTTGTTTTAGGACCTAAAACCCTTCCTTGTCCAGCCAGACCAACAAGACTTGACGATGCAGTTGGAACGATCAGCATAACAGGCAGGGTGCCAAGTGAGAAACCGGTTAGGACCAGTGCGGACTGCATCGGTTCTGCAACCATCGCCGCTGCTGCCAGCGCAGCTGTTAGCGTCATGCATGGTAAAAACACTGTCACCACCCCGAATATGAAAGGCTGAAGAACTGTGGAGGCATTTTTTGTTGACAAAGGCAGTAAACTTTCAGAAAGCCTTCCCATCCATGCTGGGCCGGGAGTTGGCTTCATGCCTCGAACAAGTCTTAGTCCCTGAAATGCAAGAATTAAAGCAAAAATAAAACTTAGAGAGACTCCAATTCGCGGCATGTATTCAGAAACAAAATTTTGAGCGCCTCGGGATATCCAACCAATCACTGCTCCTAAAGTGGTGTATGACAAAATCCTTCCCAGATTGTAGGATAAAGCCATGTACGTTGTATTTTTTACTCCAGGATTTTTTCCAGTAAACTTCGCGCAAGCTAAGGGTCCGCACATGGCAGCGCAGTGCCAGGACATGGTGAAGCTAAACCACGTTATTGATAAAAAAACTGCCCAACCGATCGTATCCGCATCCATCAGAAGGTGCTCAAGATGGCTGTGATCGTGCATTCGTTGACTCCAAATAAGGCTGCGTTCGTATCAGCGTCAGTTGACGGTATGGAGAGAATACAAAAAAATTGTAAGCATTGCCAGGCGCCGTTCAGCTTGGTGGCCAAGCAAAGTAATCAAGCCGAAAATAGTATCTTAGCCCGTACCGAAATCGCTTCGAGCGATTTTTGCTGTCTTGGTTGTGAGTCAGCGTATCGCATAATTTTTGGGCTTGGGCTTGAGACGTTTTATGACATGCATGCTGCGGCGCTCATCGGTAAGACACAACAGCCCGTCACTAGACGCGCAGTAGATTACAGTTTGTATGACTCCGTAGATTTCCAGTCTTCGTTTGTTCAATTATTTCGTGGTGATGGTTTGGTGAACCATCAGCTTGCGGGCGACAAGATTGAAACACCGGTCATTAAGACGGCTGATCTCATGATTGACGGGATCACTTGTTATGCCTGTATTTGGCTGATTCAAAATGGACTTGAAAAGCGATTTAACTCAATACCCACTGTCGACAAAGGGATTTCCATTAGCGTTAACCAGACAACCGGCATAAGCCAAGTTAATTTTAATGAGCCATTAGTAAAATTGTCGGCTGTTGTCGAGTTTATTGAAAGTTTGGGTTACCGAGTTAGTCCAAGTCGCATGGGTGCGCTTGAGGGTGATAACTCTGAGATGATAAAAGTTGGCGTTGGACTTTTCATCATGCTCAATGTCATGTCGTTTGCTGCAGCTGAGTATTTTGCCGGTCAAGGTGGGCTAAGCCCAAGTCTTCAAGCTCTTATCCGATGGCTCTCTTTTTCAATGACCTTGTTTGCGATGCTATGGCCCGGCCGAGAATTTTTTCTGAATAGCTGGAGAGCTGTAAAATATCGCTCTCCAAGTATTGATGCGCCTATAGCGGTTGGCCTGTTGGCTGCGTTTGTCTGGTCAAGTATGAGCACGATTGCTGGCTACGGAGACGTTTATTACGACAGTATTAGTGCCATCATTGCATTTGTAATGACGGGACGGCTCATTCAACGGAACGTTATTCGCCGAAACCAGTCAAAAATCGCGGCACTTTTAAATCCAAATGAAGGCTGGACTCTTGTTCAACAAGGCGAGGTTGATGGCGCGATTTGGGTGCCTAAGAGGGCTAATAGCGTAAAAAAGGGTGAACGTTTGCGTATTCTGCCAGGCGAAATGCTTCTATTGAGGGGCATTTGTTCGAGTGAGTGTGCGACTATTAGTTTTGAGCAGCTAAAAGGTGAAGCAGGGTGGCGTCAGGCTGCACGGGGGGAGACTTTACCGGCCGGTGTTATTAATGGTGATACACCAGTTGAAGTTATCGCTGATCAAGATGGCGTTGAGAGCTATACGGAGTCTTTGGCTAGATCCATTGAGCGTGTGGTGAATGAAAAAGGGCGCTACCACCAGTGGAGCGATAGTGCAGCGTGGGGGCTATTTATAGTTGTATTATTAGCCGCTATTGGCGTTGCTTTGCTCGTTGCTCCCACGGACCCTCAGGCTGCTGTGAGTAGGGTCGTTGCGATGATGCTGGTTGCTTGTCCATGTACGTTCGCTATCGGTGTTCCGCTGGTTTTTGGTACGGCCATGCGCAGATCACTCGAAGACGGTATTTTGTTTAAATCACAGAGAGCGCTTGAAGTGCTGTCCGGTGTTAAACATCTCGTGTTTGACAAAACGGGGACACTCACTGAGGGTGATATAAGGATTAAACATATAGAGTGGGCGAGTCACGTGGGTGACGATGTTAAGTCAAGGTTGCTAGGTCAGCTTGCATCGCTTGATCAACTGTCCAGTCATCATGTGCCAAAAGCAATTGCCACCTATTGCCGTGATCTTGGATTTAGATGTGATTCATTACCAGATTCAGTTATCGAAAAATCCTCAGCGGGCATGATCGTTATGTTTAAAGAGGAAGAAATCTTGATTGGTTCGGTAAAGTTTATGAAAGATAATCTTGAGAATTTTGGTCAGGAAAATCTTGCTTCAGCTGTCACGTTGGTTTCATTCTCTGGTCAAGTTGTTGCGTGGATAACCATGACTGACATTATTCGACCCCACGCAAAAGAGTTGATTGATTTTCTCAAGATTTCTGGGCGAAAGGTTGATCTTTTGAGCGGAGACTCATCTCTAAAAACCTTGCTGGCAGCGCGTGAGCTGTCGCTTGAGGTGTCGGAAGCTCATGGTGAGGCAACGCCTTCTTCAAAACTTTTATTTATTCGAAAAGCCTCGCAACAACAGTCGGTTGCCATGATAGGCAATGGCCTTAATGATACCGGCGCAATGGCGCAGGCGGACATATCGATCGCAGTAGACAGTTCATCGACAAGTGCGATGAAACGCGCGGATGTATGTCTGTTACGGTCTGATATTTCACTCGTCGAGCTGGCGATGAAATACGCAAGCGCAGTTCGTGATCGTATAAGGTTGTCTTTTTGCGTTGCGACGATTTATAATTTATTTGCTTTATATCTCGCAGCGCGGGGGATGGTCAGTCCGGTAGTGGCCGCCATTCTGATGCCCATCAGTAGTTTGACAATCACGTATTTGTCAACCAGCTGGAGAGTGCGGAAGAGTTCCGTTTAGCGTCTGCCTAGTTTTCTTAGGGATTGAAATGGAAGCGTTATTTGTTCTGATACCGATTAGCCTGTGTTTGGCTGGCTCGGCATTGGTTTGTTTTATTTGGGCGGCAAAAAAAGGTCAGTTCTCGGACTTAAAAACACCCGCGGAGCGTTTGGTTTTTGAAGATTTTGAGAGTGCGTCTCGCAAAAGAGATTCTTAGTTTTCTTGGAGGAAATTATGACGAGTCAACGACAAGGGACCGAAATTAACATCACCTATGATGACAAACTTGCGAGATATTTTCTCCTCGCAACTTTACTGTGGGGTGTCGTTGGGATGCTGGTGGGCGCTTTGGCTGCGCTACAGCTTGCGTTTTGGCCGTCAAACCTCAATACCAGTTGGTTAACGTTTGGTCGTATGAGGCCTTTGCACACCAATGCCGTCATATTTGCGTTCTCAGCAAACGGATTTTTCGCGGGAATGTATTACTCTATGCAAAGGCTTCTTAAAACTCGTATGTGGAGTGATACATTAAGTTGGATTCATTTCTGGGGTTGGCAGTTAATTATCGTAGCTGCTGCCATTACGATTCCGCTGGGTCTGACCCAAGGGAAGGAATATGCAGAACTTGAATGGCCGATTGATATCGCTATTGCTCTTGTTTGGGTGCTGATGACCATTAACGTGCTGATGACTCTAAAGATTCGCAGGGTTGAACATATTTATGTAGCTCTTTGGTTTTATCTAGGGTCAATTTTGACAATTGCGATGTTACATGTAGTCAACTCTCTTGCAATTCCCGTGTCGCTCTCAAAGAGTTATTCAGTGTTTGCTGGCGTACAAGATGCCTTAGTGCAGTGGTGGTATGGTCACAATGCTGTTGGTTTTCTTTTGACCACACCATTTCTTGGAATGATGTATTACTTTTTGCCAAAGGCGTCTGGTCGACCAGTATTCTCTTACCGCCTGTCGATCATTCACTTTTGGTCACTCGTCTTTATTTACATCTGGACGGGTCCACATCATCTTCTTTATTCATCTTTGCCGGAGTGGGCGCAAAGCCTTGGAATGGTGTTTTCGCTTATGCTGATTGCTCCAAGTTGGGGTGGAATGCTCAATGGTTTGTTAACTCTAAATGGCGCATGGCACAAGGTTCGTGTCGATCCGATTCTGAAGTTTTTCGTTGTGGCTTTGACGTTCTACGGAATGGCGACTCTTGAGGGTCCGATCATGTCGATCAAGAGCGTTAACCTTATGACCCACTACACGGACTATACAATCGCTCATGTGCATGGTGGGGCACTCGGTTGGTTGGGTGGTATGATTTTTGGGATGACCTACTGGCTTGTACCAAGGCTTTTCGGTCGAGAAATTTACAGCAAGTCGATGGTGAATCTTCATTTTTGGCTATTTATAGTGGGTCTTATTCTGTATGTGACAAGTATGTATGTCGCGGGGATCACCCAAGGTCTGATGTGGTTGTCTACTGGTCCAGACGGACTTTTGACCTATCCACAGTTTATTGAGAGCATCGTTGCAAGTAAGTCGCTTTATTGGATTCGCCTGATAGGTGGAACCATTTATCTTATTGGCATGGTGCTATGTTTTTATAACGTGTTGAAGACGGCAATGGGGGCGAAAGCAACAGACGAGACGGTCAGGTTTGTTCCGGAAAGGCATGTCTTACAGCCTAAAACTTTCCATGAAAAGCTGGAACATAATGGTTTTGCTTTTAATATACTAATTGCTATCGCTATTATCATCGGTGGTATCGTGGAGTTTGTACCTGTCTTCATGATTAAGTCTAACGTTCCGACTATGGCTGAAGTGAAGCCCTATTCGCCACTTGAGCTGCAGGGGAGGGATGTGTACATAAAAGAGGGTTGCTATAACTGTCATAGTCAGATGATCCGCCCCGTTAGAGAAGAGACAATTCGATATGGAGAATTTACGCGTGGCGGTGAATCTGTATACGATCATCCGTTTCAGTTTGGATCAAAACGGACTGGACCCGATTTACAAAGGCTTGGTGGCAAATATCCTGACTTTTGGCATTACCGTCATATGCTGAATCCCCGTGATACGTCTCCTGGCTCAATAATGCCTAATTATCCGTGGCTTGCGGTAAATAAGGTGGACGTCTCCAGTGTCAAAAAGAAGCTAGAAGTGATGACGTCTCTTGGGGTTCCATACTCTAAAGATGAGGTTGAGTCAGCCGCTGAGACGTATATGTCTCAAGCCAGGAAAATTTCTGAAGGTCTTACATCTGAAAAAGTCATGTTAGATCCTGAAGTAGAATTAACAGCTTTGATCGCTTACATGCAAAGGTTAGGTGTTGACGGGAAAGTGGCTATCAAGAACCAGTCCTCGGCTAGCGGCACATCATCTGCGAAGGTAGGGGAGGGGAAACTCTGATGAAAGGCCTTTCTAATCTGATATCGGTAACGTCCTCGTCAATTGTGACGATTCAGTCGGGCGTACTTGTTTTGTTTGTTGTGTGTTTTGTTTTTTTAGCAACTCGGATGTATGGGAAGAGAGATAATTCCATCACCGAAGAAATAGGGCGAAGGGCGTTGGAAGATTGATTTTAAGTCCTTATTAGGGGAGCGCAATACATGACATCAGATAAAGAGTCAGCACCGATTAGACCCTACGAAGCCGATGGGATCCAAGAGCTGGACAACAGCTTGCCGAGCTGGTGGATCGGTCTATTCATGTTTACATCGATTTTTGGGCTGCTTTACATGGTTTATTTGCACCTGGCAGGAGGCCCATCGATTCACAGTGAGTATGAGCAAAGCCTTAAGTTGACGTTTCAAGCACCGGCGGGCGGCGGTGATAGCAATGAGCCCACAGATCTGAATGCGATGATTGGAAACTCAACGTCCATCGCAAATGGCAAATCTATTTACACGTCTAACTGTGGGCCGTGCCACGGCGCATCGGGCGAGGGCGTTATTGGTCCGAATCTTACGGATAACTACTGGTTGCATGGCGGTGCGCCCGAAAAAATCTATGGGGTTATTTTTGGGGGCGTCGTAGAAAAGGGAATGCCGGCTTGGGGTGGGATCTTGGGTGAGCAGAAAGTTCGCCAGCTGACCGCTTATGTATTAAGCCTGAAGGGGTCCATTCCTCCCAACGGTAAGGCACCTCAGGGGAATCAAGAATAAAACGCTATATGTTGACCGCTTTTTATGACGTCATCTCATAAAGATAACTTGGTGGGCAGATCGGCTACGGTCGGAACTATGGATTCCAAGGGTCGTCGTCGTTGGCTGTATCCCGATCGCCGGGGGGGTCCTAAAGCGTCATTAAGACGTAAAGCGGCTTTCGCTCTCATTATATTGTATTTGATCGTGCCATGGCTATCTTGGAATGCTACCCCTTTGATCAGGCTCGACGTCTTAGAGAAAAAAGCCTATTTTTTTGGTTTAGTATTTCATCTTCGTGACGCAGCTTTTGTTGCGCCACTTCTCGGTATTGCTGCCTTATTTCTATTATTTGTCACATCTATTAAAGGGCGTCTCTGGTGTGCTTACGGTTGTCCTCAAACCGTATTTGTTGAATGGGTTATAAGGCCCATTGAGGAATTGACCGAGGGGCCTGCCCATCGGCGACGCCGCTTGGATTCTCTTCCCATGACACTAGTTGTTATGGGGCGAAAACTTGTGAAGCATGCATTGTTTCTTTTGGTAGCCGCCATCGTTGCCAACACATTCCTCGCGTTTTTCTTTGGCCCAGAAAAAATAATGAACTTTATGATGGGTTCTCCGACGAGTCATCCCGGCCCATTTGCCGCCATGGCCACTGTGATGGGTCTATTTTATGCTGATCTTGCATGGTTTAGGGAGCAGTTTTGCGCCTTTGTTTGCCCATACGCGAGATTTCAATCGGTGATGATTGATAATGATACACCGACCGTTGCGTACGATTTCAATCGAGGTGAGCCTCGTGGACGAGATGTAGTTTTAAAAACAGGTAACGTTAAATCCAAAGGGGATTGCATCGATTGTGAATTATGCGTCAGGGTTTGTCCCACCGGAATCGATATCCGAGAGGGCCTTCAGCTTGAGTGTATTCGATGTGCAAGGTGTGTCGACGCATGTGACATGATCATGACTAATATCGGCCGTCCGAAAGGCCTCATCCGTGTGGCAACACAGTCGGAGTTGGCAGGAGTCCAACCAACTCCTTTGTGGAGACGGGCAAAGGTTCTGGCTTTTGCTGTGGCGATGATTCTTTTATCGGTGGTGCTTTTGGTCCGGATTGGTGCGCGTGGAAGTGTGAGTCTCAATGTGGCGCGCGCCCCGGGGCCCGTCTATACGCAGATGCCTGATGGGCGTTTTGGAAATATGCTCATCATTCATATCAATAATAATTCGTATGCACCTGCAAGATTAGACTTCGACTCAAATTTCGAGGAAGGCGTAACGCTACTTTGTGCGTTGTGCGGTACTGAAGTCCCTAGTTTTGGCGCGATTAGTTTGTCAGTGATAGCAACATTTAATCCAGAACTCGTAAATAAATCGCTAATAATAAAACATCGACAGACACAGCAATCGGTTTCCGTGCCGCTTCTTGGCCCGGGCTAGGAATGCTTATGAACTCTTATCCAGTGAAGCCAAAATTTTTAGGAGACAGCGATTTTCGTCGCGATATTTATCATCGTTTTAGTCGGCTCAGTCTTCCGCGACATACGTCATATCCTTCTGTTCCTCATTGGAGCAGTTCGATCAATGAGGAATTTATCTGTTCTCGTCTTAATCAGATTTCCAACTCAAACGGCGGCGTTGGCTTTTATGTCCATGTGCCGTTTTGTGAGAAGGCATGCGCTTATTGTGGTTGTAACAAGCTGATCTTGGGCCATCGGCATCAGGACGCGGAATCGATGGCAGAGCGCTATCTCGTGGGCATCGAGAAAGAGCTTCAGCGCATCAAAAACACCCAAATCAATTCTCGATTTAACGTTGAGCAGTTACACTGGGGTGGCGGCACGCCCACATGGCTCAGCCCTGTTCAGATTGAGCGTCTATGGACTTCAATATCGGAGTTTTGTCACGTTAGAGATGGCGCTGAAGTGAGTGTGGAGGTGGATCCTCGATTCACGAGTTATGACCATCTAAGTATGCTTCGTAGTTTAGGGTTCAATAGGGTAAGCCTCGGAGTTCAAGACTTCGACCCGGCCGTTCAAAAAGCTATTCAGAGACATCAACCTGTGGACGCTGTTCGAAAAATAGTGGATCACTGCCGTGAGTTAGGTTTTGATAGTGTTAACTTTGATTTGATTTATGGTCTGCCAAGACAAACGATGGAGAGCATGCGGAGAACGTTGGCCCAGGTGATTGAGTTGGAGCCTGATCGCATTGCATTCTATCGGTTGGCGCTCTTACCAAATATTTTCAAATTGCAGCGTTCATTTCTCGAAACAGATATGCCAGATGATGAGTCGATTCTTGATTTTTTTCTTCAAGCGATTGATTTATTTGGCGAGAGTGGATGGCGGTTTGTTGGGCTCGATCACTTTGCGAGAGATACGGACGAACTTGCAACTGCTATGCGCGAAAAAACCCTTAGGAGGTCATTTCAAGGGGTTTCGACTGGTGCAGACATACCGATAGTAGCCGTTGGCCCGTCCGCAATTTCGGACTTTGGCGATATTTTTTTTCAAAATGAACCTCAATTTCAGCAGTGGTCCAATAAATTGGATCAAGGTCAATCTCTAGCCGTGAAGGCCCACGTCATGTCTGACGACGATAAGCTACGGCGCTGGTTGATTAATCAGATTTACTGTTACCGTGAGATTGACAAATTAGAGTTCAAGCAGCGCTTTGGGTTAAGATTTGATGAGCATTTTGCAGGTCTTGGAGAAACGTGGTCTGAGATGCAAGGTCTCGGCCTCATTGAAAACCATCAAAGCGCATTGAAAGTTAAGCCTATTCTAGGTTGGCTTTTGTTGCGAGTTGTTGCATCAGCTTTTGACCGATATCTACCGCAAGATGCCTGGAAGACTGGTCTTGATAGTAAGGTCGCATCACGCGTTGGATGACATTTTAGGTGAGCTGATTTTAGCCAGCGGCACAAAGCCTCTGTGTCACAACTTGGGTAAAGCCTTGAAGTACGCACTGGTCAAATTGTACGGGATTTACCATTACGCTTCGGCAGTAATAGTTATACTGCCAGCCGTGGCCTGTTGTATAACGGTTGGCATGAGCAACCGTGCCTTGCGGAGTTGCTACCTTGAAATACTCCCACGAATACTCAATCCAGTGTACGTTGCCGCCACGAGGATGCTTCACAGCAAACCCCCCTGCGCGGTCTAGGATGTGGGCAATTATGAAGCCTGAGCGGTTTAGTGCGACGTAGTCGGCCGGGGTGGGTAGATTGGGGGGAGCCGTTTCAAATCTCAGCCCACAGGCCTCGCCGCCATTTTGGATTGATCTGATCACGCCCCTTGTATACTCGGGGATGTTGTTCGCTAGTTCTGCTTTTGCTGATGTCGTCCACAACAAAAAGATTAAGACTAAATGCTTCATTTTGGCCTCTTTGTTTTTAGGTTTGTCGGTCCGTTTATCTTGTCTTTGCTGTTACAGAGATCATTGACACTACAAGTGCCACACTGGGGGGATCTTGCGGTGCACGTGTATCGGCCGTGCAGGATAAACCAATGATGGGCCATTGGTAGCCACGCCGGATTAATCACAGAGAGGAGCTTTTGTTCAGCTTTTTCAGGATTTGTACATTTGTGCAAACCCAAACGTTTCGTGACCCTAAAAACATGGGTGTCCACAGCTAAGGTTGGCTCTTTAAATATCTCTCCAAGAATAACACTGGCCGTTTTTCGTCCAACACCAGGCAAAGATTCCAAATCCTCTCGCGTGGTGGGGATCTTACCGCTAAATTTTTGTTTGATGATTTGAGAGAGTTTGACCGAGTTTTTGGCTTTGGTCGGTGCTAGACCGATGCGTCTTATTTTTTCTAAGAAACCTTTTTCGCCGAGCGCCAAGACGTCGTCTGGTGTTAGTCCATTCTTGTAGAGATCTGTCATAGCCGCATTGACACTCTTATCAGTGGCCTGTGCTGAGAGAACTACACTAAGGAGCAGCTGAAAGGGTGTTTCGTAGTAGAGTTCGCAGTGGGGGTTCGGGTTTAGTTGTTTAAGGCGAGTTAGGATCTCGTCGGCGCGAGCTGATAGCTGCCTGGTAGCGGCATTTTTCTTTAGAGGGAAGGCTGGAACTTTTGACGTCATAACTGAGATTTACTCAGAGACTTCGATCACAATGTCTCCGCCCGTGACTTTGCACTGACAAGCAAGACGCTCATTGGGAGTGGCCGCCATAGTTTCCAGGAAGTCGCGCTCGTTGTCCTGCATTTTGCTGATAAATTGCTCACCTTCAAGAACTCGGATCATACATGCTCCGCAGGCGCCGTCACGGCATCCGAAGAGAATGGAGGTATCATGGTCCTCGCACATGTCAATAAGAGGATAACCATCCTTAACTTCAATGGTTTTGTTGTCTGTCTTTATAGTGACCTTGGGCATGGGCTCTCCGGTATTTTAGCGTCTAGAGGTACCCTGTTTGGGGTTCCCACCGTTATATGGCTGCAAAGCTGTCTATATACTGACGTTTGAGATAAAGGCAAGACCCAAAATTTCCTATACATTCACTCGTCTAAGGGCCAGGACGTATGGGCTAAATGGGTGACCAAAAGCCAAAATTATTGCATGATAAGCCCCTCTTTTTAAACGATGGTCCTTATAAGACCGAACCGTTATTTGGTGGGTAGATATGGCAACGTTGAAGTCAAAAAAATCAGTAAAATCGTCGGCTAGGGCAAAGCCCAAGCCCAGTGTTCGTTTAAAAAAGTCGAGTGAAGCCAAAACCATTAGGTCTGCAGCGAGTCAGACATCTACAGAAATTGATATTTTCGGATTTAAACGGGGTATGGGTCTGCTATCCCACGTGCAGGAAAGTCCTTCGAGATTATTTGCCCCTGCGGGCTCCAGTGTGGACGGCGAATGTCACATATTTGGGTCGTCAGGTCCTGATTATATTAAGAAAGAGTCTGAAATCCTTCGGGACAATCTTGAGCATTGGCAGAGATCGTTCGTCGACAATCGCAACATTGACTCGCTATTTCTTCAAACTCGTCGAGCCCCGCTTTGGATCGTGAGACCCAGAAAAACTCAGGGTCAGGCAGCATCAGGACGCGGTAAACGCAAAACGCATCACTACGGGTTATTGGATCAAAGCCAGTATGCCCAGATGCGTGACCGAGTGGGCGCTCTTTGGCACTCGCTGAAAGACACTCACGGCGTGAAACACCTTGGTATATTCTTTCATGATTGTACTGATGATGAAATTAGCGGAGCTCTGGTAGGGCTTGAGCTTGCAAGTTACAGATTTAATGCCGCAATAAAATCCAAGCATCTTCATCCTCACTTTAAGATGACGGCATTCGGAGCCTCGAAACAGCAGATACGAGCGTCTCGGCAGATTGGCGAGTCAGTGAATCTTGCTAGGCATTTGGTCAACCTTGATGCGGCCAAACTAAATCCAGCAAGCTACTCAGAGTTTGTTGTGAAGTGGTTTAAGGGTGTTCCAAACGTCAGCGTTGACGTCTGGGGACCTGAGCGCCTGTTAAAAGAAAAGATGCACCTGCACTACGGCGTCGGGCAGGGGGCGGTTCATAGATCCCACATGGTTCACATTAAGTACCGCCCAAAGGGAAAGACCAGGCTGAACAAGCCCCTAGCTTTTCTTGGTAAGGGGGTGACGTTTGATACCGGTGGACTTGATATTAAGCCTGCCAGCGGTATGCGACTTATGAAGAAAGACATGGGTGGTAGCGCCAGTGTCATGGGGATTGCCCATTGGTTGTCGGAGTCAGGCTCAGATGTGGCGGCTGATTTGTATTTAGCCTTGGCGGAGAATGCAGTGGATGCCCATGCGTTCAGGCCAGGTGATGTTTTAGCAGCCAGAAATGGTCTTAGTGTTGAGATACACAATACAGATGCCGAGGGTCGACTGGTCATGGCTGATGTCATGGACGTTGCGACCAATAAACCACCGGAAACCGCCCCCGCAGCCCTGATCGATCTTTCAACGCTCACGGGCGCCATGCGAGTTGCTGTCGGTACTGAGATAGCTGGCATGTTTGCCAACCATGATGCTCTGGCCGATCTGGCGTTAAGTTCTGGTCAGCAAGCGGGAGACCCTGCATGGCGTATTCCACTTTGGGATAACTATAAAGCCCAGCTTAAGAGTTCATTTGCAGATTTGTCGAATGCCTCGGACTCTGGATTTGGCGGTGCGATTTCGGCGGCGTTGTTTTTGCAGAGGTTTCTAAAAAACCAAATTCCATGGCTTCATTTTGACCTCTATTGCTGGACGGACCGAGGAAATGGTGCTCTTGGAGATACGGGCGGTAACGGTCAAGGCGTTCAAATGATGATTAACTTGTTGGACCGAATCACTCCAGGAACATTGCACTGATGGCTACACACTCAACTTTAGCGTCCATGCGAACAGGTGTTTTGTTGACTAATGTCGGAACACCAGACAGTCCAGAAGTGTCATCCGTGCGTAGGTACCTTAGAGAGTTTTTGACAGACGCCCGCGTTCTCACGGTGCCTGCGCTGATTCGTTGGCTACTTGTTCATCTTATTATTGCACCGTTTCGCGGGCCAAAATCAGCTCATGCATATAAGTCGATTTGGACAAAAGAAGGCTCGCCACTTTTGGTGCATGGGAAATCGCTTGCGTCGTCGTTACAGCAGGAAATAGGTCCTGGTTTTGTCGTAAGGCTTGCCATGCGTTACGGAAACCCGTCCATAGAGTCGGTCATTCGTGAGTTGCTCGATGAGCATCTTTGTGATCGTTTGATCGTCGTCCCTCTTTATCCGCAATATAGTAGCTCGGCTACCGGTACAGCCATTGAACGCGTCCAATCCATTTTGGCAAAACGAGCGGTCATACCGGCGGTGAGATTTGTTGGTGATTTTTATGACAACGAAGGGTTTTTATCCGCTCAAGCGGATATCGCTAGGGAGAAACTGGCGTCCTTCAAAGCAGATCATGTGTTAATGAGTTACCATGGCCTTCCTGAGAGTCATGTCAAGGCCACAACAAAAGACCATTGTTTGGCAAAGCCTGACTGCTGCAAAAGCTTGGGTGCTCACAATCGGTTTTGTTATCGGGCTCAGGCATTCGCGACCTCAAGATCGCTGGCACAAAAGCTGGGACTTTCAAATGAAGCCTACTCGGTGTCTTTTCAAAGTCGCTTGGGCAGAACTCCATGGATACAGCCGTTCACAGATATGATTTTGTCGGACCTTTATAAGAATGGTGTCAGGCGCCTAGCAGTCACGGTACCGTCTTTTGTGTCGGATTGTCTCGAAACGATTGAAGAGATCGGGATGAGGGCGCGTGAGGATTGGAAGGCACTTGGCGGCGAGGATTTTTTGCTTATTCCATGTGTCAATAGCGACCCCAGGTGGGTCAAAGCACTTGCTAATATTACAAAGTCACAGATGTAATGGCTAAAGACCTTGCCCTGCTAGGTAGCAGCCTTAGTACTCGGGCTGATAGTCCGTCTCTTCGTTTTCAAATTTGTTTTTGGTTTTACCCTGTTTTTTTCCGGCCCTCATAATTTCACGCTCAAAAGGCAGCGTAAGAGCTCCAAGAGCTGTGTTGAAGGTTACGCTTCCAACGATTTTTGCATCAGGCGTCTTTCCATCAAGAGATTTGATGATGCCTGCGAGCGCTGCCGAGGGCTTAAGCTTAATGGGTATACCAATCGTTCTTGACTCCTGAGGCGCAATATCCAACGCTTCGGGTATCTGTCCTCGAGCAACAGCTGATTCATTCATCCACAGTTCAAAATCTAACTGAGCTATAAAAAGTTGCCTTAAGTCTTTGTTGGTAAGATCAATGACCACGTCTAAATCAATACCCGAAAAAGACACAGACTTAACGCTGACATCTTTTAGGTCAATCTCGGGCTTTTGCGGTAGTAGGCCAAAGGCTTGAGCTAAGTGCATACAGCTGGATAAGGACGTCAGAACGTAAAGAAGCAGTATGCAGAGTCTCATCAAGGCTCCTGATGGTAATTTATGACTAAGGTCATTTAGACGTATTTCTAACCATAAAATTCATGTCACCAAGCCGATCGGCGATGACGTTGGTCAGGTTTCTAAAAACCCTAAGTCCAATTTCAGGGTGTTTATCAAAGACAGAGTTTAGTTCATTCGCATCACAAACACAGAGTTCGCTATCCGTTTGGGTCAGAGCTGATGCCGTGCGACGGCCGTTTCGCGCAAGCGCGAGCTCTCCCACTGTGTCACCGGATCCGAGAGTGGTGAGGACCTCCGGTGAGCCTTCCTGTAGGCGCGCCATCTCGATGCGCACACGACCGTTAATGATAAAAAATACTTCGGACGCTTTTTGTGCCTCTCTTACCAGCTGTGATGCTGTTGGTCTTTTCTCATAAGTCATAATTTTCGAAAGCTTGGACAAATCATCAGGACTTAGTCCCTGAAATATACGGATGTCCTTCAGCATGTCGGGTGATGGATTTTTCGTCGTCATATGAATCTCCCTAAGAAGTCATAAAGTCAGTGAGCCGCCAACATCAACAGAAACAAGATAGTTGCTACGAATGCTATGGCTCGTTTTTCTGTCACAAGGGCAGACGATAGGCTTGGTGGAACTGGAAAGTCGTCTGCGATGGGGGTCTTTAGGGGAATCCAGGGTGGGACCCGGTCCATGTAGCGTTGATACTCATCTCCGAATTTGGCGAGTAGAGAACTTTCCTCGTATTTTGTGATGCAGTGATACTGAAACGCAAAAAACAGGAGAAGAGGGGTGCCCAGCCACAAACTGCCCGCGTAAAAAATAACTCCGGCCGTAATAATCATATTTGCCAGGTAAAGAGGATTTCGGATCAAGGCAAAAGGCCCTGTCGTTATGAGAAAGTCACCCCCAACATTGTCTTTTGGCGAGTCACCCATGAACGCCACCGTATAAATTCTCGCGACGGCGCCTACGACAATCAATAACGTGCCAATCGTAGCTGTTCTTGCAGTAGGACGAGCAACTAACAAGAGAATCAGCATAGCTGGTATCGCGGAGTAATCGCGCCAGTGGAATAGACGCTCGCCAATTTCCGTAAGTGACATGTTGCCGAGTCGCTGATTTGAGTCGTCCTCGGCGCTGATATTGGATTTTATCCGTTCCTTATCCATCAGGTCTCCGTTGGTTGTTTGGAAATTATAGGCTCTTTACGCCTATCACGCCACATGGCCGGGGGAGGGATTGGTGACTTTAAAACGGCAACGCATACCGCCCAATTCAACCATTCGCCCAATTGCCGAATAAAAGTCAGTTATATTAGGTACTTATTATGGTTTTAGAGCTTAAATAGAGACATGGGGTGGAGTGCCGTGAGGTCGGATGGCGGTAGCGCTGGTTTGGTTTTTATACAAATAACGCACTATTTTTGTCATGGCTTCGCCTTTGGGGCAAACGCTTGGGTCAAGTCATTCAATGAGGAGCCGATACTACTCGCATGGTCTGGTAGACGGCTGCTGGACTGGCAACGCAAAGGAAGGCGCTGAAAAATGAGTCATAAGCCCCAAACTGACTATGAAACCTACCGAGAAATTATGACTGACCTTCTTAAGCCGATTGCCGCAGACGGACTAGATCAAGACACCTTAAAACGTCTTTACGAGAGCAAAATCGTTTATCTCGAAAACTTGCGAGTTAAGTGCTTCCGCAATATGAACAGCGGCGCCACCACCCATTTCACGAAAGACGATTATGCTCTAATCCTTGAGGCTTTAAAGCAAGCTAGAGAGCAGCTCAGAGCCGTGGTGCTGGGTGTGATCAACAGCCGTCTTCAAAAGATTCGATCGGCGTCTTAATTTAACTACGACCATTTTCCCATACTTGATCCCACTAGCCGGGCAGGCCTCTGGTTTCGGGACCCCCTGACCGTGTGGTATGATGTTAACAGGGTAGGATCCGCTACCGTTTGGGGGAAAGTGCAGTATGGTCTGCCGAATATTAGTGGCTGACGACAGTTCAACGATTCAGAAGGTTATTCGAATCGGATTGTCCTCGATTCCTAATGATATACGTTCAGTCGCTTCGATGACGGAAGCCATGAGAGCGGTCGAGTCAGCCCCAGTCGATTTGATTATAGCTGGCGCCGGTTTACCTGGTGTCTCAACTGCAAATGATTTTATCAAACTACTCGAGCATGCCGGTCGAGTCCCAATTATCGTATTAATTGGAAGTTATGATGTTGTGCGGGAATCGGACCTGCGATCAGCAGGTATTCAGCATATTATGAAAAAGCCTTTTCCGCCGGGGGACTTAACTCGGATTGTTGGCGAGTTGACTCCTCAATTCAAGGCGCAAACTCCAAGTCAGGAGATCCCGGTCAAGCTTCCGCCTGGACAGGATTTTACAGGGCCTAATTGGAATATGCCTCCTCCGGGAGGAATTTTGAACGATCCGGCCATGATCTCTCAATCCATGCCGCAGCCTATCCCAGATGCCAGTCCTTACGGTGCGATTTCCTCCTTTGATTTGGGCGAGAGACTTCCGCCCTCTACTATTCCTCCACAGCCACAAATAGAGCCCGATCGAAAGGGCCGACCGGCCTTCGATTTGAATTCCCAGGAATTACCGGTAACGCCAAGCGCAGCGTCGCCTATGAGAGAGCAGCCACCAAAAGTCGTGGAGCGCTTACCGCCTATAGCAGATCAACAGGGTAGTTCTAGCCGTGTGACAGGTATGTCGGCCGCAGTTGAGGCATTTGTTCTGAATGAATTGCCACCGCTAGTAGACCGCGCCGTAGAGCGTTATTGTTTAGAGCACTTTAAACACGTGGCACGTGAGGCTTTGACGGCCGAATTACGACGGCTTGCGGAAGAAAAAGCTAGATTTCTAGTGGATCAGTGATGGCTCAAGGCTCATGTCCTTGGTATAGTGCATCCCATGCAAAAGCCATGGGAGAGCTGTCATGCATGAGCTTCACCGGATCCAACTAGAGCCCATCATCAATCGAGCCCTTGAGGAAGACTGGGGTTACGGGGATTGGACCACAGACCTTTGTGTGCCGAAGGACAAAGAGTCTAAGGCCAGAATCATCACCAGAGAAGACATCGTCGTTTCAGGCGTCGATGTTGCCATGGAAGTCTTTAGGCGTGTGGATCCCTCACTCATGGTTCAGCAGTTGGTCAAAAACGGTCAGAGGGTCGAAGGTAAGACCGTCATGCTTGAAATCACTGGTAACGCTAGATCAATTTTGAAGTCAGAGCGCGTTGCGCTTAATTTTCTCGGTAGGATGTGCGGCATTGCAACTGCAACGCGAGCATTTGTGGATCAGCTTTCAGGAACGAAATGTCAGCTACTTGATACAAGAAAGACGACTCCTGGTATGCGATTGATTGAAAAAGCCGCCACTGTCACTGGCGGTGCGCGTAATCACCGGGTGGGGCTGTGTGACGGGGTCATTGTGAAAGAGAACCATATTCGAGCGGCTGGCGGCATTAAGCCTGCGGTCTCTCGTCTTCTTGAATCACTGCCTCCTACGCTTAAAATCGAGGTGGAAGTGACTAATCTCAATGAGGTTCAAGAAGCCATTGATGCTGGAGCTGACATCATCATGCTCGACAATATGTCGATTGCTGAAATGTCTATGGCGGTGCGTACGATCAAGGGCCGTGCCAAGACTGAAGCATCGGGGGGCGTAAAGCTCGAAACCGTTCGGCAAATAGCTGAAACGGGTGTGGACTTCATATCGACGGGATCGACTATCCATTCGGCTCGTTGGTCAGATCTTTCGATGCTGTTTGATAAGTAACAACCTACATGTCAAAGATGCCGATACTTGAGTGGCTTGAAACCTGTGAGTCGACGTCCAAGGTTCTAAAAGATCGAACAAAAGACGGCGTCTCTGAGCCTATGGCTCTGGCTGCCGACGCACAAACGGCGGGTGTTGGACGGTTGGGGCGATCATGGATCAGCAAAAAAGATAATCTACATCTCAGTATTGCCCTGCCGCCTGGTTATGTTGATACCAAGTTGCAAGCACTTTTACCGATCATTTCAGGAGTGCTGGTTGCCGAGTGGATAGAATCTAAATTTGGTCTAACAATTTGCCTCAAATGGCCAAACGACTTATTTCTTGATGGCAAAAAAATTGGCGGCATTCTTTGCGAAGCGACCTATGAAGGCTCTGAATTGCGTGGTGTTATCATCGGCATCGGCATCAACTTAGTAGATATTTTGCGGACTACACCGCAAGAATCCTGGGACTATTTGCCAGGACGACTTCCCCTGGCGCCCGGCACTCATCAGCCGAACAAGGACTTAGCAACGGATCTGACTCAAAGTATCTTAGGGTCGCTGAAAGGTGTCGATTTACAAGATATTTTGGTGCGCTGGCAGAGATTTGCTATTAAGTCAGGGCATGAATGGATAAAATCAAAGAACTTGGCAGCGCGTGATGCAAAGGCACAAGCGGATATAGAAACGTGTTTTGATCGAGGCATCGATGGTGCAGGGCAGTTACGACTTCAGTGTGCGGTTGGATCGTCTGTAAATCCAGACATTATTTTGGTGAATTCCGTGGCAAATGAATACACATGGTCACTCGCAAAAAACGGTAAGGCACTAGTCGCTGACGTTGGCAACTCCGTCACCAAACTTGCAGTGGCTATTAATAAAGACAAACCCGAAATCGAAACCGTCTCGGCGGGTGATGCGGGCATTGCAAAATTTCTAAGTAGTTTTACTGGAGATGATAAGCCGTCATTGATTCATGCCATATCTGTGAATCCGGAGGGCTTAGAGCAACTCAAACGCACGGCTTCCGCCTATGGCATCACTGTGCGCGATGTGCAAAGGCAGCCTGTGGGTTTGCTGCACTCGAAATACGATTTGAATGCGATAGGCATGGACCGTTTCGCTTCCATGGAGGCGTTTTTTTACTTGAGTCGAGTCGGTGGGGCCAAAGCTCCTGCCATAATCGTCTCCTTAGGCACAGCCACAACCGTCGACGTTATAGATAACAAAGGTCACCATCTGGGTGGATATATCGTTGCAGGACTACAAACGGCCCTTGATGCTGTCTCGATGCGGGGACGCAACTTACCCAAAAATCTAGACCTATCAGACGCCATTAAAGCTCTTGTGCAAGACAAGTGGCCCTCTGTAAGCCGGGACGCCATGACCCATGGCGCGGTCCAAATGACCTTGTCATTTCTTCAGCAAGAGCGAGCAAAATTAGCCAAGTATTGCAGCGTTGACCTCGGTGCGGTTCCTGTATACCTAACCGGTGGATTTTCAGAGCAGGTAAAGCAAATGTGGACAGACCCAAACGTCCACGCAGATCCCCGTCTCACGCTCCTGGGCACAGCAGTCCTCGCCTTCAACGGCCGCTAAATGGGGACACCCGACTGATTGACTATTGATTGATCAGGACGATCCGAAACAATAATAAATCTAATATGGCAGACGCGTTATCGTGCGTCTTTATTGGCAACGACGTGGGTGTCTCCATTTCCTAAAGTGTACTGTTTGCGATTTGTCTAGTTTACGGGAAAAGATATGAACCGGGTGCGCCGCACCGTCTAGGCGATTGGCATTGATCGCAACTCGTAACGGTCGTAGCTGGGCCACGGCAGACAATTTGCTCGCAAAGTGAGCCAACGCAGCGTACAAAAGACGTACCACTTGGACAGCTGCTGGTGTTGCTTATGGTGTGAGCGACAGCGCATAGCAGACTTCCGCTGGAAGGTTGAGTATTCGCAGTGCATGTTCCATTATTTAGCGTGAAGCCTGATGCGCAGCTGGTAACTCGACAAGTGCCGTTTATAAACCCTGTGCCTTGAGGGTTACATGTTCTGGTGAGGCTTCCAGAGCCGTTACTAACTGAGCAAGACTGGGTTGAAGATTGATTCGGGTTGCATACCGATGTGGCGGCGACACAAGCTCCACCACTTAGTCTAAATCCTGATTGACAGCTTGTAGCTCGACAAGTGCCGTTTATAAACCCTGTGCCTTGACTGTTACATGTTCTGGTTTGACTGCCCGAGCCATTGCTCACGGAGCAAGACTGGGTTGAAGATTGATTTGGGGTACAAACTCTGTTGCATGATTGGCTTGCGCTAGTCGTCATTTCAATACAACGCCTTGCGCAACTACCCAGTTGAAATTCATTAATCATATTTTGGTTTTTCAGGTTATTGACCGCCCGGAAGCAGCCAATTTCGATATCACTGGGATTTGCCGCACTGCCGTTTGAACAGGCCTGCACGCTGGTTGTGCGAGTACAGGGTTGGAGGACAATTGGGCGATTATTCCTTAACTCAGTATCGCACAGTCCGGCTAGACCCATACCCAGACCAGGTGCACCGAAACACTCGATGTTTTTGGCTAATTTATTGCCGAGATCGCAAACAGACGTCATTAGGGCCGCTTCGGGGCGAATTGATGCTAGACACTTCGCAACCGTGCAACTAACTTGCGCAGCCGCGTTGTAACCGCCGATAACACTGTCAACGCACCGACCATCCTGACACTGGGCGGCAAGACTAAGGACCCGCTTAGTACTATCGCTGGCACAGCCTAAAATCGCCTTGTCAGTGCTATTTAGCTTCGTGGTCAGTTCAATGATCTTTCTACCTAAGTCTAGGAAATCACCTGCGGCTGGCGTGCGTGGAGCATTGGTGCATTTATTTCGAAATTCTACACATCCGGGCAGATTACTGGTACGCCAAGCTGCATTGGGGTCAGCGGGGAGAAGATCAAAGGCGCCATGCTCATCGAAATTCGAAGTGTTATCGGTCGTCGGACTATCAGTCTCGCCAGGTTTACCGCACCCGAAAAAAGTCAGCGATAACGACACGATCCAAACACTTGTTGTCAGTTTAATCATGGCTCCCCCAGCGCAGTTCAAGCCAACATCGGCTTCAGCAATATTTGACTTTAGTGACGCCTAAAACCCCAAGCAGTTCTGCTAGGTTACAGGTAAACGGTCTAAATTGGTTCATTCGTGGGACTGTACACCGTCGGCTACCCAAGCCGGCTGTGGATCTCAAAAAGGATGGTGGTCCCAAAAGAAACAAAAAAATCCCAGCCTGTCGACTGGGATTTCTTGTATCCAGATTCTTTTAAGCTTAGCGGCAGTCGCTGTCTTCCTTGGCTAGACCATGTTTTGCGAAGGCTTTGTTAATTTCGCAGAAGTTTGGTGTGCCGTTAGAGACGTCTCCGTCGTTATCGTCAAGTGCGAGTGTAGCGTCGTATACATCCGACATTTTTGTGGCTTGGTAAATTCCTTTGAAGAGAAATTTGCCGAATAGATGGTTGGCTTTATCCTTTCCCATTTTCTTTTTGAGGGCGGTGTACATGTCATACCAAGCACCACCGACGATAAGACCATCAGCGTGAACTTCATCTTCGACGTCTTCTGGGAACTTTCGGACTTCACTCATGTCTCGAACGGGCTTATGTTCAAGTGGCATAAAGTCCACCCCAACACGAGGGTCGTCTGTCATCAGTAGAGCAACCGCGTCGCCAAAACCTTCCGACAATGCACCGTCCTCGATGCCGCCTGTGTTCTCGTCAAGACCATGGCCCCACTCGTGGTAGACCACGTCTGCGATCAGGCCGGTATTGGCGCAAGTCTTGCCCTTGTGTTCCCCTGAGGAGAAGAAGTTGATGGTTGAGCCGTCCCAGTATGCGTTGCACGCATCGGAATGGTTCACGTTTGCAGTGATTGGCTCATTGAACCAGCTAGGCTTAATGTACTTCTTTGCCGTATCGATGATCTTATTGGCGTGGACATAGACCATGGACTGCGCCATGTCATTGTTGTCCCATGCATCGCGCGTTGTCTCGATGTCGAACTTTAGGTTCCATGAATTACCGCCGCGAGTGGCTGTAGCGACAAGATCTTTGCCTGTTTCTGCATGAATTTTTACGAATTGGCCCTTGAAGCCTTCCATAGAAGGGGCGTCGTCACCGGAGCTGTTAAATTCACCGCGCTCGTTTGCCTTAGCCGACGAGTTTGACATATGGGCGTACGCCAGCGGCATGTCTTGGGTGCGTTCACCAAAGTATCTAGGATAAGCCGTTGCGACAGCGCGGCCTCTCATGTTCACATTTTTTGATCGGACCTCGAACAGTTGGCCATTGGTCGTGTCGACTTGGACAATCCAAGCGGCGTCAGCGCCAGCAACCAAATACTCGTCAACTTTTACCAATTGGTAGCCGGAAGAGGAGGGTTGAACGCGCCACATGCTACCGCGTGATATATAGCCATGGCTATTTAGAGCGCTGGCTGCCAGATCGCCTGTATTTGATATTTTCGCAGGAGAGACGACGGCTTCCGCGTAGGTCTCTGACTTCAAGGAAGCCAGGCTACCTTTCTTGAAGCGAAGCGTAATACCGGCGTCCTTTATTCTGAGTCCGTTTCGGTACACGTGAAGTGACACACTTTGGTCTTCAGAATCGACTAAAGTAGCAGTCGGGTTCACGCGCACGTCGGTGCCGTCGACTCCAAAGATATCCTTATGCTTGCTCACGAGTTCAAGAGCCGCAGCCTCAAGCGCTTTGCTAGAAAGCTCCGAAACCTTGAGCCCAAGAAGGTTCTTTCCTGCCATAGTTCTAATGGAGTTAGACTGCTTGTCGAGCTGCACGATATCAGAGCTGTCACTGAACGCGCTCACGTCAGAGCGATACGTGTCCGGTCTATGAACGGGAGACTTCACTTTGATTCCCGCTGGGGCGTCTGATGGCGCAATAAATGCGAATGCTTGTGTGCCAAACATCCCCAAAAACGCTCCAACTGCAACTTTGTTTTTCATAGCCACCTCCATCATGGGTGTTTTGTTGTTATTCCTGGGTCATCCTGTGACACGCAGGTCCCTCTCTTTTACTGTCGACTCTCGAAGGAGCCGTCTAACTGGCAGATCCTTTGATAGTCCCTGAAACCTATGCTCGTATTGAGACAGGATTGACTATGCATTGACCGGCCGGCCAGTAGAAGTATCAAATGTAGAGAATTTGTAAACCCAATAACGACAAGGGTTTGAAAAAAAATAGGCAACTGGCTACAGGGCCAGCAACTGAGAGAATAAAAAATAAGTTATTAATATTAGCCAGTTAAAATCTCCGCCGCAACAAGGCACCTCGAACTTTTAACTTGTATGAGCCGTAACCTGTGGACGTTATTTGAATCAAATATAAGAATCTGATTTTATTGGGTTAAATTCAGGGCTAGAAATTCCTCACTGTTAAGAGTCCTGAGCTGCTTTCGTCTATCTTTCCAAAATATTTGGCGATGAATTAGCTGAGCGCTTGTTCTATTCTCCCGTCGGCCGAAAAGTTGCCTCGGCGTTTATAGTAGTGAGATCGGGATGACCAACGACGACAAAGATAGCGAGCTCGAGACGATTCGTGCTCGTGTGCGAACGATTGACGATGAGATTTTCGGTCTGTTGATAGAGCGCGTATCTTTGGTGCGAGTAATCGGCAATTTGAAAAAAACAAAATCGCGACCAATCTATGACCCTAAACGAGAAGCCTTTAATATTGAGCGCAATCGCAAACTTGCGTGTGGTAAAATACCGGACTCCATGATTAACGAGATGACTGATTTACTTTCAAAATGGGCGCGGGAGATTCAAAAGACTTTGGGCTGATTGTGGCGTGACTGTTTAAAAGTCAGAAATTGAAACGGCTGTCTATGGAAGGTTCCTCATGAGTGACATCAAGTACCTAAGTGGTTTCAATAACGAACATACGAGTGAGGCCGTCGCAGGGGCCGTCCCAGTGGGCCGAAACTCGCCTCAAAAAGGGCCGCTTGGACTTTTTCCAGAGCAGTTCAGCGGCTCTGCATTTACGATGTCACGAAAAGAAAACTACCGATCTTGGCTCTACCGAATCAGACCAAGTGTTATGCATGGTGAATTTAAGCAAAGTAAACATACATCCTGGAAGAGTGCTCCCCATCACGACGGACCAGCAAATCCTATGCAGCTAAGGTGGAGCCCGTTACCAGCTTTGAAAGAATCAAAAGACTTTATTGATGGTGTGGAAACATTCGCCATGAATGGCGACGCAAGCACTCGGGCCGGGAGTGCTGTACATTTGTATCGTGCAAATAAAGATATGAATGATCGGTTTTTTTTCAATGCTGACGGTGATTTGTTGATTGTTCCTCAATCCGGCCGACTTCTTCTTAGAACGGAATTTGGTACTCTCGACGTGGCGCCAACGGAAGTGTGTATCATCCCACGCGGTGTGAAATTTCAAGTGAAGCTTCCCGATAAAGCATCCAATGGCTACATCTGTGAAAACTATGGGGCGAAGTTTGAGCTGCCTAGCCTTGGCCCCATCGGTGCAAACGGCTTGGCGGCTGCCAGAGATTTTCTTTATCCAGTCGCATCCTATGAGGAACGAAAAGGCTCGTATACCCTGACCACAAAATTTTGTGGTGAGTTTTGGGATGCACCCATCGAGCATTCGCCACTTGATGTGGTGGGGTGGTTTGGTAATTATGCGCCCTACAAGTATGATTTAAAACGTTTTAATACGATCAACACGGTCAGTTTTGATCACCCAGATCCGAGTATCTTCACTGTACTGACATCCCCATCAAGTACGCCAGGACAGGCCAACGTTGATTTCGTGATTTTCCCGCCAAGGTGGATGGTGGCTGAAGATACGTTTAGACCACCTTATTACCACCGCAATGTCATGAGTGAGTTTATGGGCCTCATACATGGCGTTTATGATGCAAAGCCGGGCGGTGGATTTGATCCGGGTGGATCATCTCTGCATAATTGTATGCAGGCACATGGTCCTGAGTCTGCTGCATTCGAGGCGGCTACAAATGCTAAGCTTAAGCCTGAGTTCTTGGGTAACACGCTAGCCTTCATGTTTGAATCGTGTTGGGTTTACCGCCCAACCAAGCATGCCCTTGAACATTCGACGTTGCAGCGTGATTACTATAAATGTTGGGCTGATCTAAAAGGCGGATTTAAGCGTCCGTAGGCTTCGGAGAAACGAGTGTCCAGTCGCTCAAGGTGAAGGCTTTATCAAATTCAGCCGGCAAGGGAGCCTTGAGAGTCAACGTTTCACCAGTTGGATGCTTAATTTTCAATTCTGATGCGTGGAGCAATAACCTCGCAATGTCCATGTGATCGCGCCAAAGCTGATTATGTGTACCATCGCCATGCTTGGTATCACCAATGATGGGCCAACTTAGATGCCTCAGATGTCGTCTTATTTGATGATATCTGCCTGTCTTTGGTCGGGCTTCGATGTAACTGTAGCGACTTTGTGGGAATTTTTCATTTGGCCAAGGCAACGTGATTTGGGCGAGACACCGAAACTCTGTCTCCGCATCCACGATATTTTCGTGTACCCGCAGTGGTTCATTGCAGATTGTGTCTTTGGCAAATCCCCGTGAAATACAGTGATAGATCTTTTCAGTTTCGCGGGATTGAAATTGTTCGTTTAAAAATCGCAAAACGTCTTTATCGGTCGCGAATAGTAACACACCGCTGGTGCCGCCATCTAGTCGGTGGACTGGATGAACTTCTTTATTGATTTGGTTGCGCAGGGCCTGCAGAACGATCGGTCGATCGCGATTAAATTCATTGCGGTGAACGTCCCAACCCGAAGGTTTATTAACCGCAACGATGTTCGAGTCGGAATAGATGATTTCGAGGTTATTTTCCATGATGGCCACGCTACAAGAAAAAGACCCAATATTCGAGCCAATCATTTGAGTCAATTAGGCCCAGATTGTGCATATCGTGGGCGCATGATAAAATTTTAAGTTGTAGGGTATTTGTAAACTATCAGTCTTAAAAATGTGTTTAGTAGGGGTGAAGTGTCCTCGTTGTAGTAATGATTTAACGGTTATGAGTTCTAGTGGAGTTGAGCTAAACGTTTGTTTTGGTCATTGCGCAGGAATTTGGTTCGATAACTTTGAAATTAAGAAGCTTGATGAAGAGAAAGAGGCCGACGACATGTTTCTTGCGGCTCTTCATGAAAGCAAGACACTTAAAGTTACTCAAGACAAAAGGCTTAATTGCCCAAAGTGCAAAAATATAGTGATGCTTCGGAACTTTTTCAGCGCCAAGCAGGCTGTCGAGGTGGATCATTGTGGTGGCTGCGGAGGTTACTGGCTTGATGCAGGAGAACTCGTCAGAATTCATAGGGAGTACCCTGATGAGGGGGCAAGACGCGCAGCTGCTAACCAATTATTTAATGAAATGTTTTCGGCAGAATTAGAACAAATGCGAGGGAAAAGCGAGGCAGAGCTAAAAACCGCAAGAGCCGTTGCGAATGCTTTTAAGTTTCTGTGCCCAACGGCATATATACCAGGCAAGCAGAAGTGGGGCGCGCATTAATTCAAGGGGTGAGCAGCTCAGTCCAGCCCTCAGGAGCCTATATAATCAGCGGCAGCTAAGCGTTGCCTCGGCGTGGGGGCCAGAGAACGGGTACGACCGGATTATTGGATTAGCCTGTAGGGTTCGAATCATCCCGGAAATGAGATAGACCCGAGATTTATAGTCCTGCCAATCGGTGGCTCCAATGCCTGAGTGCTGATCAATGCCAGTGACTTTTGCAAGTTCTACTAGTGGCGGCCAGGTGTATTGACGTAGGGTCGGCGCAAATCCACTGCTGGAAAATCCGCTACGTAACGGGTAGCGTTTTAGTCCTTCTCCGATCCTAGAAACGCCTTTAAAACCCCGCTCAGGAATACCTATATCAAGAGCGAATACGGTGGCGGCTTTTCTGTAAATTGCGCTTGCCGGATCGAGTATCCCGATGGCGCCAGAAATATATGTTTGCAATACAAACTGCTCATGAATAGCTATGAGTAAATTAGCGTAGTGCATCATCTGGGAGCGGATCGCGGGATCTTGCTCATGCCTCGCCAAATGATAAGCCTTGTATGCTCTTGCCAAAGCGTCTTGACCAAACCTATGGAGCCTTCCTTTTGAAAGGTGGGGAATATCGTTCAATAGACCCTGCCAGATCTCAGCCATCGGAGCTTGCCTGTCGTGACGGTATTCAAATGTTGCCAGAAATTTATCTAGGTTCTCTTGGTTGTTCGCATTCTCGCAGCCGAGTATTCTAAGGTAGCGGTCAGTGAGGCCCATGATCTCGTTGGCAACCCGTTGGTTACCGCCAGCTAGAGCTTCCTGGACGATGCTCCCAAGTGTCTTGATCAATTCACGATCTTTTCGGATGTTTTCTATGTAGTAGTCACGGACGCCTGCTGGTAGCCAAAGGAGGCTGTCTTCAAGATAGTCAAAAGCCATGTCTTTTAATGTCGCTGCAAACTGAAGATCGGTGCCGTCGATCGATTCGCCTGCGCGCATAGATCCCCAAATACCAAAATGCAGCCAGTTAGCATCAAATGAGACGCTCTGGTTTTCTGAATAAAGAATTTTGTTTAGTAGCTCAGCGCCATAAAAATAGTTTTTCGTGATGGTTCGGTTTCGCGGAATGGACTCTGTTGGTCCTTGTATGGGGAAAAACGTTGGATCAATAACTGGAGAGTTGATTTTACTAGAAGTAGTCAGCCCAGATTGTCCAGAGGGGAGCGTCTTGCAGGCGACTATCGCTTCCAAGAAGGCTGCGATAACGGCTGTAGCGGTTACTGTTACACTTATATTTTGTTTCATGGGGCATTGATTCCGATCGAACAACTGATTTTTGGACATCTGATTTGGGCGTACTCTATTTATTGGATGGCCTAGGCTCAAGAGGCTTTGCTTAAATTATCGGACGCCGCGGCTACAACGCCTGGCTCCAGAGGTAGTCCTGATGATTCTAGATTGCTGTCATGGATCTGCATAATTCCCTCATTATCTGTAATGCCTAAAAGCCGAAAAAGTCTGACCGGTTGATCCATTCCTCTGATCGCGCTGACACCGAGATCTGAAGCGAGGCAGTTTGACTTAATAAATTGATATAGATCGGCAGAAATAAGTATATCGCATTTTTTTTCTTTGGTTATAGATTGTAAGCGAGCAGCCAAGTTAATTGTCGGACCGATTGCGGTGAAGTCAATTCGTTCTGCTGTTCCTACTGGCCCTACAATTGCGGGACCGTAATGAAGACCGACGCCGCACGCCAGTGGCTGCAGTCCGGACTGCTGACGTTTGACATTAAGATCTCTAAGTCTGCGCCGAATATCGATCGCGCATCGAGCGCTTTGAAGTGAGTCATCTGCCGTTGATGTCGGTATTCCCCATAATGCCATGACTTCATCACCTACGAACTTGTCGATAACGCCACCATGCTTATGAACGGCTTTGGAGACGACCTCCAGGTAATCATTCAAAGTGATATTTACTTGCTGGGGCGATTCCTGCTCGCAGAGTGTAGTAAAGCCGCGAAGATCAACGAAGAGTGCTACAACGTGCTCAGCTCGGACGGAGGGGATCTTCTTTGTGCTAATTATCTCTTTTAAAACGCGAGGATCAATTACCATTCCGAACCTTTGCAATACGGTTCGCCGATTTCTCACGACTAGCGCCCACTCAAGTGCAATAGCGACTCCAAATGAAATCATTGATGCTTCGATCATTTTACGTATGATCCATCTGTTCTCCGATGCTGGAGGGACTCCGATTATATCACTACCTAATATCGACAAGTGCAGTGCTACTTCCATTAAGCCTACTATTCCGAGCAGAACGGCAAAAGTTAAGGCGATATATTTTCTAAATCTTGCAGTCTCAATGTGTCGTGTTTCTCGCCATGTATTTACTGCCATGACGAGTCCCATAAAGCCGATCATCCCTCGAGTCAGATATTCGTTTTGTGCGATCAGTGTTACTAGCCCGATAAAAATTTCAGTCTTTACGGCTATTATGCAAGCCGGAGCTAAAAGAATAAAGCATGCAGAGAATGCAATTGGTATCCGTGACTTTGATCTGAAATAATTTGAGAGAAAAGCGATCGAGCTAGCGTTGAATAAACAAGACAAACAGGCGTAAACAGTTGTGAAGTCAACATTCGAAAAGTTTGGAAAAGGCGCCATGTGATTGGTTAGTAGACGCATATAGTTCCAAATGACCATGCCTATCGAAAAGAATAAAATTTCAAGATAAAACGGGGTAAAAAGACAGCCCAGTGCTGCAAGAATTGCGACGGTCGCTCTAGCAAAAGCGTCAGGTAGAATGACTTCTTTGTCATTGCCACGGTATGCGGCACGAATAACTGGCGCTATTGCAGGGGGGCTGAGAAACGGTTGACTAATATAGAAAATCCCAGGTGCAAACGATCTTCCGGACTGAATTTCCATCCCCAGCGTTAATGGTTCCCCGGGTATTCCGCCATCCGATTCAAATACAATCGAGTTTTCAAATACGCCGCCTGGTCCTCGAGCCTTCTCTATGCCGTTAACGAAAAATCTGAAACTCTCTCCGTCCACCCCGAGAATATCGAAAGCTATCTTTTCGCCTTTTTTTGCGGCAAAGGCTGGAAGCGTTGTGTCGATTCGGGTGTACTGAACGCCACGCCATGCAGTCGTTGAGGCTTGTTCTGCAAGGTAGCCTTTGATTGGCTCCCAGTTGATGGGAGGATCGGTCATGAAAGGGTTTCTGTTCAGAATACAGTAAGGTCCTGGACAATCAAAACGAATCGATCCGGCTGGAAGGATAAAGGTCATTTGCGGCACATTGTCGACGTCTTGCGCAAATCGCGACATGACATCTTCCAATTGCAAATTGTCCTTGATAAGTCGCGTGGGCGAAATGCTTGTTATTGATGCCCAAACCAAAAATAGAGGTAGTAAAAATTTTGTGAATATTCGTGCCCAGCGTTTCGGCTTCAATAGCTGGACATACAGCGCAAATTTTCTTGATGTCCTCAACACGCACGCTACCCCTGGCAAGTCGGAACGCCTAATGACCTTTGATCGGCGGCAGGGGCTGGCAAGGTTAGAGGGCTGAGTTGGTAATTTTGAAATAAAAGCCTAAAAACGCTACGAGTTCAGCTTTGAGCTGGCGTCCGGTGACGCCACAAGTTTCATAATTGCATGTGTTTGGTTGAATTTTGTAAAGCTTTCGGATTATCACCCAAAAGCCTCTGTATTGGATAATGCTGGTACGGCCAGCATTCTGTCTTCGCCAATGAACCCTTTAATGGTCCAAAGCCCATGGCAGCCTTGACGCGTGTCAATGGCGGCCCGGTTGGCGGCAATGTTTAGGTAATTTCTGGTTATTCCTAACGGGCGTCCAAGTTCGTCCATGTCTTTTTCCCAAAGCACATCAACTGTCTTGCCAACAAATCGGCTCATGTAATTTTTCTTCAAAGTTTTTGAGAGCTCGCGAAGTTTTTGGGCGCGTTCTTTTATCAATTCAGGTGCAAGGTGCCCTGGCATTTTATCTGCTGCTGTGTTCGGGCGGCGTGAGTAGGGGAATACATGAAGGTAATGAAGTCCAGCTTGTTGGATAAAATCCAAGGTAGCTTCAAACTGATCAGTCGTTTCTCCTGGGAATCCAGGTATGACATCGGCTCCGATACAAACATCAGTGAAATAGGCTTTCGCCATGTCGCAAGACTCTTTGTATCGAGATGTATCGTATTTTCTCCTCATGCGTTTAAGCACATCGTCGTGTCCCGCTTGCAGAGGTAAATGAAAGTGATCACAGAAGCGGTCCTTGTGTTCAGCTAAGACCTTTATCAAGGCTTCTGATAACTCTGCCGGCTCCAAAGATGAAATCCGGACACGGACCAATCCATCGATGTCAAACATTCGTTTCATGAATTCAACGAATTGATCTGTTGAAGCATCTTCTTGCCCGTGGTCTTGTCCGTAGTCACCAATATGAATGCCAGTCAGTACAATCTCTTTGGTTCCGGCCGCTACCAAGCGTCTGATTTCCTTTAGAGCCTCGTCCTGTGGCACGCTCCGGCTTGCGCCTCGCGCGTACGGAATGAGGCAGTAAGCGCAAAAGCCGTTACAGCCATCTTGAATCTTCACGAATGCCCTGGTCTGAGTGCTGTCAGCACGATCAAATAGAGTCAAAGACGATTTGAAGTGGGACTGTTTATTTTCAGAAACGGTTTTGATCCCTGGCGGCATCTTTAGGACAACTCGGCCCTCACGGTGAGCTCTGAGCTGTTCTTGGACAAAAGGTAGAAGGCTTTCTTTGGCTTCATTGGGGACCACGACGTCGACATCATCCATTTTTAGAAGGCGCTCGGAGTCGGTTTGGGCGTAACAACCTGTCATGACAACAAAGCTTTTTGCATTTTCTCTGCGAAACCTGCGGGCCAGGTAACGAGCCTCCTTGTCGGCGTTTTGGGTGACACTGCACGTATTCACAATATTAACCGTGGCCTGACTTGGGTCGGTGACAAGCTGGTAGCCTGCGTCCTTGAACTGGTTCTCAATGGCATGGGTATCAAAGGTGTTCACCTTGCATCCCAATGTTTTTACGTAGATTTTTTCCAATGTAACCATGCCCTTTGGCCAAATAATCGATCAAAACGCTGATGAGTCGGTTTATAGGTCAATTCTAATAGAATGCCAATATTTATTGCACTTGTGCCAGGTGATGGTTATTGGGCTCGACAGCAGAGCAACTACATCATAGTGTGTGCTCCGCATGGAAAATCTGGCAGGATCTTGGGAGGTTGCATGGGTGTCCTGACCGAAAGCCAAAAGAAAACATTCACCGATCTGCTTTGGACAGTGCAAGACAGACTGCTGAAGTCGTTTGAAGACGTGGATGGTAAGGCTTCGGCAAAGCGGACATCGTGGGATCGCGGTGAAGGTTTGGGCGGAGGGACCATGGGGGTCATTCGTGGCCAGGTGGTTGAAAAAGCCGGCTGCAATGTGTCTGCTGTTTCTGGAGCAGAATACCCAGCGATCGAAGGTGAACACAAAGGTAAGCCATTTTGGGCCGCTGGTGTTTCTACAATTACCCACATGTATAATCCAATGGCACCCATCGCACATATGAATGTGCGTTGTCTGGAAGTGGGTGATACTTTTTGGGTGGGCGGAGGCGCGGATCTCACGCCATTCAGAGAATTTCCGGAGGATACAAAAGCCTTTCATGCTGCGTTGGAGTCTGCTTGCCAAGGAGAGACTCATGGCACATATGCCAAGTACAAGGCTTGGTGTGACGAGTACTTCTACATACCTCATCGTAAATCAATTCGAGGTGTTGGCGGTATTTTCTTCGATTACATCAAAGGTGATTTTGATGAGCTTTTGAACTTCTTGTCGAAAGTCACCAATGCTTATTGCTCGGTTTATCCGGAGATCTTGAGGCGGACACATAGTCTGCCGTTTACGGATGAAGACAAGGACGCGCAGCTTTACTGGCGAGGACGATACGCAGAATTTAACTTGGCATGGGATAGAGGCACGAGATTTGGGCTCATGACCGGTGGAAACACTGAGGCGATATTTGTTTCGTTGCCTCCGGTTGTGAAATGGTAGAGCTGAAGGCCCATCGGCATTAGGACGACTAGACATGTTAGCTGATCTTGGATTTTTTCTATTATTTATGTGCACACTCCTGAGTGCATACAGTGCGCTTGGCTCCATTATAGCTGGCCGCCTGCGCCATCGACGATTATTCCGTTCGGTTCGGATTGCGTCCACTGTGAGTGCTCTGCTCTGTGTCTTGGCCAGCGCAATTCTATGGTTCTTGTTTTTCCAGCACGACTACACGGTCGCCTATATTTTTAAAAATTCGTCGAATGATTTGCCGCCGATTTACAGATTTACAGCGTTTTGGAGTTCTCTAGAGGGTAGTCATACCCTTTGGACGTTGCTTTTGTCGCTTTTTAGTGCCGCTGCTCTTTGGACGGCAAGTCGCGATAACGAACACATTATGCCCTGGGTCAACGCGGCATTGCAGTTAGTGTTAACGTGGATGTTTTATATGGCCATTAGCCATTCCGATCCTTTTGTGCGGATGTTTCCACCGGCTGGCAATGGACAGGGTATGAATGCGCTGCTGCAAAATCCTTATATGGCGATTCATCCTCCCACTTTATTTACAGGTTATACAGCCCTCGCTATTCCTTACGCTTACAGCGTAGCCGCTCTGTGCTATGGGGATGTCACCGATGGATGGCTTAGGACGACTAGGCGCTGGGCGCTTTTTGCTTGGATCGCTCTCACCTGTGGGGTCTGGCTTGGCGGTCGGTGGGCTTACGTAGAGTTGGGTTGGGCAGGATATTGGGCATGGGATCCGGTTGAAAATAGTTCGTTGATTCCATGGTTGCTGTCTACGGCGCTTCTTCACTCACTCATTGTTCAGGAAAAGCTTGGGCACTTAAAAAGACTTTCGATCATTCTGGCAGTTTCTGCTTTTTTCATGAGTTTTTTTGGAACGTTTTTAACGAGGTCAGGCATTGTTTCGTCCGTGCATAGCTTTGCAGAGTCTCCCATCGGGCCCAATTATCTAACGTTTTTAGCTGGGTCGATGATCCTGTTTGTGGCGCTATATGCCGTCAGAGCCCACGCTGTGCTACCAGCAGATACAAATAAGGCATGGGGTGTTAGCAAGGAATCGGCGTTGATTGTGACGCAGTTTCTTCTTTTGACGTTAGCAGCGATCGTTGTCATAGGGACCTTATTCCCGGTGGTCTCGGAAGCTATTACGGGTCAAAGAACATCCGTCCAAGCGCCGTATTTTAACGCTTTTGCCCCTTGGATAGGCCTCGGAATGATCGTTATGATTGCAGTGGGTAACGTGATGCGTTATCAGACCTCGAAAATTCCCGGCGGACGGAAAATGGTGCTATGGTCACTTGTGTTAGCGATACCATTGACCGTTTTTTTGGTCGTTAGTGGTGACGTGATGTCTACGCCAAAACCATTTGCGCTGGGAGCTCAATTGGTAGGGCTTTATTTGTGTAGCCTGGCCGCAGCCATGATCACTTGGGACTTGGTTTTGCGTTTACGTGATTTGAATTGGAATTATAGCTTAATGTGGTCGCGTAATCGTGCGTTTATTGGTGCGTGGGTGGCACATCTAGGTGTGCTGATTGCTATCATTGGATTTCTTGGCAACTATCGTGGCCTTTCCACTGAGGTAACATTGGCAAAAGGCGCGTCAAAAGATTTTTACGGGTATGCCATTTCGTTTGACGGCATAGTCACCACGAAAAAAGACAATGTCATGCTGTTTCAGGCACCTTTGCGAGTTTCCAAGGATGGGCGCGAGATCTCGACTGTTTATCCCGCAAAGAGCAAGTATCCTACCACGGCCGAGTTGTTAAATGAGGTCGGAGTGATGGGCACGACTTGGCATGACTTATACATAGTGATAGCGGATTTTGAAAAGCAGACAGGATCCTCGGTAACGCTACAAATTCACGTCAATCCTGCAGTGCGGTTCGTTTGGCTCTCGGCGTTTTTTCTGGCGTTTGGCGGTTTGATAGCCATTAGTGACCGCATGAGGGGTCAAAAATCCAGGGATGTCGTTGCCGGCATTTGGGAGATTTCGACGTGAAACGATTAGTGGTCTCGTTTTTTTTGGGCATGCTTGCTTTGTCTGTGGAAGCACAGGTTCAACCAAAATCGATAGATGATACGTCTTTAAATCAGGACGTATTTAAAGATGTTGCTGCCGATTTGCGCTGCCCGACTTGTACGGGTATTAGCGTTCTGGACAGCGATGCACCGTTCTCAGTTCAGATAAAGAACGAGGTTAAACAGCAACTATCAGAGGGTAAGAATAAGTCGCAGATTCTTGAGTTTTTCACGGATCGGTATGGTCCCTGGATTCTTAGGGAGCCGCCGAAAGAAGGCGTTCATTTGTGGGCCTGGATTGTTCCCTTAGGATTTCTTTTGTTGGGTCCGCTGGCAGTGTGGTATTTTTTTTGGCGTAGATCGTCCAACCAGGATTCAACAGGCGAGAGCGTCGAATTTGTTCCTGTAACCGTGGAAGACGTCGTAGCGGAAATGCAGGTGGAGCTCGACAAGATGCGAGAATCTCATAAAGGACAAGCGTAGTGAGTGAGCTTATCATATTATGTTCGGTCCTGATTTTAGTCGTCCTTGTGGCTGTTCTAGGTCCGTTTTTTTATGGTAGCGGCGGCTTACTTCAGGATGCGTCTGTATCGGACGGCTTGGATGAGCTTGAATTACGACGCTCGGCTTTGCTAAAACGCTGGCTAAAAGATGAGGCCGCGTTCAATTCCGGAGAGATCACGAAAACAGAGTGGTCGCAAAGGCGCAGCTATTTGACGGCCCGCTATGTCGATGTTTCAAGGCGACTTGCCTGGCTCAAGTCAGTATCAGTTCGTAGCGAGGCTCAACGATGAAATATTTGGTCAATTTGATGACCGTTTTTTTCATATCTCTCTTATGGGGTCACGTAGGATTTTGTGACGTAGTCGTTGCTCCGAAGCAGCTGATCATTGTCAAGCCAGGACTTGATCGGTTGAACGGAACTTGGGTGGCAGCAGTGATCAATAGATCACAAAAAAACGAAACGTTCAGGGTGCCCGTGCTTCTACCGAAGGAAGCGATCGATTTTCGTCCCGTCGAAGGGGTCGACGACAAAGAACTTCGGCTCGAAGCCGATGGGGTTTTCGTTGAAAAGTCATTTCAACCGGGGGTCAATGTCATCAGTTTTGCATTTTTAGCCCCAGCATTGCGCGGTGCTTTGGATCTCAATTTCAACGTCAAAAGTGATCTCGGGGAGCTTAGCGTCATGACGCCAAAGGGTCTTCTTTCGGTTCACGGGCAAAATTTAATTCTGGCAGGTTCCGATATTCAAGACTTCCAGACGTTTAACATTTGGATTTCAAAATCACCTTTGAAGGCTGGTGATGAGATCAAAGTAACGGTGGAGGGCGTGCCTGAGGGGCGGCAGCGACTTTGGTCTCTGGGGGCGGTCTTTGGTTTATTGCTTACTGGTGGCGCTGGGTTTCTGACCTGGCGATCCAATCGCTCCTCGCATCTCAAGGATAACTTTGATAAGGTCAACGATGCGTCTTGATGCGAAAGGGGTTTAATCATGAAAACAATAATCCGGCATCTCCGGTCGAATATAATTCAGTGGGCCGCCTTTTCAGTCTTAGTGGCCTCTATGTTGGCCGCATCCCGCAGCACGTTTATTCCTATGGCCATGGGTCTTGGCAGGGTCGTTGTTCCATTTTTGGTGGTTTGGTTGATTTATAGAATTATCAAAAAGAGGGTGTCTTCGGCTGTTACGAAGTTCCAAGATCAATTGATGCAAAATATACAGAATGCCGGTCAGGGCTATGCTGCTCAGGGTGCTGGTGGTAAGACAAAAACTCAAGTGCTTGATCTATGCACAAAGTGTGGGTCGCTCGACTCGCCGGGTCATCGATGCAAGACGTCTTAGTTGGAAATTAAGCATAAAATCAGCGGGTTCTGCTTTTTATGTGGTTTCTTAACAGAAGATTTAAAATATAAATATTCTTGATTTGCTCATAAAATCATTGACATGTCCGGGTGTGACAAATATTCTCCGCCCCGGTTGATAAGCGCGCCTTATCAGTACCCATATATACCGGTAATTTGGACCGGCGTTTCTACCAAACACCTCAAATGTTTGACTATGGGAGTTGTGATGAGAAAAATTTCTGGACGTAGTCTAATCATTTTCTTCTGCCTATTCTCTGGGCAGGCATTCGCGTGGGGCTTCAAGGGACACGAAGCCGTGAACCGCGTCGCCCTCTCGATGATGGCAGATCCACAAGCAAAAAAATTTATGACCCTAAACCAGTCCCAAGTGGTAGCTTTTTCAAACACGCCCGATACCAAATGGAAGAGTGGTGATGCGCGTGAGCAAGAAAGACCCATGCATTGGTTCGAAATGGACGGCTATCGTGACAACCGATTTGGAGCGTCTTTGACCGAGCTTCCATTTGCTCGAGCGGAAGATGAGCTGGGTAAGGACTATGTCAATAAGTATGGCCTAGCTATTTGGCGCGTAGGTGATTTTTACCAACAGCTTATAACTGCCTTGAAAGCCAAGGATTTTAAGCGAGCAGTGCAAGTAGCCGGGGTGATGGGGCATTATGTGGGTGATATGACTCAACCCATGCATGCGACGAGTGATTACGACGGGCAGTCGATCAATAAGCCTGGTGTGCATAAGTATTATGAGACAACCTTAGTTGACCAAATTGATGCTGATCATTTGTTCGACACCTTGCAAAAATTCGCAGGAGAGCGTCGCAGTGGTTTGGAGTCGTCGCTTAGTAATGATTTATCCAGCTGGGATGTGCAAAAGTTAATTTGGACGGAAGCGACGGAATCCTTCGCCGCCGTGGATGGTGTTTATAAGCGCTACAACCAGGAAACACCTGAAGATCAATGGCTGAAGGGTGACCTGACGCCAAGAATTGCACGGGCCGCTGCGTTGTTAGGGAAGATTTGGGACTCGGCGTTTAACGCTGCTTTGTCAGGCGACTTGCCGGACGCCAGCGTCGAGGCCACCGAGCCCGACTGGATTCCGATTTCCCGCTGATTTCAAAGTATATTCCAGGTGATAAGGCTATTCCGGATACCGCTTTTTGCTGTAGAGTTAGGGTGTTTTGGAATTTGATCATCGGCGAGGTCGATTGAGACTCGTCAGGTCGTCTGGAATGTCTCATGCTAAATCGATCGCTTAAAAATAGACGTAAAACAAAATCCCAAGGCGACTTCGCATCAAAGCCAGTCGTTGGATGGCGGGAATGGGTTGCCTTGCCAAAGCTTGGCATCGGACGAATCAAAGCCAAGATAGACACAGGCGCAAGAACCTCAGCGCTGCATGCATACGATGTCTCCGTCATCAAGAGGCAGGGTCGGGAGGTTGTACGCTTTAAAGTTCATCCTCTGCAGCGCGTGACGCGAAAAGTTGTCGATTGTGAGGCGCCACTTAAAGAGTGGCGGCATGTGATGGATAGTGGGGGACGAAGAACTCTTAGACCCGTGATCTTAACGACGCTAGAGATCGGCAACACTTTGATCGAAATAGAGATAACCCTCATCGCAAGGGATCAAATGGGCTTTCGTATGCTCATCGGTCGTGAGGCGATCAGGGGGGCGTGGGTTGTGGATCCGGCTAAAAGTTTTATCGCTGGTACGCGTAGTGTTGCCGTTAGACAACGTGCAGAGCGGAAAGGTTTGGAAGAGGAATAAAAACTGAGGTGATGGTGGTTGGCTTTTATGATTAGAAAAACTTGGCTCATTACCGGCGTGTCTCGTGGGATTGGAATGGCGATGATGAATGAACTTCTTCGTCGAGGCCATAATGTCATCGGTGCTTGCAGAAATCCTGAAGGAGAGCGTGATCTTTGGGAGGCTAAGCGCGACTGGAAGGAGCGGTTTGATAGCGTCAGAATTGACGTGGCAGATCACGCATCGATTGTCGCTGCTGCGAAGCAACTTGAGGGACGCCCCATTGATGTTCTAGTTAATAATGCCGGGATTCTTAAAGATAGTGGTAAGCCATTAGAGGATCTTGATTTCAATGCTATTCAGCAGAGCTTTGCGGTTAACTCGATCGGTCCCATGATGATGACTAGATGTTTTGTTGGCAATTTGGAACTTAGTTCTGATCCAAAAGTCATAAATATGACGTCGCTGATGGGCTCGATGACAGATAACAAGAGCGGCGGTTATTACGCGTACCGCATGAGTAAATCGGCGCTTAATATGTTTTCAGTTTGCCTTGCGCGTGAGTTTCCAAGGTGGACTGTTTTGGCCATGCATCCCGGTTGGGTAAAGACAGCTATGGGCGGACCTCAGGCGCCAACTGATCCTGAGGACTCTGCGTCCGGAATTATCGATGTGGTTAGCAAGGCCACGGTGACAGACTCGGGTCGTTACCTTGATTTCCGGGGGAAGGAGCTCCCGTGGTAGTCGACGCTTTAAAGCCCTTGGCGTTACTCTTTGTAAGTAATTTATTCATGACGTACGCCTGGTATGGTCACCTTAAAGATCTCAGGGCCAAGCCTTTGTATTTGGCAATCATTATAAGTTGGGGGATTGCTTTTTTTGAATATTGTTTTCAAGTTCCTGCAAACCGTATTGGTCATCAGTACTATAATTTAGGCCAGCTTAAGCTTATACAAGAGGTCATTACAATGCTTGTATTTGCTGGGTTTGCCGTGTTTTACATGAAAGTGCCCCTGACTAAGAATTTTATGTACGGCAGCCTGTGCATGGTCGCCGCAGTCTATTTTATTTTCAGAGATAACCAATTGCCGTCGTAGGAAATAAATATGAACGATTCACGTTTGGTTTATTCGACCGATACCGGTTCCCACAAGAAGGAGCCACATTCGTCTTCTGGTTGGAAAAAGGCGGATGGACCGACAAAAATGAGACTGGAGAGCAACAATCGGGGTGGTAAGCAAGTCACTGTCCTTTTTAATTTGCCGCTCGAGGAGGTCGAGGCTAGGGACATGCTAAAAGTTATGCAAAGTTCTTTTGGGTGTGGCGGCGCAATGAAGGATGGAACTCTTGAGCTTCGCGGTGACGTTAGATCAAAGGTCGAGTCTTTTTTTGCGAAGAAAAATATGAATCTCGTCAGAGCCGGTGGATAAGATCATGTCGTACCGCAGCACAAGAGACTGTGTGGAGGATCTAGAGCGTGCTGGTCACTTGGTGCGCGTTAAGGATGAGGTGGATCCTTGCCTTGAGATGGCAGCCATCCAGCGCAGAGTCTATGCGGCCGGTGGCAAAGCTATTTTATTTGAAAAAATCAAGGGATCGCCCTTTCCGGCAGTGTGCAACTTGTTTGGTACCTCAGAGCGGGCGAAATATATTTTCAGAAAAACATTTAAGACCACCAGAGACGCAATCGCTATTAAGGCAGATCCTGAGCACGCGCTTCGCTACTTTTGGCGGTATTGGCGTGCGCCAATCACCGGGCTCATGAGCTTGCCAAAGCGTGTTTATAAATTGCCCGTGCTTGAATGTGAGACGTCGATTGACAGGTTGCCCTGGATTAAAAGCTGGCCGGAGGATGGTGGGCCTTTTATTACACTGCCGCAGGTATACAGCGAGCACCCCGATAAGCCCGGCGTGATGTCGAGTAACATCGGAATGTATCGGGTGCAGCTCAGCGGTAACGACTACATTCTGAATCACGAAATTGGTGTTCATTACCAGATTCATCGTGGGATGGGTGTCCATCATACGGCTGCCGCTAAAAAAGGAGAGAAGCTAAAAGTCGCGATTTTTGTGGGTGGACCGCCTGCTCACACGTTTGCTGCTGTGATGCCCTTGCCTGAGGGTTTGCCGGAGGTTCTTTTTGCTGGGATGTTAGCCGGTCGTCGATTTCGTTACGGCAAATGGAATGGTTGGACCGTCGCGGCTGACGCCGATTTTTGTATACTGGGAACGATTGATCCGGCGGCTACCAAACCAGAAGGCCCGTTTGGAGACCATTTGGGCTATTACTCTCTTCGGCATAATTTTCCGGTGCTCACTGTAGAGAAGGTGTTTCACAGAAGAGATGCTATTTGGCCATTTACGGTCGTTGGTCGTCCACCACAGGAGGACACAACCTTCGGCAGTATCATCCATGAGCTAACAAAACCAATGGTCCCAGTATCTTTGCCTGGTGTTAAAGCGATGCATGCTGTTGATGTCGCCGGTGTGCACCCTTTGCTTCTTGCTGTTGGCAGCGAGCGTTACACCCCGTATCAAAAGATATCTCGTCCGCAGGAAATTTTGACGCAGGCCAATGCTATCCTAGGCTTTAATCAGGCATCGCTTGCCAAGTACCTAATCATTGCGGATGGCAGCGGCCATGATATTGACATTAACGATGAGATGGCTTTTTTCGATTACTGCTTGAGGCGGGTCGATTGGTCCAGAGATCTTCACTTTCAGACCAAAACGACTATGGACACGTTAGATTATTCAGGAGATGCCGTTAACAGAGGCAGTAAACTAGTCATAGCCACCGCGGGGCCCGAAATTCGCCAGCTTGCAAAAAAAATTCCTGCAGATTTTAAAAGCTGCTCAGTCGAAGGTTTTAACCTGTCCGACGCCAGATTGGTGGCACCTGGGATTGTCGCGGTGAGTGCCGATGCTTTTACCACATACGAAAATGCCTCTAGGGAGTTTGATGCCCTCACTAGTGCATTAAATGTTAGTTCAGAGGTTGCTTTAGTTGTCATAGTGGATGATGCTGAATTTTGTGCTGCAACACCGGCAAACTGGCTTTGGGTGACTTTTACTAGGAGTAATCCGAGTCATGATATTTATGGTTTTGAGTCGTTTTATGAATTTAAGCATTGGGGTTGTAAGGGTCCTTTGATCATCGATGCAAGAATCAAGCCTCATCACGCGCCGCCATTAGTGGAAGACACTGAAGTGGCGAGGCGAGTCGAACAAAAATTTTCTTGGATATGGAGAGGGTCATGAGTAAAACGTTTAGTCCTACGGAGCTAGCAAAATATTTTGACCACACCGCCCTCAAGGCAGAGACGTCTGCTGATGACATAAGAAGTTTATGTCACGAGGCCAGAGAGCTGGGGACAGCTGCGGTCTGTGTGAATCCTGTCTGGATTCCATTGGCTACTTCGATACTGAAGGGGTCGAATGTGATGCCAATTACGGTCGTAGGGTTTCCTTTAGGTGCTATGGGAACTGAATCCAAAGTTTTTGAAACTCGTGCAGCTATTAGTTGTGGCGCTAAAGAGATTGACATGGTGCTATCCGTTGGTCAGCTCAAGTCCAAGATGTTTTCGGAAGCTAGAAACGACATCGTTGCAGTCAAGAAGGCTTGCGGATCAGTGCCCCTCAAGGTGATTTTTGAAACGAGCCTTCTCAGTGCGGATGAAATTTCGATGATCGCTATGTGGTGCGCAGAAGATGGCGTTGATTTCGTTAAGACGTCTACGGGCTTTGGCTCCCGGGGGGCCTCTGTCGCTGATATCAAAATCATGCGAGAGGCGATCTTGGGGATCAAGGGCGCTAAGACAAGAATAAAAGCGTCCGGAGGCATCAGGACGCTAAAGGATACTCTTGCTTTGATTGATGCGGGAGCCGATCGAATCGGAGCTAGCGCAACGCGTGCCATTTTGGCCGAGCTTCAGGGCGGAGCGGCCGATCAGAAAAAGGGTTATTAATAGTACGGCGGGCGTTAATCTAAGATCAGTGAATCCGCGGCGCTAAAGGGCAGCTTTGCGCGGCCTTGGCTTCAATATCCATCCATGTCGAAAGTCTGTTGCTAACGTCTTGGGCGGGGAAGAATAGTTCGGCCGTTTTTATAAAAAGCGGAACGTGAGCGCTCTCTGCTATAGAGAAGTCTATGTAAAATGCTTTTAATTCGCCTGGCGGCAGTGCAGATGTAAAGAGGCAAAAACGTTCACAGCTTCTCGCCTCAATCATAGCTGCAACGAGAAGACGATCGAGTAAGTGCTCATGCCTTGGGTGACGCACGTGAGCGAGTAGCGCTTTTACATAGGGATCAACGTCGTCGTTGGGCAGAGGGATGTTGCGCTGCTTCAGCAGTTTGAATACTTGGTGAAAATGTTGCATCTCCTCGATTGCAAGACCTATCATACGGTCCTGAAGTTCTGGATACTCAGGGTAGCGATTAGCCAGCATCAGCGCTGCCGCGCCGGCCTTCCTCTCACAAGAGGCATGATCAGCTAAGAATGAGTTAAGATCACCGAGAGCTAAAGTGGCCCAAGTCTCCGGTGTTTCCCATCGCAAGGGTAGAGAGCGTCTTATTTCGTCCAATTTTTGTTCGATGTCGGTTGTCATGTCTCAAACGTTTGTAGTATTTATCCCGAAGTATGACAAGGCCTGATCCACGAAAAGTTATTGAAATGACCGAGTTTGGAGCGTTAGTTGAAACGGCCGATGGTTCCCTTACTATTTGCCACGGTGGTCATGGTCAAGATTTTCACTCCCATGAGGGAGCGCAATTTGAGGCGCGGAATCTCTATGTCATTTCTAGCGGCTATTTTGATGCCCTTGGCTCGGCATCAAAACAGTGCCTTAATGTTTTAGACGTAGGTATGGGGCTTGGCTATAACGCGGTGGCTTCGATAGTGGCGTGGTACACCAGCGCTGGCATAGTCGATGTCGATATCACCAGCCTTGAATGTGATGTCCGCTTAGTGGAAGCCTTTGTCACTTGCGAAGCCCCATGGCAGCGTGGGTGGGACGAGGCGTGGCTGGTTGGTCCAAAAGAGCTGAGACACAGCGAAAATGTCTATAGCGCTATTATAAAGCATCCGGTGTCAGGACGTTCTTTAACATGGACCGTGATGGTGTGTGATGCGTCTTGTATGGATTTGAAAAGTTTAGAAAAAACCTTTGATTACATTTGGCAAGATCCGTTTACGCCGGAGTTAAATCCAACGCTTTGGTCGGCAGATTGGTTTAGGCGTGTAAAGGATGTGGCTCGATCTGGGGCGATCTTGATGAGCTATAGTGTTGCACGCGCGGTCAAATCGGCCCTATCGGAGTCTGGTTGGGGCTATGAGCGTATTCCAACTCCCGGCCGTAAACGACACTGGTTGAAAGCGTGGTGCTTAAATTAAAATAAGTCTTTCTCTTGCGGGAGATCTTCTTTCTTTGGGGTCTCTTCAAGAGGGATGGTCGCAAAAAGATAACCTTTTCCTTTTCGATATATTTTCAGGCGAACGCGGCCGCGAAGTTGTTTTCCAAGTAGAATGCGTTGGAACTGATTGAGATCTGTTATTTTGTTTCCGTCAGCCAGGAGGACCACGTCGCCAATCCGCACTCCTGCGCGATGTGCCGGTGCATTTACAATAAGATTTGATACGATGACGCCGTAAGCCCCAATGACACCAGCTGCCGGCGAATCTATTTCATCCGCCGACAAAATATTTTTACCAACCATTCCGAGCCACGGTCTTTTAGTTTTTCCAAATGCTAGAAGGTCTGCTCCAATTTGACGGGCGATATTTATGGGTATGGCAAAGCCAATACCGTTGCCTTCTTCACTGACGGCTGTGTTGATACCTATAACGCGACCGTTGATGTCTAGAAGTGGACCTCCACTGTTGCCTGGATGAATGGAGGCATCGGTTTGTAGAAAATTATCATAGGGGCCATTGCCGATCACTCGACCTTTTGCGGAGATGATTCCGGACGTCACGGTGTGGGAATAACCAAATGGATTTCCTATGGCAATAACCGGGTCGCCAACCCGCAGTGAATCGCTGTCACCTAATTCGAGTGGTTTTAGCCCGACATTTCCTACGATTTTCAAAAGGGCCAAGTCGGTCTTAAGATCTGTGCCAAGAACCTTCGCGGTTAACTTTTGCTTACTTTTAGCTAACAGAACTTCGATGACGCTGGCACTCTCGATGACATGTGCATTCGTTAGAACGTGACCGTCTTTATTGATGATAACTCCACTACCTACCGAGTGGGTCGAAAGATTAAGCGGGGCTCTGCCATTGAGAAAAAATTGATAGAGATCCAGTGCTGGGTCTTTATTTGGAGTGTACTGAGTCGTCCGGATGTTAACCACACCCGGGATGGCTTGCTCGGCGACATCTGCAAACGATATCAAAACCCTGCCGTGTGCTACTGCGTTAGGCATGATTGCGAGAGTCGCTATAAAAATCCTGACATACCAATTAGGCTTTGACAAAGTAGAGCTCCAGTTAGTGCGATCCCGCAGCGTGGGACTTGGGTAACAGCGATGGGGCTACTAACATTTTAAAAGGATGCTATTTAGGACAAGAATGGGCATCAACTGCCCATGATGTGGGATTTACGTCTGCGTTTGAATGAGGAGAAGTTTGGGCCCCCGGACCTCGTAGTCGTTTGTCGAAAACGGCTTGTTTAAATCATTCTTGATAGAGATCGGTTGGCGAGATTTGATCGGTTGCCCTCCAAATGACCATCGGCCAATCGGAAGAACAGACTGAGCAGATGGAATGTGCTCCGAGACAATAATTTGCGCCTGGCTGTGGGCTACAAGCAGTGCCAAACCTGCGTCCGCAGCCGAATGTATCGTGTAAACCGAGCAGCTCGCGGTGTTGCTGGCAGTTAACTCGTAGTCGTCCTTGCGCCGAAGCACCTGTACGGATGGGACGATGCCCTGCGATAGCGCACTCGGTTTGCTTATCCTAGCGACAACCGCTTCGATGAGTGGGAGAGCGTGATCCGTCTGGTACGTCAATATGAAGTGGCGACAAATGGCTTCAACGGCAGTTTCAATCAATAAAAACTCGCAGTGCTCAAGGATAAAAGAAACCTCCTTGAGAGCTCCTGCGTAGTCGATGGTGTCTGTAATGTTTGCACTTTGTGCAGCATGCCTTGTGTCGAGATAAAGGCATAGATCAATAGTTACGGGCTGCTTCTTGTGTCTTTCGGACGGGTATATCCCGATGACGCAGCTCATAAGCATGCCCGTCACCTGGACCTGGTCCAAAGAGCGGCCCTCGTTATTTGTCAGGTATGGAAAAAGAGTCATCCGGTGTCCATTCGTGCTGCGCGGGCACCTTATACCCGCTGCTCAAAAGTTGGTAAATAGAATAAACCTTAAGTGGGCCAAGAATTAAGGGTAACATGCTGATATTTCAGTATCTAGCTAGGTAAAACGAGAGCCCAGATGTTAAAATAATCCCTAGGAAAATCTGGTCCTTGGAGTCCTCATAAATGCGGTTAGTTGAAAATCGATCTTTGAATGTCTTTTTGTGGGTTTTGATCACCGGCCTTGTCTCAGGAGTTGGCGGCGCCTTGGGCGTGACGTCAGTCATCCTCGCAAGCGTGTGGTTTGGCGACGACTCGCACCTGAAGAAGACAACGATCCTAGCGCGGATTAACGAAGAGACAACCGTATACTGCCTCGATGAGCAGACTCCGATTGGAAGTTTTTTTAACAGCGAGCACCGACGCTATATCCCGTTTGACGAAATTCCAAAGCACATGGTTAACGCTCTTGTTGCGGCGGAGGATAAGAATTTTTTTAAGCATCGCGGCGTTGATCCGCAAGCTATCGCCAAGGCCTTAGCTGAAGGGTTCAAGACCGGCAAGTTCAGGGGCGGATCAACTCTGACTCAGCAAACAGTAAAAAATATCATGGACAAGTGGGAGTATTCATTAGCCCGTAAGTTAAATGAAGCAATCGCAGCGTTGCAGCTGGAAAAGCTATATAGCAAAGATCAAATTTTAGAGTTCTACCTTAACCAGTTCCACGTGTCTGGTAACGGCTCTGGCGTCGGTATTGCAGCTAAATATTACTTCAATAAAGACGTCAAGGATTTGGACGTTGTTGAATCTGCCTTCATTGCCGGGAGTGTCAAAGGGCCTTCAAAGTATGATCCATACCTGAAGTACACCAAGGAACGCAGAGAGCAAGCTGTAAAAAACGCTTTTGAGCGTAAAAATTACGTTCTGAGACGCATGTTTGAACAGGGCTGGCTGTCTGAGCAGGAATATAACGAAGCGTCAGCTCGTCCAGTCCCTTTCAACCGAGGCAGTTTCCGCTCGAGTGAGGTGGCGTTGGTTAGTCTGATCCGCAATCAGGTCAACCAGAAAGAAGTTATGGAGCAACTGGGGCTTGAAACGGTCGATGAGCTCAACAATGCTGGTTTAAAAATATTTACGACAATTGATTGTAAGCTACAAGAGAAGGCCCAGCTGGGTATGCGTCGTAACTTAAGTCGTTTGGAGACGATTCTCGGTGGATTTCAGCCCGAAAAACCCGAGAACTTTCGGCGTCTTCGTGATCTTGAGTTGAATCAGTTTTATTATGGCAAGGTTGAAGATTTTAAAGTGGATAAAAAGAATTCAGAGATTAAGGTCTCCTTTGGCCTAAGCTCTGGTACCATCCCTCACGATGCAATTGTCCGATATGCGAAGCTGCTGGACCTTCCCCTTCAAGAGGGTTTTGAAGTCCAAATGAGGAAGCTTTTTAACACAATAAAAAAGGGAGATATTGTTTTCGTTGAGGTACGAGAATACGACGCCAATAAACACGAAGCAATTCTTGAGCTCCAAAAAAGCCCAAAGGTTAATGGCGGGCTTGTTGCTTTGGACAAGGGGGAAGTCCGGGTGGCTGTGAGTGGTTTTGACACCATCGGTTTCAACCGCGCAATATTTGCCCGAAGGCAGCCAGGATCTGTTTTTAAAGCTGTGGTTTACTATGCCTCCATACAGCTTGGTTGGAATATTTTGGACGTGGTAGATAACGAGCGACAAATTTTCCCCTACCAATCGAGACTCTATTTCCCTCGGCCCGATCACATAAGTCCTTACAGGAATGTTTCCATGGTTTGGTCGGGTGCTATGTCAGAGAACTTGGCCTCAGTCGCTTTGGCAAATCACTTGGTCGACAAGCTCAACTTTGAGCAATTTAAAGATCTCATGGGACAGATGAAACTTAGTCCAAATGCCGATGAGAGTGCGCCTGATTTTCACTTTAGAGTTGCAAAAGCTACAGGCGTGCAACTTGAAAATGACGGTATCAAGGAGTACCAGCTCGATAGAGCCGTAGCCGATCTTATTCCAGATATGGTTTTTAAGGGAGCAAATGATGCAATTCGGGCTCTCGAAAAAATGTGGTGGGGAAAAGGCTATGAGGCGGAAGTGCAGCGTCTTCTATCCAAACAGGGTTCAGAAGATATGCCGCCACTGGAAAATGCAATCCGTCTTAATCTTGTAAAGAATAATTTTCTTAGAATGAAAATTCTTGCAGAGATGGCTGATGCCGAATTTGAAGCCATATATGCCACAGTTCAAGCCAAAGGCGCTGAGGGTGCGCTCGCTGACCCCAAGCTTAAAGAGGCGTGGTCTCATTTCCGCGTTTTGCCAACGCAGGGCAACAAGCCGGCACTTGGATTTTTGGCGTCTTTGGAGGATGAAAGGCCCAAGGTGGCAACTGATCGCTATGATTACATTTTAAAGTTGGCGAGTATTCAGGGGCGATCTTTGAATGCCATGGACATCGAAGCCGTTTGGCAGAATGAATTAGTGAAGAAAGGTGAAATTAGGCTTAATGGAACACTGCCTTTAGCCGATTTTATAAAGCTAGAAAAATCTGTCGAGGATCACTACCAAGCTGTTATGAGTGTTTCATCGCCGTATGACTTAAATCGATATTTCGAGCATCACGACTTTAGGATTGCATTAGGTCTAAATTATCTTGTTGAGATGGTCAAAGCGATGGGTGTTACAAGCAAAGTTGACCCTGTGCAATCGTTTCCATTGGGCACTAATGACGTTACGGCAGCAGAAGTTGCGAAAATATACCAGACATTCGTTGAGGGTAAAATATATCGTTTCTATGAGAACGGGCCAGCAAATCAGATAAATTTTGTGAGAAAAATTCTGGACCGTCATGGCGAGGTGGTCTTTGAACCTAAACGACGCGAGGCGACTGTTGCAATCAACGAATACTCACAACAGATGCAGGAAATCTTGAAGCGAGTTGTGACTCATGGGACCGGTAAAAGGGCTCGAGGAGAGCTATATATAGATCTTTCAAAGGATGCAAGTGGAGCATTAATTGCTGGGAACGACCCCAAAAAAGATGGCCAAAAAGTCAGAGTACAATCGTTTGGAAAAACTGGAACAACCAATGACTACACAAACGCATACTTTGCTGGGTTCTTCCCTGTGCCCCCGGCTAAGGGTGCTCCGCTAGATTTTAGCAGTTTCCATACTATTGCCAGTTATGTCGGATACGACCTCAATAAGATGATGCGAAGAGGTGCTATCAAAGTCAGTGGAGCGGTAGGGGCTCTGCCGGCTTGGATTGACTACGCAAAAGGTATGATGGAGGTTCTTAAGTACCGCGATCAATTAGACGAATTGGATCTGTCAATCGTGAAGCGTGGTGAGTGGCCGATAAAATATCCGGCAAATGCCTCTTCTATCGGGGTTGATTTAGCTAGAGGTATTGTGTTCTCTTCAGACAATGCCGGCGAGGAAGTTTTTGCGACGACCAATATTGATAAAACCGGTGAATCCTTTGAAAATGAGTTTGCCATCGGAAGCACGGTGCGGTCGATCATCCGTGTCCCAGGCGATGGGCGGGGTAATGTAGCAAGGCTTTACAGCCCGTTTAATTTCAAAGCGGAACTCAAGGACTCGTCTATGCCTGCGGCTCCAGCGCGAGTTGAGGTTACAGATAAACCTGGTGTTAGTCCTGATACTGTTTCGGACACGGCTAATTCTCAACTCCTTCCAGGGCTGCGACCGGGTGAAGTACCAGGTGAGTCTCAAGAGGTGCTTGATGACGATGGACGGATTATTCGTAGCGAGAAAGATACGTCAAAAAGCCCGGCGACTGGAACATCGCCCCCAGGGGATGACTCGGGCATAGACGTTAATGGTCAGGCAAAACCTGATTCTGATAAGGCTCAGAAACCCGAAAATGGCGATCTGTGGTGATTGGTCTTGTGTTAGCCAAGCTTTTCTGTCAGAACCAAGTCTTCATGTTGAAATAAACCGAGGCATGTCGCGAGGATTCGGAATGGATTCTGATAGTTTACGTCTAAAAAAACTTGTGAGAACAATACCAAATTTCCCAAAGTCGGGGATTATGTTCCGAGATATTACGACTTTAATTCTTGACCCCTGGGGATTTGCAAAAACAATCGACTTGCTTGCTTCCGCGGCATTTGTTTTGAAACCGCAAAAAATTATAGGAATTGAATCTCGAGGCTTTGTATTCGGTGCTGCAGTGGCGGATCGATTGAAGTGCGGCCTCGTTTTGGCCAGGAAAAAGGGAAAATTACCGGGCCCTACGCACGAAGTACAATATGATTTGGAGTATGGGACAGATTGTATTCAGATCCACCATGATGCAGTCAAAGAAGGCGAGCGTTGCTTGATTCTTGATGATTTACTAGCCACCGGAGGAACTGCAGGTGCCACGGCGACTTTGGTTGAGCGGATGGGGGGGCACGTGGTTGGTTGCCACTTCGTGATTAATTTGCCCGAAATTGGTGGAGCCTCAAAGCTATCGCGTTACAATGTGAAGTGGCTTATCGATTTCGAAGGCCATTGAGTTAACAAGATGGTGAATGTTTATAAATGACTAGCGTGTATTTTATCGATTTTTTCAAGCAAGATATCGTTATCCGGATTGCAACCATCTGCTTGGCGTTATTGATTGGCTATCTATTGGCAAAGGCGAGCGGTCGAGCCATACAGAGGGGACTAGCTCATCGTTTAGATGCTCATCAAGTCGAACTTTTCCGGCGGTTTTCCTTTTACAGCATTTTAATTCTTTCAATATTGACGGGTCTCAACGAGGCTGGAATTAACCTCAGTGTGCTAGTTGGCGCTGCCGGGGTCGCTTCGGTAGCGATAGGTTTTGCAAGTCAAACCACTATGTCTAACTTAATAAGCGGCATTTTTATGCTCTTGGAGCGTCCCTTTGTCGTGGGGGACACGATCAAAGTAGGTCAAACGGTTGGCGAGGTGAATTCGCTTGGCCTTTTATCTACGCTGTTAAGGACCCCTGAAAATATGATGGTGCGTATTCCCAACGAAGCTTTAATGAAGTCGGAGATCACGAACGTGACTAGATATCCACTTCGTCGCCTTGAGATCGTGGTTGGAATATCTTACACGGCTGATATTTCTGCGGTTCAAAAGGCATTAGTAGAGTGTCTGTCGGCGTTAGCTGTCATTCGAAAATCGCCTGCTCCGGAATTCGCGTTTAAATCGTTTTCGGACAGCGCAATGCAGGTCTCCATCGGGTTTTGGGTTGAACGTGAGCGTTCTGTCGAGGCTCTCACGCTCGCAGCTGACGGAATTAAGAAATCTCTCGAGGCCGCGGACATCGAGATGTCTTTACCCCAGCGCAGTTTGCATTTCGCAGAGGATCAAAGGCTAAAGGTCGAAGTTTTCAGTTAAAAATTAATTAATTAATGAAAAGCAAAATTAGCACACGATGGCTTCCAGATGACTCGTCACCCCGTTAATTCAAGTGACTGAATAATCAGCCGAAAACGTGTTTTAGAAATCGCTCATGCAGGCGTGATGTTTATGGGTGAGTCAAAACGTGATTAGAGTTCTGATAATTTTATTCTGGATTTTTGTTCAGACCACTCCTGTGATGGGTCAGTCCGCCGGGGCTAACCGGCCCGCCGGCGCTTTGGCAAAACGAGAATCTAGCACTCATTTGGATTTGCTCATCGTACAAGCCGGTTTTTCAGCCAGTGATTATGTGGGTAGTAAAACAGTAAATTTCATCGATGTCTGCGCATCATTCGGAAAATTACTTGTGAATAACAGAGGCCTTTGGGGAACAGGTCCTTTTAGAAAATTTCGCTGTGCATTAGATGATGGTGCTATCCAGCCCATCCCACGATCATGGATGCTGAAAATATCCGGTGATTCAAACCAGAAAAAGTTTGAGATTTTTTTTGTTGATGGATCGGGTGTGGCGACTCTGCAGTCTGAGTTAACTTTAGAGACTGAGTTAACTCCTATCGTTCTTCTTGGAGTCAAACGTACGAGGTCCATAATCGGAGCTCATCTAAGTTTGGGATTGCCATTTCGTTCAATTGTGAGGCAGGCCGCAATAAGTCATGAAGGTGTAATCAAACTAGCAGGCGACAAATTGGCTGACCTTCCGCCGCCCGAGCTGCCTCTGCGAATTTTCGCTTTAAACCGATCAAAGGGTCTATGGCTACCCGTTGTGTTTGGTTCAGCTGAGTTCGATAATGATGATCCAGCAGCTCTTCAGTATAAAATCAATATTACGGATCCTGCTCGCCTGGCGGCTTTGCGTAGCAAGTCGAAGAGGGCTATTTTTTATCTGCAGCAAAGTGAGGGGCGTGACGAAGAGCGCGAGCGCTTGAATGCGGCAATCAAGTCAGATCTTGGCGGGTTTCTCAAGAAGTTTCTTGGTATAGCGCGCGCTGTATATTTGGGCGGCCGTTTTGGTCAACCGCTTGGCAAAGCAAAAGGAGTGCTAGCGAAGGCTTCAACTGTCGGCGTATTTGGCGAGTTTAGGGCGGGTCTGCTGCAGGGCGTCAAATTTAATTATGATTTGATTCCTGAGGTTAAATCTTCATCGAATTCAACAACCCAGAAATTTAAATGGTCTCGCACTCAGCTGGGATATGGGTTTGGTCGCCGTTTTAATAATATTCTGTTCAATTGGATTGATTTGACGCCCAAGATTGGAGTGACCAGTCTCGAGTTTGTTCAAGGCGGATCTGACCTGACGGGAGATCTTGGATTTAATTTCACTTTACAGAGAGCTCCCACTCTGGGCGCAGAGCTAGGGATTGAAAAGAGAACGCCTTATTTTTTAGCCAGATTATGGAGCTACGGAAGTTACAGCGTTGGTATGTTGCAAGTTGATAAAAAATACAGAAGCACGAGCATTAGAATTGGGTTTGACGTCTATCGAGATCTGTTCTCGATGGGGCCCGTTAAGTTAGCCTTACTCGGATTCGGAGCCGGGGATACGACGGTGTTCTCACGCTCGGCTAGTGATCAAGAGCTTGAGCAAGATCCAAACCTCGTCACCAACCTTAAATATCAGAGTATTTACGGCGGCGGTGGCTTGACGTTGACCTGGTAAGCTTAAAATTAAATGGCGGCCAACAGCCGCCATTTAAGATGTGTCACTTGACCGGTTTACGGGCAGCTTACCCGACCTGAATTATACAGGATTGATCCACCCGAATAGCGATAACAGAATCCTGATGAACGATTTAGACAGATACCGCTACCACCTGACCTGATCGTGCTGAAGTTAGCATTACAATCAAGGGTATTAGATGAACTCGGCGGCGTTACACCAGACCCAGGATTACTAGACCCTGGTACGGCACAACTCGTGCGGCCTTGGCTGTATTGAACGTTTCCGCCCGAGTATCGGTAGCAGAAACCAGAGGATCTGTTTAAGCAAATTCCGCTACCGCCTTGACGAATCTTTGAAAAGTCCCTGTTACAGTCCACAATTTGCGCAGGCTGCGGCGCAGGATTTGGCGCAGGATTTGGCGTCGGATTTGGCGTCGGATTTGGAATCGTATCATCGGATCCAGGTACGTCCGGTGTCTCTGGGGTGCCTGGGGAGTCCGGTCCAGCACTTGGCGCTGGTGGCGGAGTCTCATCATCATTTGATGCGTCAGGGTTGCCAGCAGGTGCGCTTCCGGCATCACCTCCGGATATTGTGGTGTCAGTTGCGGCTATAGATTCTGTACCTTGGCTAAATCCAATCATATATACGCCGCTAGCGGCAAGTTTTTTAAGCCAGTCTTCAATAGCAGGGGCGCGAACGCTCTCGTAGTGTCCCTGATTTTGGTTGTTGGAGATTTTGCTTACACTGCTGGATACGCCCTGAACGCGCTGCTTGATGATCATGGGACCACCGGAATCACCCTGCGAGTTTGTCACTCGCTCTCCCGTCCCATCTTTACTTAACGGGCTGATAAGGCCGTCAAAATCGACGCGCCCTTGGTAATCAATTGCCGATACCTTATTATTTCCCCTTCGTTTGGTTCCGCCACTCTTTCCATTCAAATGATCAAATTTTCCAAAACCTATAATTGTAAGGGGATCTCCAGCTTTCGCTTGAGTCAAAGCCATGGGGATATAAAACTTAGAGGAGTCCTTCTCGAAGATGACAATAGCGATATCATGCCCAATTCCGCTGTTAGGTCGGTATGTAGGGTGTGATATGACTCTCTTAGCTCTTAAGCCCTTGCCAGTTCCTCTAACTACGGAGACTTTACTCGGATTGCTATCGCCGCCTTCGATACAATGCGCAGCAGTTAGAACAGTTCGGTCGCTAACCCAAGTGGCAGTGCACATCGCCGATGATCCGCCCCCCAATTCATACCCAATTTGAATCACGGCAGGGAAATCCGTATCCTTAAGGGCGCTACCATTAACTACTTTGACACTTGAATCGGAACTGTCGCGCGTCTTACAGGCGGCCAAACCAAAAGCAATTGAGAGGACGATGCCTGAAACCTTCAAGCTGGCAAAAAGTGAACTCTGGCGCATGAACTCCTCCCAAATGAGACAAGATACCTAGACGTGACTTATTGGTTAATCTATGGACTCCATTGTAAATCACTCAGTAATAAAAGCCCTTATCTATCGGTAGGAACCCTGCGCGACTAAAGTTTTCATAAAAAAAAGTTAAAAAATTAATAATTTTAGGTAATTAAAACCTCTGGCCATCCATTATTTGCGAAAATTTTTTTTCGCACTTCCTCCTTCTCGCGGAGGGTCTTAGGTCTAGCCATCCTTTATTTAATTGATGATTTGCGTCTGAGGGGGTATTTCCCCCTGTAATCACTGGCGGATTATCGCTTTTGCCATTTTCACCGAGGACCATCTAAATCGTAAAGAATCATCCAACGATCTGTTACTTAACTAGGACAAGCCTCCCATGAAACTTATTAAGACGGCCGCAGCTGTTATAAACCAAACCCCATTTGATTGGTCTGGTAATACGGCTCGGCTGACTCGTTTAATAAACGAAGCCAAAACCAAGGGCGTATCACTTTTATGCCTTCCGGAACTCTGTATCAGTGGCTACGGATGCGAGGACGCATTTTACATGCCTCATTTACCTGCCCGGGCTTTGTCCGTCCTGGAGGAGTTGTTGCCGGCCACAAAAGGAATTGTGGCAGGCTTGGGTTTGCCATTTCTACATCGGGGTGCCTTGTTTAACGTAATCGCTGTGGCCGTTGATGGTAAGTTGGTCGCGATTGTTCCAAAGAAACTGCTAGCAGGAGACGGGGTTCATTATGAGCCACGTTGGTTTAAGCCTTGGCCAGCAGGTATTGTCGAGCATGCCGAGATATTTGGCGTCGATGTTCCCATTGGCGATCTTTTTATAAACTGTGACGGTATCAAGATTGGATTTGAGATATGTGAAGAAGCCTGGGCGGCTAATAGGCCGGGTGCGAATCTGGCTAGACTTGGCGTAGACGTCGTGATGAATCCAAGTGCCAGTCATTTTGCTTTCGGTAAACGTCAGGTGCGGGAACGATTTGTTGCTGAAGGCTCTCGTGCGTTTAATGTGGCGTACTTGTATGCAAATTTACTGGGTAATGAAAGTGGCCGCATTATTTTTGATGGAGGCGCTCTCATTGCCAGTGAAGGCAGTATAGTTGCATATGGTCCCCGCTTCAGTTTCAAAGACTATCAGATCACAGAAGCTGTCGTGGATGTTGAGGTTAATCGGATGATGAGGGCTAGAACAGGTTCCTACCAACCACTGGTCGGCGATGAGTCACAACACTGCGTCAACACAAAATTTGCATGGCCAAAGATCAAAACTGGGGCCTCAGCGGCAGCAAAAATGGTTGAGCCCTGGGAGCGCTCCTCAGACCTTAAAGCTGAAGAATTTACCCGTGCAGTGGCGCTCGGTCTTTTCGATTTTCTTAGGAAAAGTCATTTGTCGGGTTTTACGATTTCTATATCGGGCGGAGTGGACTCTGCAGCCGTTGCGGTGCTGTCAACCGATGCGATTAGACTGGCTGCGCATGAGATTGGTCTAGACGGATTAAAGGCTCGTCTTAATTACATCAAGAGTATCCAATCTGCGAACTCGATTGAAGATATAACCCGAGAATTGATTGCGACAGCATACCAATCAACATCAAATAGTAGTGATGCAACAGAGAAGGCTGCGAGGCAGCTGGCAGAGTCTCTCGAAATTGGTTATCACAAATGGAGTGTAGACCCTATGATCGGACAGTATCAGCAGGCGATCGCTCATGCCACTGGGGTCTCTTTTAATTGGAAACAACATGACCTTGTGATGCAAAATATTCAAGCTAGGGCTCGCGGACCGGCTATCTGGATGTTAGCGAATCTACGAAATCATCTGCTGCTCGCCACATCGAATAGAAGCGAGGCTGCGGTTGGTTATGCCACCATGGACGGCGACACTTGTGGAGGCCTTTCACCACTTGCGGGGATTGATAAAGCCTATCTGCTAAGATGGCTCCGATGGCGAGAGAAAAACGCTCCCGAAGGTTTATCATCAGTGCCTCCACTAAGTCTTGTTAACAAGATACCGCCGACTGCAGAGCTCCGACCAAAGGAGTTTCATCAAACAGATGAAGCAGACTTGATGCCTTATGATGTTCTAGATGTCATTGAGCGAGCAGCCATCCGCGACAAAAAGTCACCGGCGGATGTCCTCGCGACGCTTGCAGAAGCCTATAGTCACTACCCAGAAGGTGATAGGCAAAAATGGGTCGCAAGATTTTTCACCTTGTGGTGCCGTAATCAATGGAAACGAGAACGATATGCTCCGGGCTTTCACTTAGACGATGAGAGCCTTGATCCAAAGACATGGTGCCGCTTTCCCATATTGTCAGGCGCTTTCATTGAAGAATTGAAAGAGTTAGATGCGAAATGAAGCGTGCTCTTTTGGTTATTGATATACAAAATGATTTTTTACCGGGCGGCACCCTAGCTGTGCGGTGCGGTAACGAAGTGATAGACGTTGCAAATAAGTTAATTCAGTTGAAAAACACGTTTTTTGATTTTGTTGTTGCCAGTCAAGACACCCATCCCGCTGACCACAAGTCATTTGCGACGCAATATCCTGGTAAGAGGCCAGGAGATGTCATCAATTTAAAGGGAAATCCGCAGGTTTTATGGCCTGACCATTGTGTTGAGGGGACGCATGGAAATGAATTTGCAAAAAACCTAATGAGTGATCAATTTGACGCTGTCTTTAGAAAAGGTTTAGACCATCAGATCGATAGTTACAGCGCATTTTTTGACAATACACGAATGGATCGTTGGATGCAGGGAACTACCGGCAGGATGTCAGGCGATACTGGTCTGAACGGATGGTTGGCATCCAAGGGCGTCACCAGATTGTTCATTCTTGGGTTGGCCACCGATTACTGTGTTCTGTTTTCAGTTCTCGATGCGTTGAAGCTAGGCTACGAAGTCTCGGTTGTGAAGGATGGTTGCCGTGGAGTCGATATGGCAGGTGATGATAGTGCGCGAGCATTCGCTAAGATGCAAACATCTGGTGCTCGATTGGTTACAAGTTCAAATCTAAATCATGAGCAAGTATAAAGTATTGCGAGGCTAAAAAGTATGCTGACTGACTTACAAGGTTCCTTTTTAGATCTACTCTTATCCAGCGGTGCCCTGCGCTTTGGACAATTTAAAACTAAGTCTGGTCGAATGTCGCCATTTTTCCTTAATTCAGGAGCGTTTGATCATGGTGAGATTTTGAGGTCGGTGGCTCGCTGTTACGCAAAACGACTTGTCCATTTTTCAAAAACGAATCCTATTTCGACTTGGCATCTATATGGCCCTGCGTACAAAGGCATTACGCTCGCGGCAGCAACGGCAATGGAGCTAGCATTGGAGACCGGGAAAGAAGTCGCTTTTACATTTAATCGAAAGGAAGTTAAAGACCATGGCGAGGGTGGGTTTTTAATTGGTCGTGAGATTCGCGCAAACAGCGAGATTGTCATCGTCGAGGATGTTTTGACGGGCGGTACAAGCGTGAGGCAGACGTTGGATCTACTTAGGCCAATTAATCCGAGGGTTGGCGCAGTCATTGTTGGAGTTGACCGTATGGAACGAGGCGTTGGCCAATACACTGCGGCCGCCGAGATACGGGACGCTTTTAAAATTCCAGTTGTGTCTATTTTATCGATTCAGGAAATCATCGACGCTCTTTGGCAAGACGGACGTCCTTTGCCTCGGATGGGCAAGGCCTGGTTGGATTCTAGTCTAAAGGCGTCTATCGACGAGTACCGGTCCCAGTGGGGCGGTTAATTGTTATTAATATCGGCGATCTGCTGATCAAGTAGGTCTGTAAATTTGTTTAATGATTTTAGAAGGGCTCTACAGGGCTGAACTGAATTTGAGGGTGTTATTGATTCACGTGGACCCACGGACGTTAGCTTAGGCGCCAACGTATTAGGGTCATTTCTGGCGTCTTGAACTTTCTTTGACGCCGAATTGAAATTTATGATCGTTGCCATGGTTGCTTTCTTTTATCTTTAACTAAGAATCGGCAAGATTTTGCTTTATTTAATGCGGCAAAATTTGCCCTGTGGCCGAGGGGTCATCGTTCTAGCAATTGTATAGTGACACCAGTTGGAGTTGTCTTATACTTCGACTCCAAAGGGAGGCTTTTATGGTTGAAAATTCTGCAAACACCCGGCCTCCCCTCGGGGGTATAAACCCAATCCAATATATTTTTTGGGCCAATATTATGGCGCTTGTCTTTGGTTGCGTTCTTGGCCGCTTCTGGGACGGCCTTCCCGAAGGCTCAGAGGCTCTCTTTTCGATGCTTGCTTGGCTACCTGTGGCTCTTGTTAAAGGTTTTGCAGGTCCGCTTCTTTTTTTGGCGATTCTGAATGGGATGATGGCAGACCAACCGCTGATGATGGGGCTTCGAAGATTAGTCGTAATTTGCACCATCAATGCTGTCCTAGCTATTTCCATTGCTTTGATTTTAGTTAATTGGCTAACGCCAGGTGCTTTTATGAAAGACTTGGTTCGGGGTTTTTCTGCTGTGTCATTAGTGCCGGCGCCAACGGGGCATTTGGCTAAGATTCCAAGTTGGGCTGATGTAACTAAATCATTTATTCCTGATTCTATTGTGAAGCCATTTTTGGATAACAATATTCCAGCCCTAATTGTTCTGGCCATTTTGGTTGGTCTTGGTATTCGAGGTGCTGGCCGTAGAGATGGTGTTTGGGACGTAAAATTTTTGAAGGTTCGAGGTTTGGTGGAAATGGCCCTCTCGGTCGTCGCGTTTATCTTACGAAATATACTGTTTATGATGCCGATCGCAATTTTTGCTGCTGTAGCAAAAGCCACTGGTGAATTTGGGCTTGAGGTTTTTCGCAGTCTATCTTGGTATCTTTTTATTACGATACTGGGAATGCTTTTGCAGATTCTGTTTGTTTACCAGACTTGGATTGTACGGCGGTCGAGACGAACGTTACGTCAATTTTGGCGTCACGCAAAGATCCCTGTCAGCTATGCATTCGGAGTAAATAGTAGTTTATCAGCATTGCCTGCCACGCTTGATGCTTTAGATGGTCTAAATTGCTCCAAGGCTTCGGCAAGGCTGGGAGCCTGCATAGGTACAAATTTTAATAATGACGGTATTTTATTATATGAGGTTGTTGCCGTCATCATGTTGGCTCAAGCTTTTGGTTTGGATTGGTCGTATTTTCAGCAGCTTGGTATCGCTGGTTTGTGCGTCTTAGCAACGTTGGGTGTGAGCGGTTTTCCGGAGGCTGGAGTTGTTGCTTTGTCATTGGTTCTCCCGCTAGCAGGACTCCCAATTGAAATGATGCCACTTTTGCTGCCAGCGGACTGGATTGTTGCACGATGCAGAAGTGTAACAAACGTCATAAGTGACATGACGGTATCTTTGGCGATTGATGGCCCCTCTAAAAAGGTTAGGGCCGAGGTTTCTTCGAGCTAGATATCCCTGACTTTTGCTTCGGCTTTAATGTTATTGGTGCAGCCTTTGCTTCAGAAAAGATATTGCCACGTAATATAACCTGTTTAGGTTGCTCGGGCTTTTCCTTGCGTAGACCGTCACCGTCGCAGACTAAATAATCAAAAAATCCTTTATAGCGCTCAACACCCGATTCCCTGACTGGTCGACCCACTACGATAGGTTCATGATCTGAGGTCAGTCCTAGGGCTGGACTCGCGAAAGCAAACATCGTGCTCGCGTGCTTGGCGCGATTTATTTTCATCTGTTTATCAATTAATTTTGCGACAGAGGGCTGATTCCATTCGCCCTCACTGTAACACCAATCTTTTGAGCGCTCTAACATCGGGCAGGGCAAGCTATGAGGGCAAGGATATAATGCTTGAAAGCCAGCCTCGCATAGCGTGTCGCGAAGCTCCATGGCTGGCCTTGACATGAAGTCGAGTGCGGGTTCAGTTACAAAAACCAAACACTTTTCGTCGCGCTTAATATGATTTGAAATGATCTTCAGAAGGTTGCGGCGGCCAGGCGCGTTTTTATTTAATTCGTTCCATACGTATCCGAGTAAGTAAATGTGAACGTCATCTTGATTTTTTTTGTTTGTGAACTGCTGAGGGTCAAGGTCTTCGATGTTTCGTCGACTGGTTTTTGCATTTAGACCAGATTTTTGAGCTAGAAGACTTGCCGCGTCTAAAAGAGGTCCGCTTGTGTCAATTAAGAAATAATCAGCTTCAATGTTCAGCGCAAGCGACATAGCGCCAGTTCCGCATCCGATGTCATAGACTCGTACTTTGTGTTTTTTCAGTTTTGATTTCCACGAATGTCGTAGGTCTGATCTCTGGTATAGATCCGATGCGCGAGCCATATTTGGCAGATGAAATCCCAATAAGTAAGCGACCACAGCCTCTCGATTGTTCATGAGTCGTCTAGAAAGGTCTTCGCGCCGCTGTGTGTAGATTTCCCAGATCTCAATGGCGGTATCTTTGGAGTTTCGTAAAACGGCCTTAAAAATTGACTCCGCGTTGCGTCCTGAGCGCTCGAAACCTCGAGGAGTGCGGCCGAGCTTATTGACAACCTCAATATACGAACTCAATGTCTTTGAATTCATTAGGAAATCCTTATGTTCGCAAAGGCTTTACGCCGTGAGATCACAGTGGTACAAACATCAGCCACAAGCTGAACGAATCCCTTAGACACCTTAGCACATTAGTCAAGAGTACGCTGTGACAACCTCCAATAAAACAACAAGTACAACTCCGGCTGATCAAAAGCGTCTGCTGCATGTCGGCAAGCCAAGTTGGTTAAAAACTCCCATTCCCACAGGTGAGACCTACTTTAATATCAAGCGAGATTTGCGCGGTCGCAAGCTCTACACGGTTTGTGAAGAAGCGAAGTGTCCAAATATTGGCCATTGTTGGAATACGAATACGGCTACATTCATGGTGCTCGGTGAGGTCTGTACCCGGGCTTGCCGCTTTTGTAATGTCAAAACTGGAAACCCGGAAGGTTGGCTCGATGCCGATGAGCCCAGGCAGGTTGCAGAGAGTTCTGCGCTGATGAAGCTTAAGTATGTTGTTATCACCATGGTAGATCGAGATGACTTGCCTGATGGGGGAGCTGCACATGTGGCTCGCGTCATTCGTGAAGTGCGCGCTCTAAATCCTGGTATTATTATTGAGTTACTTGCCGGGGATTTCAAAGGCAGTACCGATGCTTTGAAGGTTATTCTTGCCGAACGTCCTGAGGTCTATGCCCACAACATCGAGACCGTCGAGCGATTGTCGCCACGGGTTCGCGATGCTAGGGCTAAATATCGCCAATCCATTGAGGCGCTGGGTCATGTTAAGAAGCTAGCCGATTACAGAGTTTTTACAAAGAGTGCAATCATGCTTGGTTTGGGTGAAGAGGAAGAGGAAGTTAGATCCAGCCTCTCAGATCTACGCGAGTTTGGTGTTGAGTTTATCAATATGGGACAGTACATGCGGCCTTCGAACAAGCATTTGCCCATAAAACGATTCGCCCATCCAGACGAGTTTGAGCGCCTCAAGGCGTATGCAGAGTCAATCGGGTTTCTTGCCGTGGCAAGTGCACCCCTTGTAAGATCCTCCTACAAGGCTCACGAGTACTACGCAGATGCCCTCAAGAAGATGGGCGTCACGTCATAGACATAGCGGCTGGTTGGAGCTAGTTCATTGATTGTTTTTCGGATAATTGCGGCGCTACCAAGGTTTGTTTTGCCTAGTCTCGCAGGCCTGTTAGCTGTTTTGGCCTCGGTGTTTGCAAGAAAAGATTCAAAAATTGTAAAGCAAAACGTACAGCGTGTTTATAATTTGCCTGTAGGCTCTGAGTTTGCGGATAGCTTTGTCAGGCAGGTTTTTCAGGCCCAAGCCCTCCTTTTTCTAGAGACCATTCGCTATGTATTCCGTCCTAGCGAAGTCAGAATTGATGGCATTGAGGATGCTAAAAAGATTTTGGCAAATGTTGCCGAGCAAACCGGTGTCATAATTATTGCTGCCCACCACGGCGCATGGGAGCTTGCTGGCCATGTTGCGGCGAAGTGCTTGGGCCGTGATTTTCACGCGCTGGCCAAGCCTAGTCGTTCGCAATGGTTGACGGGCGCCTTAAACAAGATCAGGGCGATGCTTGGTATGAACGTGCTTTGGACAGACTCTAAAACACTGTTGCGTGACATGATGGAGATTTCCAATAAAAAGGAACACTTGGGTTTTGTTATGGACCAGCGTCCTGCAAAACGCGCAAGTGGGTTTCCATGCATATTTTTAGGAGTCCCCGATACTCACATTGTTCAAGGACCTGCGATGATGGCCGCCAAAAAGCAGATGCCTGTTTTTGGTGTGCATTCTGTTCGTGTGGGTTTTTGCCATTATCAGTTCTATGTCACTGAGGTCTTGGGTGCTAACCATGGCATTACAGATCAAGGTAAGATCGCTCAATTGATGGCCGATGATTTATCAAGAATGATTTTGAGATACCCCGAGCAATGGGCCTGGAACTACCGACGCTGGAGATAGGATTGGAGTAGTGCGCTTATGGTTAGAGGTTTGTTTCAAATAGCCTTGTGGGTCTTGATGTTGGTTGGTTCTTCCGGCGCCAAGGCACAAGATTTACCCTTGGCGCCGCGAGACATGTCAAAAGTAGATATTTATCTTGGTACGCGCGATATCGGTCATCATATTTATTCAAAATATGGGCATACGATTGTGCGGGTGCTAGATCGCGAAGCTGGAACGGACATAGGTTATAACTGGGGTACATTTGATTTTAATGCGCCAGGCTTCATACCAAACTTCCTTCGCGGTTACTTGATTTATTACATGAGCTACGGTCCTTGGTGGAATGAAGTTGCTATATCGAAAATTGAACAACAAACCATGTGGATGGAGCGAGTTAATTTGACGGATGCGCAAAAGCAACGCGTGATCGACCGGATTATGTGGCACGCTCGTCCTGAAAATGTGAATTACCCGTACTTGTTTTTCTACGATAACTGCTCAACACGGGTTCGCGATATCTTTGATATGGCTACGGGCGGGCAGATAAAGAAACTTTCGGCGAACAAATTAACTGGAAAAACCTATCGTGACCGCGTGATGGAGTATAATGCGTCGGAGCCTTTCTTTGCGATGGGGCAGGATGTCATTCTTAATAGCGAGCCCGATAAAGAAATGAGTGACTGGGAGGATATGTTTATTCCCGGGCGTCTTAGACACTATATGTTAGGTATTCCAGCTGTCGACGACACGGGCCATGAGATCCCGGGTCAAACACTTCTTTCTGATACAGTGACGTTAACCGATTTCCCTGGACCTGAAGTTCCACTTATCAATGGTTATATGTTGCTCTGGATTCTTTCTGGTGTGCCCGCGATGTTGGGCGTTTATATGTTCAAACGCCCCATGACAAAATCTCTTGGAACGAGGTTTATAGGATTCTCAGCTTTGGTGTTAGGTGGTCTTTGGGGCTCCATAGGCTTATTTTTGTCCCTGTCTTGGGCTTTCGGCAGCCATTCTGTTTTGCCACATAATGCGAATCTTTGGATGATATGGCCTGTCGATCTTGGTTACATGGCGCTAGGCATCTATTTTTTAATTTTTGGATCATCAGCAAGATTGTCAACACCTCGCGTTTTACTGGTAAAATACGCCACGTTCGCTCACATGGCCTGCCTTGTCGTTTTGGTTGCCTTAACCGTATCCGGCGGCCTCGTTCAGAATACGTCGCGCGTGGTTGGGTGGTTTGCTCCGCTGACAGCTCTAGTTTGGCTCTCTCTGTTGTATGTGTTGGTTGATCAATCCAGGATCACAACAGCGAAAAGCTAGCTTCGACGTTTTTTTGGATTTTTGCTGCTTTTTATTTTGGTTTTATTCTTAGTTTTCTGAATAGTTTTTTTCTTTGATGGTTTTTTATGGGGTTGGTTGGTCGGCCCAATGATGTCGTCAGGCATTGCGTCTGTAAGGTCATTCAGCAACTTTTGACGCTCGATCTCTGTCATGCCCGGAACCTCCCCGATAGCAATTAATCCAGCGTCTTCACATCCGCAGAAACTCCAGACATTATCGCCCATCGTCATGGCCATGGCGTCCATCAGTCCGTTTTCCTCGTATTCGTCGACGGACGATCCCATGGTGGTGATCAACTGAACCTTCTTGCCAGTTAGACGGGGTAAGATTCCGTCTTTTTGCGAGAAGGTGAAAGCAAACCCATTTTGCAAAACGCGGTCGATCCAACCTTTCAGAATGGCAGGATATCCGGTCCACCACAGCGGAAATACGAGCGTGATGACTTCGGCTTTTTTGACGTGGAGCTGCTCAACAGCGATATCTTTAGGTGTCGCCCCTGCTCGAACCTGCTTAAAGTCTTCAGCGGAGAGCACCGGATTAAATTTTAGACTGTAAAGATCCCTAATTTCTACTTTGTGACCATTGCGGGATGAAACATCAGCTATCTTTGAGCAAATAGCCGCGCAAAGGCTCGCGGGATTAGGGTGTGCCAAGACGATTAGATGGTTCATGCGATAGCCTACTTAAATCATGTGTTATAGTTAACAGACACAACTACTTTTTGATACAATGTCACAATTAAAGTCCAATCACTACAGGGTGTCATTTGTTTTTTGCTCAAGTGCGCAAATTTTTTTTGGCGATGAAATCTGCGTGCGCTCAGCGTGCTGACATCCTGCTAGCGGGTCTGGCTTTTGTATGGACTGCGGCGACAAACCAATCGGTTTTTGTTGGAGGAGCGATCAGCTCTTTGGGTTTGGTCTTTTTGTTGTGGATAAATGGCTACCAACGCAGAGAAAGCAGTGAAATAATCTGTTTTGCTGGTCCTTACAGATTTGTTCGGTATCCAATGGTTCTTTCCAGGTGTCTGATTATGGTGGGTCTTCTGCTTGCTTCAAGACAGCCCGCCGTGTTCTGCCTAGCTGTTCTGATTCTTACGCCACTGTATCATCGTTTAGCTCGCGCCGAGGATGACAGTATGGTTCGAGAACTCGGTCCAGTTGCTTCAGAGTATCGGGCCCTTGTTTCAGGTTTAATACCGCAGCTGCTTCCTGCGAAAATTATAGGCGTGTCCGGCTTGGGATTGCGTGAATCTTTTTCTTGGCGCCGAGCGATGCGTGCGAAGAAATGGGAGGCTGTTAGTACAGGTCTCTTGGTTGTTATTAGCCTATTGGGGCAGTACATTTGGTCTATGCGGATTTTTACAGATTTGCAGTGGAGATCTGGGGCGATATTGCTCACGGTTTTGGCATTGGTTTGGCTTCTTGCTGCTTCTAACGTTAGGCCGCGCTTGCTCGCCCGATGAGTATTAGGTCCTGAAGGCGGGGTGGTTGGGCCTTTGGCCCCTTTGCTGGGAAAACCATCAGCAGAGTTGCTCTAAACAATTGATTTTAATGAATTAAATGCTGCCTAAAATGGATTGCAGCAAATCCCTCCACGTGGCAGTATGGGGGCCTTGTGTGAGTTCTAACGAGGCAACAGGAGGCCTTTCCATGCCAGCTCCCCGCGTGTCACCTTTTCCAGATTTTTTCCATATTGATGATCTTTTGAATGAAGAGCAAAGGCTTGTGGGGCAGTCAGTCCGTGACTTTGCAGCACGAGAGATCAATCCGATTATCGGCAATTGTTATCTCGAAGAGCGGTTTCCCACAGAAAAGATTCCCTCCATCGGTGAATTGGGTGTCTTGGGGGGCAACCTGAAGGGTCACGGTTTGGTCGGGATGGATCAGATCAGCTACGGTCTTGTCATGAAAGAGCTCGAACGTTGCGATTCGGGTCTTCGAAGTTTTGCGTCTGTTCAGGGCGCCCTTGTTATGTATCCGATTTACGAATACGGAAGTGAGGAGCAGAAAGCCCAGTGGCTGCCAAAACTCGGACGTGGTGAAGCGATTGGTTGTTTTGGTTTGTCTGAATCTTATGGTGGTTCTGATCCAGGCGCCATGAAAACCACGGCCGTTTTGAAAGGCGATAAATGGGTGCTCAATGGATCGAAAATGTGGATCACGAATGGAAATCTTGCGCAGATCGCGATTGTTTGGGCGAAAACGCCTGATGGCATCAGGGGATTTATCGTGCCCACAAACGCCAAAGGTTTCACTGCAAGAAAGATGACTGGAAAGTTGTCGCTTAGGGCCTCGGTGACCTCAGAATTATATTTTGACAATGTAGAGCTCGATAAGTCGGCTCTTCTTCCTAAGTCCACGGCTGGACTGAAGTGTGCTCTGTCTTGTCTGACGCAAGCTCGTTACGGTATTGCGTGGGGTGTTCTTGGGGCGGCTGAGGCTTGTTTTGATGAAGTCGCAAATTATGTAAAAGATCGAGTTGTATTTGACAAGCCGCTCGCTGCAAAGCAACTGATTCAGGCTAAACTAGCGACTATGGCAAGCCGTCTGACCCAGGCGCAACTTCTGGCGTTTAGACTTGGACAGTTGAAGCAGGCAGGAGCCATGCACCATACCCATGTGTCGATGGCTAAGCAGAATAACTGTCTAGCGGCCCTTGAAATTGCGCGTACCTGTCGTGATATGCTGGGTGGAAACGGCATCATGATCGAGTACCAGAGCATGAGGCATATGGCTAATCTCGAAACCGTCTACACCTACGAAGGGACCAATGATGTTCACTTGTTGATCGTGGGCGCTGAGATTACCGGTACAACGGCATTTTAAAAAAGAGTAGGTATGCGCTTTTTCTTCATAATCTTAGGCAGCTTTTTTTTCGCGTATGCTTGTCGGATTTCGCGACCTGGTAATGACGCGCCAGATGCGAAGGGGCAATACTCAGGTAGCGGGGCTGATGCGTCGAATGTGCCAGTGATACAACCACAAAGGCAAGCGACTCAGGGCGCCATCTTTGCGGTCAATATCGACAATGACGGGCGACTCATGGAAAAGCTTAATCTTAGACTTGATTACTTTCCTCCACCTAGGCCCGATGGCGTGTCGATACCGACATGCTACGATGAAATCAGGGCATCGACCGTGATTGCACGGCTCACGTGCGACGCTGTTCCTGGTCTTGCGATGGATTTGCTTGCATCCCATGCTTATCAACGCTGCTACACGGCTAATACTGTTAAGCGAATAGATCCCAAAACGGTACCTGTTCTTGCCGGATGTCGGGGCAAAGCCACGTTGACCGTCGTTCCCTATTCGCCAGATATCAAGCTAGACGTCGAGCGTTAAAATTCATCATTAAAAATTCCCGTAATGAACCCATTCGAGTCACTACGGGACCTTTTGGTAATATATTGTGATTACTGGCAGGTGGTCGTAAGAGCTCTTTCGACCAGAGAGCGAATCTTCGCGGTTGACCCGCCCCAGGTACCAACGTGGTTGCCAACCATCTCGCCTCGACAGTTTACAACAAAAACCTGCGGCACTCCGCTGCTTGTTTTTAGAGCGTTGAAGACGCGGCGATCGGTGTCCTGAACGACGGGGTGGTTAGGATTGTGGCGCGCTATCCACTCAGCGTAATCAGCGTCAGCCGTGTCGAGGCCAAGATCTAAAACCTGAACCCGTGAATTACCCGCATAAGCGGTGGCCAAGTCATCGACAACGGGAGCGTTCTCATTGCAGTACCCACAGTTAAGTCTGTAGGCTTCAAAAACGAACACGGTGTTCTTGTGCTCTGACATACGGTAAACGTCATCGCGAGATTCTCCGTTCTTTAACGGGAAATCGTACATGGGAATCGATGCGGCGCTAGCCGCTGTGGCGGCAAAAAACAATGCAGCTGCAAAAATCTGACGCATAAGGCCTCCTTAAAAGTGGCAGAATTTGAATTCTTCACGACATGGTAGCCATTCAATCGGCAAGACGCAACAACACATAGGCGGCTTGGTAATCAGTAAAATTAATGAATCATAACCTGTCATTTTACCCAGCTCCGAGAGTCCGGGTCTATCTAAATTTGATAATAGTTTTGAGGCTTTGCGGTTTCTGCCGATAGCCTCTGGAACAGGGTTACTCGTCCTAGCTAGCTTAGCCGGGATTCACGTGACCCTAAACGATCGGGAGTGCGATAGGGCTTTGATGGATCAATTTAGTCGAGATCAATTGGAATTTGCAAATAAGCTGATCTTTGTAAAGCGCTACGAAGAGGCAGACAGAGTATTGCAGAAGATCTTGGCCTCACCAAGCGGTGAGCTAGAGTCGCTCATTCATCTTCGTAGAATCGAGCTCATGAGTTTGCTTGGAAAAATTCCAGTTCTCAGCGCATCTTACTTAAAAAAATCAGAGGAATATGACGACTCTGGATTATTCAAAACATGCTATGTATTAACCAGGATGTTTGAAGATCCGAACAACCATTCACTTCACATGGCAGAGCTGCAATCACTCACGGCTGAATTTGGTCAATCGGCCATTCTGTGGTTTGCAATGGGCTTTGCTTCAGAGCAGCAAGGCAGCTTTGATAGAGCTAAGCACAGCTATGAAAAATCATTAGCGATTGATCCCCAATGGTATCCCAGTCTCTTCGGTTTGAGTCAAATCCATTACAACATGGGTGATGAGTCTCGGGGTGATCAGTATTTTCAGCAGTTTGAATTGATGGCGCCTTTTAATGTATACGGTAATTTCGAAACCCATCGACGTCTTTCGCAAGAGTTCTCGCAGATGGGTCGCCTTGATGATGCGGAGAGAGCTGTCGAGGCCCTCGTGGCATGGTGGATTGAGAATAAAGGGTTTGCGCCAATCGAAATTCAAATCTACGAGAGCCTGGCCACCGCGAGCCTTCGAGAGTCTCGTGGTGACCGGGTTGAGGGTGAGTTGCGTCGTGCAGCTGGCCGAGCTCTGGTCACTGACATGTTAAGTCAGGGCGTTGGTGATGAGAACGCGTTATACTTTACTGCGCGCGTCCTTACAGAATACTCCGAACATGATCTCGCATTTCAGCTATATAAGCGAGTGTTGAAAATTGCCGGCAATAATCCGGCGGTTGTCCAGAAAATAGGAAGTTATTTTCTTGGAAGTGGTGATTACGAGTCAGCTCGTCAGCTATTTGAGTCAGCGTATGAACAGCATCCCAATAATCCTGAAATTAGATTTTGTTTGCTCGTCGCCAGGCTGAAACTAGCGAATGTTAGTGTTGAAGAATATTTGATTGGTCGGGAGCGGATTCGGCAGCTAGCCGATAATGGGGACCGGGTGGAGTTCCTTTCGTTACTAAATGCGCTCAATGCGAGATTTCCTGATGACTGGGATGTGCATTTTCACCTTGCCGAACTTTTTATGCGGATGGGTCATCCAAAAAAAGCCGGGCAGCACTATGCAAAGATGTATCAATTAGATCCACTTGGTCAGAATTCAAGGCTCAGGTATGCCAACTTTTTGATGGGTCATGACGAGCCAGATAAAGCCATGGACATACTTCAGTCGATACAGTCGCCGAAAGGCGCGCTTTCTGACGTCGATGCTGAAATTCAGTGGCTGAAAGCTAGCTACTACGACCGTAAGTCAGACTGGACGGCAAGCATGGAGATGCTTGTTCCAGTTTTGGCGAGAGATCCTTGGAATATCAATTATTTGATTCACGAAGTTATATGCCTTACGGGTATAAAATTTGGAGCAAGCGCTGTTTTAGCTGCAAGAGATCACTGGGCGAAAAAGCTTACAAATAACGAGGATGCGCGGGTTAATTGGTCCGAGTTTTCTCGCGATACGGAACGATTGGCTGGCGAACACGCGTATCAACTCGCTTATGCACGCGCAAAACTGCAGTTTTTATACATGCGCGGGAGCGAGCATTCGCTGCGAGGCGTTGTCCGAGAAGCTTGTCGATACGATGCCGGTAAAGGAGCAAGAGAGCTTTTGAGACTGATCAATACTAATTTTGATCATCCGAGTGTGTATTGGGGGTTGGGGCTTCTTTACAAGGAGTTGTGGCAACTTGAAGTTGCGTCCATGTGGTTCGAATTGACTTTGGGAGTCGCTCAACTGGACGATCGACTGCGGTGTCTGGTCTATATTGATCTTGCGGATAGCTATGTTTGGCGCAATGTCAGTTTGCCTAAAGCCGTCGAATATCTAAAGCTGGCTATCGACATCTCCGCCAATACCGGTACTCATGAGCGTCGTGCAATGTTGGTGATGGGGCATGCGTTACTGCGACAAGGGCAGGCGCGTCAGGCGCAAATTTATCTTGATCAGGTCAAAGAAATCTCGGGACAATTTGAAGTTCAGTATCTCCTTGGACTTGTAGAATATCGAAATGGGCATGCGAGTAAGGCTAACGAAATTTGGAAACCTCTGCTTAAATTTAAGACAGAACAGATGCGTGATTATAGAATCAAGCAGGAAATATTGAGATATTACTTCGATAAGGCGCCATACTCGCCGCGCGATCTCTCAAAAGCAAATTGACCAGCCAGTCAAAAAAGCGTTGACACTACTTCACATGTGTGGAAAAACCTATGCCGAGCATATCGGTAAATATTTCGGTTCAAGATCTTTGCCCTAGAGAGCGAGATGATCGCTAACTTGGAAGCGGCTGGCTGGTGTTTTTTCGGCTTTTAGATTTTGATCCGGTGATCGGTGCTCGGTTTGAATTGTGATGGGCTGTGTGACAACTGTATCAAAATCGATGCTCCAATGGATGGAGCGGGCCTGGAGAGGGAGGATTCTCAAGTGAAAACCACCGTTAGCAAGGCGAAATTTAAAGCTCAAGCTGTATTCTCGTCGGACTTTACCCACAAATGTAGCTCCTGTGATGAAAGTGTCAAAAGTATCAAACGAGAGTTTAGTGACCAGGCCTGGGCCGCGTTAGTGTCTTGGCGCGAGGTTAGCCCAAAAGCAGTCGATTCCCCTTTATGTAATGACTGTTATTTCAACTTCCGTGACGTTCTCATTGAAAGAGCCGACGAGATAAGGTTAATGAGCGGGAATATTGCCGCAAATGCCAAGGTTGGCCCTGCTCGTGGCCTTGCTAACAAGGTTGCCCGCGCCTAGGATTTTTTTGCGTCAGACGCCTTCAATATTGGTATTTTAAAAAAAAAATCAGTCGACCCGTGTCCCCTCCCATAGGTGGACGCGGGTTTTTTTTTCCCACTCTTGACGAGAATTAGGCATTTTATACCTGCATTAAGGGTATGGCTTGCCTCGCCGATGATTCGACATAACTAAGCTGCCCCAATCAACGGGGCAGTCTGCGAATCGGAGGAGTAGGTCGTATGTCATCAGAAATTCAGCGCCTTTTGGAATCTCAGTCCCTCAAAATCGACCTCACTGGAGCAGGTTTATCGCCTGAGTATGTTCTGGTTCTGAATCATCTGTGGAATCAGCGATTTGAGGCTGCAGCTGATCACGCATCTGCGATCCTTGTATCTGATGAAGAACATCCTGCGCTTCTTCGTCTCTATCGTGCCTGGATAGAGGCATTGTCTGAACTTGATGATGTGGACTCATTAGAGGCGGTCGGTCATCACTTGCTGGCTCTTGGACGGGTCAAAACTGAAATCAGACCGGCGCTGACGGCTTTACGCGGAGTCATTCATCTATACTTGGACCAAGCTCCTGCTGCGAGACTGATATTTAGAGCTTTGCAAGGTTTTGAACCGAACCCTTACTGCCTTGAGTTTGAACACATGTGTGCGCGTCGTGGTATACCAGGAGCTCGTGACAACGCGTTGGCGTTCTCTGTGGGAGGCCTTAATGATTGGCTTCACTGGAATACGTTGATTGCGGATCTAGCAGCATTTGGCCCCCATGAAGAACTATTAAATGTATTAAGCTATGTGGGGCGCGCGTTCCCAGGTTCTCCAAGCGCAGACGTCGTAAATATGCATCATGCAGTTGATACGGGACACTGGCCTGGCGCACTAGCCGCGGCTTCGCGACTTCATGCAAACTTTCCTGAGCATCGTGATTATGGCTTTATGAAGGCTCTCAGCGCATTTCGTAACGGAGATCACGATTTAGCACGAGCTACACTGCGCGGTCTTGGTGATTATGCGAATGAGGTGGATCCTGATGTGCTGCACCTATTTGGAGAGATCATCGCACTAAAAGCGATCGAGACGGATAATGAAACACTTGCGGGGCAAGCCATTTCAAAACTAGAAAGAGCAGCCCGACTATATCGCAGGCAAGGTAAGGCTATTGATTCAGCGCTTGCTCTTATTCAGCGACTAGAAAAACAAATCAGTCCCAAAGCTCCAACGCAATCCTCGGATGATGCGTTTCGTGCGCCGCGTAGCTGGATGGTCATGCTAACTCCCGAGCAGTATGCATCGCTTGCCACCAGTGGAGATCAGGATGTGGGTGTGTTACATCGTCCCATGGGGCGAGAGGCAATGCCTGGTGACATTGTTCTGTTTGTAAGCAAATCAGCACACGTCGCAAAACAGCCAGCAAAAGCGGCACAAGAGTGGCGTATCGTGGCTGTTTATCGTGTCACAACTAGACCATTCTGGCATCCAACGGATCGTTGGCATAACGGCCTTGAGTTGGTCGATCGTCCAGATGCGGCAATCCCAATCGATGCAAAACAGGTGGCGAGTGACTGGAACGTCAGAGGCAAGAAATATAGCCTGCCGCGAGGGCATCATGCTAGGTACGGAGTATTTGAGCTCGATGAGAGCGCCATGGATATTGTAGTGTCAGCCGTCAAGCGTCGTAGCGATGGGGTGTCGCATGAGCAAGATCGACGCAACTCTGCGGCGGTCAAGAAGGATTCGGTTTGATCAAAAATTCTTAGGCGCATGCACGAAAACGCGAGGTTTAAAAATGAAGGTTGGTAGATGTGTAGTTTTATGCAGTCTTTTCGTGGTATGTATTTTGACGTTGCCTGTGTATGCGACTGAGGATGCAGAGGAGACGGTATCCACTCCTGCTGAGAGCGAGACCCAATCACAGGAGCCAGCAGTCGTAGCGCCTTTAGACGATACGGTAACGACAGATGAATCGGTAAGATCTGACGAAAATAACGCTGAGCCGCTACAATCCGATTCCAAACCCAAAGCAGTCAAGAAAAGCAATTCAGTCACGCCTACGAAGAAGATCACTGAGGAACCTGCGGCATCTGTGAGCGCTGTTGAATCTCCACAGCCAGCTCAAATTCCACCTGGGTCAGAGGTCAGTCAAGGCGAGAAAATTTCTATTGATGGTAAAGGCTTCACGATTCAGCCACCTGTTGGTTGGATCGTTCAGAGAGATCATCCGCGCCTCAGTTTGATGATCATGGCTCCAGTAGCGGCAAATCAGTATCCACCAAATATCAGTGTTGTTCGATTTTCAGGGCCAATGCTCATCGGTTCTGACTCGGCTGAAAAATTTGGAGATAAAATCGTAAAGGGTTTCACTCAGGCTTCATCGACCCTACAAGGATACAGCCTTCGAGGTAGCGAACCAATCAAACTGGCAGATGGACGGGATGCGTTACTCTTTTATACCGAGTATCAAGACGGTGAACGCAAAATGATGCAGGCACATGTTTTGGCATCAAGTAAGACGAATCATTATTTACTGACGTATACCGATATTGCGGACAATTTTGTGTCCGGAAGTGAAAGTTCGTCTTCGCAAGTGTTCACAAATGCTTGGACCTCCATGGTGTCGCTTGAATTGGACTCCGGTAGTCCAGAACCCGCTAAAACCGTGACAATCGCGCTTGCGGTTCTAGCTGGGATCATTGTTGTTTGGTTTACAGTAGCATTTATTCGGAATCGACGCGCAGCAGCCCAGTATAGACAGTTCTCTGATATGGGTCAGAGAACGAAAGATGATGGAGATTTTATGTCATCGGTAGGCGATGTACGTCTGGGTGATGACAAGAGTCTAGAGCCGACACTCATGACAAGTCCTCAAAGTGATGATCCAGCATTGATTTCGGAGCAGCCAAACTCTGACCCTATCTCTGATACGGCTGGGCGCGGTAAGAAACTCAAACTAGGAAAGCGTAATCCAGGTGCTTCCTATTTTCAAAGTATTGAGGATTTTGAATTCAAGGCGACTGCAGTATCGTCCATTGAATTTAGTCAGGATAAATTTAAACGAGGAGCCTAAAGTTAGGACCTCTGAAAATACCATCCTCTGTGATTATGGCACTTATTAGCTGAGCTGGAGTTACATCGAACGATGGGTTCCAGACCGTCGCCTGCGTTGGGGCGATTGCGGAGCCGTTGACTTCCCTTAGCTCGTTTGGAGGCCTCTCTTCGACGGGTATCTGTGCTCCACTCGTAATGTTTGCGTCAATTGTTGATTTTGGGGCAGCCACGACAAACGGGATGTTGTGATGCTTGCAGAGAACGCCTAGATTATATGTTCCTATTTTGTTGGCGGTATCTCCGTTCGCTGCGATCCGGTCGGCGCCAACCACCACAAGGTCTACCTGCTGACGTTGCATGGCATAAGCTGCCATATTATCACTGATCAACGTATACGGTATGTGATCGTGCCCCAACTCAAAGGCAGTTAGCCTCGACCCTTGAAGGTAGGGCCTAGTTTCATCAACCCAAACATTTTTTACGAATCCACGCGCGTGCAACGACCGGATGATACCGAGGGCCGTTCCATATCCCGCGGTTGCGAGGCTGCCTGTATTACAGTGCGTGAGGATATTTATGGGACGGTTAAACATCGACGCCCCGTGCTCGCCGATCGCTTTACAAGTTCTGATATCGTCAGACGTCAGAGCCTGAGCTTTTTTTATGATTGAATCAGCGACTCGGGACATGGGCAAATCATGTTTGAATGTTTTTGTGAGGGATGACACCTGATTGAGTGCATAAAAAAGATTGACTGCGGTGGGTCTGGTTTTTCCCAAGCGATCAAACGCCATTTGAAAGTTTTTTTGGTAGGCTGACCAGTCCGGTAAATGGGTATGGTTGATCGCATCGATAGCCAATCCCCAAGCCGCGGCACATCCGATGGCGGGTGCGCCGCGCACGACCATGTCTTCAATGGCCTTAGCGACGGCTTCCATTGTTCTGCACTCCAACCAGACTTCAACTGATGGCAGTTTTCTTTGGTCTACTAAACAAAGTTGATCATTCTCGAATCGCATTGCTGAAAACATATTGGCTGCGCCTGTTTCTAGAGGAAAGGATCTTATCCGGCTCAAGTTAGTCTCTCGCGGGATGTTCTTAGACCGAAGGTTGTGTACGCTCAATTGTAAAGTGAGCAATCAACAGAGTAATCACGCCAAGCATGATTGAAACGTCAGCGATATTAAAAATATTCGTCCCGATCACGTTTGGGATGCCGACCCAAAGGAAGTCGACCACATAGCCATGAATCGCCCTGTCGATGAGATTGCCGGCCCCACCTGCAATGACCAAACCATAGCAGGCGACCATGTAGGGCTTTAGCTCTTTAGACACAATTGTGTAACCAGTTAATCCAATCAAAAAAAGGATCGGTAAAACCGTCAAAATCCAAAATCGCCAGGTGTCACTGAGTGTTGCTCCCATGCTTCCCCAGGCACCCGTGTTCTCTGCATAGAGTAGCAAAAGCCAGCCACCCAAATAGGACTGGGTCGGCTGACCTTTCAGGGTTGCAATGGCCCAGTCTTTTGTCCACTGGTCGGAGCCAATAATTACTATGAATAAGGGAATGAGCAGACCTAACCTGCGTAGCGTTGTCACGTTCTTGGTCTCACCTTGTCAATATTTTGGGTCCAACGATAAAAGTATGATGATTTTAGCAAGTTAAGTTGGAAAGTGGTATCAAATTGCGCCGTCAGGGCAAAAAAAATCCAGAAAAAACGGCTAGATAGCGCAAAAAAATGGCTATTGGCTAAAGTTTTACCGATAGTTTCCCGATTTTTATGAGGTACGGCAAGTTGGGGCAGCATGCGCCCCGACCCAGGACTAACCTTAGAAGATAATGAAGGAGGAAACAACATGGGTGACCGTAGTCCAAAAGACAAAATGAAGCAGAAGAAACAGCACGACGTGGATGCGCAAAAGCACCACCAGCAAAAGCAGGATAATATGATGAAAAATCGTAAAGATCAGGGCGCGCCTGGCAACAAGAATGACCCAGTCAAAAAGGCTGGTTAATTCGGCAGATAGTTATCCCTATTTTTCATACTGGCGGGATCTGTGAGATCCCGCTTTTTTATTATGTTTTTTCCGGTTGGTGGGCTGGGGCAGTCGTGATAGGAAGCCTGCTCAGGAATTTGAGGCAAGCCTAACTTTTAGGCAGTGACGTCTGGCTAACCGGGTACTCATGACCAATACGAACGATTCTGTTTCAAAAGAAAAAGTTAAGCAGTCCGGTGCAAAGCGTCCAAGACCGGCTTCGCAGAGCCGGGCAGCTCGCTCCCCAGGCAAACAACGAGACCGTGACAGTCGCAGACGATCTGGCGAGAGACGCCCCATGCAAGCGGGCGGTTCTGGTCTTAATCTCGATCCTAAACTAAAATCCATCATCCATGAAACACTCGAGCGTTCGGTTTTCATCGTCTTTGACATTGAGACAACCGGCGGGAATCCTGAGCGTAATGGGATTACCGAAATATGTGCACTGAAGGTCAAAGACGGTGAGGTGGTTGATCGTTTTTACAGTTTGATCAACCCCATGATCAGCATTCCGCCCATCGTTCGAAAAATGACTGGCATCACAAATCAAATGGTGGCTGACGCGCCCGTCATTCATGAGGTTTTTCCCGACTTCGCCGAGTTCATTGGAGATAGCATATTGGTCAGTCACAACACCATCGGTGATCTGATTTTCCTGCGCCATTTTTCCAAAGAGACGCTCAACCGGGATTTGTCGAATTTTTTTCTCTGTACGCATTTGCTCGTGGAGAAACTGTGCCCCGAGGCTCCCGATAAGTCTCTTAAAGGACTAAGCCGCCACTTTAATTTATCAGGCGATCAGTTCCACCGCGCTGAAGCCGACGCAATGCAAACTTGGGAGCTCTTTAAAGTCCTAGCTCGTAAGTTGAAAGAGCGATCTATTAGCCGCGTTGAACAGGCCATTCGGCTCCAAGGTGATTTAGACTCGTCTTTAAGGCTAGGTTGGGCGGTACCGACCGAAAAGCTAAAGGGCTTGCCCCATGGTGCGGGCGTTTTCTATCTCTATGATCACGAGCGTCGACTCTTGCTTCTCAGCGGAGCCACATCGGTTCAAAAAGAGGTCGAAAAGCTGCTAAAGTATGACCTAATACCGCGTCAAATTCTTAAACTAGCGCTTCGTAGCTACGACTTACAGGCAAGTCGCACGTCATCTGTCTTTGCGGCTCTGATGGCCGAGTGTGATGGAATGGACAAACATAAGCTTGGCGTTGATCCCAGTATCCTCCACCAAAGGTTGGTCAACACCATAGGGCTCTATGAGGATAGATCCGGGAATTTGCGAATTTCCGTCGGACCGATGGAAGACGGGCTTAAACAGGTTTTTGGGCCCGTTAAAGATCGCAAGCGTGCCAGTGACTTTGTTCAGGAGCTGGCTGCAGTTTTGGGTGAGAAAACGACTCGAGATGGGATGCTGGTGGCGTCAGAGCACTCGTCACTCGTGGTCAGTGCGCTATCAGGCACCCTGCCGGATCTGCTAAGAAAAGTTGAGAAAAACCTTTGGTCTCTTCGTATTTTCTTTTGGCGTAAGCGCGCCATCGAAACCCAGAGATCCAGACTCGAGAAGATTCAAAATCTTCTTAATATGGGCGGAGCTGAGCCGGCGCCATGGCGAAATTTGAGCCAGCTACATGGGATTGTGGTCGTACCAGATGAAGCAACATCAACCTGGGTCGTGCATACCATCGTGGGAGCTAAGCCTTACTCATCACACCAAGTCAGGGGTGATTGGCGTCTTCGATTGGTTCAAGGTGGTTTTGGTAAGCGCATCGTTAGTCGCATGTACAAGGAAATAAAGTCTCCTAAAGAGACACCACCGCTGACAAAAATTGATGTGGCACGAATGAATGCAGTTATGTGGTGGATTTATCATGGTAAAGGGCGGGACGGCGGCGCCTTCCTGTCTCTCGAAGAGCTCGAGGTGATGCTGAAAGATCGTAAAGCATCCGAGATAGCTATGGCTAGTGAGGAGACGTGATGGTTCAATTTTGCGTAAAAACACTTTTTGCCGCCTTTGGCTTTCTCTTAATGGGTCACGCAGTTTCAGCGGCTCCAGCAGTGAATGTATCGGTCGAGCCAGTGGCTTTACTTGTGAGGGAGATCTGCGCGGATCAGTGTGATGTTTTTTCATTGGTTCCAAAAGGCGCATCTGAGCATTCTTGGCAGCCTGGCCCCAAAGATGTCATTCGTGCCAAACAAGCTGTCGCGTCCATTGCTATTGGTTTAGAATTTGATGACGTCTGGTTCAAAAACATAGGTGTCATGCCAAAATCCGTTCTAAAGCTAGGCGAACAGCTATCACCCATGACTTGGTGGAGTGATGACATGTCGGGAGAAAGTAAGGACGTTGGCCACTCCAAAACGCATGGAAAAAAAGACAATCACAAGTCGAAAAAGCATGAACACGATCACGACCATGACCACGATCATGCCGGAAAAGATGACCCTCACGTTTGGACCGACGCGGGGCGTATGGCGAAGGCGGCAGAACTCATCTCCGCACATTTGGCCATCCATCTTCCATCGGGCGCTGCTGGATTTAAGGATCGTTCCAAACTCATTGCAGAACGACTTACAAAATTGCAGCTGGATACGGATACTAGGCGTAAGAACTGGAAAACAAGGCCAGTGGTGATGTTTCATGATACGGCCGGCTACTTTGCAAGACGATTTAATTTACCAGTGTTGTCCGTCTCCGCCGGCGCATCAGGCCATAACCACTCGGCTAAAATGATTGCCAACGTCGCACGCCGATTTAAAGAGGTCAGTGTGGCGGCGATCATGGTGGAAAAAGACGATGGTGCCGCAAAAAACCTTGCAAGAGAACTAAAGACGATTGTGAAAGTGGTCGATTTCGCTGCAAGCCGTCCATATCAACGTTGGGATGACTGGTATCTTCACCTCGTTACGGCTTGGGAAGACGTCCTGAAATAAACCCCAATTGGTATCCCAAAAACTATGACTAAACATTCCCATGATCATGACCTAGCTTCTTTGGTCACGTCTCGCCCAACTGGCAATGTGCTGGGAACTCCACCGTCGGACGGTAAGCCGCGTGTTCTGGAGTGGAGTCACGTGTCGTTACAGTTTGAAGGTCGACAAGTTCTAAACGACATTTACGTTTGGATGTGTGGCGGTGAGCTGACTTGCCTTTGCGGCGCTAATGGAGCAGGTAAAACTCAGCTGATCCGTATTGGACTTGGGCTCGTGGCCCCGTCTGTCGGGCAAGTTAAGCTACTCGGTGGTTCTCCAGTCGACAACCGCCGGCGTGTTGGTTACGTGCCACAGTTAAAGGCATTTAATCGAAATGTGCCGGCTACGGTTGAGGACGTCTTGATTTCCTCTCTGAGAGGGGCTTGGCGGTTATTCCCGCGCCGGGGTGAGCGTGATCGTGCTGCACACGTCCTCCAACGTGTCGGTGGACTTACCCTGCTGGATAAAGACGTTACTGTTCTGAGTGGTGGCGAGTTGCAGCGTGTCTTTATGGCGAGGGCCTTGTTACAAGATCCGGAAGTTTTGATTTTGGATGAGCCACTGGCTGCCATTGATACGGCTGGCCGTGGCAAGCTTATGGATCTCATGGAGGAGCTTCGAAATAGTGGTGCGGTGAGTATTCTCTTGATAACTCACAGTGAGGCCGTCGTTCGTCGTCTTGGAGACCGTGCCATATTTCTTGAAAAAGGCCGATTAGTGGGCTGGGGTCAGGTTGATGAGATGCTATCCATCGAAGACCTTCGAGAGTCAGCTTTTTTTGGACACGACCACGAGTCGGCGATCCATGGCGAGGAGGGATAACGTCTCTATGGACTGGTCAGAGATAGTAGTTAGCCCATTTTCATTTGGATTCATGCGTGACGCCCTCCACATGTCACTTCTGATAGCTGTGATGTGCGGTATGTTGGGCATACTCCTCGTTCCTAGGGGGCTAAGCATGTTGGGTGATGGTCTAGCACATGCCACCTTAGGTGGTGTTGGCGGAGGCTTGTTACTAGGCATGGCGCCCGAGAATGCTCTGTGGGCGGCCATGCCATTTGCCGTGTTGCTAGCGATGGGTATCGCTTGGCTTGGCAGAAAAGCAAAGCTTCAGGGTGATGCGGCTCTGGGCGTTTTTTTCTCGGTGTCGCTGGCTGCGGGTATCGCTGCGGTGCATATTGCGTCCAGGCGCGGGGTCGGTATTGATATCGAGAGTATCTTGTTCGGTAACATTTTAGCCGTTCAGGCTTCAGATGTTTTGGTTGTTGTCGCCTTATCGGTTGTCTGTGTTTTTATTTTGGCGTGGGCAGCACCGAAGATCGCCTATGCCGGCTTTTATCCTGATATGGCGGCTATGAGTGGCGTTAAGGTCGTCTTTCAAGAGTACCTATTAATGGCTTTGACGGCTGTAGTGACTGTGACTGCTGTAAGAGCCGTCGGAGTGCTCCTAGTGAGTGCTTATTTAGTGATTCCTACGGTGACAGCCAGGATGTTGTCGAGACGCCTCGGGTCCATGATGCTACTTTCAGCAGGCACTGGAGTTCTTGGCAGTGCAACTGGCCTCATAATATCTTATCATTTTGATATACCTTCAGGCGCCGCTATGACTTTAGTTCTCGGGATTATTTTTGGCGTAGCACTCGGAGTTCGTGGGTTGCGCCAGGGCGTCTAGTATGACGTTTCGGTTTTTATAAAAGGAGTGAGCAGATTTATGCCCAGTTCTGTTTCTCGGCAAGACCGTAAGTCCGAATCGTTAAGCCAAATGACTGATGCCCCAGACAGAGTTGGTCACCATGGACATCATCAGCAGGGTCTTATTTGGATGGCATTTGCGTCTCTAGGAGTCGTATACGGCGATATTGGGACGTCGGTTCTTTATGCAGTGAAAGAGTGTTTTGATCCAAAACACGGCATGGCGCTTAACGAAGCCAATGTTTTAGGTGTGTGTAGTTTAATTATTTGGGCGATGACATTGGTCGTTTCGTTCAAGCATATCGCCTGTGTTATGCGCGCCGACAACAATGGCGAGGGCGGAACGATGGCTCTTCTTTCGCTGATAACACCTCGTTTTAATCAAGGTGGCATTCAAAAAATGAGCACCACAGTTGTGATATTGCTAGGACTGGTCGGAGCCGCGCTTTTTTCTGCCGATGGTACGATTACCCCTGCGATCTCTGTTCTGTCTGCGGTTGAGGGTTTAAAAGTTGCCGCGCCGGGCCTCTCTGCCTTTGTAGTGCCTATTACCATTACGATCTTAATTGCTTTGTTTCTCGTGCAGAGCGGAGGAACAGAAAAAATAGCAAAGTTTTTTGCGCCCGCAATGTTAGTTTGGTTTCTCACAATAGCAGTTATTGCAATTCCTCACATTTGGGTACATCCGGGCATATTTGCGGCATTTAATCCGGTTTGGGGTTTCAAGCTACTAGCAAGTCATGGATGGGAGGGTTTTCTTCTACTTGGTGCAGTCGTTCTCGTTATCACCGGTGCTGAAGCGCTCTATGCTGATATGGGACATTTTGGACGCAACTCGATAAGTTTAGCGTGGTTCCCGCTGGTCAAGCCTGCTCTCATTCTGAATTACCTGGGACAAGCCGCTCTTATTCTGGAAAAAGGCGAATCAGTGATCGCGAATCCTTTTTACTCTTTGGTATCCGGTTGGGCTCTTTATCCATTGGTGATCATAGCGACCGTCGCCACCGTGATTGCGTCTCAAGCCCTTATAACTGGCAGTTATTCTCTTGCACAGCAGGCGATTCAATTGGGGTTTTGTCCTAGGCTGACAGTCAAGCATACGTCAGGCGAGACGAGAGGTCAGATTTATATTCCCGAAATTAATCACCTCCTCATGGTGATCTGCATTTTGCTTGTAGTGATGTTTAAAACCTCATCAGCCTTGGCTGGTGCCTACGGTATCTCTGTAATGGGCACCATGATGATCACGTCTTGTTTGCTCTTTGTCGTGGCGAAGCGTAGGTGGGATTGGCCTCTATGGAAAGCCCTACTCATGACCGTTTTATTTCTATCGATTGAAATTCCCTTTTTTGGAGCAAATCTCCCCAAATTAGCTGAGGGAGGTTGGTTTCCGATTCTAATGGGACTACTCGTTTTTACATCGATGGCGACATGGAAAAAGGGCCGCGCAGCTCTGGTCAAGCGTATCCAAAGTAAGTTCTATCCCATCAAGGATTTTGTTAAGCGCTTGAGCGAGGAAGAGATAGAGGTCAAGCGAGTCAAAGGAACAGCCGTTTTCATGACTCCGAATCCTCGCATGACTCCGCCCGCGTTGTTGCATCATGTGGAGCACAATCAAGTATTACATGATCAAGTTATTTTATTGGCCATCGTGACATCAGACGTTCCTGTCGTCCCCACAAAAGATATTCTTGAGGTGCACTCTTTCGGCGAGGGTATTTACGAAGTCATAGCTCATTATGGGTTTATGCAGGCTCCGAAAGTTGCAAGAATTATGCGAATCGCAAGAGCCCAATATGGAATCATTACCGATGAGAAAAAGACCACCTATTACCTGGGACGGGATATTTTACTGACCGACGGTCCAGACCGCATGTGGCGCTGGAGAAAAACTCTGTTCTCATTTTTGGCGCGAAATTCAGTGTCTGCTACGGCATACTTTGGAATTCCTCCGAATCGGGTGGTTGAACTCGGCATGCAAGTGAATTTATAAAAGACGGATCTCAATATGTTTGGGGCTGCGTATGAGGCTCGTGTCCTAAAAATATACAAAAAAAAGAAGAAAAATAGTTTGCCTAACTCAAAAAAAACACAATCTGGTAAAGTCCCCACCACAGCCATTGGAAGGGCAGCGCGACTGCTGGGGGCAGGCGCTGCTTTGATCGGGCGCGAGGTTGCAGTTCGATCTCTAGACGCAGTGTCCGCGCTATCTGATGAGTCTCGATTAAAAAAGCGTCTGAATCAAGCGGCTGGACTCGTGGAATCCCTCTCGCAACTCAAAGGTGCTGCGATGAAGACTGGGCAGCTGCTAAGCCTTGAGTTTAGTGACCTTTTACCGCCAGAGATCACTGATATCCTGAGAAAGCTCCATGATAGCTCGACGTTTATGCCGTTTGATCAGGTGCAAAAGATCCTGCGTCGAGAGCTGGGTCCGGAATTATTCAGAGAGCTTGAAGATCTGTCGGTGGAGCCGATTTCCGCAGCCAGTATCGGGCAGGTTCATAGTGCCACGTTGGCGGGACAAAAAGTCGCAGTGAAAATCCAGTTTCCTGGAGTCGACCAATCAATAAAAGCTGATTTAGCTTTGGTCCGCAAAGCTGTGGAGTCGGTTCTATGGGTGCAAAGCAAAAATGTGCCGCTAGATGGGTTTTTTGAAGAGTGTGAGCGCGTGCTTCGCCAAGAAGTTGACTATCTAAAAGAGGCACAGTTTATTAATCAATATTCCGAGTTTGTTAAAGGCTCGGACTGTTTTTTGGTGCCGAAAGTATTTGCCAGTCACTCGACAAGTAGAGTTTTGACGCTTTCTTTTATGGAAGGAGAGAGACTGGGCGAGTGGATGAAGAAAAGTCGAACAGAGCTTGAGACGTTTGCTTTTGCAAAGATTATTTTGGAGCTTCTGTTCAGTGAGTTTTTTGAGTGGGGTGTGGTTCAAACTGATCCGAACTTTGGAAATTTCTTGTATCGCCCTGCTACGAAGCAACTGGTGCTGTTAGATTTTGGGGCCTGCAATGTTTACAAAGAAGATTTGCGCAAGGATATGCTTGGACTGTTAAAGGCCGCTTTTTCAAAAGATAAGGTATTATTACTTAAAGTGGCCGCGGAGAGTGGTGTTCTTGATCCTAGGGAGTCAGAGGAAACAAAAGAGTTATTCTGCCGTATGATGGAGCTCATTGTGAGCGTTTTTCGCGAGGATTCTCAGCCCTTTAATTTTTCCAGTGGTGCGTATCTTCACGAAATACGGACTACGACCATGACATTTGCGAGCACAGTAAAATTTACAGCACCTGCCAAAGACCTAATCTTCCTTAATAGGAAGCTTGGAGGGATGTTTCACTTGCTCAAAGATCTGGGCGTGAGGGCCGATCTAAACATTATGTGGCAGCGAATGTTGAGTCGGTGATGCTGTCTGGTTTTTTTTGAAGTTTTCCGCCCAAAGAGCGTAGGCGAGGAAACGATTTAATTTTTGAGTTTGAATGGTTTGTACCCCGAAAACATTTTGTTCGAAAGCTGTGTCAAATTCGCCTCGATTAAAGTTTGCCCCCAATATTTCTTGGTGCTTTTGCGCGACTTGATAGAGAAAATCTTTATTGCGCCTCAGTAGACGCAAGAAAAAGCCGTCAAAGCTAAAGTCATCTCGTCGTCGAAGTCGCAAAGGCTCTGGCAATAGACCTTTTTGTGCCTCACGAAGTGTCTGTTTATAAAGATTTTTCCAGTCGTGTATAAGATGCCAGCTGATATCTTGGAATGAAGACTCGATGAGCCTTGAATCACAATAAGGATGAAGTTGCCATATGCTGTTTTGACCAAGATGAGGGCCCCAAACGAGATTCGGGGCGCTTAAATAGTAGAGGTTTGGCTGTGCGAGGCAGTCTCCGAAAAAGCGTTTATTTAAGGCATGGCCGCGGCTAAATAACGCATCTAATTCTTTGAGCGTTTCAAAAGACGAGCCCATCTTGAGCCAATTGATGGCATGGTAGTGCCGTAGGTCTGGTGCAACTTCTTCAGTTGAGAACGGATTGTATTTTAATCGAGATGACAGTGCCAAAAGCCTTAATAGTATAGATTTTGGCAAGGCTGCGATCGCGGCTTGCCAGATATAGTTAACGGTGGATCGGTCCGTGTCTTTGGCGATGTCTTTTATGATCTGGTAGGCTTGCCCCAGTTGTCCTTGTCGTAAAAGGGATGTCGCGACGGAAGGAACCCGGTTGAGAATCTGATCCGCTCCGAACCCTGTAAAAACTGCACTATTTTGGCCACAGAATGAGTTTATAACTGGACCGAAGAGGGCGCCCTGCCAGAAAAAATCAGCAGGCTCTGAGCCAACAAACTGCTTGTCGCGTAAATCGGGTATGGATAACTCGTTGCCATCAATGACAGTTAATTTTAATGCAAATTTCTCTGCTACAGACTTTGCAAAATTGATACTGACTTGGTGGGATGGGCTGTCTGGGAATGAGTAGACATAGCATGTTGGATTTGCGCCCATGTTTGCCAGAAGCGCAGCTGTGAACGATGAGTCTAATCCACCTGACATTTCACAAAAAATCTTACGATTCTCCGTCGCATCAAGATCGTCTTTTATGGATCTGTTGAGTGCAGATAAAATAATATGGCCCGCGTCTGCGTGAGTTTGAGTTGGGTTGTAGTGATTTGATAGGGGCGAAAATTCATGAAGCTCGACTTTATAGCCTGTCTCTTTGCGGACTAGCGTGGAGTTGGAGAATATTCTCGATAGGCCTTTTACTGGACTGAATTGACCGTCATACTGCCAGGCCGGGACATCTAATATAAAGCCGAGCGCATATGTCTCGCAGAGAGAGAATGCACGCTCTTTAATGCATAAAGAGCGTGCATTC